>Ga0208462_1000458_pt1 | contig 42210 bp, 29 predicted proteins | sample AD_SCU001_MetaG_FD_184452 | JGI IMG/M metagenome (GOLD analysis project Ga0208462, IMG submission 184452) | Active sludge microbial communities of municipal wastewater-treating anaerobic digesters from China - AD_SCU001_MetaG (SPAdes) (version 2) | ecosystem: Engineered > Bioreactor > Anaerobic...
ATTTATCAACTCCAACATTGTAAAGAACACATTGCTCTCTAATGTCTTGCTTTCTTTCACCAATTCCATGCATAGAGCAATACTTGCTGTCTTCATCAATACAATAGCTTGGACCTCCACCGCCATAATTGCTATAAACGATGTATCTTGGTCTTAATACAAAGGAGTCTCCAAGATTTTTATAGACAGGTTCAAATAGCTCTTCTGCTATGTTTCCGTATGGACAAAAGCTCATAACAAATAAATCCACAACTGGTTTATCCCCTGTAATTCCTAAAGTATCAAGGAATTCTTGCCTTTCTTCTTGGCTTATAAACCATGTTGCTCCAACAATTGAATCAGATAAAAGGTAATAATCCCCTTTATTTTCAAAAGCAGCCTGTAGATTTGGATTTGTTTTAAAGGACTGGGTTTCTGCAATTGAGGAACCAAATACGTATGCAGGTACTTTTTTGATTCCTGTTGCTTGAACAATTTCCTCTCCTAGATCATCTGTAGCGTCTATCTGTGTTATCTTTAATCCCTTAAATAATTGCTTTAAGCTTGCTACCAAATCAGGAATCTGCTCACAGCTTGTACAATCACTTGTCTTAACAAAGTACATGTCCACTTCTATTGGTTCGTTATAAACGCATTTTGCATCAATGTTTCCAGGGTTTTGGCATATACCATCTTTAGTAGGTTCTGCTGTGCAATCTGCATCTTTTGAGCACTCTGGAATTTCTCCACACTCTTTTGGTTTATCTCCTTTGATTGCGTTACATACAAGTCGCATTATTTCATCTTCGTATTTTCTTCCTACTCCCTGTACGCCGTTAATAAAATATGTTGGGCTTCCTGAAGCGCCTTTTGATATTGCTAGTTCGAAACTCTTCTTCAAAAGAGATTTGCCTTCCTCACCAGTATAACATTTATTTAATTTATCAACATCATACTTTAGTTCATTAGCACAAGCTTCCCAATTTCCTGGAATCTTTGAATAATCCTTGTTCATACATGCAATAAAATTCAAGTAATTATTTGGATAGTATTTTTTTGCACAAATTTGAATGATGTTTCCATCTACTTCATTTTGTCCATGCATACTTGATAGTACTTCTCCTTCAATCTCCCCAATGAATTCTATATCCAAGTTAATATAATCACCAATTTTATCCATTACCTTAACAAGTTCATCTTCAAACACAACGCCATAAGGACATTGGCTCATTACAAAAAGCTCAAAATCTATAGCGTTAGCTTTCTTTACATCCACATTGCCATTTGGATTATCATTATTTACATCATTTCCAAAAAATCCTACAACAAACTTGCCATTTTCTACGGTTATTGGACTAAATACAATTTGCATCACTAAAAGTGCAAGTATCACAAAAAATCCTATCACCCAGATTTTTGATCCAGATTTCTTCTTTGGACTAAAGTGTTTTCTTGCTTTTTCATTGTTATCTTCCTTAAATACCTTATTTTTTTCTTCTTTATTTACAGAAGAATCAGCGTTTGATTCAGTTGTGGTTGAATCTGAATCCTCAATCTTTTCAACCTTTATATCTTCCATATTATCTTCCTCAAAATTTTTTTCGTTTACTATTTTTATCACCTTAAATTCTTTAGTTTTTGCATTCCAAAAGCGTCTTTTATATATTCTCTTCATTAAATTATATCCATACCTTGTATCCCATTTTCATCTTCAAGGAGTTGCTCTTCGTCATATTGATTATCCTCACTAAGATTTTGAGAGTCTTTTTCTTCATCAGTTTTTATTTCGTTTTGATCATCTATCTCTTCAGAAGGTATTACAAATTGATTTAGATCTAAATCTTGAATAGAATCATTTTGATTATCCTCATAAACTTGAATTCTATCAAGTAACTTTCTATTTATTATGATATCTGATTTTTCAAGTAAATCTTCCATATAATCTGAGAATAGATGAATTGTTTTATTAAGAATAACTACCTCTTCTATCTCTTCATAGATATCGTCTATACTCTCAACTTTTATTCCAAAGTATGCTTCATAAAATCCTGCAATTGATTGCTTGTTTTGTTCAAAGAATTCTTCTACTTCAACTCTTTCTACCAAAACCTCGGGAAAAAGGGTATTAACAAGTTTTTGTTCAAATAGCTGGTAATTTATTAGTTCTAATAAATCATTTTCAGTTACTTTTGCCATTAATAGAGCGTTTTTATAGTCTTGTTCGTTATCAAAGTTTGATTTGTAATCATTTTGTAAGACCTGATTAATCTCTTCCTCAGATACCTTTATTCCTTTTTTAGATGCTTCTTGCAATACTAATGTTCTATTTATCATTTGGGATAATAATAGTCCTTTGTTTTCTTCAGTTTGGAGATAAATTGGTAGCTGAGAATATGCCAATTTAAAGTCCTCAAAGAGTATTTTCTCTCCGTTTATCTTGGCGATTGAATCATCTCTTAGCATACCTGATATTGAAACTAAATATATAAGTAATGCAATTAACCCAAAAACTCCGAGCAATAAGAATATACTAGATTGTTTGTTTCTTTTTTTTGGTTCATTTCGCTTTGTAGAATTTTCTTTATGGGTATTAAGAATTTCTTCTTTTTTCAACTGCATTTTTTTTGAGTTTGGAGTCAAATCGTTTGAGGAGTCATTTTTGGAGTCATTTGAGGAATCTTTTGAGGAATCTTTTGAGGAGTCATTTGAGGATTCTTTTTGATTTGATTCAAGATTTTTAGATGATTTTTTAACTGCTTCTTCAAATCCTTCTTTAGATTCTTCTTTTGGCATTTTTTTGGATAATTCAACAGGCTCTTTCTTAGACCCTAGAGGACTTTTAAGATACTCTAAATCTTTAGAATCCTCAACTTTTTTATTATTAGACATTTTTGATATACCTCTTGATTTTTTTTGTTTAAATTATTTCTCTAAGTTATTTGAATACTTTTAAGCAAATGTAGATAATCCAAAAGTAATGAACAATATCAAATAAACAACATCAAATAACTAACATCAAATAAGTATTAGTTATCCTTGTGATTTCAGGTTTAATGGTGTTTGAGTTCTGGGTAAATGCAATGCAAGTAAATGGAATGCGAGTAAATGTACTTAATTTTGTGTCATAATATTCTAAGATATCTACTTTTGGCCTTTTTAATCTAAACCTTTTAGTTCTATACGAAAACCCCTTAATTATCTATATTCTAGCAAAGAGCATTTTGTGATAACTTTGTGATATTTAAATTCTTTACAATTCATAAAGGCCTAAACTTCTGCTAAACTTTTATAGCTAAACTTTTGTAAAGCGTTATTAAACAAGTATTGTATACTTTAATGCGGTAAATAAATAAATTGAATAAATATAAACGTAAGTGAATAATAAATTAAATAAACAAAGCAAATGTTATCAAAATATTGATGCAACAAAAGCTTATTGCTAAGGGCTAATTTTGTATATTATTTAAACGTTTCTAAATTAAAGTAGTTATAAATTACAAATCTTTGAATTCTAATTATTAAAATAACGCCTTTATTTGATATTTTTTTAGGTTTTAATATACTCTATGTTTATGGCGCAGAGGGGTGAATTGGTCTTTGTTAGACAAATCTTTAAAACTTGTTTTTGTTAATCTTTCTCTTCTTAATAAAGGTATAAAGAAAGGTATAAAAATCAACAACCTCGCCCTTTAGGGTGAGGATGTTGGTAATATAAAAGCATACGCTACATTCAGTGAGGTTGTTGATTACAAAAAACGTACCGAGTCCTCGTGTTGAAATACTATGCATGCTTTTCTATTAACCTAAGTATGCAAAATGAGCGAGGATTTCACGAGATCATAAATAAGGATTTTGGTTTTTCAAGTTGGTCTTAATTTTTTGTGTATTTGAAGTACATTTATTTGGCTCATGATGCCAGCTGAAATCTTAAGTTAACTGAGAAATACGACTAAATATAGAATACAATTAGATATAAGGGATTTAATAGAGTAATCAAATAGAATTATTAATAAAAGAATTCGTTTATATCATAGATCATTTCGTTCTTTTCATAAGATGAACTACCCAAAAGAGGATTATCGTTGTTCTCAAGGTCTGATTTTGAATGATCTGATTTTGAATGATCTGAATTTGAATTCGATAGGTTTAATGAACTATTTATTTTTGAAGTTTCTTGAATATTATTCAAAGACTCTCCTAAAACCAAAGGACTGTCAAACAAGGAGAACATTCCTTCAGATGCTGAGCCTAAACCTTGACTGGGGATTTGGGTGTTAATTGGATTTTTTGCAAACATATCTTGGGGTCTTATATTTTTTAGAAACGGTTCTTGATTGTTTTCTTCTTCGTTTTCTTGATTGTTTAAGTGCGTACTAAATTTTCCCTTGCTTTCAGAAATTTTTATGAGAAACTGTGCAAGCGCCCTTAGTGTTTTTGGGTTTTCATTATCAGGATTTATTTTTATTTCCATTATTTACCAATATGTTAATTTTATTTCATCATTTTATTTCATCGTTTAAATGTTTTTCTTTTTTTGTTGTGTTGTTCTTTTTTTGTTGCAACAGATAAGTGGAATAAGTGTAACATTAGTAAAAGGAGTAGAAAAAGGAGTAGAAAAAGGAGTAGTAAAAGAAGTAGTAAAAGGAGTGATAAAAGGAGTAGTAAAAGAAGTAGTAAAAGAAGTAGTAAAAGGAGTAGTAAAAGGAGTAGTAAAAGGAGTAGTAAAAGAAGTAGTAAAAGAAGTAGTAACAGGAGTAGTAAAAGGAGTAGTAAAAGAAGTAGTAAAAGAAGTAGTAAAAGAAGTAGTAACAGGAGTAGTAAAAGGAGTAGTAAAAGAAGTAGTAAAAGAAGTAGTAAAAGAAGTAGTAAAAGAAGTAGTAAAAGAAGTAGTAACAGGAGTAGTAAAAGGAGTAATAAAAGGAGTAGTAAAAGGAGTAATAAAAGGAGTAGTAAAAGGAGTAGTAAAAGGAGTAGTAAAAGAAGTAGTAAAAGAAGTAGTAAAAGAAGTAGTAACAGGAGTAGTAAAAGGAGTAATAACAGGATGAACACAAGTAACATGAGGAACATAAGCAACAGGAGAAACATAAGCGACAGGATTAACATAAGCGACAGGATTAACATAAGCGACAGGATTAACATAAGCAACAGGAGAAACATAAGCGACAGAAATGAGAGAAGCAAAACTAGACAACATGATTAGGATAGTTATATTTAACTTCCTTGAGAGTGATAGACCTAAGAGTGGTGGACTAAAGCATAATTGAATTTTGATTAAGAATCTTGAGTAATAATATTAGGAGTAATATAATTACAGATATACCTGCTTATAGTATTTGATAGAATTTTTTATAAGGACTTTCATAAAGACTTTTTTCTTTTGGCTTTTGTGAATTTTGTTTAAGAATATTTTTTATAAGGAGTATAAGGAGTTTGATAAAAATTCATACAATATTAAAAAGAATAGTTAGAAACTTAAATATCATTTTAAAAAAAATATTAAAAAATATTAAAAAAATAGTAAGTAATAAAACAAGTGAATTACTCCACTTGTATATGAGTTTGAAATCCAGTATAAATGAAAAACCCCTGCATAACTGCCAAGGTATCTCTGCGATAGTTAAGGTTTTTGAGCAAGGAATCCGTCCCTTCTTATTTAGGCCTCAGGACAAAAGTATGCAAATGAGTTGGATTTCAAGAAATCAAAGTAAAAGGTTTAATAAGAAAGCAATATTTGCAAACAACACTTTTTTTTTGCTTGGAGCTTTCATTGTTGCTATGGTTATTTTTAATTTAATTGATTTTTTTTCAGAGATTAGGCATACCAGTGTTGAAGAGTTAGGAAATGGGGTATTACTTGTTACAAAGAGTGGGGAAAAATATATTAATTATACTCTTACTGAATCGGGGTTTTTTGGTAGAAGAGTTGAAAAAACTATAGTAATGAAATTTGATGAAAACCTATCTATGGGACTTAAAGAACTTTCAAGAATAAATAATGTTATGTCAAATGATACTTTAACCAGCGAATTAAATGAGAATTTAACAATAGAAGTTAATGAACTTAATTTGAATAAGAATAGCAAGGTACTTGCTCTTTGGAATAACGGCCATTATATACAAGCAATAACCGGCTTTGATTCGTTATTTTATTCACCATCTTCAGATTATTTATTTTTTTCAAAAGATAAAAGATGGGATAGTGAAGTTTTGGGCAAATTTTCTGATTCCCGCAAGTTTAGAAACTTTTCAAATATTATTGCACATGGCAGTTTTAGTGAATTATGGGATTTTGCTAAAAAAAATGATTGTTCTTATGTATTTCTAAGTGAAAATGATCTTTATGAGTTTCCATATCTGTTTTCTTATATAAATGGAAAATATCTGAATAAAAAAGAGGATATTCTCCTTCAAGGAATTAAAAATTCCCTTTTATATGCCCTTCTTTTGGAAAAGGAATTTAATGTTGGATGCGATAACTCTAAATTTGATTTAATATATTCTGATTCTAATTCAAGAATTTTTAGAGTGTGCTAGAGTCATTAGGTTAATGATGTGTTTAGATTTCATTTTTGAAATAATTCCTATAAATTCTTTTTTAGATATTTTTAATATCCAAGTTTTGTTAAGTTTAAGAGTTACTAAGTTAAAGATTTAGAGATTATAAGATACCTTGTTGTAAAAAAGGAAAATTAATGAAAAAGATGAAGAAAGGATTAAAAAAGAGAAATATATAGAGATAAAAGAATGAAGAGGAAGAAGAAAAAAAGGAAAAATCTAATATGAGGAAAAATCTAATATGAATAATTAAAATTTATCTTCTTGATTGTTCGTCCAATCCCCAACCTAAAGTTAGGGGTATTTACGGGTTCACTGATTGAGGATAAATTTTAAAATTGAAAATCTCACACTAAGGTGAGGGGTATTAAACCCCGAACAAATCTCACAATGTGAGATTTTCAATAATAAAGTTAAAAATATTAATAACAACAAAAAGAAGAATAATTATGAGAATAACAAAAAATATTATGGGTATTTACGTAATTGTTAGCAATCACTAAAAGATTTTATAAATCTACCCATAGTAAGAGGGCTTGTTTTTTAGTTCTTCTGCTCTTGTGGACCTAAATGTTGAATTAAGCTTTTCGTAGGCCTCAATTATTTCTTTTGTTACTGAGGGTTTCACTTTTTTAAGTGCTTCTTCGAAGGATTGCATTCCTACATCTTTTGCGTCCAAATCATTTCTCAGTGTGAGCATTGCGGCTTCCCTGCAAACGGATTCAATGTCCGCTCCAACGTATCCTTCAGTTTTTGATGCTAAATCTTTTAGGTCAACATCTTTTTTTAAGGGCATATTTTTTGTATGCACTTTAAATATTTCAAGTCTTGCACTTTTTTCAGGAGGAAGTGTTAGGATTACTCTATCAAATCTTCCAGGTCTAATCAAAGCAGAGTCAAGCATGTCTAAACGATTTGTTGCAGCAATAACGACTACATCAGTTAGGACCTCAATACCATCCATTTCAGTGAGGAGTTGGTTTACTACTCGTTCTGTTACTCCTGAATCCCCAGATACTCCTCTTTTTGGAGCAATGCTATCTATTTCGTCAAAGAAAACTATTGAAGGAGCTGATTGCCTGGCTTTTTTAAATATCTCTCTTATGGCTTTTTCTGATTCGCCAACCCATTTTGAAAGCATTTCAGGTCCTTTTACAAGCAAGAAGTTTGCTTCAGATTCTTTTGCAACCGCTTTTGCAACCATGGTTTTACCTGTTCCCGGAGGACCAAATAGAAGTATTCCCTTGGGGGGTCTTATTCCAAATTTAGTGAATTTCTCAGGGTTTTTCAAAGGCCATTCTACTGCTTCTTTGAGTTCTTGTTTTGCTAATTCAAGACCTCCAATGTCCCCCCATCTTACATTTGGAAGCTCTATTAAAAACTCTCTTAAAGCACTTGGTCTTACCACTTTTAAGGAATCTCTAAAATCATCCATTGTAATCTTTATTTTTTCAAGAGCTTCTGGTGTTAGTGCTTCGGATTTGTCTAAATCCATATCAGGAAGTATTCTTCTTATTGCATTCATTGCTGCTTCTTTTGATAGTGCTGCTAAATCCGCACCAACAAATCCGTGGGTAATACTTGAAAGCATCTCAAGGTTTACTTCTTCTAAGGGCATATTTAGGGTATGGATTTTTAGTATCTGAAGCCTTGCCTCTTTTCCAGGGACGCCAAGGGATATTTCCCTATCAAATCTTCCTGGCCTTCTTAGGGCTTCATCTATTGCATTAGGTATATTTGTTGCAGCGATTACAACAACTTTTCCCCTACTTTTTAGACCATCCAAGAGTGCCAAAAGCTGGGCAACGACTCTTCTTTCAACCTCTCCTTTTGTTTCTTCTCTTTTTGGGACAATTGCATCTATTTCATCAATAAATATAATTGAAGGGGCATTTTTTTCTGCTTCATCAAAGATTTTTCTTAGGTTTTGCTCACTTTGCCCATAGTACTTACTCATAATTTCAGGACCATTAATCACACTAAAAAACGAGTTTGTCTCATTTGCGACTGCTCTAGCTAAAAGGGTTTTTCCAGTTCCCGGAGGACCATAAAGTAAAACTCCTTTAGGTGGCTCTATTCCTAATCTATCAAATATTTCAGGATGTTTTAAAGGAAGCTCAACCATCTCCCTTATTTTTCTTATTTCTTCATCAAGCCCCCCAATGTTTTCATATGTTACCCCTACGATTTTTGAATCGTCTAATATCTCTATTGGCTCAGGGTTGTATTCTACCTCTGTTAATTCTGTTACGATTACAGGTTTATCTTTTGGATTTGTTGAAACGACTAGAAATTTAAGTCCGCTAAGACCAAATCCTAATACATTAGTTTCATCAAGCATTTTGAATACATCTTCGTAGAATGGGTTTTGGCTTAAGGTTTGCTTTCTTATGCTACTTCCGCCCATAGAAACTACATCTCCTTTTACCATTGCTCTGCCCATTAAACCTCTTTTAAATATGTTATCTGATGCCTTGATCATTATTCCTTTCTGAATTGGAGCAATGACTATTTTTTTTGCTTCTACTACATCGGCTTTAGAAACTATCACAAGCTCACCTAGTGTAGCATCTGCATTTCTTCTTGTGCTTCCATCCATCCTTAGAATATTTAGACCAATATCCCCTGGATAACAACGTGCTACAATTCCAACAGTCTTTTTTTTGCCTTCGATAGTTACAATATCCCCAGGTCTTGCTCCGATTTCTTTCATATAATTTGAATCTATTCGGACTATGCCTTTACTTACATCTTCAAGCATAGCTTCTGCGACTTTTAATTTAATTGAATCTTCATTGTTTTGATTTTTATCTTCAACCATATTTGTTCACCAATTGTTGTTTACTAATGTTTGTTTACCAATCTTAACATCAAGATTTATTTTATTTTAAGATTTATTTTATTTTTTTTAAAATTATCCCCTTACATTTAAAGATTATTGATGTCTCATTCAAATGAAATGAATGTAAATGATGCAAAAAATAATGCAAAACTTAGATTGATTAAATTCAACATGAAAGCATTTTTAAATGAAAAACCTCAGCATAAATGCCGAAGTATTTCGCGAATAGTCGAGGTTAATCCTTGCATGAATCCGTCCATTCTTACTTTGGCTTAAAAGGCCAAAGTATGCGAAGTGATGCTGGATTTCATGAAATCATATATAAGCAGTTAATGTATAAGCAGTTAATGTAAGTAAATTATCATGAAGGCTTTTGGTAGAGTAGAGCAATTGGGAGAATATAAATCTTTTGTTGTGTTTAAAATTATATTCTATTTTAAAGGGATTATTGGATTTTAAAGACTATAGCTTTTTTAAGAAATGTAGTTTTTAAAAGATATGTAAGTATTTTCAAAGAATATTGGATTTAAAATCAACAATCTCTGGCTAAAGGACGAGGAGTTGGTAATATAAAAGCATGCACTACATTAAAGCGAGGTTGTTGATTAAAAAAAGAGTACGGAGTCCTCGTGTTGAAACGCGAGGTATCCTTTTCTATCAATGAAGCTTAGTATTAATGTTCTATTAAGGATTTGCAGAATATTTTTAAATAGAAAGTACAAATTAAAAGTTTTAAGTAAAAAAAGGTTTGGGTAGAAAGGGTAAACAAAAAAGATTTATGGAGAATATATTTACAAAAAAATTATCTGTTTTTTTATCTGGTTTGATAAATAACTATGAAAAAACCATGAAAACTTTTTATAAAAGGAAAGAGATTTCACATGGAGTAATATATACGATGGTTATACGATAGTTTATTAAATGGAGTTAATATAAATAAATCTAATAATTAGATAAATATGATAAAGATAAATGTGATAATTTTGGTTTTAAGTAAGTTGGTGGAATAAATGAATTATAATAAGCTACTTTTTGGAACTGCTGGAACACCTCTTGGGACGCCTAAACCTAAAAGCTCTTTGAATGCTTTAGATTATATTAAAGAAATTGAACTTGATGGGATGGAGCTTGAATTTGTGAGAGGTGTTAGAATGTCTGAAGAACTTGCTATGCAGGTAAAAGAGAAAAAAGAAAGACTTGGTTTAGAACTAAGCGCTCATGGACCTTATTATATTAATCTCAATTCTTTATCAAAGGATATTGTTAATAGTAGTGTTGAAAGGATTTATCAGACTGCGAAGATTGCACACCTTGCTGGAGCAAAAAGCATTACTTTTCATGCGGCATACTATCTTTCAGATACTAAGGATACAGTTTTTGAGAGAGTTAAAAATATATTAATTGAACTTATCAAAAGATTAAAAGCTGAAGGCATTAATATTTTTGTTAGACCTGAACTTACAGGAAAACCAACTCAATTTGGAGACATTGATGAGTTAATAAGACTGAGCAGGGTTGTTGATGGTATTCTCCCTTGTATTGATTTTTCACATAACTATGCTCGAACAAATGGGAAGTTTAATTCATATGAAGAGTTTTATAGTTTTATGGAAAAGTATAAAAGAGGATTAGGAGATTTTGGGCTTTATAATATGCATTGTCATATTTCTGGAATAGATTTTGGGGATAAAGGAGAAAAAAAGCATCTGAATCTCGTGGAATCTGGATTTAATGTGAGTACACTTTTAAGCGTTATTAAAGAATTTGGGTGCAAAGGTATTATTATCTGTGAAAGCCCAAATATTGAAAGCGATGCTCTTTATATGAAAAAACTTTATTTTGGAACTTGATGCGTTTTTTTTATTTGAGTGCGTTTGATAGCAGAATTGAAAGCGATAGTAGGAAATTTATAGTTTTTAGAGCAGTTAATCTTAAATAGGTTAAAAATAGATTGAAACTGTTTTAGAGTTTATGATTTTTAGAGGGAGATTTAAACGGGTGTAAGTTATGAAATCAATTAAAGAAAGCGAATTTTTAAGTAAGGATTTTTATAAAAAGGATTTGGATATTTTAAGAAAGGTTTATTTTCAAGAGATTTTAGCGGAAAAAAGATATTCAAAGCATATTGCTAATGTTTCATCTGATGAAATCAGAAATCTTTTGGTTGGTCTTTTTGAAGAAGAAAAAGAACATAAAGAGGCAATTTTATCAGAGATTAAAAAGATAAATCCAAAGTTTAAGCAGGTAAATGACACTCTTTGGGAGATGCAGATTCAAAAGGAACTTATGAACGGTGTTGGTAATGAGATATCAGTTATTAAAGCAATTTTGCAGATAAATATAGAAAAAGAGAAGGAATCAATTAGACAGTATATTGGGTATTCAAAAGAGGCAGAAAACGAACAGATTAAAGCTCTTTTAAGAGGTTTTTCTGTTGATGAACAAGTTCATTTTGAAAAGCTTCAAGAGATGCTTAATAAGATCGTGTGATGGATTGCAAGAAAATAATATTTATCTAAGTATCTATTGCCTATTTTTAAGGATTGCGAATAATGCTTTGAATACTAAGTAAATTGTATTTATCTAAGCCAGAGAACAATCCTTTTGGTAATTTTTTATATTAAATGAGATAAAAATCTGTTTGTAAGTAAATGGTATTTATCTAAGGGTTATACGCCCAAAGTTTTATTAAATGAATAGAAATTTGTTGTAAAATGTTTTTGTTGTTAAAATTGGTTAAATAGTATGGTGAAGATTTTAAAAAATGAGTAGGGAATATAAACAATCAGAGGTTGTTATAAAAAAGAAATTTGAAGATAGATATAGATCTTTACTAGGAGAAAGATATGATGAATTTATATCTTGTTCAATTAGTTTCTTAAGAAGAGCTATTAGGGTAAATACTATTAAGTCTGATGTAAATTTTGTGGTTTCAAGGCTTTCTAAATCCTGGGAAGTTAAACAGGTACCATGGTGTAAGGAAGGTTTTTGGATTCAAGGAGATAGAAGGGATATTGGTAATTTACTTGAGCATCAAATGGGATATATTTATGTGCAAGAACCTGCTAGTATGATTCCACCAATTGTTTTAGAACCAAAGCCTAAAGATATTGTTTTGGATATGGCTTCAGCACCAGGGTCAAAAACCACACAGATTTCAGCAATGATGAAAAATAAAGGGATTATTGTAGCAAATGATGAAAACCCATTAAGACTTAAGCTTTTGGCAATGAATCTTCAAAGATGCGGAGTTGAGAACGCTGTGATTTCTAATAGGAATGCGATGTATTTTGAAAAAGCCAACATTCTTTTTGATAAGATTCTTTTGGATGCCCCTTGTTCTGGAACAGGAACGATTAGGAAAAGTCTTAAGACATTAAAGATCTGGAATGAGAAGATGACTTTAAAGATTGCAGGATTACAAAAAAGACTTTTGGATAGTGCTTATGCTTCTCTCAAAAGAGGAGGAGTGCTTGTTTATTCTACATGTTCTTTGGAACCCGAGGAAAATGAGGAGAATGTTTCTTGGTTTTTAGATAAATACAAGGACATGTTTTCGGTTGAAATCAATTTGGATATAAAGCAGGATAAGCCCATTATGGAATTTGAAGGTAAGAAATACAACAAGGGAGTTAAAAATTGTCTTAGATTGTACCCACACACCAATGATACGCAAGGATTTTTTGTATGCAAGATGATTAAGAGATAGAATATTTAAAAATGAGATTTATTTACTGATTCTTTTAAAATTTCTCCTGTTATTGTGATTACTTGGATAGTATTGTGATTAAACATTTGTTTGTGAGAATTTTTATTTTTCGTCTATTTCTTTGAAGTAAGCGCTAATTTGATAGTATATCAAACCAAGTTTTATACCCAGTTTTATAGTTTATCAAGATAATTTTTATTGTTTATTAACAATTAAATGGTGAGTTTGTGTAACTACTCGAAAGATACTAAAATAACGAAATATTTAAATATTAGTTCTTACTCATCCAAGGTTAAAGACAAAGTCGCTTGATAGACTTTTTCAAAAAATGGGGGGATTATGTAAAATGAAAGGAAAACTACCGTTTATGTTTGTTTTGGGAATTTTGGTCCTTAGTATGTTTTTGGACAGTGCAGCAGTTTTTGCAGATGAGATGATTCCAGTATCTTTGGTTTCAGTTAGGCTAAATGGGCAAGATATAAACCCATGGGAAACAACCCAACTAGATTTTGAAAGAAACCAAAAAGCAGAGTTAAGAATCGTTTTAGATGCTTATGATGTTTCTCAGGATATTCAGGTAACAGCTATGATAACAGGATACAAACATTCAAATGTTAATCCAATTCTTGATAGCACAACTGTGTTTAATGTTAAGGGAGAAAGAAGATATGTTAAAAATCTAGATTTTAATGTTCCAGATGACATTAAAGCAGGTAGCTACAAGTTAAGACTTTTTATATCAAATAAGTTTGGATATACACAAACTTTTGAGTATAATTTAGATATCAGTTTAGCTTCTGAGCTTGTGACTATTAGGGATGTTATACTAAGTCCAAGCAACAATGTTAATGCAGGAACTTACTTAATAGGAACTGTAAGGGTTAAGAATTCAGGAGACAACATTCAGGATGGTGTTAAAATAAAGCTTGCAATTCCAGAACTTGGAGTTGAAGGTGCAGATTATATTGAAGAGCTTGAGTCTGAAGAATCAAAGACAACTGAAGAGATCGCTCTAAGAATTCCTGTTTGTGCTAAAGAAGGAGAATACAATGTTATAGTAACAGTTTATTATAATGATTTGTATGAAAGTACAAAGGAAACAAGAACAATTAGGGTAATTGCATCCGATGCTTGTGAGATTGATGACGGTTCAAAACCTGTAGAAAAAACAATTGTTTCTGTTTCAACCATGCAAAACACAGCTAAGATTGGAGAAAAAGCATTTTTCCCTATTACTGTTGTGAATACTGGAAGAACAACAAAGACTGTTTCACTTCAGGTTAGCGGAGCAGATTGGGCAACTGTTGAGATTTCACCTACAAACATTATGCTTGTTAAGGGTGAAGATACAGGAATTGCAACAATCTATGTAGCACCAAAGGAAGGCACACAAATCGGAGAAAGAATGCTATCTTTGGATGTGATGGTTGATGGAGTGCTTTCACAGCAAGTTCCTTTGAGAGTAATCGTTGAAGAAGCAAAAAACGATGATTCTCAAATAAACCTAAAAGGTGCTTTAGAGATTGCAATTGTTGTGCTTGTAATCATTTTAGTTGTTATCGGTCTTGTCTTAGCTTTTAAAAAGATAAGAAAGGATGAAGACAACGATGATGAAAGCCAAACCTATTATTAATTTTTTTTATTGATTTTCTTTATATTTTTATTATTTCTTGGTTTTTTTCAGGATATAAGATTCATTTCTAGGGGGGAAAATGATATGTTTATCTCAAATAATTAAGATATTTAATTTTTAATAATTTATGAGAATGCATTTTAAGACTTTTCATTTTTTAGTCGTAAGTATTTTGTCGGGAAAGTCAAACCAACAAAAACAAAAGATTTAAAAACCATTTCAAACTCCAGTTGATATTTATGCCTGGTTGGTGTAGTCCGGCCAATCATCCGGCCCTTTCGAGGCCGGGACTCGGGTTCGAATCCCGAACCAGGCAATTTCTTTCTTCGCAATTTCTATGCAATTTCGGCATGTGATTTACTCAAGAGTAGTTATAAAACTATAAATAAGATGTTTGAAAAAAATAGTTATTAGGGAGTTAAGGGTTAGTTTTAGTTTAATTTTTTAGTGGTTTTAATAGTGGTTTTAGAAAATAATTAGGGGAAATAGTAATAGTTTAATTGAATATTTGGGTATGCTAAAAATGGGATTACCATTCTTTTCAAAAAAAAAGGATTTGGCACAAGATAACTTTCTGCCAAAACTGGATCTAAATGATATTAGAAGGGTTGCCAAATCTTCTGGAAGAAGTAAAAAGGATGTTTTAGAAGAGGAGTTGATATCTGAACTAAATAAGGACCTTAAAGAGATTAGAGAGAATACACTTGAAAACCCAAAAGAAGAGTCTTATGATGAGATAGGGGTAATTGAAAAAGCTGATAAGACACCTGTAAGAAATCTTTCAGAGCTTGTAGATTTTGCAAAAAACCTGCAAGAATCTGATTTTAAGAAGTTTGTTAATCCTAAGTTTAACCTATTCTCTGAGTTCGCTCAAGAAAATTTCGGTCAGATTGGGCTTAGTGTGGAACTTGCCCTTCTCACAAACAGACAAGATACAGTTTCCAAACTCCAAGCGTTTTTAATAAGTGAAGGAAATATTTCTGTTATAGAAAAACCAAAAAATGACAAAAAAGGGAATGTTTCAAAAGAAGATAAATCTAATATGGGATTTCAAAAGAAAATAGTTAAAGAAACAGCTAAGAAAATACTTATGAGTACAGCTAAAGAGAAAGGATTTGTTTTTAGCAAGATTAAAGTGAATTCCCTTGAGGACTTATCTAAGACTATGAATTCATTATCGTTAAGGAGTGTTATTAAGGAAATTGAAAACAGAAGAATAGAACTTGCAGATTGGATTGAAAAAGCTATTGGCGATTCAGAGCTTGCTAATAGGGTTTTAAATAATTATGAGCCTAAGAATGTGATTAATGCAATTGAAGAGAGAATCAGATTTTTAAAGAAAGTAATTGAAGATGATGATACTGAAGAAGAAAGTGTGGTTTTAGACAAGACAAGTAAAACAGTGGATGATAAAGAAGAAAGCAATTTTGAAAAGGAGGAATGTGAGGATATAAAACCTCTTGTTATTCATTCAAAAGAGATTAATGATATTCCTGAACTTATTAATTATATATCAGGTTTAGATGACGATGATTTTGATTCTAAGATTAAATCTATTAAAAAAGAGATTACTGATTGGATAGTAAAGATTACTAGAGAAGAAGACCTTTCTACTCTTGTTTTTTCAAATAATAAAAGTGATTTTTTAGAGAAAATCGAATCTGCAAGATACTCTTTGAGAGGTTCAACTAAAAAGAAGAGTAAAAAATCAAAGGTATCTGATGAGGTAAAAACAAGTAAGAAAAAGGAAGATATTTCTAAAAGTCAAATAAGTGAAAATCAAAACGAGAGTATAGAAAATAAGAATGAGAAAACTTACTCTGAAGAACAAAACTCAGCTGACGTTAAAGATGTAACTCTTAAAACTAATAGTGATGATTTGAAAAAAACTGTTTCAAGTGATTCAAGTGATAATGTAGTTAAATCTGATGAAACGGAAAAATTAGTAACACAAGATACAGAAAAAAAAGAGCAAAAGATTGACCCTGATGAAGCAAAGTATCAGCCAAAGGATACTACAAGTGATTTTGAAAAGGAAACTAAAACTACTAAAGTACCATTAAAAAAGGATAAGGGCTTTGAGGAGGTTGGTTTTTTTGATGATGAAACCGAAAAGAAGGTAACAAAGCTTGCTGAAGAGATTGAGGAGAAGAAGCCTTATTTTGATAAAGCCAAAAACATTTCTGAAGACTTTGACAAAGATATTATTGAAAAAATAAATAAGGATACTTCAACAACTTTTCTTCCTGCTCCAAGCAAACCAGATGAGATAAAACAACCAAAAAATGAGTATTTGTCTAATCTTGTGAAAACAAATAACGATGATAATTCTTTAAAATATTCTAATCAAAGCGAGGTTATTAAAAACAGGTCTGATCTTATTGATAGTAAAACTAAATCACAAGATGATTCTTTAAATGAGCTCCCTTCAGATTTTTTAGACAACGAAAAAAATGATTACATTGCATTTGTTGAGGATAAAAAGAAGATTGAGGATAAGGTTGATTTGCTTTACAATGAACAGCTGTCTTCTAATAATGCGAATAAAAAGGAGATTTCACTTCCAGAGAATCCAAATGATGATTTTATTGATTCCATTGAGAAAAAGAATATTGAAAGTAGGGAAGTAACTATTCCTAAAGATAACCAAAATCCTTTTGAAGCAAAAGAGATTAATAAATATTTCAAAGAGTATGCAAATGCAGCTAAACAAGCAATTTCACTTAATGTTAAAGAGATGGAGTCTGCAATTGAACTTAAAAAAGAGGAGATTAAACTTCTAAATGAGACTATTGAATCTAAGAGGTTTATGATTGAGACAGATATTAAAGAGCAAGTTAAGGGTTTTAATGAATTAAAAGATAAGCTCACTGAAGAGATAAGATCACTTTTAAAAGAAAAAGATGAGCTTAAATTGCAGGTTGACTCTTTGAAAGGCAAGGTTAATGGAAGTATTGATATTGATAGTGATGAGATTATTAATTTGAAGTCTGTTATTGAAGAGCTTAATAAAAAGCTTAAAGAGCAAGAAGAGATCATATCAGCATATCAAAATCGTGATTTTAATAACGGTTCAGATTCTAAACAAGGTAATGATAGTATCTATCAAAAGATTAATAACGAGTATGTTTGCCTAAAAGAGAAGTATTTAAAGCTTGAAGCAGAGAATAAGAAACTTTCAGAGTCAAATGCTTTTCTTGAAAAGGGATTATCTCCTAAAGAGAAGGCAGTAATTAACTTTTCTGAACTTAAGTCTGAGCTAGAATCAACTAAGAAGGAATTGAATAAAAGAAAGAACGAACTCGGAAAGGTTATAAAAGATATGGAATTAAAACAAGTTGAGCTAAATAATTTGATTTTGGATATTGGTTCAGTGAATAATATAAAATTAGTCCGAGAAGAACTTAAATCAGAATCTAAAAAGCTTGAAAACATTAAAAAAGAGGTTGAATTAAAAGAGATTGAGTTAAATAATGCAAAGAAGCTTTTGGAGTCTGCAAATGATGATTACAAGATGGTTTTAGAGTCTAAGAAGCTTGAAGAATCAAAATTGAGTTTAGATATTTCTAATAAGAATATCAATGATACAATTAATCAAAGGATAGATACACCAATAGATATTATTGAAGATAAGGCTAGTAATGATGTCAAGGTCTCAGAAGTAATTCAACCAAATATTAGTGAACCTAGTGAGGAGTTACCTTTAGAGATTAATTCAAATGTTGATAAGTCTTTTGAGGAGTTATTGGATGGTATTTCGGGAAATAAGCCTAAAGAGAATTTGGAAAACACCGCTAACAACCTTGATAATTTCGAAGACATACAGGAAGGTATAAATGTTAAAGAGAAAAAAGATGAAAACTCTTTAGATGAAGGAGATTTTAATAATAAATTGAGCGAGGTTGAATTTTCTGAGCCGATTAAAAGATTTAATAGAGAAAAAGCGTCTGAAAGAAATAAAGAGAAGAGAAACAAGATATCTGTTAAGACATTTAAGAAGAATGAACTGGATAATGATTTTGTTCCTGATTTTGATAAAGAATTAGGTGATGTTCAAGACACATTTAAAAAAGATTTAGATGTTACTAAAGAAGTAATAGTTTCTTCAAATAATAGCAAGAAAAAGAAAAATAAGCTAAATGCTAAAAATAGTGATCAAAAAGATGTGCAAGCAGAGGATATTGAATCCAGGAGTAAGAAGCTTTTAGATGAGATTGAAAAGGATGTTTTAATGGAACAAAAAGAGGCACAAGTCATTGATAATAAAGGTGGGGAGATTATAAATAAGGAATCGTTTGGCAAGAAACCAAAGCCTGTTGATACATATGTTAAAACTATTGATACTCTTGAGGATGTTTATGATGCTATTAGAGAAGCTAGGAATATGGTAGATATAAGAAAATTTGATGATGCACAATACAAAATTGATGAGATTGAAGAAGCAGTTTTAAGGATGAAATTGGGTTCAACGGATAAAAAGAGAATTGAAGTGGAAGTTAGATTATTAAAACTAGAGGTAGAGATTTCATAAATATTAAAAACTTGATTTAATAGATGGATTTTCTATGTTAGATTCTTCAAGAAACGCTTTAATTGTGGGAATTGACCCAGGGTCAACGCTTGGGCTTTGTGTAATTGATATGTCTGGGAAAAGCCAAGGTATATTTTCTTTTAAGGATGCAAGACTTCATGATGTGATTAATAAGATTTTAGAATTTGGTATGCCTGTTGTAATTTCTTGTGATAAGAAAAAGATTCCAAGTTATATAAGCAAGGTTTCAAGAAAGCTTGGCTGTAGAATTATATCTCCTGAAAGGGATCTTTTAGTGTCTGATAAGAAAAGACTTGTTATTAAAAGTGGCTGTTCTTTAAGAATTGATAATTCCCATCAAAGGGATGCGTGTGCAAGTGCATTTTATGCGTTTTTAAGGCTTAAAAGTTCTATTGAAAAAATAAAAAGATCTTTTCCAACAGATTTGCATAATGGGACTTTATTTAAAAGAATTTTAGTTGATTCAGAAACACTTAGAGATGTTAAGCTGGATTTGTCTTTAGGTAAAGAAAATGGTGCTTGCAAATCATTTTTAAAAGGGCATGAGAAGATACAAAGTGAAGAGAGGTTTAAAATAAAAACTTTTTCAAATAATAAAGATGATACTCTATCAAGAATTAAGCAATACAAACAAGAGATATTAAGGCTTAAGGAGGAAAACGAGAGGTTATTTTCTAGGGTTAATGATATTGAAAAGGAGATTGATATCAAGGCAAGGATACAGGCAGATAAGTTCATGAAAAGAATAGAATCTGAAAAGCGACTTTTATCCAGGATTAATTTAGAAATTAGTAAGACTAATTCTGAGCTTAAGATTAAGATTAAAAGTTTACAAGAACTTTTAAGTGAACTAAAAATAAGATTAGGTGATGATGATTTTGAGTTTTCAATTGTGTTTTTTAAGAGTTCGGCTATTAGATTTGAAGATATTAATGTGATTAGAAATAAGAAGATATTTATAAGAGAAATTGATTACCTTAGAGATTTTGCTTTAGATATCTTTAAAGAGAACGATATTTTCATTTTGTACAACAGTGGATTAAAAAAAGAGATTTCTAAGCTTTTGGATAATGATATTAAGTCTTTGAAAGTGGCAAATATTAAGTCACAGGAGATATTAGGTTTTGCTTTTTTTAAGAAATTGGATTTAAGAAATGCAGAGAAGAAAAATAATTTTTTAAGTGAGATTATTGATGATTATAAGACGAAAAGAAAAAGATTTTAAGCTTTTTTAAAAAGCTATATTGAAAAACTGATTTTTATTTAAAATAGATATATAATTTGATAAGTTTTGTGTTATTTGGGTGAATATGATGGGAATTTATGAGGATTTAAAGGATGTTATGATTAATGAATTGGATTTTGAGGATATTGTTGGACTTGATAATACTAAAAGTCAGTTAAGGTCTGCTTTTGTTTCAGGCCATCATATTATTTTGGTTGGTCCACCAGGGGTTGGTAAGACTACTCTTTCCTTAAATATTGCAAAAAAGCTTCCTGAGATTGAGGTTTATGATTGCCCTTATAATTGCAGTGTAGATAATCCAAAATGTGAAATCTGCAAAGCTGGGAGTTCTAAGAGAATAAAGATTAAAGGAGAACAAAGGTTTGTTAGGATTCAAGGAAGCCCTGATCTTAGTGCAGAGGATCTTATTGGAGATATTGACCCAAAAAAAGCACTTGAGTTTGGACCATTGTCTATTAAGGCTTTTACGCCCGGAAAGATTTTTAAGGCTAATAATAAGGTGCTTTTTTTTGATGAGATTAATAGATGCCCTCAAAAGCTTCAGAATGCTCTTTTGCAGGCGTTATCTGAGAAGAAAGCGACTATTGGAAGCTATGATGTTGATATTGATTCGGACTTTATTTTTATTGGTACGATGAATCCAGATGATTCAAGTACAGAGAACCTTTCAGATGTGTTTTTGGATAGGTTTGATGTTATTGAAACAGGATATCCTGAAACTCTTGAGCAAGAGATTAAGATTACTAAGAAATCAGGGATATCAGAAGCAGATTTTAATGATGAGTTGTTAGTTGGAGTTATTGGTTTTATCAGGTCTCTTAGGGGCAACAAGAATCTTGAGAAAAAGCCATCAGTGAGAGCAAGTATTGCACTGTATAACAGGAGTCAGTCAAATGCTTTGATTTCAGGAAGAAAAGATGTTAGCTTTTTGGATGTTTATAATGCAATTGTTTCGGTTTTAAGTCATAGGATAAAGCTTAAGCCTTCAGTTGAGTTTAATACCAAAACTAGCGATTTTTTACGTAATGAGTTTGAAGAGTATTCTCATAAGAAGGGGTTAAAAGATACGGGTGGTGAGGGGTAATGCTATTGAGATAAGTAATAAGCAATCCTATGAAGAAGAGAGGGATTCAAAGGGAACTAAAAAGGGTGCTGATGGGCAGTTAAATAAAGAGGTTTATGAATCTAATGAGTCTAAAGATGGAATTATTGTTGGAGAATCTGTTAATAGAGGAATAAACAATTTTTCACCAGACATGATTTTTGAGAGGATTGTTGATAATTATAAGGTTGCAAAAGAGATTTATGGAGAGAAAATTATTGAACTTTTATCGGGTTACGACCCAAGCTATATTGAAAAAAATATTAAGATACCTGAGTTTCAAAAGGTTTTAAAGAACAATATTAAAAATGAGGTTTTGGCTTTAAAGAAAAGAGATGTCTTAGAGGATGATTTTTCGGTTTCAGAGGATGCTTTAGAGAGTTCTATTGTAGAGATGTATCTTAAGGAGATTGATGATATTTTGCCTAAGTCTTATTTTGGGGAGAAGATAAAAAAGCAAAATCATCAAGGGATAGAGAAGGTTGAAGACTACCAAACTCTTAAGAAGAGCTATTCAAATATTATGCTTTCAAAGACGATAAAAAGAACTATTAGACGGGAGCATAAAGAGGTTATTTCAGAAGATATTGTATGGGGCGATAGGATTGAAAAGGGCAAAACAGAGATGCTTTTTGCCCTTGACTCCTCGGCATCTATGAAGGGTGAGAAGCTTAAGGCTTGTAAAACTGCAGGTATTGGGCTTTGCTATTGGGCTATTGGGAATAAGGATAAGGTAGGTCTTTTGTCCTTTGGAGAAGAGATTTATGAGCGAATTCCACCAAGCACGGATTTGAGGTACATTATTAGAAAGATTGCGGGTATTAAGGCAAATAAACAGACTGATATTAGTTTGCCTATTAAAGAAGCTGTTGGGATTTTTGAGAGGAATAATTCCCAAAAAAGCCTTGTTATTATTACTGATGCAATGCAAACTGCTACAAAGAAATCTGAAAGTGATGTGCTAAACTCTTGCTTTGTTGCAAGAGATAATAAGATAGTTATTAGTGTGATTGGTATTGAACTAAGTAAAAAAGCAAGAGATTTTGCTAAGAAGATATGTGAGATCACTAATGGAGTGCTATATGAGATTGATTCTTATCAGGATATTCCAAGGATTTTAGTTTCTGAGTATATTAGAGAAAAAAACGCGTTTTGAGATAATGAGTCAATCGTATAAACGATAAAACCCTTGAAATAAAATGTCCGAAATGTGAATTGTTTTAAGATAATGAGTCAATCCCAAAAGATTAATCCTTTTGTATGGTTAATGATTGGTTAGAGTGTTTTTTTATTATGTTATTTTTGATTTCATGAAATCCAGTTCATTCACATATTTTGGTTTTTCAAGTTGGTTTCTCAAAACGAAAGTTCGAATAGACTAGTTAAAGAGCACTTAAAAGGTGAATTAACAAAAAAAGGTTGACAAAAGGATTGACCTTTAAATATTTACTATATCTTTTAAGAGTTTGTGCTTAAAATGTTTTTTTATTATAGTGGTTTTGATAATGTAAATAAGATTTTAAGGGTTTAAATGTTTAATTTTAAAAAAGAATTGTAAAAACAAGAAATTATTCAAATAATGTAATTTTAATTTGGTGGGAACTAGATAATTATTAAGGGGGGTTTTTATGGTTTTTTGTTTTTATGGTTTTTTGTTATAGTTTTTTATTTTTGCTTTTATTGCAAGAGCTAGTTCTTTTATTATTTCTCTTGTGGCTATTGTTCCTATTGAAACAATTTTTTTTGCTTTGTCAAATTCAAATGACGAGTAATTGTTTAGCTGTGCTAAATCTATTAGGAAATCAGGTTGATATGTTTTTATTGAAAGGTTAGAAAGCTCGTTTTCCATTGTGGAGATTGAGCGAGCTAGGATATCTATTATTTTAGGCTTTAGTTTTAGGTCATTTTCAAAGTTGTAGGGTATCTTTACGGCTATTAAAAAATCACATTTGTCTTTTATAACGCTTAATGGCAGTGGATTTGATATCCCACCATCTACATAATGCTTTCCTTCTAAAAATACTGGTGAGAATACTCCAGGTATTGAAGAACTTGCCTGTATTGCTGTTGCTAGTTTTCCAATGCTAAATGTTTTTTCATTTAGGTCGTCGATGTTATAGGCTATTGAATAGAATGGAATTTTTGCATCTTCAAATGATTGGCCTGAGTAGATTTCTTCAAGTAGATTTTTCATGGTTTGGGTTTCAAATATACTTTCTTTGCTTACTCTGATTTTTGTTAGATTTTTTATTACGTCTTTGTTTAGGCTTTCTACTATTTTTGCTAGTTTTGATGAATCGGGATTTAGAGCGTAAAGTCCTCCTACTACTGAGCCCATGCTTGAGCCGGCAATTACGGATATTGGGATATTAGATTTTTCTAAGACTCTTAACACTCCTAGATGAGCAATTCCTTTAGCACCTCCAGCTGATAGGGCAATTCCTATTTTGAAATCCTTGTTTTTTGAGAGCAAGGGGGTGATGGATTCTGAGATGGAATTATATAACTCTAATTCGGATGCTCCTTCTAAAAAGATTTTGCTTTCATCTACATAAGGGTTTATTTTGATTAATTTTTGTTGTTTTGAGTTTAGTATTTTTGGTATTGATTTTTGCAAAGTTATTTTGGATAGGGGTTTAGAGATTTTTGAGATGTATTCTTCTTCTGCTTTTTTTTTTATGTTTTTAATTAATTGATTCGTTTTTTTAAGGATTTGTTGATTTCTCTTTTTTGGGTTATTGTTTTGATTAGAACTCATATTTTTTCACTTTCTAGTTTGGATTTGGTTTTGTTTCTCTTCCTCTTTGTGAGAGGTATAATTCTTTTATTAATGATAACTCTGAGACTTCTAAGAGATCTTTGTCTTCTCTTACTCTGATGACTCTTGGAAATCTAAGGGCAAAACCTGAAGAGTATGAGTTACTTTTTTGGATTTCTTCAAAGTTGGTTTCTATTACGAGTCTTGGTTTAACTTTTACGTTTTTTCCAAGGTCTTGGGTGATTAGTTTTTTTAGCTGATTTGTTATTTCTATGAAGTTTGCATCATCGCCTTCCTGTTCTTTTAGGCCTGTTGATACTTTTCCGATTTCTAAAAGTTCATCATCTTCGCCTTTGCATGCTACTATGTAAGATGTTAAAAGCCCTGTTCTTTTTCCTTCGCCCCATTCTGCTCCAACAATTACAAGGTCTAATGTTTCCATTACGGGTTTTATTTTCATTCCAAAGCCTACTTTTCTTCCAATTACATATGGTTTGTCAAGTGCTTTTAGCATTATTCCTTCGTTCCCTGCGTTTAGGGATTGATTATAAAAGCTTTCTAATTCCAAGAGATTTGCCGTTATTTTTGCAATTGAAGGACGGATTTTACCTTGTATTATAGGTACAATATTTTCTATGATGTCTCGCCTTTTTGAGAATGGCAAATCCATTACTGATTTTCCTTCAAAATAGAGAACATCAAAGATATTTACTTCAACAGGAACTTTTGATGCTATTTCTTTTATATCGTATTTTCTTCTTATGCGCTGGGATACTTCCTGAAATGCTTTGTATTTTTTAGAAATGGGGTCTATTCCTACTACTTCGGAGTCTAAGATTATTGATTTTGCTTTTATTTTTTCTTTGATTATTGTTGTTACATCAGGAAATTGCTTGGTTACATTTTCAAGTGTTCTTGTAAAAAGCATTACGTTTTCATCTTGTTTGTGGATTTGAACTCTAAATCCATCGTATTTGTATTCGGCACAGACTTTAGTGCCCAGTGCATCTTGAGCTTCTTTTATTGTTTTTGCTTTGATAAAAAGCATGGCTCTTGTTGGTCTGAATAGTTTTATTTGTGCATTTATTAGTCCATTTAATCCTTCTTTGGATGAAACTAGTATTACCGCGCTTAAATCTGTGATTATGTTTATTGCGTAGTTAAGTGTGTCTTTTATAAAGTCGTTTATTTGTTTTGAGTCTTTTGAGATTATGATTGTGTTCTTGTCAAGGGTATTTGTTTTTGATTGAAATTCTTTAAATGAAAGAGTCAAGATTTTGTAATTTGTATCTTTTAATTCTTGAAATTCTGCTTTTTTAATTGATTCCTTGCAAGAAGGACAAGGTTCATAGTAAGGAATAAGGCTTTTACAACTAGGACAAAATAGCACTGCACCTGCTTTGATTTCTCCTAAAGCTATTTTTGGAAGGTATGCAAATTGGATTGCATCCCTTATTACTCCTTCTCCTGCTCCAATTCTTAGGTCCCCTATTGTTGAGCGGGCTATAAATTTGGCTTCAATGGGATTTGCGCTTGTTAGAAGGCTTGAAAGAAGAGCGAGTTTTGAGTCTACACTGCCTTTGCCTTTTTGTAGTGCGATTGATTTTAATGTGTCAAATACGTATTGTATTGAAAGATTTTTTGAGAAGAGTGTGGATTGCTTTTTATTCTCGTTATACTCTTTTGCGACTATGCCTAAATCTCCTGTGTTCTTCCATTTGTTTTCTATTTGCTGTTGTGTTATCCCATAAGATTTTGAGATTGCTTTTATTACTAATTGTGATGAAAGCCCTATTTTCTCTTCACTCAACCCAGGATATAAGTCTCCTAAGAAAAGCAATGAAGAAACGGATGCGTCTTTTGGGTCAGTGCTTTCAAAGAATTGTGAGATTATATAGGATTTTTCTATCCTTTGGGATGTTTTTTCAAGCTCCTCACATATCTCTGCAAATCTTTTGAATTCCATATGTTATTTAGAATGATTTTGAGTATATAAAGATAACTAAATCGCGAATATATCTGAGATATAAGTAAGGCAAAAATGAAAAACCTCGGCATAAATGCCGAGGTATCTCGTGAATAGTCGAGGTTTTTCGGCCATGAATCCGTCTATTCTTACTTTGGCTTGAAAAATCAACAACCTCATCCTAAAGGGCGAGGCATGTTGGTAATCTAAAAGCATGCGCTGTATTAAAGCAAGGTTGTTGATTACTGAAAAGTGTGCCAAATCCTCTTGTTGAAACACTAGGTATGCTTTTCTATTAACCAAAGTATGCGAATGAACTGGATTTCATGAAATCAACAAAATAGTTGACAAAAACTCTATAATCAATTCAAATTTTAAAGAAAATTAAGACTCTCGAAAGATTCTTAGAATTAAGTGTTAATTAAAAAAATACAGTCTAAAAAAACAAAAGCTTTAAATAATTAGATAGGGATTCATTTAGACTAGGTTAGCTATAGTTCATAATTATGAAATACTAGGAGGCAAAAAAAATGAAGATGTTTGAAAAAATTAAAAGAACGTTCTCTAAAAGAGAACAAGACGATGATTTAATGCCTGATAATAATACAGAATATGTTGAGTTAGACACTGAGTCAGGTTCAATTGATACAAGAAATGCTAAAGTCATCGTTAGACCATATTCTATTGAAGATTTTTCTGATGTAAAAGAGATATTAGATGAAGTTAGGGAAGGAAAAACAATAGCGTTAGTAAATATTAAAGTACTAAAAGACAAGGATATGATAGAGCTTAAAAGAGCAATCAACAAGATAAAGAAAACAATAGATGCTATTGATGGGGACATTGCAGGATTTGGTGATGATTACCTTGTTGTAACCCCTTCATTTGCAAAGATACATAGAAGCCCAAAAGCAAAAAAGAAAGAGGAACAAAGAGATCCAGATTTAGAAGAATATTAAAAACTTTTTCTAATGCTTTAAAAAAGCAAGGTCATCATCAAGCTTTTTTGAAGCAACCTTTAAATTTTCTAACATTGTATTAATATCTTCTTCAAGTGTCTTAATTAATTCTTCAAATGTCTTCTCCTTTATAAAATATTTATTTTTCCTACTTGATACTAATCCGATTTCTATAAGCCTGTCAAGATGATGAATTACAGTTCCTCTTGATAAAGACAAAAGTGATGCTAATTCATCACTTGTTAAAGAACTATCATTAGCCCCCGCTTTAAAAAGTTCTACAAACAACCTAAAGCAAGATTTCTCCCTATCCCTTGGTCCAAAAAGCCCAATTGATTTTCCAAACCACTGGATTAACTCATTTACATTATATCCATCATCATACTCCACGTAACGAAGGCTAATATAACGATAATTGGGATTTTTTTTATCCATACAATAACCTAATAGCTGAACTTATTTTTAAAGCTTTTCCAAAAGATTTATATAGTTGTTGTTTATCTCAAATAAACGTGGTTGATTTAAAATCAACAGATTGATGCAAAATGAAGAGTGTAAAAAAAGATAAAATCCCTAAGAGAAAATTGTTTTTAAGACGAACAAGGCTATGTAATAAGCTAAGTAGTTTAAACAGCCAACTATGTCAAAAAGAAGAGATTAATCAAAAACTAATCGTTACAGCAAAGACTGTTGCAGCAGACCTTGATAATTTCAAGAAAAGATCTAACGAAGAACGGAAATTGCTAACCAAAATGGCCTCACAAGATATTATACTTAAACTTTTACCTGCTTTTGATAACCTTAATACTGCTATTAAACATCTCTCAAAAGAAGATGAATTCGCTAAGGGCGTTAAGATGATTAACAACCAGATTAATGAAATAATGAAATCAGAAGGAATTAGTTTCATTGAAGATATTGGTGTTGATTTTAACTGTAATATTCACGAGGCAGTATCAACAAAGGAAGTCAAAGAAGAATCAAATGATAAAAAGGTTGTCGATATTATTTCAAGAGGATATGCAATACAAGGGAATGTAATAAAACCTGCAAAAGTAGTTGTAGGAATTAAAAAATGAAAAACTTTGGCATAAATGCCGAGATATGTTGGTAATATGAAAGCATGCGCTGTATTAAAGCGAGGTTGTTGATTACAAAAAAGCGTAGCAAGTGCTCGTGTTGAAACTAGAGGTATGCTTTTCTATTAATAAAAATGATTAAAATGAGACTAAAAAATTTTGTTGATAAAACATTAATCAGGGAATATTTGCTTGAACAAAACCAACAAATTGATACCCTGATAACTTGTTCAGGAGACGATATTAGATGTTCAACTACAGATAGGGCTTTATTTGATGCACTTATTAGTTTTGAAGATAGAAATAAAATCAACATTAATCGCTTGATTAAATTAATTGAAAAAACTGATATCTATCCACAAAAATTTATTGCATCAGCAAAAAGAAGGTCTATTAAAAATGGAAATGATATGAAAGATTAAAATAAAAAAGGTGAGAAACAATGGAAGAAACAAATAGAATTATTGGAATTGATTTGGGAACAACATTTTCAGCTGTCGCGGTTTTGGAAGGAGGAAAACCAGTTATCATTCCAAATTCTGAGGGCGAAAGAACAACAGCAAGTGTTGTGAGGATAAAGGGAAGCGAAATTGTTGCTGGCACCCCTGCAAGAAGACAAGCAGTAATTGATCCAGTGCATACTGTAAGGAGTATTAAAAGGCACATGGGAACTGATTATACTGTAGAGATTGATAACCAAGTTTACACTCCACAACAAATAAGTGCTTTCATTTTGCAAAAACTAAAAAAAGATGCTGAGAGTTATCTAGGAAAAAAGGTTACTAAAGCTGTGATTACAGTACCTGCTTATTTTACAGACTCGCAAAGACAGGCAACAAAGGATGCAGGAACAATAGCAGGGCTCAAGGTTGAAAGAATAATAAATGAACCTACTGCAGCTGCACTTGCGTATGGGCTTGATAAGCAAAACTATCACACTGTTCTTGTATTTGATTTTGGTGGAGGAACTTTTGATGTATCTATTTTAGAACTTGGTGATGGCGTGTTTGAAGTAAAGGCAACAAGAGGAAACAATAAGCTTGGTGGAGATGATATTGATGACCTTTTGGTTGATTGGCTTGCTAATAACTTCAAAAAAGATAACGCAGTAGACTTGATGGGTGATAAATCAACTGTTCAAAGGCTAAGAGAGGCAAGTGAGAATGCAAAAAAGGAACTTTCTTCAAAACTTGAAACTGAGATAAATCTACCATTTATAGCTAATAAAAATGGTGTTCCTCTGCATTTGAATGTAAACCTAACAAGGGCAAAATTCGAGTCTTTGATATCTGAGATTTTGGAAAAGTTAAAAGAACCCACACTTAAAGCTATAGAGGATGCTAAAATAACACCTGATAAGATTGACAAGGTCATATTGGTTGGTGGCTCTACAAGGATTCCAAGTGTTCAAGGTTTAGTCGAAAAGATAATAGGGAAGACCCCTGAAAAGAGTGTTAATCCTGATGAGGCTGTTGCACTTGGTGCTGCGATTCAAGGCGGGGTTTTAGCAGGAGATGTTAAGGACGTACTTTTATTGGATGTAACTCCTCTAAGCCTTGGTATTGAAACACTTGGAGGGATAATGACTAATTTAATTGCCAGAAATACAACTGTACCAGTCAAAAAAAGCAAGACTTTTACTACAGCAACTGATAATCAAACCGCAGTAACAATTAAGGTTTTCCAAGGAGAAAGGCCTATGGCTGAGGACAATAAGCTTTTAGGTCAATTCGACTTAATAGGGATACTTCCTGCACCAAGGGGAGTTCCACAAGTAGAGGTTTCATTTGATATTGATGTGAATGGAATTGTTCATGTATCTGCAAAGGACTTGGCAACTAAAAAGGAACAATCAATACGGATTACAGGAAGTGGAAATCTTTCTGATGATGAAGTTGAGAGAATGAGAAAGGATGCTGAGAAGTTTGCTGAGGAAGACAAAAAGAAAAAAGAAAGCATTGAAACCTTAAACGAAGCGGACTCATTAGTAATTGCATCTGAGAAGGTTTTAAAAGAGATTGAAGGTAAAGTTGATCAAAAGAAACTTGATGAGACCAAAAAAGAAATTTCAGCTTTAAAAGAGCTTGTGGATAAAAAGGAAAGCGATGTTTCAAAAATTAAAGCTCAAATAGACTTGCTGAATAAGAAAGTACAAGAGATATCATCTGAGCTTTATAACAAAGCGCAAGCAGAAACTAAAGCCGATGGCAAAAACGAGAAGAGCAAAAATGAAGACAAAGATAACAAAGAAAATGTTTATGATGCGGACTTCAAAGTAGAAGATGACAAAGAAAAAGAAGAGAAGTAATTATTTTTGTTTTGTTTTTTGTGAAAAGATTTTTAAAGAAGTATTGAAAACATTATTTTTTTGAGAAGAGGTTGTATTGAACTTGGCAAAAGATTACTACGAGGTTTTGGGTGTTCAAAAAGGAGCAAGCGCTGATGAGATTAAAACAGCATATAGGCGACTTGCTAAAAAATATCACCCTGATATGAACAAAGATGACAACTCAACTCATGAAAAATTTAAAGAAATAAATGAGGCTTTTTCTGTTCTTTCTGATCCAAAGAAAAAAGAACAATATGATAATTTTGGAACTACAGAAGATGATGCTGGACAAGGTTATTCTTCTCAAGGAGCATATAGTGGATTTGATTTTGGAGGATTTTCTAATTTTGGAGATATTTTTAGCACAATCTTTGGTGGAGGCTCAGATGATGAAGAAGAAGGATTTGGTAACCCTTTTGGATTTGGCAGGAGAAGAGAACGTAAAAGCAATACAGGAAGGGATCTTTCTTTTGATTTGGAAATTGAGCTTGAGGAGTCATTTAATGGAGTTAAAAAACACATTACAGTTACTAAATTTGAAGAATGCCTTAATTGTAAGGGCACAGGCGCTCAAGGGTCTTTAAGCAAGAAAGAATGCCCTAGTTGTCAGGGGTCAGGCTATGTAAAGAATGTAAGAAGAACCCCTTTTGGTATGATTTCTACTACTCATAGATGCACAAACTGCAATGGAGAAGGAATGATAATTGAGAATCCTTGCAAGGAATGCAATGGCACTGGAAGAACCAAACAGACTAAAAAGATTTCTGTTGATATCCCTAAGGGTATGATTGAAGGAGAAACCTTAAGAATTAGAGGAGAAGGAGAGGCAGGAATAAGAGGCGGACAACATGGGGATTTGTACATTAACATTTATTTAAAGGAACATAAAATCTTTGAACGAAAAGGAAGAGATGTCTATATTTCAAAAGATCTTAAGTACCCTGAACTTGTTTTAGGAAAGGTAATAGAGGTTCCAACACTCAAAGGCAAGGGTAAATTGAAAGTCCCTTCTGGAACATCACCAGGGACTATTCTTAGAATGTCAGGTTTAGGGCTTTCAAATCCAAGGGGTAGAGGCGGAGACCAATTTGTTTTGATTAATTTGGATATGCCAAATAAACTTTCAAGAAAGGAAAAACAACTAATTGAAGAACTTGATAGATTAAAAGAATAAATGAAAAACCTCAGCATAAATGCCGAGGTATCTTTAGGATAGTCGAGGTTAATCCTTGCATGGATCCGTCTATTCTCACTTTGGCTTAAAAGGCCAAAGTATGCGAAGTGATGCTGGATTTCATGAAATCAACAACCTTACCCTAAATGGCAAGGTATGTTGGTAATATAAAAACATGCGCTACGTTCAAGCGAGGTTGTTGATTACAAAAAAGCGTACCAAGTCCTCTTGTTGAAACACGATATATGCTTTTCTATTAATTAAAAAATCTTAATCCAGGATAGATCGTACTCATTATTTCTTGCAAGGTCTTACGCTATCTATGTTAAAGTAAGGAGTAGAGTTGATTAATCCTGCTCTTACATCTATTATGTAATCAACACCCTCATCATCTTTTGTTGATAGCACTAAATTGTTGGATCCGTCATACTTGAATCTGATTCCGATATCGATTTCATAGCTATCTTTATTTCGACCTGGCGTTATTGTTGCAACCCCATTAAAATCTTGAGAATCTTGATTTAATGTATACTCAAATGTATTTTTAGTTTGTTCCTTTGTATTTGATTCAACTATTTTAGGGAGAATTTGTTTAATTACTGAATGTGTATAATTTCCAAGCCTTTCCACAAGATCACCAATTTCTTCTGAAGAACTAGGGACATCTTTAAAGTAGCGCTCAAAATTAAAGGGGAGGTAACCTAACACATGCAACACTCCTTGGTTAAAGGGTTCTTTATTGACATTTTTATTACCCCAAGGCACAAACAATTTTGCTAATTCCTTCTTGTTTTTATCAGATGTAATATCTTCTATAAAATGAGTGATTGATTTACGCTCATTAGCCATAATTGTTTTAAAAGATTGAATTAAACTTAAATCATCAATACCATATACAGACAAAACATCTTTAATGTTTTCAACACTTTTCGTCATATCCAAATATGAAAATGGATGTGCATTTGTGTCTAATATTCCATTTAAACGATAATCTTCCCACACTAAAGACCCTTTTATAGATTCAACAAATTGTTGTCTATCTTTCTTCTCAACTAGGTTTATGTAACTAGGAATTATTGATTTATAAAAACTATCCCAATCCAAATTAAATTCGCTAGATTCTAATTTTTCAGACATCAAAGTTTTATTATTTCTCTCAACTTTTTGAGGATTAAATTTCATGTGAAGAAGTGCATCTTCAAAAGAATGATCTCCTAGGATCGTTTCAATGGATTTTAAAGTAGAGTTTAACTTATTCTCAACAAAAGGATGAATTTTTCCATCATCTGTTTTCTGTAATAAGAAACCTCTTATGTAATCATTATAATCTTCTCCTAAAATTTCCCATTTTATTGTTTCTTCCATAGGATTTCACCTAGATTTTATTATTAAATTAAGAACTATAAGTTAATTTCTTATTAAAAATGAGGTTTTTTAAATTTTATTAGCTTAATTATAGAATAATTCCAAGTAATGCACTTTTTGTGAAATACAAGATAAGAAATTCCATTAGACCCTCTAGATATGCATTTTAAATGAATTATTTTGAAATTTAAAAATATCTTTTTACATTATTATAAATATTTTTTATTTTTTTTAAAAAATTTATAAAAATAACAGCAAACAAAATACAAAAACACACTAAAAGAATCTTTAGTATTTGCGATAATGAGTTCGAGCTATATCTGAAAGAGCTTCTTTAAAGGAATTAAGGTTCTTTTCATAAGCAGTTATTTTAGCTGTACCATCGTTTGCTTTTAGTTTTTCAGCTTCATCAGATAGTACATTGAAGGCATATTCTAATAATTCCTTTTTTTGATTTTTTTCAATTGAGAAGTATTTTTTGAGGTTTTCACACCTTTTACTCCAAAGGTAGTTTCCTTCGGAGTAATCTATTTTAGATTTTTCAGCAGTTATTTCTTCATCTGGAGTTTTAGAAGAGTATTCTTTTAAATTCTTTCCTTTTAGTATAGCTTCTAATTCAGGATGATTTGATAGTTGGTTACTTTCGTTTTTCTTAGATTCTAAGACTTTTTTTAGTTCATCATACTTACCAATAGTTCCTTTTAAATAATTATCAGGTACATCTAGTGAAGATAGTTCAGTTGCCCTATCAGCTTTTATTCCCCTTTTTTTAAGTTCTCTTATAAGGTAATTTTGTTTGTCTTTTAAAAAATTATTAATTACTTCATATTTAGCCAAATCAATTGAATCAGCCATATGTATGATATATGAGAGGGCATCAAATCTATAATAGAGTGATTTTTGTTTTTCTCCGGCAATTAATTCATCTATAGAAGCCATTGTTAAAGTAGAATAATCAGGGGATTTCAATGAATGACTTTCTTCTTGTTTTGGAGACGAAATTTTAGGGTCACTGGTTTTGCTTTCAATTGAACTATTTGTACTACTTGCTCCTTTTTTTCCGTTTAAAAAAACAGACTTCATTAGCCAGTAAAATGAGACTCCAGCAACAAAAAGACAGGTTAATGCACCAATTAAGTCAAGATTGTTTTCTTGTGTAACCTGTTGTGTTAAAATGTCCACCAAAGCATCTTTTTGTTCTTCTAACGAGTGATTTAAAATATCTGTTTTTTTTATTGCTGAATTCCACTCCTTAGGCGTATATGTCGTAATTATGTGAGTTCCATCTTCATTTTGATATGTAATTGTGCCTGGTGGTATTTTATCGTATTCTTGCAAAGTGATAAAACTTGTATCATTAATTATCCTTTTTAGTAATTCTTGTTGGTCTTTAGATATTTTTACAATAGGTTCACTATTTCCAGGATAGCCAGCGATCATTGAAAGTTTAATTTTGAGTGATTCCCAAACCTCAAGGTCTTGCTTATTGAACATATATTTTCCAATTATTTTATTTATATCACCAATTGTTCCTTGGATAAAAGAATATGATTTTCCTACATAATAGTCGTGTACAAATTTTCTGTCCACTTTAATTAACAAATAAGCACCTGTACCTAAAGCTAAAGATGAAGTGCCTGCAGTCAAATAGTAAAGTATTATGTCTGACTTTGATTCTTCCTCTTCGGATTGATTCTTTTCTAAAACCTCTGTCCCTGTAGAAGTACTTAGAGGCGGTTCCATAGTAACTTCTGAAGTTGTTGGCTCAGGTGCTAAGTGGGTTGTAGATGTTTCAACTATACCCTCTAAATTTTTTGGATTATTCTCTGGCCCTCTAAATATTTTAAATATTCTTTTTAGTGACATGATAATATAGGATAGAAATAATTTGTATTTAAAGATTTCTATTAATTCTTACGGAATAGTGATAAAAATATTAGTGCAATTTAAAAAAATGAGAGAAAAAAAGAACAATCAATAGTTTTATTATATTTTCTTTTTAGGCAGGTTTGATAATTTTTTTATTCCTCTTTGAAGGTAACCAAATGTTGTTGGGATAGATTGAATACCACCAGCTGGAAGAATCCTATAAACCCTAAGTATAATTTTATCAGTTCTAATTTTTTTGAATTCTCTTACATCTTTAATCAAAAGAAAAAAAGCAAAAAAACATATGCTTCTAAAAAATCCAGATAGTAAAAACATCATTTTAAAGGGGTTTGGAAATATGACCTGAAAGGTTTTAAATATTAATCCAGACACAATAGCACCAATTGCAGCACCAAGAACTGATGCGAAGTTAAACCATGAGATGATGATTGTTCTATTATTAGGTTTAGAATATTCAAACAGCAATGTTACTGAAAAAAGATCCCAAATTGCCCAACCTAGTGTCATAAAGCCATCGATAATTAGAAGTATAATAAAGTCTTCAAAAAAGTACCATGAGAAATAAAAGAGTGATATTGTTAATGCTCCTATCATAAAGATTCTTGCATGACCAAATTCATCGCCCATCTTTCCTAATGCACTACTAACACTGAATTTTACAAAAACAGCAGCCATTGAGAAAGCAATGTATTCAAGATAATTAAACCCTAGATATTTAAGCATATATTCAGCAAGATATGGTGCGCCTAAAAATACTGAGAACATGAAAAGACCTGAGAATAATGTAAGAATTTTCATTTGTTTTGAAAGTATACCTTTTGGAAATATTATATCTTTGAAACTGTATTTCTCCTCGTTTGCATCACACACAATTACATCCTTTATTCCTCTCAAGATTAAAAAATTATAAAATCTTGATGCAAATGCAACGACAAAAAATATTACATATGCAAAAGTCTCACCATCAAAGCCATATATCGTCTTATTCTTGAGTGTTTGAATAAGAAAACTTGATAAGAACAAGGTTACAAATAAAGTAAAATTTATTATTCTGTTTCGATACCCAAAATATCTTCCTCGGCTATTCTCGTTTGTAAAACTTCCAATCCAGCTATACCATACAGGACCGGATATGGAACCAAACAAAAAATATGCCATAAAACTAATTATAAAGATCCAGAAATTGTTGTTAAATGCCCCTGCTAAAAGCATTATAATCCAAGTGATGGATTGTAACAAAACAAGGGTTGATACTATTTTCCTGCGACTTTTAAAGATGTTTAGGAAAAAACATGATAATAATTGACCAAAAGCAGATAGAAATCTTGGAATTGAATAGATATAACTCATAAAAACCCCTGAAAAGCCAAGGTGAAGTGCATAAGCTGGAACATAAACTTCACCAAGACCAAACATGATTGAGAATAATACGCCATCTAATAAAAATCGGTTTAATATTGAATCATTTTCATTATTGGTGTTTGGAATATTTTGATTTTTTTGAGCGTTGTAATCATTTGAAATATTATTTATAGATGTATTTGGAGGAGATGAATTTATACTATTTTCAAAGTGGTTTTTTTCAGAAGTGAGATTTTTCTGATTTTGTTTAGATGTTTCTTTATCTATATTAGTTATCATAGACGTTTTTGGCTGAAAGGTTTATATTATAAATCTTACTTTTTTGGGAGGTTTATACCAACAGGTTTTTGAAAAGAAAAATTAATATGAAGAATTGAATATACTCTAGATAATTTACTTGAGCTCTTCTGAGTTCTTTTTGATTAGAGATATCTCAATCTCTCCAAATTCAGTATCTTGGTCAAGTCTTACGACCTGTTGAAAATCTAGATGAAGCAGAGGAATAAATGTATATATTACATCTTCTCGATTTGGTGATTTAATGATCTCAGAAAAAAATATTTTATCTTTTTTCTGGAAGACAGATTGAATGCTTTCATAAACTGAAAGTATAATTGATTTTAAATTTTTTTCTTTATTTGGAACAAATATTTTTTCCTCTTTTGAAGAAATCTTGTTTTGCCTTCTATCTCTTACCTCAAGTGCTTTATCAAGTGCCTCAACTAAATCTAGAATGGATATTTTTCTGCTTCTAGGCTGTGGTGTTCTTAAAGTCAAAAAGGGAAGTTTTTCCCTTTCTTCTAAAGGAATATTCTCAATATACTCCCCAGATAAGAAATCACCCAATTCGCCTGACAAAAGTTCATCATATTCTGTTTGTGTCAAAGAACTAATTAGTGCATCAAATGCGTTTATATCTCCATCTACTAGCCTATTTGATTTTATTGATAAAAGTATTGCTGATGCAAGTATAACTTTACCTGATACCCTAAAATCCATCTCTTTTAGCTTTTTCACTGCCTCAACGTATCTTTTAGCAATAAGGCTTACATCAACATCCCAAGGATCTATGTTATCATCCTTAATCAACTTCATAAGAATATCTTTCCAGTCAATCTCATCTTTATCTGTCAAAACATTATAAATATAATCAATGGGTGTTTGAGTAGTATCAGTAGTATCAGTAGTAGCTACTAGATTGGCATCTACTTGTGAAACAACCACTTCATCGCTTGCTTTTTGATTAGCTTTTAAATCTTTATTTAAAACCATTTCAAAACATCAATTGAAAACCCTTCTTTATATTTCTTTCTAAAAGAATATTGACTGATATTTAAAGAGCAGATTGAAAGAGCAAATTGTTTTGGTTATTGATTGAGAAATATTTAATAGTCCCTGTGTCTTTTGGAATTTAAAAAGTACTTTTTTTACCCAATAGTTTTTATTTGCCTTAGTATAAGTTTTAGAAATTAATGATAAGTACCTATTATTAAAATTTTAATAACGGATATCAAAATCTAAATAGTTTTTATAAATAAGATTTGCAAATATAAGACTAATATGAAACTATTCGGAACTGATGGGATAAGGGCCAACTCTAAATCAGAGGTATTAAATGAACAAAGTGTGCTTAGGATTGGATACTCAATAGCTAGTTGGGCCAAAGATATTGGATGTAAAAGTGTAATTATAGGAAAAGATACAAGAGAGTCATCAGAAAGGATAGAAAGATGGCTTTTGAATGCTTTAGAAAGCAATGGGATTGAAGCTATTTTAACTGGAATAATTCCAACTCCTGTTGTGTCATACCTTTGCAAGAAGTTGGGTTATTTTGGAATAATGATTACAGCTTCACATAATCCGTATTATGATAATGGGATAAAACTTTTTTATAAGAACGGAAGAAAAACTAAAGAGTTAGAAGAAAGACTAATTGAAGACTATTATGAGAAATTTAAACATGTTAAATTTCAAACTTTGGCATCCTTTAATTATGAAAAATTGGTTAGAAAAAGAATAAAGAATGATCTAATCTCATTATACAATTCTGATTTTGAGAGTATTAGAAATTTTTATTTGGAAAAAAAAGTAGTTTTAGATTGTGCAAATGGAGCAGGTTATTTTATTGGAAAAGATATTTTAGAAAAATGTGTTAAATGTTTGAAGGTTGTTAATTTTAGACCTGATGGAAAAAATATTAATTATAACTGTGGTGCAATGCATCCAAATATTCTTTCTAAGCAAGTAGTTTTAGAAAAAGCTGATTTGGGGATAGCTTTTGATGGAGATGCAGATAGAGTAGTATTTTGCGATGAAAAAGGAGAAATTATTGATGGCGATCATTATATTGGTTTTATTGCAAGACATACCAATCAAAAAGAAATAGTTTATACCGATTATAGTAATCTTTCTTTAGACAATTTTCTAAAAGAGAATAATCTAAAAGGTATTAGAGTCGAAAATGGGGATAAATTTGTAAGTGAAGAGTTGGGTAAAAGGAATTTATTTTTTGGTGGAGAAAAATCAGGGCATTATATTTTCAAAGAATACAATGAAAGTGGAGATGGGATTTTGTCTGCAATAAGATTACTTAAAATATTATACAACGAAAAGATGCCACTTTCCAAGATCAGAGAATTTGAATTATTTCCTCAAGTTATTGTAAGTGAAGACGTCGATAGAAAAAAAGATTTAAATGAGATTGATGGACTTAATAAAATCTTAGAGTATGTAGAAAAAATGCTTGGAGAGGATTCAAGAACAAATATTAGATATTCAGGAACTGAGATGAAAATAAGGGTTTTAGTTGAAGGAAAAAGCCAAGAAAAATGCAGTGAATTTGCAAATAAAATCGCAGGATTTATTAAGGATGCAAATAAATCTAACTAGTAATAAAAATTTTTATTAAAGATCAAAATGGATTGTTATTAGAATCAGTGTTATTGGAAGTTAAAGGATATATTGAGTTCATGAATCCGTCATGGGCATACTTTAGTCTTGAGGTTTAAATTTAGGTAATTTAGGAATTTTTCAATGTGCTGAGTATAATAGATAAGAATAATCAAAACTAAGTGTTATAATGAAAGCATTACTACTTGCAGCAGGAGAAGGAAGGAGAACTAGACCACTTACAAACACAACGCCTAAGCCTCTTTTAAGGGTGGCAAACAAACCTATTATTGAGTATAATATCGATGCTATTTGGGATATGTGTGAAGAGATTTATGTTGTTGTTGGCTATCTTAAAGAAAAGATAATCAAATATTTGGATACAAGATACAATAAAACAGGAAAAGAAAAAATCAAGTTCATTATTCAAGATCAGCCACTTGGAACAGGAAACGCTGTTTTAATAGCAAAGAACCTCATTGGTGAGGACATTAAAAGATTTTTAGTTATTAATGGTGATGACATTTATTGTAAAGAAGACTTACTAGAAATCTCAAGGATGGAGTATGCAATTTTATCAAAAGAGGTTTTAAATCCTGAGTTTTTTGGCATACTCAAAATAGACAAATTTTTAAGGATTCAAGAAATTATTGAAAAACCTAAAGATTTTGTCTCCAATCTTGCAAGCCTTGGCTGTTATATATTACCTACAAAAATATTTGAAGCACTTAAAAGCAGTTCAAAAAGTCTTAGAGGCGAGATTGAACTTCCTAGTGCAATCAACTCTATTGCAAAGGAATTTGACATAAAAGCGGTTAAATCAAAAGGATATTGGCTTCCAATTGGCTATCCATGGACACTTTTAGATGCAAATGAAGAGATTTTGAAGAAAACCAAGGGTTTAATCAAAGGAAAAGTTTTTGAAGGCGCGAGCATAGAAGGAAGCGTTGTAATTGGAGAGGATACTATAATTCTTCCAGGCTCAAGAATTGAAGGACCGGTGATAATTGGGAAAAACTGTAAAATTGGACCAAACTGTTATATAAGGGCATATTCCTCAATTGGAGATAACTGCCATATAGGAAATGGAACAGAAGTAAAAAACTCAATAATAATGAACAATTCAAATGCACCTCACTTAAACTATGTGGGAGATAGTATTATCGGTGAGAACTGCAACCTTGGAGCTGGTACAATCATTGCAAATCTAAGACATGATGGCAAAACTATAAAATCTGAATATGATGGAGTACTTATTGATTCAAATAGAAGGAAATTAGGCACCATCATAGGAGACCAAGTAAAAACAGCAATAAACACCTCAATCTACCCGGGAAGAAAAATCTACCCTCTAAAAAGTACAAGCCCTGGTGAAAAAGTCGAAAAAGACATAAAATGAATTAAAAATAAAATGTCCTTTAACTCATCTCACTTACTTCTTTCCAGATACATTATACATCAAAGCCAAAAAGAAGAATAACAAAGCGAGCACAAAAAAAGCTAACGTCTTAGGCATATATATGTATTCTGCCAAAAATTGATAAAATGCAGCAAAAACGCTTATAATACCAAACGCCATAAAAAACATTACAACTTTCTCCTTTGGAATTGTAACAACACTTTCTTCAAACTTTTCTTCAGATTTAGGCTTTTTCCCTACAGATTTTGTTGATTTACCTGCCATAAATCTTAATTTATAAAGTTTGATATTTATAACTTTGTAACCACTCTTAAAAAAATACATTAGTTAATTAGTTTTTATAAATAATTTTTGTAGATAGTTTTTGTAGATAGTTTTTACAAATTCGCTCAAAAACCCATAGTACAAGGAATTAGCTTTACACTTTTTCTGATTGAGTAACAAAAAAAAGTAACAAAAAAGATTAGAAATTAACAAATCTTTTAATCATGAAAACTATAAAGATATATCGCCAATAATGAAAAAAATTAGCATAAATGCCTAGGTGTCTTGCTGATAGTCGATGTCAATCGTTAAGTGAATCCATCTCTTCTCACTTCCAACTCAAGATCAAAGTATGCAAAAGAGCAGGATTTCACAAAAATCACTTCGTTAAAACAATGTTTATAAATTAATTTCTTATAAATTTATATTTTGGTGCTTAAACACCCTGTTTAATACTCTCAACAAAATCCTTGAGGTGATCAAATTCCTTTGAATTTTTAATTGTTTCTTCACTAGCTTTAAAACCCATGATTTCTTTAGGATTTTCTTTTATATCGCACAAGTTCTTTATGGGTAGAATTAAGATCCCCTCAGGAGTCTTACCCGTAACCTTTTTAATTGACATTACAGGTTTATTAGTCCTAAGCTCTCCACCACAAAGACTTAAAAAATACATCTTAGGTATTTTTTGTTTGAAAAACTTAAGATAATTAATCACAGGAAGTGGAATATTTCCCATATATATTGGAGAAACAAGCAAAAGCGCATCATAGTCCATTGGATTGTACTTAGGCGCCTTAACTTTTGAACCTATCCCTATTACCGAACTAAAAGCAACTGAACCTATCCCTTTTTCTTTCACAGTCTCAATCTTCTCAAGATCTGAAGAAATAATTGTAGAAACAAGTCTTGCTAAAACCTCATTATTTCCTCTGCTCTTTGAATAATAGCTAATCAGTATTTTTGTCATAAGCCCACACCTTAAGTAATGATAATTAAATGCACTTTAAAAATGTTTTGCCAAATACAGTATCTCCGATTGTTCTGCTCAACTTCGTTTTTATAATCCCAACAAACCACTATTTAAAGTCACATACAGATTTATCTTGCAAATATTCTAAAGCAAATTGCCCTAAT
>Ga0208462_1000460_pt1 | contig 42036 bp, 50 predicted proteins | sample AD_SCU001_MetaG_FD_184452 | JGI IMG/M metagenome (GOLD analysis project Ga0208462, IMG submission 184452) | Active sludge microbial communities of municipal wastewater-treating anaerobic digesters from China - AD_SCU001_MetaG (SPAdes) (version 2) | ecosystem: Engineered > Bioreactor > Anaerobic...
GGCATGGTAGGTAAGCCCTCAGGCATGGTAGGTAAGCCCTCAGGCATGGTAGGTAAGCCCTCAGGCATGGTAGGTAAGCCCTCAGGCATGGTAGGTAAGCCCTCAGGCATGGTAGGTAAGCCCTCAGGCACAGGGTGACCTCCTCCAGTGGCTCCCCCTCCTTCAACTGTCTTCCCCTCTTCCCCCGGATGGAGCAGCCGCCGGGTAGGAGTATAATACGTCGCAGATGCGTGGGAGTGCTGCACGAGCAGCCCCAGATTTCAGCTGGACCCGGCCCGGGAGTTTTCAGCATATCATGTTCAGTTGCAATTTCGCGCACTAACGACAATTCTATCGGAACATATAAAGGCCACTTTAAACAGATCCCTCATCACAACATATAATCGGACACGTTATTGCACAGAAACGTGATAATGGAGTTATGATGCCACCCGACAGACCCCTGTATCAACCTCCGCCAAGAATTGAATACCTTAAGGTGAAAAATTACCGTGCCCTCTCTGATCTGGAACTAAAAGACATCCAACCATTTACTGTCTTCCTTGGCCCTAACGGGAGTGGAAAATCAACCATTTTTGATGTCTTTGCATTCCTCTCGGAATGTTTTACCACCGGGCTGCGAAGAGCATGGGATAAGCGGGGCAGATTCAAAGAACTCAGAACAAGGGGATCGGAAGGCGACATCATCATCGAGTTGAAATACCGGGAACGGCCGGGCTCTCCCCTGATAACATATCATCTCGCGATCGGGGAGAGTAAAAAGGGTCCCTACGTTGCAGAAGAGTGGCTTCAATGGCGTCGAAAAACAAACGGAAAGCCATTCAAATTCCTTGATTTCAGGAACGGATCGGGCGAAGTGATCACCGGGGAAATGCCTGATGAGCAGGACGAACGTAAAGAAGAAACGCTTGATTCACCGGAGGTTCTCGCCGTCAATACGCTGGGCCAGTTTGCAAAGCATCCCCGTGTCAGCGCCCTTCGTCGATTTATCACAGGATGGTATCTCTCATATCTGAGTGCAGATGCGACGAGAGGGTTGCCTGAGGCCGGGCCGCAGGAGCATCTCTCTTCAACCGGCGACAACCTGCCAAACGTGATCCAGTATCTCAAGGAACAGCACCCTGGCACCCTCAACGCAATACTGACCACTCTTTCTGAGAGGATTCCCCGCCTCGAAAAGGTCGATTCGGTCCTTCTTGCGGACGGCAGACTCCTCCTTCAGATAAAAGATGCCCCGTTTGAGCAACCGGTACTTGCAAAGTTCGCCTCAGATGGAACAATGAAGATGCTCGCATACCTTACCATGCTGAGCGACCCGGAACCCCCCCTCCTCATTGGCATCGAAGAGCCGGAAAATCAGCTCCATCCCCGCCATCTCGCAGTACTCGCCGAGGAATTCAGAGCTGCATCGACCAGAACGCAGTTGATGGTGACCACCCATTCACCGATCTTCGTGAATGCCCTCGCCCCGGAAGAAGTCTGGATCCTCTATCGGAGTGAGCAGGGATATACGCAGGCTCAAAGGGCATCGGAGTTGAGAGGAGTCAAAGAGTTCGTCGAAGAAGGTGCAAAACTAGGCGATCTCTGGATGGAGGAATATTTCCCTTTTGATGAGCCCGAAGGAGCAGGAAGCAGAGTGAAACGTGCCGATCGCACCATTCAGGCTCGATTGACAGGGTGATCCGGTGCATTTCGAAGTTCTCCTTGAGGAAGAGTCGACACGTGCTGCGATGGACAACTTACTCCCGAAAATGATACGGGATGAGGATTCATTCAACATCCACCCATTTAATGGCAAGAAGGATCTTCTGGGCAAGTTGCCTGGCAGGCTACGAGCATACAAGAAATGGATCCCACGAGATTATCGTATTGTTGTTCTGGTAGACAGAGATCGCGATGACTGCATGGTATTGAAGAGACAGATGGAAACAATCGCAATAGAGGCAGGTCTCTCGACAAAAAGTTCATCGCCAAACGATGATACTTTTCAAGTTCTGAACAGAATAGCGATAGAAGAACTTGAAGCCTGGTTTCTTGGAGACGTAGAGGCCCTTGCCGCTGCATATCCCGGAGTACCCCTGACATTGGGGGCTAAAGAGCGGTACCGGGATCCGGATGCAGTTGTTAATGCCTGGGAGGCGCTTGAGCGAGTACTCCAGCAGGCGGGCTACCCAGGGCCCTTACAAAAAATAAAATCTGCATCCGAAATTTCTAAAGGTATGGTTCCGGACAGAAACAGATCGGCAAGTTTCCAATCATTTTATACCGGGGTACTGGCCTGTATCAGGCAATCTTAAAAGATTGGAAGTAACTGTTCAGGGAATTCGTTGCGCTGTCGTAGGGATGAAAGGTGCCCCCTCGAACCTTCACCAGTTCCTGTAATACCGGGCGGTTGTGCTTCTTGACGGTTGAGATGAATCCTCTGACCCCGACAGAAGCTCCTCGCCTCCTCACCTACCCCCGAAGACGCCCGGATCGTGATTGCGGACGGCATCGCGGACGAACGTGCCGAAGGAGAACTCGCCGGACGGGTCACGGCACCGGAGCCGGAACGAGGAAGAGGCGCATTCGTCCTCTGTTACCCGGCATCAGCAGATCCGATCCGCCGGGCACTTCCCGCGCAGCCCCAAGCGCTCACGGTGCGGGTCTCTATCCCGGGCGCCGGTCAAAGCATTCATCATGATCCGGGTACTTCAACTTCTCATAAAAGGCGGTTCGCATGGCAGGAGAACCCGAAACCTCTGATATTTTCAGGACGCTGACCTGGGGAGATCTGGATGAATGGGCGGGCGCAAAGACGCTCTCCCGCGGTAAACGCTACCAGCGTGAAGGGCGGGTGCGGGATCTTGCATGCCTTCCCTGGGGAGACCTGATCGCATGGGTGGCCGGCACCGAGAGGTATGCAACCACCGTCTCCACGGACGGTGAATCCATCGAATCCAGGTGCACCTGCCCCGTGGGGGATTCATGCAAGCATGCCGTCGCCGTCGTGCTGGAATACCTCGAATCGGTGAAGATCGGTCTTCCCATCCCGGCCGCGACCGAAGACGACCCGAGGCTGCGGCTGCTCGATCCGGATTTCACGGAGCATACTGCCCCATCACCGGAATCATCCCTGCGCCCCTCTCTCGAAGAGATGACAAAAGAAGACCTGATCGACCTCCTCGAGACCCTGGCCCGGTACGACCCTCACATAAGAAGAGCAATCGACGATCGGCGTAGCATTGCAGCGACAGGTGCCGGCCTGCTTGTCGATGCGCTGCTCTCCGAGATCGATGCTGCCGCCGATGAATGGTCGCGGGACGAGTACCGGGACGGCGGCATCCCCGACTACTCCCGCGTGCAGGAGAAGATGGAGATCCTCTTCTCGATGGGGTATGCCGACGAGGTCGTCCTGGCCGGAGAAGTTCTCCTGCAAAAAGGGCCTGGAGCGGTCGAGATGGTCGATGACGAAGGCGAGACCATCGATCAGATCGCGTCGTGCATGGATGTGGTCTTCTCCGCCCTCGCCGTCTCGCCGCGGCCCGCCCACGAGAAGATACTCTACGCGATCGAGGCCGAACTTGAGGACGGGTACGGCCTCTGCACGGGAGCAGGGAGAGTGCTCGCAGGAGACTTCCCGGAAGAGGAGTGGAGTATCGCGGCAGACCGGCTTCTGGAGCGGCTGGAAGATATCGCCCCCGTACAGGAAGACAGTGGATTTACCCCACGATACCGGCGAAATCGTCTCGTAACCATGATCGTGACGGCGCTCGATAAGGCGGGCCGGCAGGACGAAGCGACACGCCTTCGGATAGTGGAGACCGGCAGGACGGATACCTATCCGGACCTCGCTGCACGCCTGCTCCGCGAGGGGCAGCGCGATGAGGCGCTGCAATGGATCTACCGGGGCATCCGGGAGACGGAGGAGATGGCTCCCGGCATTGCCGACGAACTCCGGACCATCCTGCGCGAGATATGGGAGAGAGAGGGGAACCGGCCTGCCGTAGCCGCAGTCCGCGCTGAAGCGTTCTTCTATGAACCGACGTACCCGGCTTTCAGGGACCTGATGGAGGCGGCGCGCCGTGCCGGGGTCCGGGACAAGGTCAGGGATGCTGCGATGCGCTATCTGATCGGCGGGGAAAGGCCCCCGGCAGGAAGCGGCGTAATCCCCGGGGTGCTTCCCGACACGGGCGTGGGGGTCCGGGCGCCGCGAAGAGAGAGCACCGCTCCGGTCGCCGACACGCTTATCGAGATCGCGATTGCAGAGGAGAGATCGGACGAGATCCTCCACTGGTACGACCGATGGAAAGAAGACAGGATTGACCACTACCGGAGGCAGGACCGTGTCGCGGATGCGGTCGTCGATGCGTATCCGGAGCGAGCGAACGCCATCTGGAGGGAGAAGGCGGAGAGGCTCATCGCCGAAGCCCGCCCGCGGTCGTACGAAGAGTCCCTGCGGTACCTGAGAAGACTGCGGTCACACATGGAGACCCCGGAGTGGGAGGAGTATCTCGGGGAACTGCGGCATAAGCACGCGAGAAAAAGGCGGTTCCTTGAGGTGCTCGATCACGTGGAGGACCGGCGGATCGTTGAGGAGATCTGATTGACTATACGTTAGAGAGACAGGTGTCGTGGTGTCCTCGTAGCGGCGATGTCGAGGGCTGAAACGGATGAGTATTCGAGTGGGGTATGGGGCGGAGCCCACGCCGATATGACCTCTGCAGAAGTCTTGTATCCCGGTAACCCCTCCGCCATCCGCCCGGGATCAATGGCGGATGCGCCGGAAACGGCAGGTAAGCCATCAGGCAGGGCAGGTAAACCCCCCCGTCACCCCGGCGTGCATCCCATCTCCGGCGGCGCCGATCTGTCCGGGGCATCGTCTTCCGGCCCCCAGACCCTCCCCTCGTCCACCAGGTCCGTATAGTCATCGAACCAGTAGGCCTCCGGGTTGCTCTTATAGACCATGAACCGGCCGAGGTCCTCCGGGTCTGCCGCCTGGTTGTACTTGAAGAACGTGAACCCGTCCGTCCGGCCCACGACCTCGATCTTCCCCGTCGCGTGGGAGATCACGAACCTTGCCCGCTTCGCAAGCCCCGAACACCTCGTCCGGGCCTGCTCGAAGATCCGGTAGGACTCCTCCACCGGCACCGCAAACGTCCGGTTGCCGGTCGCCGGACGGCACTGGAAGACATAGTAGGGGTTCGCTCCGATGAACGAGAGTTTATCGAAAAGCGCCGCAAGCACCTCCGGATCGTCGTTGATTCCCCGGATCAGCGGGGTCTGGTTCATCACGACCGCTCCCGCCTCCTGCAGGAGCGCGACCGCCCGGCACGCCACATCGGTCAGCTCCCGCGGATGGTTGAACTGCGTCATGATGTAGATCCGCTTTTCGTCCGTGCTATAGCGCCGGATCGTATCGAGAAGCGCCGGATCGTCGACGATCCGGTACGGGTCGTAGGCAGGCACCTTCGTCCCGATCCGGATGATCTCGATATGGTCGATCTCCCGGATCCGGCCGATGATATCCTCCAGCCGGCCGGTCTCCAGGAGCAGCGGGTCGCCCCCGGTGAGCAGGGCGTTCGTGATCTCCGGGTGGTCCCGGATGTAGAGGAGCCCCTCGGAGATGTCCTTCTTCACCTCCCGGGCATCCCCGATGAAGAGGCGCTTGCGGAAACAGTAGCGGCAGAGACCCCCGCAGACGTCGCTCACGAGCAACAGAGCCGTTTCACGATATTTATGCTGCAACCCCGGCGCCCGGGTATACCGGTGTTCTGAGGACGGATCGGAGTACCCCCAGGATTCAAGCTCCCCAATAGAAGGAATGATCAGCCGCCGGATGGGGTCCTTCGTGTCCTCCCAGTCGATCAGCGAGAGATAGTAATCGTTCGCGCGGAACGCAAAGAGATCTGTTATCGGCGCGAGGCAGGCACGATCCTCTGCGCTGATGCCGGGAACCTCGTCAAGGGATGATAGATACGTCGTTCTCATAGATATACCTCCGAATCGACACTCGCCGCTGCGTACAGGCAGGCCGGCAGTCGGGGACCGGGTGCATGAGAGCGGAGATCGAGAAACCCGATCCGCGCAACGACTCATGAAAGGTTCATGCTCTCATACAGGAAACCGTCGCCCCGGCATGCGCTATCGAGTGTCGGGTTACGTTTTGTAGCTCAAAAAGGGGGGTGAGAATATTTAAGTTTTAGGTCGAGAGAGGGAGAGAGAATTCGCCGGGTTCCCGTCCGAACGAGGGTCACTTCTTCTTCCTGGCCATGGAGAGGATATCAACCCGGTATCTTCCCTCCTTCTCCAGCCCGACGACCACCTCGTCGGACCGGGCCAGTTTATCGATATTTAGTTCGTACGAACCGGGACCGAGGATGCGGATACTCTCGATCCGCTCAAAGACCTCGATCTCCTCTTTTTGTCGATCCCGCTGGACCTCAAGCACATCCTCTCCGGTCTCCCGGGCGATATCGTCGATGGTCTTCTCCTTCAGCACGTCGTCGTGCCGTTCGGCCTCACGGATGTAGAGAAACTTCTTCCCGCCGCAACTCGGGCATCCCTTCAGTATCTTCGTCGAACCGTCCTCGAACTCCCGGCCGCATTGCGTACACTTGTGAGGCATCTATATCACCCGTACTATCCGTTACCTTGAGGAAGAGACCCACGCACTGATGAGATCCTTCTCCTTCTTGAGCGTCTTGAGCTGGTTTGCAGGCCCGATCACGGTCAGCCGTGTCTCAGAGCGCTTGCCCCCGAAGAGTCTCCCGAAAAGGCCGTTCGGAGCATCCCTGACCGGGTAGGTCTCCATCTCGATCCCGGAAAACCCGTCCGGCGCGATCTCGCGCATCGTGATCTCGATGAGCTTGCTCTGCTCATCCGGCGCGAGACCCTTCTCCAGGACAACGATGTTCCCTTCCATGACATCATCGAGGATCAGGCGGATCTTCTCCATTGCCGTGAGTCGATCGAGGCGCTCCGCCGAAATAAGGTCTATCTGTACACCCTGTATCATCTCCATCACCCGAAATACGACGCCATCTTTTCGTACAACTCATCCATGTTGTTCCCCTCAAGACCGGATATAGAGATCACAGGATGCTGGGGAAACGCACTCTTGATCCGCGCCGGGGAGGCGTCAGGGAGATCATTCTTGTTCGCGACGATCAGGATCGGGAGTTTCCGGCTCTCGATGATCCCGACAAGCATGATGTTCACCTGCTGGAACGGGTCCTGCGTGGCATCAAGCATGTAGATGACGCCGTCGATATCCTCGCGGAGCCAGTGCATCGCTTCGGCAACGCCCTCGGTCGCCTCCCGCGCCCGCTTGATCGCCTCCTCCTTATTGATCCCATACTCGACGAACTCGTTATAGTCGATCTTGGTCGTCACACCCGGCGTGTCGACGATATCGATGGTGATCGAATGGCCGTCCTGGCTTGTGATGGTGATATCCTCCTTGCGCCGTACACGGCGGGTCTCATGGGGCACCTCACTGACCGGCCCGACCGCGTCGCCGACCCAGTCTCGCACGACCCTGTTTGCAAGCGTCGTCTTGCCGGCATTGGGAGGCCCGTAGATCCCGATGCGGGAAGCTCGCTTCTTAAAGAGCGTCTTCAAGAACCGCGAGATCTTCTGTTTTGTACGAACTAAGAACGTCATTAATCTCCCTCAAGTAGGCCGATTTGCCTATACTTAGGTGTGTTATGGAACTCCCAAATAAATATAATTATATGTTCCGTGCAGCGCATTCTCCTCATTCTGAAGGAAAAAAGCAATCAGGGAGCGTGAGAATTCTTTTATACTGTCAAAACCTAGATACAGTTGCACCCGAAGAATCAGCCCATATAGCGACCAGATCAGGAGAATCCCATGATGAATAATAACGATACCATCCGCTTCGAGACACGCATACCGGTCAGGGAGGTCATGCAGAGCCATCCGACGACCATCGATGTGGAGGAGACAGTCGCCCGAGCGGCGCAGACCATGTGCCGGGATGGAGTCGGCAGTTGCATCGTGCTACAGAATAACCTGCCCACCGGGATCGTCACGGAGGAGGACATCAACTGTAAGGTCGTAGCAAAAGACTTAAAACCGGGCAAGATTCATGTCAGCGAGATCATGAGTACCCCGCTGATCACGATCGGTGCAGAGAAACTGGTTGGCGATGCGGCGGCAATGATGGTGAAGCACCGCGTTCGCAGGCTTCCCGTCGTTGAGAATCAGACGGTGGTCGGGATCGTGACGGTCAGGGATATCCTCACCATCGCGACTGAGGTGAACGAACTGCTGGCGGACCTCATCGAGATCAACCGCGAAGAAGAGTACGCTATGGGTGTCTGCGACCGGTGCGGGAATATGTCCGACGACTTATCAAGGGTCGACAACCTTATGCTCTGTCCCGTCTGTCGGGAGGAGGAACAGTTGCTATGAAAGTGGCCTCAAACTTGATGCGGGATATTCCCACCCTGCGCTATGACGACTACGTCACGAAAGCACGAAGCGTCCTGCGGGAAGACATCTTTCGCGAACTCTACGTCGTGGATGAGCGAGATCGGCTGATGGGTTACCTCGACATATCCGACGTCCTATTAGTGATGGACACCAAATCAAACATCACCGTCAAGGGCTTTATCAAGGAGGCCGCCCAGGTCGCCCCGGATACGCCCCTTGCAGAGGTCGCCTTCGCCATCATGACGGCTCATACAAACAGTGCCGCAATCGTCGACGAAAGTGATGCGCTCCAGGGGGGAGTGCTCTTCTCCGAACTCTTCCCGGTCCTGATCTCCCGCAACGAACCACGCGGCAGGGTCGAGGACGTCATGTCGCGCCAACCCGTCACCTGCTCCCCGGAGGACCCCATACACCGCATTTATAACCTGATCGTCACAAGCGGCTTTATCGCGTTTCCGGTGGTGCAGAAGAACGAAGTCATCGGCATCATCTCCCGCCGGGACCTCCTGCGCGCCGGAAACGTCCGCACATCGGTGAAGAACCAGGCCGACACCACCGTGGATCGGGTGATGACGACCCCCGTCATCACGGTCGCGCCCGACGACCCGGTTGCGACGGCGAGCCGACTGATGGTCGACCACGATATCAGTATCCTCCCGGTCATCGATGAGAGAAAGAGGCTCGCCGGCGTCATCGACCGCCACGACGTCCTGACCTGTCTCCCCCGGTGAAGGCATTCCCGATTATCTCAACCCCAAAGGAGTGATACCATGCAATCGAACTCGAATAACTCAGAGAAGAAGCCAGGTGACCGGCTCCTCAAGATGCCGGGCAAACACGACCGCGGACCCGTCGACTTCAAGACACGGATCGCCGATCACGAAGGCGAGATCATGGCGATCGCCACGCGATCCGTCGTCACGGCCCAGCGGACCACCACGATCATCCAGGCAGTCGAGATCATGACCCGGGAGGGGTTCCGGAGGCTGCCGATCGTCGACGCGGGGACGCACCATCTCAGAGGGATCGTGACCGTCAGCGACATCATCGACTTCATGGGCGGCGGCGACAAGTCGAACCTCGTGCAGGTGAAACACGGGGGGAACTTTCTTGCCGCAATCAACGAAGGTCTCCGCGAGATCATGACCCCGCACCTGGTCACCATGCCCATCACCGGGAGCATCGCCGATGCGGTCGATATCATCGTCAACAAAAACGTCGGCGGGATCCCCATTACCGACGCTGACGGAGAACTGAAGGGAATCGTGACCGAGCGTGACGTGATGAAGGTGCTCACCACCGAGCACTCGAGCCGCAGGGTAGAGGATGTCATGAAGGCGTCGGTGCGCGTCACCAGCCCCGACACCCCGATCGGCAGCGTCTGCAGGGAGATGGTGAAGTGCAGGTTCAGACGGCTTCCGGTCGTCGTGGACGACGTTCTCTGCGGTATCGTTACCGCAACCGATATCATGAATTACCTCGGGAAGGGAAAGGCCTTCGAGCGGCTGACAACCGGGGATTCCGCTGAGGTGATGGGAGCACCGGTCCGGTCGCTCCTCTCCGGGGAACTCCACACCACCACGCCGGACCGGAACATCCACAATATCGCCATCGAGATGATCCAGCGTCGTGTCGGGGCGTTCCCCGTCATAGAGGACTCGCACCTCGTCGGACTCGTGACGGAATACGACCTTGTAAAGGCATTTGCAGAGGAGTGAAGAAGAATGCGTGCCGTTGATGTGATGTCTGCCCCGGTGTACGTCGTTGCACCGGCCGACAACGTCGCCTATGCGCGAAACCAGATGCTCAAACACCGTGTGTCGAGGCTCCCCGTCATGGAAGGGGATGAACTCCGCGGTATCCTCACCAAGAAGGATATCGCCTACCGGCTCAGGCAGACGGAACCGATGTGGCGGCGGCGCCCGATCGACCGGATCCCGGTCAGCGTCCTGATGGCACAGAACCCTATCGTGGTCACGCCGGAGACCAGTATTCGCAACATTGCAGCCACAATGCTTGATAAGGACATATCAGGGCTGCCCGTCGTCGACAACGGCAGGGTGACCGGTATCGTCACCAAACTGGATGTTATGCGTTCAACCCATGTGCGCGGGCTCCCTGCCCGGGTCGGCGATCTTATGGAGGATGCGGTCACGGTCAACCGGTATCATTCACTCGACCATGTCATCGACACGATAAAGGGGAAAAACGATAAACTTATTGTCGTTAACGACAATGGAAGCCTTGCAGGAATCATTACGGAGAGTAACCTCGCATTTTATGAGTATCTGGACGACCGGATGAACCTGCCCAGCAAAGACGTCACGCGCCTCCGGAGAGATGAGCCCGGAGGGCAGAAACGCTTCAGATACGTCGTCGAGGTATCAGCAGTCGCAGAAGACATCATGAGCCGTCCGGTCATCATCATCCCCCCCGATGCGTCTATCCAGGATGCCGTCGGGCTGATGCTGGAGAACCAGATCAACAGTCTCGTTGTCACGGAGGACGGTGATCTCCGGGGCGTGCTCAAGAGAGATGATATCATTAAGGAAGTGGCAAAATGAGCGAGAAATATCAGATTCTTGTCAAAGACGTGATGACAAAACCGGTCACCATCGCAAAGTCCGCCTTTGTCAGCGAAGCGCTCGAGAAGATGCTCGATGAGGGCGTCGATCCGCTCATCGTGACCAACAACGGCACGGTCATCGGCACTACGTCTCGGGCGGCAATCGCCGAGACGCTCGGGAGCAAGAAGACTCAGGCGCTGAAAGCCACATCCATTCATGTCGCGAACACAGTCGAGGAGAACTTCACCTCCGCGTACCCGGACCAGAGCCTCGATATTCTGGTGCCGTTGCTCCAGCACTACAAACTCGTCGTCGTGCTCGATGCCGAGCACCGCCTCATCGGACAGGTGACGGCAGGCGACCTCCTGAAGGTGCTCCGGCCGGCTGGGGCCCTCACGGACGTCGTGGAAACGGCAAACACCATCCAGGTCGAGGAGCGGGCCGTCCACCTCCGGCGGCGGATGCTGGACGGCAAGATCAACCGGTTCATCGTCGAAGAGGGCGATCAGGTCATCGGTATCGTCACGGAGACCGATGTCGCAAAAGCGCTCTACGCCTTCAAGGATATGGTGGAAGATACCCGCCAGGAGTATCGGATCCGGAACCTCCTCGTGCGTGACATCATGAGCACACCCTTGATCTCGATGGATGTGAATACGGACATCTCCGACGTCATCGACCTGATGCTCAAGAAGAATATCAGTTCCGTCCCGGTAATGCAGAACGGCAAGATAACAGGCGTCGTTACCAGAAACGCGCTTGTCCAGGCCCTATAAGGGTCCTGGCATCACCTTTTTGGAACAGGGGCCCGTCCCGGACCTGAACGGGTACCGGGACCGCCTCAGGCCAGCGCTTCGTGACGCTGCTGGCAGCGTGCCTGCAATTCATCCCACTCGTCCGGGTGCTCCTCCGCCCACGCCAGGATCACATGGACGAGCCGCTCCCGCGATTCGGGATCTCCCCGGTAGTTCACCAGGACACAATCAACCACCGCTTCAAGCTGTTCTTCTGGGTTCCCATGCTTCGCCGTCATGTTCTATGCCTCCCGTGATATGACCCGGGTGCGCTCACACGGAGTGAAGATCCGACACCATATAATCCTGATCCTCCCCGCCAACAGCTCCCGGCAATCTCGCGGTTGCGCGAAACGAGGCACTATGGCCCCGCTCACGGACCACAGACAGGGCCCCGCAGAGGCTGCCACCGCAGGAGTTATCCGTGCCCCGGACAGAAAGGTACCGGAACAATCCATGAGACTCGGCGTACTCTTCTCCGGCGGGAAAGACTCCCTCTTCGCCTGCTGGAAGGCGATGCAGCAAGAGGAGGTAGCCTGCCTGATCACGGTCGTCTCAAGGAACCCGGAGAGTTACATGTTCCACACCCCGAACATCCGCCTCGCCGCACTGCAGGCTGAGGCGGCGGGGCTCCCGCTCGTGGAGGTGGAGACGGCAGGAGAGAAGGAGACGGAGCTCCTGGACCTGAAGCAGGCCCTCCTCCAGGCCAGCGAAGAGTTCGGGATAGGAGGCGTCGTCACCGGGGCGATCCTCTCGGTCTACCAGGCGACACGAGTCCAGCGGGTCTGCCATGACCTGGGCCTCTGGTGCTTCAACCCGCTCTGGCATGCGGACCAGGAGGCCTACATGGAGAGTCTCATCGACGCCGGCTTTGCGGTCATCATCGCCGGTGTCTTCGCCTGCCCCTTCGACGAGTCCTGGCTCGGAAGGGAGATCGACCGCCGCACCCTCGACGAACTCCGCACGATAGCCCGGAAGTACGGGATCACGCTCACCGGCGAAGGAGGAGAGTTTGAGACGTTCGTCACCGACGCCCCGTTCTTCTCCCGGCGGATCGCGATCGAGAGGGCATCAACGGTCTACCGGAACTACAACGGCGTCCTCCGGATCGAGCGGGCGAGGCTGGTGGCGCGATGATCCTGCTCATCGACCTCTGCTATCGGGACGGCTCACTCTCCCGGGACGAGTTCGTCAGGCCGGTCGAACGGCTCCTCCGCGAGGCCGGAGCGCAGTTCACCACCCGCCACTACGCGGTCCTCAGCGCACCGGAGATCGAGGCCGCGGACGCCGTGGTCCTCTGCGGGACAGCGCTCCAGGACACCGGGTTTGCCGGGCATCCCGAGCGGTTCTCATGGCTTCCTCTCTTCGAGCGCCCGGTGCTCGGCATATCCTCCGGCATGCGGGTTCTCTCGTCGGCCTTCGGCGGCGGCACCGAGCCGTGCTGCGAGATCGGGATGACCGACGTCCACGTGCTCGCGCCCGACCCCCTCTTTGCGGAGAAGGAGACCTTTCCCGCGTATGAGGTGCATGAATATGCTGTCCTGGTCCCGGACCGGTTCATACCCCTCGCCGCCTCGGAGAGGTGCATCCAGGCGATCCGGCACCGTTCGCTCCCCCTCTACGGCCTTCTCTTCCACCCGGAGGTCAGGAACGAGTGGGTCGTCGAGCGGTTCCTCCGGCGGGTGGAGACTGCTCGGTGGTGAACAGACCATTTTGCACCCGTTCGCGGACGATCGCTCGGCGTCCGCCACGCCCAAAAAGAATCCGGCGCATCAGCCTGCGTGAACCCTGGCCGGCCCCCTCTTCCATCCGCCGGCGGGCCCGGCGCCAGGAGAGCGGCGCACAATCATACCGGAACATCCATACGCCCCGGACCGGTGCCAATCATTAAGGGTTCGCAGCCAGAAACAGGTATCGGGACTTTTCCATGAGACCAACGCAGCCAGTCAAACCGAACAGGGACGTAACGGCACTCCTTCTGTCCATGAGCAAGACCGGCTTTCAAGGGCGAAAGCTCGGGGAGTCGCTCGGCGTCTGGACCAGGATGATCGACGATCCCGACTGCACGATATTCATGGGACTCTCGGGCGCGATGATCCCGGCAGGCATGCAGAACATCCTGATCGAGCTCGTCAGGAACCGCTACGTCGACGTCATCGTCTCCACGGGTGCAAACATCTTCCACGACACCTGCGAGCACCTCGGCGTACGGCACTACCTCGGCCACCACCACGCCGACGATGCGGCACTCTTCGAGGAGGGGATCGACCGCATCTACGACGTCTTCGCGTACGAGGAGGAGTTCCGGAGCATCGATGCTGAGATCGCACGGTTCGCCGACGAGATCGCACCGTTCCGGGGTTCGTCGCGGGAGTTCATCCGGCGTCTCGGGGAGTGGCTCCGTGAGAGAAGGCCCGAAGGCCGGTCGCTCATTGCCACCTGCGCCGAGTACGGTGTTCCCATCTTCATCCCCGCCCTCGGCGACTCATCCATCGGCATCGGCCTCGTCATGGCACGCCGGCGGGGGGTCAAGGTCGATATCGACCAGATCGCCGATACCGACGAGATCACGCGGATGGTCGAAGAGTCGAAGAAGACCGGCGTCATCTACGTCGGCGGCGGTGTGCCGAAGAACTTCATCCAGCAGACCCAGGTCATCGCCTCGATCCACGAGCAGCATCTGGGGGGGCATGCCTACGCCGTCCAGTACACCACCGACGCCCCTCACTGGGGCGGCCTCTCCGGGTGCACGTTTGAGGAGGCGATCAGCTGGGGCAAGGAGGCACCCGAGTCACCGCGCGTCCAGTGCTTCTGCGACGCCACGATTGCACTCCCCATCGTTGCGTCGGGGCTGATCGGGAGCGGGGTCCGGCGGGCCCGCCCCGCCCCCTGAAACCACCGCAAATGTTATTAGGATAGCTCACTAAAATTAGTAAGCACAAGTCATAGAATGCTGTGTCTGGAGCAGCACCCCGTGTGTTGCGAGTGTCGAAAGATGCGAAGTTCTATGTTGAGGTAGCCAAGCCTGGTATGGCGCAGGTTTGCTAAACCTGTGTCCCCCTGGGACTCGAGGGTTCAAATCCCTCCCTCAGCGCTTTCACCGACAACGTCGATGATGAGGCGATCACATGGATGATGAAGAGATAAAGTACTTTGTTCGAGTCAGGAACACTGACCTCGACGGCACCAAGGCAGTGCATATCGCACTGACCGGGATCAAGGGCATTGGTCCGCACACATCGCGCACCATCACCGCCCTCGCCGGCGTAGACCCTCGCGCTATCCTCGGCAAACTCGATGACGAGTCGGTCGCGCGGATCGCAAACGCCGTTGATACGTACACCGAACAGGTGCCCGACTGGATGGTAAACCGGCCAAAGGACATCTACACCGGAGAAGTCCGCCACCTCCTCGGAACCGATCTTACCATGATGAATGACGACGATGTCAACCGCATGCGCAAGATGCGCAGTTACCGCGGCATCAGGCACGAGACCGGGCAGAAGGTTCGCGGTCAGCGCACCAAGTCTACCGGAAGGACCGGCACGACCGTCGGCGTCAAGAGAAAGAAAGATTGAGCGGTGATTGAATGGGATATCCAGGAAAAAACCACAAACAATACGCGACGCCCAAGCGGCGGTTCGAAAAGACACGACTTGAGGACGAGAAGCGGCTCATCATCGATTACGGCCTGAGGAACAAGCGTGAACTCTGGAAAGCCCAGAGCGTGCTGCGGAAGTACCGCGCTGCCGCCCGTGAGCTGGTGGCGCTGCGCTCAGGCGGCATCGGCCAGGATGAGTACCAGAAGAAGACCGAGGAGCTCACCAACCACCTTTACCGCTACGGCCTCGTCGGCGAAGGCGCCGATATCGGCGCCATCCTCGCGCTGAAGGTGGAGCAGCAACTCGATCGCCGTCTCCAGACGCTGGTGCTCCGCAAGGGGCTCGCACGCTCCCCCAAGCAGGCCCGCCAGTTCATCACCCACGGCCACATCGCGATCGCCGGCCGCCGGGTGACCATTCCGGGCTACCGGGTTGCACGGGCAGAAGAGCAGGAGATCACCTACTACGGCCCCTCCCCGTTCACGAACGACGTTCATCCCGAGAGAAGCCGCATCGCCCGTGCAGGAATGAGGTAATATCATGGCAGAAGAGAAATGGGGCATTGCACACATCTTTGCCTCCTTTAACAATACCATCATCACCGTCACCGACCTCTCCGGGGCCGAGACCGTCACCAAGAGCAGCGGCGGCATGGTCGTGAAGCAGGACAGAAACGAGAGCTCGCCGTATGCAGCCATGCAGATGGCAATCCAGGTCGCACAGAACGCCCGCGACAAGGGGATCACCGGCGTCCACGTGAAGGTCCGCGCACCCGGACGCGGCAAGCAGCGGAGCCCGGGCCCCGGCGCTCAGGCAGCGATCCGCGCCCTTGCCCGTGCAGGGATGCGGATCGGCCGCATCGAAGACGTCACCCCGGTGCCCCACGACAGCATCCGCGGCAAGGGCGGCCGGAGAGGAAGGAGAGTGTAATGGAGATAGCGTTTTCTCGACTGGACGAGAGAGTCGCCAAATTCACCATAACCGGCGTTTCCACATCGTTTGCCAATATGTTGCGGCGGGCGATGATCAGCGAAGTGCCGACGCTCGCCATCGAAGATGTCCGTATCTACGATAACACAAGCGTCCTCTTCGATGAGATGCTGGCGCACCGGCTGGGGCTCATCCCCCTGCGGACCGACCTGAAGCGCTACGTGCCGCGTGGCGAATGCGCCTGCGAAGGCGTCGGGTGTCCGGTCTGCACCGCCACCTACACGCTCTCCGTCGAAGGGCCGAAGACAGTCTACTCAAGCGACCTGATACCCCAGGACCCCGACGCCCCACCGGCAGAGGAGAAGATCCCGATCATCGATCTCGCGAAAGAGCAGAAGATCGTTCTTGAGGCGTATGCTATCGTCAGCACCGGAAAGGAGCATGCCAAGTGGCAGGCGACCACCGCCTGCGGGTACAAGAATTACCCCAAGATAGCCATCAGTGAGCAGTGCGACGGGTGCGGCATGTGCATCGACGAATGTCCACGCGGCGTGCTTGAGGCCGGACAGGGTAACGTCCGGGTCATCGAAGGGCGGCAGGAACTCTGCTCCCTCTGCAAACTCTGCGAGCGGGCATGCCTTGCCGGCGGCATCGGCACCGAGCCGGCCATCAGTATCGGTTTCGATGCAGAGATATTCATCTTCGTGGTGGAAAGCGACGGATCGATGCCCGTCCGGGAGATCATCGAGAGAGCGCTCCAATACATACAGAGATCATCAGACGACCTGGTAGACGTGATGAACGAGATAACGGGAGAGGGGACTGAATGAAGAAGACAACCGAGACGAAATCGAACCCCCGGCTGGCCGCCCTGATTGTGACGCTGAAAGATGCGTCGCGCGTGCATGAGGCGAACATCTGGCGTGAGATTGCAAAGAGGCTGGATGCACCCCGGAAGAACTACGCCGAGGTGAACCTCAGCAAGATCGACCGCTACGCAAACGAAGGCGAGACGATCCTGGTGCCGGGCAAGGTGCTCGGCAGCGGTGCACTGAACCTGCCGGTGAAGGTCGCCGCGCTGGACTTCTCCGAGGCTGCGGTGAGCAAGATCACCGGTGCCAACGGGACGTGTATGACTATCGAGGACCTCCTCCGGGATAACCCGAAGGGGAGCATGGTACGGATCCTCAGGTGAGACGAATGGTAACGGTTATCGATGCAGACGGATTACTGCTCGGGAGAATGGCCAGCATCGTCGCACAGCGTGCGCTTGCCGGCGAGGAGATTGCCCTCGTGAACGTCGAGAAGGCAATCGTCTCCGGAAACCGGGCGCATGTGCTCGCGAATTATCACACGAAGCGCGAACGGGGATCCCGTGAAGGCGGCCCGTTCTTCCCGCGCAGGCCCGACCATATCGTCAAGCGCACCATCCGGGGCATGCTCCCGTACAAGCGCGAGCGTGGCGTCGCCGCATTCAAGCGGATCAAGACCTACGTCGGGGTGCCGACGGAGTTCGTCGGGATGGAGACCGAGACGCTTGACATGGCCCATATCGACCGGCTGAGCAGCCCAAGGTATATAACGATCGGGGCGATAAGCACCAACCTCGGAGCAAAATATTAAGTGAGGGTGATGGGATGGCAAAGATCATCAATACAAGCGGTAAGAGAAAAACGGCAATCGCCAGAGCGACCTTAAAGCCCGGCAACGGCCGGATCCGCATCAACTCAGTGCCTCTCGAGATCTACGGGACCGAGTTGACGCGCATGAAGATCGCCGAACCGTTGCTGTTGGTTCCAAACGCACTCGACGGCGTCGATGCGGCGATCGATGTTGCCGGCGGCGGAACGATGGGCCAGGCCGAGGCAGTCCGGACGGCGCTCGCGCGCGGCATTGTAGAGTGGCACAACGATCCCCAGATTAAGGATGTATTTCTCGCGTACGACCGGACGCTGCTCGTGAACGACTCACGGCAGAAGGAAACCAAGAAGCCGCACGGCCCGGGTGCACGGGCAAGGTTCCAGAAGTCCTACCGGTGAGCAAAAGAGATATAAGGGATGCAGGACCATTATTATGATACCCGTACGATGTTTTACATGCGGTAAGGTCATCTCTACAGCCTGGAAGGAGTTTGAGGAGCGGCGGGATGCGGGCGAGGATCCAAAACGGATCCTCGACGATCTCGGTCTGGAACGTTACTGTTGCAGGCGGATGCTGCTGACACACAAGGTATTGGTGGAGGACCTGAACCCGTATCAATGAGAGGGGTCGTGGGGTAGCCTGGCCATCCTATGGCGTTCGGGATGCTGTGACCTGAGTTCAAATCTCAGCGACCCCATTTTATCATTAATGATTTTGAGGCTACACGATGGAATCATATACCCGATACGAACGAGCACGAATTATAGGGGCTCGTGCTCTGCAGATATCGATGGGTGCACCTGTTTTGGTTAACACGACAAAAACAGAGCCGCTCGAGATCGCGCTTGAAGAGTTCGATCGAGACGTGATCCCTATTACGGTGAAGAGAAAGTAGTTGATCTGATGACGACCATCGAACAGATTATCCTGAGAACGATCCTGGATAGCCGCGGAAACGAGACCGTCGAGGCCGAGATCTACACAGATTGCGGCTTTGGACGGGCTGCCGCACCGAGCGGCGCCAGCACCGGAACCTACGAGGCGAAGGTACGGCCGTCGCGCGAGGCTATCGATGATGCACAAAAGAACCTGATTCCATCGCTCATCGGTGAGGACACCCGCGATCAGATCACATTCGACGCACTGTTGAGAGAGAACGACGGGACACCCGACTTCAGTTCGCTTGGCGCGAACGTCGCCGTAGCACTCTCGCTTGCGTGTGCAAAGGCGGCTGCATCGTCCCTGAACCTGGAACTCTTCCGGTACCTGGGCGGCGCATTTGCCGGCGAAACACCCCTACCCCTGGGGAACGTCATCGGCGGAGGTGCCCATGCCCCGAATGCCACGTCCATCCAGGAGTTCCTGGTGGTTCCCACCGGGGCTTCCGGCGCATCGCAGGGCGTCTTCGTGAACGCTGCCGTTCACCGGGCAGTGAAAACGATGCTGCAGAAGCAGGGCAAACTCTCCGGTAAAGGGGACGAAGGCGCCTGGGCGCCTGCCATAACCGACATCGAGGCGTTCGAGATCATCAGTGAAGCAATTGCCACAGTCTCTGATGAGATGAACGTTGAGGTCCGGATGGGGATCGACGTGGCGGCAAGCGAACTCTGGGACGGCAAGCAGTACCGCTACAAGGATGCGACGCGGAGCCGTGAAGACCAGATCGCTTATATGGCCGACCTGGTCGACCGCTACAACCTCATCTACATCGAGGACCCCCTCTTTGAGGAGGACTTCGATGCGTTCGCCGAACTGACCGATCAGGTCAGGGACCGTTGCCTGATCTGCGGAGACGACCTCTTCGTGACCAACGTCGAACGGATAACGAAAGGCGTCGAGACGTGCGCGGCAAACTGCGTGCTGATCAAACCGAACCAGATCGGAACCCTCACCGACACCTTCGAGGCGATACACCTCGCTCAGGAGAGCGGTATGGAGACGGTCATGAGCCACCGGTCCGGAGAGACCACCGACGCGACGATCGCGCATCTTGCCACCGCATTTGAATGCATCTTCCTCAAGACCGGTGTGGTCGGCGGGGAGCGAATAGCCAAACTGAACGAACTGATTCGGATAGAGGAGCTGATCTAACTTGACTGGAAATGAGCTTGAAATCGAACTGAAAGAACCCCTGGTACCCGTCGAGGAATACCTCGCCGCCGGTGTGCACATCGGCACCCAGCAGAAGAGCAAAGACATGATGAAGTTCATCTACCGCGTCCGCGGGGATGGGCTCTACATCCTGGACATCCAGGCGACCGACGAGCGGGTCAAGACCGCCGCGAAGTTCCTTTCGGAATACGAGGCGGCGAAGATCCTGGTCGTCACGTCCCGGCAGTACGGCCAGTACCCGGCGAAGAAGTTCGCCGATGCGATCGGCGGCATGGCAGTTATCGGCCGCTTCATCCCCGGGATGCTCACCAACCAGCGCCTGAACAAGTACATCGAACCCGACGTGATCGTGGTGACCGACCCTATCGGTGACTCCCAGGCGATCACCGAGGCGGTCCAGGCAGGGATCCCGATCGTCGCTCTCTGCGACACCAACAACATGACGAAGTACGTCGACGTGGTCATCCCGACAAACAACAAGGGACGGAAAGCACTCTCGATGATCTACTATCTCCTGACCAAAGAGATGCTCCACCTGCGCGGTGTAGCCACATCGCTCACTCCCGAAGACTTTGAGACAGAGTTATAAGACCTGAAGGCACACGAGCTCATCTGATGGATATGCGCCCATGCAGTGTAGCGGGAATGTTCTATCCTGCCGAGCCCCGGCATCTGGAGCAACTGCTGGAGACGTTCTTCCGGAGCAGATCCCCCGGGATCGATGCCCGGGGCATCGTCTCTCCCCACGCAGGCTACGTCTACTCGGGAGAGACCGGGGCCTGTGCCTTCTCTAGCATACCACCTGATTTTGACGGCACGTTTGTTGTCGTCGGTCCAAGTCACCGGGGGTACACGACCTGCGCCTCCGCCGTGCCGTGGGAGACGCCTCTCGGGATCGTCGATCTCGACAGGGAGTTTGTCGATGTACTGGGTATCGAGATCGATGAGGCGGCCCACCAGAACGAACACTCGCTCGAGGTGCAGATGCCGTTCATCAAGTATCGGTTCCCAAGAGCCAGGATTGCACCCATCCTGATGGGCGACCAGAGTTACCGGGCGGCGGCAAGTCTTGCGGAGCAGGTGCTCCGGGCGATCGAGCGCACAGGAAGGAACGTGCGGATCGTCGCCTCAAGCGACTTCTCCCACTACATCCCGGACAGGGTAGCACGCAGACAGGACCTCTCCGCGATCGATGCGCTCGCGACTCTGGACATACCGGAGTTTTACCGACGGCTCCGGGAGAGTGGCGCTACGGTCTGTGGATACGGTCCGATCGCGAGCATGTGCATCGCCTGCCGATCGCTCGGTGCAGAGCGTGGGGAACTTTTGCGGTACACGACCAGCGGCGATGTGACGGGAGACCTCGATCAGGTAGTGGGGTACGCGGCGATAGCGGTGGTGTAATTGGCAACGTGGAGCGCGCCGGGTAAGGTCTTCCTCTTCGGCGAGCATGCAGTGGTCTACGGGAAGCCAGGGGTCGCGATGGCGATAAAGCCTCGTGTCTATGTCACGGTGAGGCAATCCCGAAACCCGACGCGCCCGAAATCGCCCTACATAGACGAGTGTTTCAAACGGATGGGCGTCCGGGGAAGCGTCTACGTTCATTCGCAACTGCAGAGTTCATCCGGGCTCGGATCGTCAGCTGCGGTGACGGTGGCGACGCTCTCTGCGATCAACGACGAGTTCGGTCTGGGGCATACCCGCGACCATATCGCTGATGTCGCGTACGCTATCGAGAAGAAGGTCCAGAAAGGGCGGGCAAGCCCTACCGACACCTACGTCTGCGCAAATGGCGGGATGGTCCTCATCACGGGGAACTCCAAGCGGCGGCTCCCTCCGCAGGGCTTACAGCTCGTCGTGGGGAATACCCTGGTGCCGCACAGCACCGCAAAGATGGTGGAACAGGTCGGGAACCTCCAGAGGAAGCACCCGGAGATTGCAAACCCGATACTGGATGCCATCGGGGCCGTGACGCTTACCGCCCTCCATAACATCAACAACCCAAAGGACCTGGGGCAGTGCATGGATATGAACAACGCCCTCCTGGAAGCGCTTGGTGTGGGGCACCCCGCAAGCAGCAAACTCGTGCTTGCGGCAAGGGCGAGCGGCGCCTACGGGGCGAAGATCACCGGGGCAGGAGGCGGCGGGTGCATCATCGCCCTCTGCCCGCGGCGGGCAAAGAGCCGGGTTGCCGGGGCCATCGAGGCCTGCGAGGGAAAAGCAATCATCACCACGATAGACACCGACGGCGCGAGAAAAGAGAAGCATGAGTGAGACTGTGATACTGAAACTGGGGGGAAGCGTGATCACCGACAAGTCGGGCGAGTGCGCGATCGATCACGCCCGCCTGCACGAGGTTGCCGACGAGCTCGCCGCCCGGCGAGCCTCCGCACTCGTGCTCGTTCACGGCGCAGGGTCGTGCGGACACCCGGAGGCCCGGCGCTATCGTATCAACGATGGCCTCACCCGGGAGAACGTCCCCGGCGTCTACCAGACGCACGCCGCCGTCTCGAGCCTGAACGCCGCGGTCGTCGGAGCCCTGCGGGATGCGGGCGTCGAAGCAATCGGCATCCACCCGTTCGACCTGGCTCTCGCCGAAGACGGGCGCCTGGTCTCGTTCGAGACCCGCCATATCGCCGAGATGACAGAACACGGCATTGTGCCCGTGCTGCACGGCGACGTGGTGATGGACCTTCTCCGGGGATCATGCATCGTCTCAGGCGACCAGCTGGTGACCCGTCTTGCCGTTGCTCTCGGGAGCCGGCGCGTGGGACTTGCAACGGACGTTCCCGGCGTGCTGGAGAACGGATCGATCGTCCCGTACATCGACCGGAGTAGAGCGGCGTCGCTTGCTATCGGCGGATCGGCGAGCACCGACGTGACCGGAGGCATGCAGGGCAAGATCAGAGAACTCCTCGCGCTGGCCGATGCCGGCACCGATGCGCATATCTTCCATATCTCGAAGATCGGCCGGTTCCTGGACGGCACGGAGCACGGCGGAACGATCGTGACAAAGCGAGGCAGAGCATGACAGGAGATACCGCTACATCCTCAAGGAAACGGGATCACCTGCTCATCTGCTGTGAAAAACCCATCGAGACCGGTGATGCCGGGTTTAAGGACGTGAGACTGGTCCATAACGCTCTTCCCGAATGCGATATGGATGCAATCGAGTTGAAAACACGGTTCCTCGGCTCCCCCCTCGGCTCCCCCCTCTTCATTGCAGCGATGACCGGAGGACATCCGGACACCCTCGAGGTAAACCGGCGGCTTGCACGCGTCGCCGAGCGGTATAACCTCGGTATGGGCGTCGGTTCTCAGCGAGCGGCACTGGAAAAGCCCGAACTGGAGAAGAGTTTCGCCGTCGTGCGGGAGGAAGCGCCACATACCTTCCTCTGTGCGAACCTCGGAATCGTCCAGCTCCGCGACCACGGCATCGAGTGGGCAGAGCGGGCTGTCGAGATGATCGATGCACAGGCGATCGCCATCCATATCAATTCCCTCCAGGAATCGATTCAGCCGGAAGGCGATCATAACGCAGAAGGGTGCCTCGAAGCGCTCCGCAACCTCTGCAAAGAGTTCTCCCGTCCGGTCATCGTGAAGGAGACGGGCTCCGGCATATCAGCCGAGACTGCCAGGTTAATCCGGGGCGCAGGGGCGAGCGCCATCGATATCGGCGGCCACGGAGGCACGTCCTGGGCGAAGATAGAACGCCTGAGGGCAAACGGCTCCGACCTTGCCGATCTCGGGGAGGCGTTTCTCTCCTGGGGCATACCGACGGTGGTAAGCCTCTGTGAGGTGAGGACGGTAGGAGGCCCGATCATTGCGACGGGCGGATTGCGTTCAGGAGTCGATATCGCGAAGGCTGTCGCACTCGGGGCGGATCTCGGGGGCATGGCGCTCCCCCTCCTAAAACCGGCTATGGAGAGCGAAGAAGCGCTCTTTGCAGCCGTTGAGGCGATACACCGCGAACTTCGCGTGGCGATGTTCCTGACGGGATCCCGAAGACCACAGGACCTCCGTCACACACGGGCGTATATAACCGGATTGACCCGGCAAATGATTGAAATCAGTGACTAACCACAAAAAATCTCAACAAGGAGGCTACATGGATATCGAGATCATAGCAGTGGGCGGGTATAACGAAGTCGGCAGAAATATGACTGCCGTCCGCTGCGGAAAAGAGATTGTCATCTTTGATATGGGTCTGCGTCTGGACCAGGTGATGATCCACGAGGATGCTGATATTGAGAACATGCATTCCCTGGACCTGATCCAGATGAAGGCCATTCCTGATGACACCATCATGAATGCGGTAGAAGGGAGTGTCAAGGCGATCGTCTGCTCACACGGGCACCTGGACCACATCGGTGCCATACCGAAACTGGCACACCGATACAATGCGCCCATCATCAGCACGCCCTATACTTCGGAACTGATCCGGCAGCAGATTGCAGGCGAACAGAAGTTCGGGGTGAACAATAAACTCTTCGCCCTGAAGGCCGGACAGCGCTACACCATCTCCCCGCAACTCACGCTCGAGTTCGTGCGGGCCCAGCACTCGATCATCGACACCGTCTTTCCGGTCCTGCATACGCCAAGAGGCGCGGTCGTCTACGCAAACGACTTCAAACTGGACCGGACGCCGGTTCTCGGGGAGCCGCCGGACTTTGCACGGTTGCGGCAGATCGGGAAGGAAGGTGTGATCGCCCTCATCACGGAGAGCGTTAACATCGCCGACAACGGGCGATGCCCGAGCGAGAAGATAGCGCGGGACCTCGTGCGGGATACCATCACGAGTTACGAGGACGATAAGAGCGCCCTCTTTGTCTCCACGTTCTCATCGCACATCTCCCGTGTCAAGACCATCGCCGAGTGCGCCCACGAGATCGGCAGAAAACCGGTCCTGCTCGGGCGGTCGATGGAGCGCTACAGCTCGGCGGCCGAACAGTTGAAACTGGTCGGCTTCCCCGAGTCCCTCTCGATGTTCGGTAACCGCCGGACCGTCGATAGGACGCTGCGGCGGATCATGAAGACCGGGAAGGACAAGTTCCTCCCGATCGTCACCGGTCACCAGGGAGAGTCGGGCGCTATCCTCACGAGGATCGTGATGGGGGATACCCCCTACAAGATGGAGAAGGGCGACAAGATCCTCTTCTCCGCAAAGGTGATCCCGAACCCGATGAACTATGGGCAGCGCTACCTTGTCGAGGCCCGTGCCAAGATGGCAGGTGTGCGGATCTTCGATAACCTTCACGTCTCGGGCCATGCTTACAAAGAGGACCACTACGAGTTCCTGCACCTCTTAAATCCCCAGCACGTCGTCCCGTCGCACGGCGATATCGGTATGACCGGGGGCTATGCGAGGTTCGCGGAGGAGATCGGGTACACCCTCGGAAACGATCTCCACATCATGAGAAACGGGCAGAACGTGCTGATAAAGTAGGAGATAGAGCATGACGATGCTTGAAGACTACCTGGAGAAGAATGCTGACAGAATCGACAAGATGATCCACCGCTACTTCGCAGACGTCCACGGCGACCTCTTCCGGGCGAGCGCCCACCTGCTGCTTGCAGGCGGGAAGCGTCTCCGCCCGGCGGTCGTCATCCTCTCTGCGGATGCGGTGAGGAAAGGGAGCTCGGACGACCTGCTCCCGGCGGCTCTCGCGCTGGAGTTGACCCACAACTTCACCCTCATCCATGACGACATCATGGACGGCGACGTCGCGCGGCGCGGCGTCCCGACGGTGCATATGGTCTGGGATGAGCCGACCGCTATCCTTGCAGGCGATGTCCTCTACGCAAAGGCCTTCGAGTTCATCTGCCTCTCGGATGCCGGGGACTCTGCAAAGATCCGGGCGACGAAGATGCTCGCCCGGACGTGCGCCGAGATCTGTGAGGGACAGAGCATGGATATGGCGTTTGAGAAGCGGGCGGACGTCTCGGAACTTGATTATCTGGAGATGGTCAGCAAGAAGACCGGCGTGCTCTACGGTGCGTCTGCCGCAATCGGGGGAATCCTCGCGGGTGCGACCCCGGTCCAGGCCGACGCCCTCTACCAGTTTGGGTTAAACAGCGGCGTTGCCTTCCAGATACAGGACGACCTCATCGACCTCCTCGCAAGCACCGCGAAGAGCGGCAAGGACCGTGCATCAGACATCAGGGAAGGGAAGCAGACCCTGATAGCGATCAAGGCACGCGAGAAGGGGCTCGACCTCGCCCCGTATCGGAAGGATCTCTCGGGCGAGGAGATCGAAGACCTGATCGCCCGGCTGGAGGCTGCAGGCATCATCGATGAGATCAGGGCCATAGCTGTTGAGAAGGCTGTCGTCGCAAAAAAGGCGCTCACAATCCTCCCGGACTCGGAGGAGAAACGCCTCCTTACGGAGATCGCCGACTACTTCATAGACCGGGGCAACTGACATCATGGAGAGTGATCTCGAGCATCTGCTCTTCATCCACGCGTTAGCGAACGCGGTGAAGCATGATAGCACCCCTAAGAGCGGAACGGTCATCGGTACGGTGCTCGGCAAACACCCGGAGTTCCGAAGCCGGGCCCGGGAGATCGGCCCTCTTGCAGCAAAGGTGATCGCGGAGGTGGCGGCGATGAGCCGGATCGACCGGAAGAACCGTCTATCAGAGATCGCCCCCGAACTCCTGGCCGACCAAACCGAGACGCACGAACGCAGCCGCGAGCTCCCCGCCCTCGAAGGCGCGGAGAACGGCGTGGTGATGCGGTTCGCACCGAACCCGAGCGGACCGCTGCACCTCGGGCACGCCCGGGCCTCCATCCTGAACGATTACTATGTCCGGCGGTATGGGGGCCGGTACGTCCTCCGTATCGAGGATACCGATCCAAAGAGGGTCGACCCTGAAGCATACGGGATGGTGCAGGAGGATATCAAGTGGCTCGGACTCGGGATCACCGATATCGTCTACCAGAGCGACCGGCTTGAGATCTACTACGACCTCTGCAGGAACCTCATCGAACTCGGCGGAGCCTATGTCTGTGTCTGCGACGCGGAACGCTTCCGGGAACTCAAACTCAAGGGGAAGGCGTGCCCCTGCCGGGACCAGACGGTTGAGGAGAACCTGGAACTCTGGCAGCAGATGCTCGATGGGGAGTTCTACGAGGGCGACGTCACCGTCAGGGTGAAGACGGAACTCACTCACCCCGACCCGGCGATGCGGGACTACTCCGCGATGCGGATCGTGAACGCACCTCTCCACCCGCGGGTGGATGCCACGGTCTTCCCGCTGATGAACTTCTCGGTCGCGGTGGACGACCACCTCCTCGGGATCACGCATGTCGTCCGCGGAAAGGACCACATAGCAAACACGAGAAGGCAGCGCTACATCTTCGATTACTTCGGCTGGAAGCCGCCGGTCTACCGCCACTACGGCCGGATGGGGATATCCGGCGTCGTCCTCTCGACGTCGGGGATGCGCGAGGGGATCAAGAGCGGGCTCTACACCGGATGGGACGACATCCACCTGGGGACGATGCGAGCGATCGCACGCCGGGGTATCGAGCCTGAGGCGGTCCGGAACGCCATGGTCGATATCGGGATCGGCGAGACCGATATATCGTTCTCGTGGGAGAACCTCTATGCCAAAAACAAGGAGCTCGTCGACCCGAAGGCGAACCGCTACTTCTTCGTGCCCGACCCGGTCGAGGTGACGGTGGCGGGCGCTCCGCGGCACGAGGCCCACGCGGCCCTCCACCCGAACGATCCCTCCCGCGGGGTCCGGACCCTGGTCGCCGAGGGGAGGGTCCTCCTCCCGAAGGCGGATATCGAGGGGAAGAGCATGGTCCGGCTAAAGGACCTCTATAATATCCGGCTCGAGCAGGTCGGGGATGTGCTGCAGGTCTCCTACGCCGGCGACTCGCTTGAGGATGCCCGGCGCGAAAAGGCGCCGATCATCCAGTGGCTCCCGGCGGGGACAGGAATCCCCTGTACCCTCATCAGGCAGGAAGGTGGTCTCTCCGGGTTCTGCGAGCCGCTGGTCGCCGGCGAGACGAACCGCGTCGTCCAGTTCGAGCGGATCGGGTTTGCCCGGATCGACTCGGTGGACGGCGGCCGGGTGAGCGCCTACTTCGCGCACCGGTGAGACAATTCATCTTTTTCCGGGAGAGAGGTGGGGTTGTGCCGGCCGGGAGCGTTACGGTTGCGCATCACTCCCTGTCACCGCGCGAGAGCCTTGCTCGGTTCCCTTCAGCGAATTTCCCGATTTGAGATCAGAACGCCGATATTCATAAGACACGACGTCGGCAGCTGCGGGTTTCCCGGGAGATAGACCTGTTCGCAGCACGACATGCACCAACCCCGGCAACGGATCACCGGGTCTTTCTTCAGTATTACGGATGCAGTCCAGGCGATCACGGGGTGCTCGCTCGGTCGTCGCACGCTGAAATACCGGCCCTACGGCAAGTTTGCCGCTACGTTCATCAACCTGGCAACACAGGATGCCGTCAGGGTCTCGGCCCTGGAGAAGGAGCGGCCGGAGAAGCCCGGCCCAGAAGATATGAACGAAGCAGGAACGATGCTGCATGATGCACCGGAGGATCTCTTCAGGGTGCAGAGAGTCAGGGTCGTGATTCCGGAAGGCGACCTCCCCGGCTTCCCGAAGCACCGGACCCGCTGCAGCAGGTGCGACGAAACGATCCTGGACGACAAAGAGATTGTGGCCGAAGAGGCGATCATGTGCGGCAATTGCGCCCGGGGATCGTATTACACAGTGATGGACTGAACGTGGTTCGGGGATAGGATCATTCTTCCTTCTCCCACCGGATATGGGCCGTCTTCGAGACCCCGGGAATCCAGAACCCTGCCTGTGTCTGCACGACTCGCTCATGCACGAAGGAAGCAACGATCTCCCGCTGACGGTCGTCGCGGACGTAGAGACGCCGGCAATAGTCGGCAACGGCTTCCTCCTCGGCTGGGTAGCACTGCCCTTTCTCCACGTGTTCAACCAGCACATGCGAATAGATCCCAAGCTGACACAGGCAGTTCCAGAGAAGATCTGCCGTCGGCTCGGCAGTATACTCATTTCCATGAAGTTTCGGCCAGAGTTTGAAGTTCGCCGCAGTCCACGTGGGCGGCGTCAAGAACCAGAACAGATGTACCGATCGTTTCGCTGCCGAATCCATCTTCAACAGGGAAGGACCGATATCGTCCAGCGCAAGGGAAAATGAGGCGACGACGACATCGTGCTTCCCCACCTCCGCAGGGTCCGCATCTTCCCACCGGGAAGGAATCTCGCGGATCTCCGGGGCACCGGTCATTTCCCGGTACTCCCTCATCGCGGCCCGCATCCCGGCGGACGGCTCCACGACCGTGACGTCGCAGCCCGCAAGAGCAAGGGGGACGGCAAGAGTCCCCGGACCCGCCCCGATGTCGAGCACCGTAGACCCGCGAGGGATCTGCATCGCCGCAATCTGGTTTTCGATGCGCGACCGATCGCTCCCTATCAGCCGATCCACAAACCGGCTGATGTTCTGCGGATCTTCCCAGAAACTTTTGCCTTCGTCCCAGATCTGCCTCTGGCGGTTCGCCATCTCGTGCTGCTTGTTCCAGAGGGAGATATAGTCAACCGCCATGCTTTCATCCCTCAACAACCACATTCCGTACCAATAACGGGACAAAAGCCTGTTTCGGCACGGGTATCCAGGCGGGTTTTACATAAACCACCAGGTCGCTGCAGAAGTATCCCTGCCTATCGTCACGGTCTATCATAATAACTCGTACAATAGATTTACAGGCACATAAGGGTAATCCGAGCAGTCTCGACTCATCTCCGCCGCCACCCCCCAAACCCGAATCACACCGGCCCTATATCTGGAAGATCGGCTTCCAGTACATCGAGGCAGTTATGCGCTCTGAGACAGACGAGAACTACGACCTGCTGTAAGTCCCGGCCCCGGCGGGAGGCGCGAGGTAGTTCGGCTACTCCGACGGGCCGACCTGTAATTATTTTGGTTGCCGGGTGCTCGACCGGTGGATGATCGTCTTCTCCGCAGATCTGCCGAAAAAATGGTACCCGGAACCGCCCTCAGCAATCGTATCGAGCAGCGCATCGGGGCTGGTGACACTGTCCCCTCCCAGCATCGTCACGCCGCGCCGGAAGAACGCGTCTGGAAGCATGCTGGCGGTCGGCCCGACAACGATGATCGAAGCCCCGGGCCGGGCGAGGGCAAGCAGGGGTTCGAGCGTGTTGTTGATGAGGGTGGTCCCGGTGATGACGAGCATATCGGCCCTGCGGACCGCCGCATCCGCTTTATCCTGGGGGACGGCATAGGGTAGTTCATCGGGCTTTAACGTGCATAGGTCGATCTCGAGGATCCCGAACGGCTTCCCCCGCGCTTTGAGCCGTCGAATGATCGGCACGAGCGCCCCCACCACCACGACATACCCCTCCTCAGGCAACGGCACGGCATCAAGCGCGTCCAGCCCGCTCTCCCGGACGTAGCCCGCTCCCGGCCGGCGCTTCCAGCAAGATTCGGAAAGTGCGTTGAGGACTGCAATGCCGACTGCTTTTTTGAGCGGAGGCGCACGGGGGAGGTCGCGGAGAAATTCCCCGGCGCTTCGCCCCACAAAGCGGCCCGGGTACGGCATGGCACGGGCCGAGCTGGGGCAGCAGACCGCTTCCGGAATCTCTTTTACCGGGGTGAAGCAGAGGCCACCGGAGCCGTCGTTAAGTTTCACGCCGGTGAAGAAGATCCCGATCACGACCCTCTCCACGGTGAGGGAGTCAAAATCGTTCCCAAGTATCTCCCGGACCTCCCCCGAGGTCTCTTCGAGGATTGAACCGGGGCGTACAGACCGGGCTGGCATGAGATTCCTGTATCCTGTGATAGAATTAAGACAGCAAGCCTATTTTAAGTACTTTATGGGCGGTTGTACTTCAGCCCGACTGTTAAGCAGAAGAGGATCCGGTGTGGATAACATCTATCGGCCTGCCGTTCGCCGACGGACGGGAGCGGTCCGCCGGGGTTACGCATTAATAACAAAATGCCCAAGATTCTGTACAACGACTGCCCATGAAACGAAACACGTTCTATCTCCTGGCCGGTGTTGTTGCGCTTATCGAGGTCGGCATCTTCTGGCTCTCGGTGGAGATTGAGAGACCGATTCTGATCCAGGTTGCGTTCGTCCTCGGCGTCCTCCTGATCTATCTAGCGCGGAGGAAGGTCGAGGAGACGATAGAGGACGAACGAACAGCGGTGATAACCCAGAAGGCGGCACTCCGGACACTGGAGGTCTTCTGGGTGGTCTTCTTCGCGGTCAGCCTGGGGAGTGCGGTCGTTGCGTTCTCAAGGCCGCTCGGACTGCGGCCGCACCCTCCGGGTCCCCACGAGATGATCCCTCCGGACGCGCTCGACCTCCCCGTCTTCGGCGGGTTTGCGATCTTCCAGATGGCGCTGCTCTGCCTGATGATCTTCCTCTACGTCGGATTCAGGATGTACTACGCCCGCAAATACGGAGAATGGGATACCGATGAAGAACAGGATTAAGGTCTACCGGGCGATGCACGACCTGACCCAGGAAGGGCTCGCAAACGAGCTCGGGGTCACCCGGCAGACCATCCTCGCCATCGAAAAGGGGAAGTATGACCCCTCGCTCGAACTCGCCTTCAAGATCGCCCGGTTCTTCGGCGTCACGATCGAGGAGATCTTCATCTACGACAGCGTCCCGGGATTGAAGCCGCCGGAATGACCTGGTATTCGCCCGCTTTTCTTCTGGCACCATACCCGCACCTGCAGGATTTAGTAAACTATTAATAACAAAATGTATAACATACACGACGTAGCAGGCGGGCCCCGCCCCCACTGCAGGGCCGCCACTACAACCCGAACCGATGGGGAGGCATCCCCACGGGTATAAGAGCAGCGGAAGAGGAGAGTTCCGTCACTCTCCGACGGTGGCGGGAGTCACCGGGCGTCATATCGTGTGGCATGCCCGCCGGGACCCGGGCAGGTCTCATGACACACTCGACCGGAGCATATTCACCCGAACCTCATCATCACTCCACCTCTCTCCTCTTCCCGAGCACAATGCGCGCGGCCTCACAGGAGGCGTTCTGTTTTCGCACGGGAGAAGGGAGGCACTCCATGGATGCCGGTTGTGCACTCTACCCTGATACAACGGACCACTCAAAGTAAACAATAAATAACAATATGTAAAACATACATTACATCGTCAGGCACCCTCCCGGATCTTGCGGGAGGGCGCGACAACAGATCAATAGATCCAAGGTACGTGAAAGACCATGAAATCTGCAAGAACGTTATCAGAACAGTTCCGGAGGCAGAACCGATGAGGCCGCACCTCTGCATCCTGGTTCTCATCTTATCGACTATCGCGGGCGCCGCCGCAGCCGCGGAGACGACGACGCCGGCGGAAGCGCAGATCGCGGTAACCAACGTCACCGTCAACCCCAATACGCTCATGCGTGGCGATACGGGCACGGTGACGGTCGAGATCAAGAACACCGGGTCGAGCAGCGTCGCCATCAGCAGGGCGGAACTGTACCCGGATGGGATCGCCGTCGTCAACGACAAAACCTACAACTCGGTAGGTACCATCGGCCCCGGCAACACGATGTCGTTCACCTTCACCGTGAGGGCCGATGGCCAGGACGGCATCTACTACCCGACCTTCTACCTGGACCTCAGGGACAGCGGGAGCATCCGCTACTCTGTTCCGGTGACAGTCGAGAGCACGGAGATCCGGGTCTCCGTCGTCGACGCCCCGGAGACCTACCCGGCAGGCAGCCAGGACACCATCGTCCTCTCCATCGGGAACCCCCGCGAGGGGAGCGTGAACGGCGTCACCGTCACCCCGTCCGGCGAAGGCGTCACGAACACCCGGACGGCCGTCTTCCTCGGCGCCCTCGCGCCGGATGAGATGAAGAACGCCTCGTTCGAGATCACGGCGTCGCAGTCGACCGAGCTCACCTTCGACGTCTCCTACCGGAATGGGATCAATGAGCACCACACCACCCTGACCGTCCCCGTCGAGGTCGGCGGACGGGCGGTGGCGCCCGATATGGTGGTCAACAACATCGAGGTCGTCCGGAGCGGCAGTACGATCACGCTGACCGGAGACGTGACCAACGCCGGCCTCAAAGATGCCTACTCGGTCAAGGTCACCGTCGACGACCCGGCGACAGCAACCGACCCTTACCCGGTCTACGTCGTCGGCGGGCTTGAGCCGGACGACTTCTCGAGTTTCGAGGTCACGTGCACCGCAGGCGGCGCATCCTCCATCCCACTCGTCGTCGAACACCGTGATGCGGACGGCAGGGCCTTCACCGAGACCGTGACCGTATCGCTCAACTCCGCGAGCCAGGCGTCTATGGCGGACTCGAACGGCCAGGTCCCGTCCGGCATGGCCGGCGGCCCCCAGGGCGGCAGAGGGGGCATGGGCGTGTTCGGCTCGTTCGGCAGCGGGTTTGGACAGATCCCGGTCCTCGAGATCCTCCTCGTGATCGTCGGGGGCGTGGCTGTCGTCGTCGGATGGCGGAAAGGTTACTTCGGGAAACTTCGTGCCCGGATGCGGAAGTAATCCGGGGAGGATGAACCATGAGCAGTCCGGTTATCGAACTCGATAACGTCGCGAAGGTCTATCCCCTCCCCTCAGGCGACGTCACGGCCCTCTCCGGGATCTCTCTCACCATCGACGAGGGGGAGTTCGTCGCCATCATGGGGCCGTCGGGGTCGGGGAAGTCAACCCTCCTCAACCAGATCGGGTGCCTCGACCGCCCCACGTCCGGCGACCTCTTTCTCGCCGGGAAGAACACGCGCAAGATGGACGACCGGGAGCTGACCGGCCTCCGTCTCTCATCGATCGGCTACATCTTCCAGAAGTTCAACCTCATCCCGCTGCTCTCCGCCTACGAGAACGTCGAATACCCCTACATCGTGAAACACAGGAGGAACGACGATACCGGCCGGGTGCGGAACCTCCTCGCCCAGGTCGGGATCGATAAGTCCCTCTCGGCCCATAAGCCGAACGAACTCTCCGGCGGCCAGCAACAGCGGATAGCGATCGCGCGGGCGCTCGTCAACGATCCGGCGATCCTCCTCTGCGACGAGCCGACCGGCAACCTGGACTCCCGGACGAGCCTCCAGATCATGGAGATCCTTGCCGACCTGCACGGCCGAGGCCGGACGCTCGTCATGGTGACCCATAACCCGGAGACCGCAGGGTACGCGGACCGGACGATCACGATACGCGACGGGAGGGTGGCATGATCGGGAAGGACATCATCCTCGCGCTCTCGATGCGGAGCGTCCGGCTCCACTTCCTCCGGTCGGTTCTTGCCGCACTCGGTATCGTGATCGGCGTCGTCGCCATCGCCTCGATCGGTATGATGGGGGCGAACATGACGCTCTCGGTCACGGAAGAACTCTCCGATATGGCAAACAAGCTCACCGTCACTCCCTACCGCGGCGGCGGGGGCGGCATGATGATGGGACCGGGTGGCGGGGGCGGTTCATCCTCCGATGACGATGACGATGTGATCGATGAAGACCAGTTCCGGGATATCGAGCGCATCACCGCGAAATATGGGACGGCCTATACCGTCAGGTCCGAGTCTGACCGGGTCGAGATCGGCTCGGATACCGGGAGGGCGACGATCTACGGCCTCGATGCGGAGATCATCCGCGAGATCCTCACGGTCGAGACGGGAGAGTACCCGAAGAGCACGACCTCGGTGGTCGTCGGGCCGACGCTTGCAGAGCGGCTCGGCCTCAAGATCGGGAGCAAGATCGATATCGGCGATCCCGACGAGGGGTCCACCACGACCGTCCGGGTCGTCGGCATCCTCGAGGAGCGCGGCATGACGATGGACCTCTCCACGGATATGGCGATCGTCGGCACCGACAGGCTCTTTGTCGGCATCTACGGCGGGGAAGGAGAGTACGACCAGGTCAACGTCGTCGTGAGCGACATAGAGAACGTCGATGCGGTCAAGACGGCGATCGAAGAGGAACTCAACAGGCAGGAGGATACCGTCACCGTCCAGGACAGCAGCCGCATGATGGAGAGCATCACCGCGACAGTCTCCACGATGACGACGTTCGTAATGGCGATTGCGGGGATCTCGCTCCTCGTTGCCGCAGTCTCGATCTTCAACGTGATGATGATGTCGGTGAACGAACGGATACGGGAGATCGGGATCCTCCGCTCCATCGGGACGCAGCGGACCGAGATCCTGCGGATGTTCATCTACGAAGCCGGGATCCTCGGCCTCGTCGGGGCGGCCATCGGCGCCGTCGCAAGCATCGTCATCGGCTACATCGTCGTCCTCGGCATGGTGGGATCAACCGAGTACTTCTTTGCGCCGGCAAGCATCGGCTACGTCCCGATGGCCATGGCTGTCGGGGCCGCGATCTGCGTCGTCACCGGGGTCTACCCGGCGTGGCGGGCCTCGAACCTCGATCCCATCGAGGCACTGCGGGCAGAGTAGGACATACCAGCACCGTCTACAAAAAAGAGGGAACGGGCTCACCGGCCCTGAACCGCCGCTCTCTCCGCCCGCCCGACCAGTTCCCTGAGCACCGCCCGGGCGAGTTCGACGTTGCCGTAGTCCCGTTCACGGACGACCTCGCGGATGCAGGCCGGCAGGTCGACGATGCGCTCCGCCTCACGGATCTCGGACGCGAGCGCCTCAAGATCCCTCCTCTCCCGCATCCGCTCCCGGTGCCAGGCTGCAGACCCCCGCTCCGGGTCGATTGTGAGGACGGCCTCATAGCATGCCGCCGCATCATCGTACCGGCACATGACCCCGAGCACCCAGCCCTTGCTCTGCAGGGCGAGGATATGGTCCGGATCCTGCCTGAGCGCCTCATCGCAGCAGGCGACGGCGTCTTCGTTCTTCCCCATGCAGGCAAGAGTGTAACCCATTCTCTGCCAGGCCGTCGCATCTTGCGGGTCGAGAGCGAGCGCTCGATCGAAACAGGCAACCGCCTCGGCGTAGCGGCCGGCTTTAATGAGAGCAAAACCCTTTCGCCGCCAGAGAACCGGGTCCTTCGGGGAGGATCCAAGAGCCCTGTCGTAGCAGACGACCGCTTTATCGTAGTCCCGGGTGCTGCAGAGAGCCTGGCCCCTGTGGTACCATACTCCGGTACCCTCTTCTCTCGTCGCCATCGAACCCTGAAGGGTGATCAACCCATAAGAACCTAACCCGTATCGTCCCGCAACGAATAAGACCAGCTGGATGAGAGATAATGGCATTATGGCAGACAGGATCCTTGTTGCCTATGCCACCCGTTACGGCTCGACCGTAGAGGTGGCGGAGACGATCGGCGATGAACTCAGGAAAGCAAGCGTTGCGGTCGATGTGCGACCGGTGAACGAAATCACGGATCTCTCCTCCTACCGGGCGGCCATCATCGGGAGCCCGATCTACATGGGGAAATGGCTCCCGGAACCGCAGGTCTTCATCGAGCGAAACCAGCAGTACCTGCGCACCATTCCGGTCGCCTTCTTTGCCGTGGGGCTGACGATCGAAGAGGGGAACCCCGAGTCCCTGAAGAAGGCGGAGATGTCGATGGACCAGGTCCGAATGCTCGTAAAACCCGTCGATATCGGTCTCTTCCCCGGAAGGCTGGAGAGCGGGCACCTCTCGTTCACGGACCGTGCGATCATCAAGATGATCCGGGCAAAGACGGGAGACTTCCGCAACCTGGAGGCCGTACGCGCCTGGGCGCAGGCGGTGCGCGAAAAGATTGCCCCGGCGTGACCGGCCGGCGCCGCCCTCCGGCACAAACGAGGCAGCAATACGAAAACAGGCATACCACCCCATTTTTCTCGTCCAATCTTGTAGATCCGCAAGAGAAAGTGCTTATAGGACGACCGCTCACCTATAAAAATCATAAGGTGAACCGGGTGAATAAATACTCCTTTGTCGCCAGAATGCCCGACGAACCGGGCGCGCTGCACCGCGCGGCCGAGATTGTCAAGTCCTACTCGGGCAACATCATCCGCGTACAGTACGACCGCAGGATCGATCCCGCCACGGTCTTCTTTGAGGTGACCGCCACCCAGGAGACCTACTGCCGGATGAAGGAAGACCTTCACGCGATCGGCTACCTCCAGGAATCGCTGCCCACGCTCGGGTTTCTTAAGTTCTCCGTATACCTCCCCCACCAACCCGGGTCGCTCTTTGAACTTCTCACCTACATCACCGGGGCCGGGGCGAACATCGCGTACATCGACTTTGACGACCAACGGTGCTCCTGCTCCGGCCGGGTCACCATCAGCCTGAACATCGAAGAGACTGCTGCGGTGGAGGACCTGCTCGACCGGCTCAAGTCACGCTACCGGCTCGAGATCCTCGAGTACGACACGACCGGCGAGAAACTCGACGACACCGTCTTCTACGTCAGGTTCGCACAGGCGGTGCGGGGGCTGATCGGGACGACCAAGGATGAGTTTCTGCTCTCCCTCCTGCAGGACGTCAACCACATCGTCCAGGAACTCAACAGCCGCGGCCAGGACCCCAGGGAAGTCTTTGAGTGGATCCTGCTCACCGGGAGGACGCTCCGGGACACCACGGGAGAGCGGTTTTATGCGGATGTCCAGCGCATCCCGATCAGCGATAGCGTCGAGATCTTCTGTTTCCAGATGCCGGGCGGCGGGAACATCTTCCTGCTCCGCGCCCCGGACGAGACCGTCATGATCGATACGGGATATGGGATCTATCACGAGGACGCCGTGCGGATGTTCCAGCACTACGGCCTCGGGGATCTCACCAGGATCAACCGGATCTATATCACCCATGCCGACGCGGACCACTGCGGGGCGGCCGGATTCTTCGATGCGACGGCGTATACGCACACCGGGTCCCGGGAGATCATCCGCCGGGCGAACCGTGCCTACGGCTCACGCAGCGAGTCCTCGATCCTCGAAGAGGTCTACACGACCATCATCAACCTCTTCTCACACTTCACACCGCCGGAGAACCCGGAACTCTTCCCGGCAGAAGCGCTCGGCACACGGTCGATCTTCCCCATCCTCGGCCGCTTTGCGGTCGAGGACGTTGAGTTCGAAGTTCTTGAATCCCTGGGGGGGCACATGCACGGCCAGGTCTACCTCTTCTCCCCGAAGCACGGGATCGTCTTCACCGCCGATACGCTGATCAACTTCGGGAGCCTCGATGAGGGCCGGAAACGCTACAACTCACTGGCCGACCTCCTGGTGACGTCGGTCAACGTCGACAGCGACTGTGCACGCCAGGAGCGCAAGGCGTTGCTTGAGTTAATCCGAAAGCACGACGAGGATCGCGCCCCGGCCGACCGCCGGTGCCTGGTGGCATGCGGCCATGGCGCCGTCTCCGTCCTCGCGGACGGCAAACTGAAAGCGGTCGGACCGGTCGAGCGCTACCGGGCCAGCGAGAAGAGAGGAAGTTAGGCGGCCGGCCGGATGCCGGCGCCGGGCCCGGTTCCGTTCACGCCGCCTCACGAAACTGTTGCTCCCCCAGAAGCGCAATTGCTGCGCCGAGAACGACCAGGAACCCGCCGACCAGCAGCACCAGGGAGTCCAGCTGGATGAGGAGGAAGAGGCTTGAGACGATGCCGACGACCGGGATGACAGGGAGGGTTCCGATACTCCCCGGTATCCGGAAGGGCCGGGGCACGTCCGGCGCACGGTACCGGAGCAGGATCACGGATGCGTTGATGACGACGAATGTCACAAAGAGCGTGAAATTGGTGATGTTCGCGACGAAATCGATCTCTCCGGCAAAGAGGAAGACCATGGAGGCAAGTGCGACGGCGGCGATGGCCGTCCAGGGCGTCCGTGTCCGGGGATGAACCCGGGCGAGGACCGAGGGAAGCGAGAAAGAGGACGCCATACCGTAGATGATCCGGGACGACGCCATCATCATCAGGAGAGCGGTGTTTGCGGTGGCGAAGAGGGCGATGACGGAGATGAGAGTGAACGCTGCAGGACCGAGGGCGACGGACGCGACCTCGGCGAAGGGTGCCCGGGAGGCGGCCAGTTGCTCCCATCCGACAACCGAGACGGCGGCGAGGGAGACGAGAACATAGAGAAAGATGGAGACGGCAAGCGCGATGATCAGGGCAAGGGGGATAGTCCGCTCCGGGTTTCTGGTCTCCTCCGAGAGTTTTACCATCTCCTCAAATCCCATGTAGGCAAAGAAGACGAGCGCGGACGCCTGCAGGAGGCCGGGGAGACCATGGGGCAGTTCGAGATAGTTCACCTCTCCGAGGTGCGGGAGGCCGATCAGGATGACCATGACGATGCCGGCGACCTCGATGAGCGTCATGGTGATGGCGATCCGGGCGGTCTCCTTGATGCCGGAGAAGAGGATCCCCGCAAGGATGAGGATGATGAGGATCGCCGAGGGGAGGACCGGGAAGCCGACAAGGTCCGAGAAGTAGCCGGCAAACCCGAGTGAGACGGTTGCGGCGCCGAGGATGCCGGAGAAGATGATCAGCCAGCCGACGACGAACGCAAGCCGCCGCCCGAAGGCGTTAGAGACATACTCGAACTCGGCGCTCGCACGGGGATACATCGACGAGAGTTCGGCATAACTCAAGGCGCTGAACCCGGCGATGGTGGCTGCGATGGCAAACGTCAGCCAGACGGCGTTCCCGGCCATGCCGGCTGCTTCCCCGAGCAGGGCGTAGATCCCGGCACCGAGGATGATCCCCACGCCCGACAGGGCGACTGCAGGCAAACCGAGCTCGCGCCGGAGTTTCACCCCGGGGTTCGAAGCGTCCGGCTCCTCTTTCAGCATATGGTTACCTTATGTACCCGCCCCATTTATGAGTTATCCGGCGGACGCTGCCCTACTCCGGTAATGAAGAGGATCCCGGATCCGGACATAACTCATATATATCGTGACTGCCCATGCAGGCCTCCCTGTCAGGGGGAAGTGATCAGATGGCACAGAATGTTGTTGATATCCTGAAGCAGGAGCATGAAATGGTGCTCTCGCAACTTTCGGAACTCTCAAGCAAGGGCACAAGCAACCGTGAGCAGAAGTACAGCTCCTTAAAGGAGAACCTCATTCCGCACATGATCGGCGAGGAGCAGGCCGTATACCCGAAACTCATGGATTCGGGCATGCAGGAGATGGCGCTTGAGTCGATCGAAGAGCACAACGCGGTCAAGACGCTGCTCTCCCAGCTCGACAGCGCGTCGACCTCGAAGGAGGATGTCTGGGTGGCGAAGATAACGGTGATTCAGGAGAACGTAAAGCACCATATCAGCGAGGAGGAGGAGCATATCTTCCCCGAAATGCAGCAGAAGATGAGCAACGACGACCTCTCAAGCCTCGGAAGCAGTTACGAAGACGCAAAGAAGGCCGCCCTCCCGGTTGCGGCGCGTTGAGCGAGCGAGCGGACCGATGCGGACAGGTGCGCGGCACCGGCGCTCCCATTTTTTTCCGGCCGGAAACTGATAACGGGTTTGAGCCCTGCGAAATTGTTATCTGCCATACCTTCTATTGCTCTCCGGACGGAGGCCATGTATGCCACATATTCTTGAGTTGATCCGGGACGACCACGACCTGATCAGGAGCCTCTTCGATGAACTCGAGAGCAACCCTGAAACCCGGGATGTCCGGTGCATCACGCTCCGCCGTGAACTGCCGGGACATATGTATGCGGAGGAGGCCACGCTGTATGCATACCTGCGCGATCGGGTGCCGGAGGAGATCCGGCGTTCGCTTGAGGAGCACTCGCAGGTCCGTGAGGCGCTTGCCCGGTTTGAGCAGATCCCGCTCAGGGACGATGCCTGGATGCCGGCGCTCGTCAGCCTGAGAGGGGATATCGAGGCGCACTTTGCCACGGAGGAAGGAGATATCTTTGTCCTGGCGGAGCGGCACCTCGATACGGGCGTCCTCTTCGAACTCAGCGAGATCTTCCAGGAGGAGAAGCAGAAAGCGGCAAAACTCGTGGTCGTGTAGCCCCCCGTTACGTACGGCTATGGCGAGAGGGAACCACGGATGAAAGTCGTCATCGATCCGGTTGTCTCGCTCAGCACCGATGAGGGGGTGTTATCGCGGATACTGCACCGCATACAGGAAGAACGGCAGTTCCATGGTGCAAACGTCCCGGAAGCACAATCTCCGGAGGCACCGCCGATATCGTAGCGCGTCAGGTCTCCGGGGCAAGTAAATAGTATTACCATGACAAATGGGGAAAGTTAAATAATATATAAGAACCACAGATAGCATGGTGCCACCGCAGTGGCGGCACATCTTGAGATCCAGACATGGTTTGAAACCCTCTCTTCGACGTAAGATCCTGGAACACCCGTGACTCCGAAGGACGGGGAAGAGTCGCACCGGGCATCGTGCCGGATGTCCCGGAGGGTGCTGTAAGAGAGTTTCAGCGGGGATGGAAAGGCCGTTCCTTTCCCCTCCCCCAATCCGGTTCGCTTTTTGAGAGCAGTCTCCAGGATATCTGCCGGGAAGGGAAGACCCGGCCGTGCCGGCGTATGACGACGGAACCGGACGGTGAAAAGATACTGTTGTAGAAAGGTGCGTTACGCAAAAGGGACGATCAGGAACAGATAACTGGCGCTCGCACAGTCATATACAAGAAGAACTACAAGAAGAACTACAAGAAGAACTACAAGAAGAACTACAAGAAGAACTACAAGAAGAACAGGTTTCAGTGTAAAGGAGGTAATAGCAGCGAGTCGGGCTTCCCGAGGGCTCTCGCACCTCAGTACCACACAACACGTGAGAGGGCTTAACTGCTGGGTTCGGAATGGGTCCAGGTGTTTCCCCTCTGCTGTGGCCGCTATTACCAGTTGCGACCGAGTGTGACGCGTTTGATCGGAGTCGAAAATCCTTACGGATTTTCTCCCCGCCCAGCCGCTTCGCGCCCGGTCGGAAGCCAAGGCCCGGACTTGAACCGGGGTGTAGTTGATCTGCAGTCAACCGCGTGGCCGCTCCGCCACCTTG
>Ga0208462_1000464_pt1 | contig 41899 bp, 38 predicted proteins | sample AD_SCU001_MetaG_FD_184452 | JGI IMG/M metagenome (GOLD analysis project Ga0208462, IMG submission 184452) | Active sludge microbial communities of municipal wastewater-treating anaerobic digesters from China - AD_SCU001_MetaG (SPAdes) (version 2) | ecosystem: Engineered > Bioreactor > Anaerobic...
AACTCGACGTCCTGAAGGGTCGGGGCATACACGGTCGGGTCGTGGATCAGGAGGTAGACCGCCTGGATGCTCGCGTCCGCCGTTCCCGTGATGTTGTGGACCTTCGCGTGGCTGGCCCGGACGGTCAACACGCCGAGCCACTTGACGTTGCTGCTGTAGCCGCTGCCCTTGACGTGGAACCCGTCCAGGGTCACGTACTCACGGTCGACGTTGATCCGACCGTCGCGGGTGAAGACGAGGTTCGTCGTTGTTTCACCCTCCCCCTTGAGAGTAGAGCCTGCTTTGGGAGCAATGATCCCTGCACAGTTGTATGTGCCGCTGGAAAGGAGGACAACACCGCCGGATGATGGCAGGGCATTCAGTGCTGCCTGAATCTCCACATGATCATTGACCCCGTCACAGACGTAGGCAGCCGCTGCTTTAGCAGCCGCGCTGCTGTCGCTTGCCGCGACAATCGTGGTGGGGGTCGTCTCGAGTGCCCCGACGATCGGGACGAGCCCGACGATCAGGAACACTGCGATTAGAAGCTTCGTTGTCCGTCTATCTCGCATTATCTCACCTCTCGGGAGATACTGCATTATCTGAGAGGATTGATTTAAAATGTTTTTCAATTTAGTTGAACAAATATGGTGACCCAGAATCCTAAAATATCAATCATATTCCACTAGAATAAGAAATTTGGATTCAATATTAAATCTAAGTGATTATAGAAACTAGTATATATAAAATAAAACTTTAGCGCGTGCGCCCCAGAGGAAATCCGCCCTGACCGGGGGTCGGGGGAAGGAACCCTTGTGAGTGAACAAGCCCCGGATTGTCCGGCAAAACCCATGAAATGTCCCGGGAGATTGAGGGGGCCCACGTTCAGCGGGCCGGGGCGGCAGCCACCAGCGGCCGCACCCAACAGAGGCGGGGAGGGATACCCGCGGCACTGCCCCTGCACTTGGGGGGCGGGGCGGGGGAGGCCGGAGAGCAGCGTACAGGTATCCCCCGCGGGGAGGGGAAGAACCGGCTCCAGCACCGACGATCGCCGAACAGTCTCCGATCCTTCGACTACCCAACTATCCGGCCGTTGACAGAACCCATGCAACACTCCGGGGAGTGTCTGCAGGCGTTCGGGCTTAAAACGACGCCTGATGCATCACCGCACCCCCGGAATAACAGCCACGTTCTCAAACGTCACCGCCCCGGCAGGCACCGTATTTGTGAGGACCACACCGTTGGTGAAAGGCGCGAGGCTCGCGGAGACGATCTCCATGTCCTTGACCCGGACCTTTCTGGTGCGATCCCCCTCGATCACAAACGGTTTCGTGGTATTTGAGACGATCCGACCCGAGTATTCGACATTTTCGTTATTCCTGGCCCAGATAAGCGTCTCGGCCCGGTCACCCGACGCATAGATATTCACCACCGAATTAGCGAGCGGCCCCCCCTGCGACCCGCCAAGGTTTGTCGCCTTTCCGTCGATCCCGGCCGGATTTTCCAGGTGGAAGTTCTTGATCCAGACGTCGCTTGCAAGGTCGAGCTGGAGGCCGTAGCCGTTCGAGTCGATGCTCGAACAGTTCTCAAGCACCAGAGACGGCGCTATCGACCGGGTCGGGGCAGCGTAGAACGATGCCGGCTGGATGATCCGGTAATCGGTCTTCCCGGCTCCGACGCTTCGGTCGACACAACCGTAGAGCTTGCCGCCGTTCGTCGCATAGAACCCGTACCGGCTGTTCCCCTCGGAGTAACAACTGATGAAGGCGATATCTCCCCGGGGGGCGTAATAGCCGCACCCGAAGTAGTGCGTGGACGTATCGTCCTCCCGGTAGGGTTTCGTCGGGTAGGGTTTCTGCCCGTTATTCGTGCTCACGCAGTTCTCAAGGATGCAGTCCCGCTTCTCCGGGTCCCACTCGAAATGGAAGCCGGACTCCAGGTTCCCTTCCGCGAGACAGTTCTTCACGCGGAGCCCCTCGATGTCGTTTAGCTCCGCGAAGTCGAACCCGGTCACCCAGGGGTTGAACGCCCCGTACCTGCCGCAGTTGACCGCGGCGCAGTTCTCATAACGGACATCTTTGATCACCTTGTTCTCCGTCCCCCAGGCATTGTGGAGGAACCCGTAGGTCCCGGTGTCCACGGCCTTGCAGTTGATGAACTCGATGTCCCGGAGCGGTGGCGCGTAGACGTCCGGATTGTGTAGCAGGAGGAAGACTGCCTGGGTGGTCGCATCGGCGGTCCCCTCGACGGCGAGGACCTTCGCGTGGCTCGCATAGATGGTGACCACGCCGAGCCAGCGGTCGTCTCCGGCGGGATAGCCGGTGCCCCTGACGTGAAGATTGTAGAGCGTGACGGATTCCTGGGAGACGATGAGCCGGCCGTTCCTGCTGAACAGAAGGTTCGTCGCGTCCGGCCCCTCCCCACGGAGCATGGTGTTTGCATGAGGGTAGATGTTCCCGGCACAGTTGAACGTACCCTCAGTCAGGGCGACCGTGCCTCCCGACGACAGAGCGTCGAACGCAGCCTGGATGTCACGCTGGTCGTCGATGCCGTCACACTGGATGTCAGCCCGGGCTTTCGACGCGGGGCTGCTGTCGCTCGCCGCGACGACGACCGTCGATCCGGGTACCTCCGGAGGCACGACCGGCGTCGTGGGCAGCGGGGTGATCGGCGGGGGAGGAGGGGGCGGGGATACCGGCACCGGCGGATAAAAGTGCAGGACCAGCACGACGATACTGATCAGAGCGATCAGGATTGCGGCGGCAATACGTATGCGTCTGCCCCTGGCTCCTGGATTCGGCCTCGCTGACATGAGATTATAACCTGCCCGTTACTCTCCTCACGCTGTCGTATCTTCCCGGGCTGGATCGGACTAGCCGGGATCGATCCCCCGCCAGCGGAAACGCTCCAGGCGTCCGGGCGCGGATACCGATGATCCATCGCGCCTTCCGCCCGGTCAACACCCCCTATAATGCGGAGGTACCATTTAAGGGTTTAGTCGGCCCGCCCCCCCGAAGGGTCAGGCACAGGGGCCCGCAGGGCTAACGCCGGGGTCTCCGGACCCGGCCGAGCCGGAAGCAGCATATACAGGATGCTTCCCGGGGCAGGGGCACCCGGGGCGCTCCTGGTCCCGGTGACGTCGCCAGAAACTCCTATACGGTACCGTTGGCCGGCAGCACCTTGAGGGCTGACAGGTCTACATCCCCCGCCGTCGACCCCTCGACCAGGACCGGATGAGCAGCGCCGGAGACGACGCTGCCGGAATACGTGACGTTTTTGTTGTTCACGATGTAGATCAGCGTCTGTGGCCGGCTCCCCGATGCAGCAAGATCGATGGTCGAGTTGGAGATGCCCGCCTTGATCGTCGAATTCACCTGGAGTTCGTCCCCGGGGCACCCCAGCATCGCCCCGATACCCTCGATGCCTGCCGGATCCGTCATGGTGAAGTCCCTGATGAGCACGTTCGACGCACCGCAGATGAAGAGGCCCCACCCGTTCGTGCCGAGGCTGCTGCAGTGGTCCATCACGATGGACGGGTTCTTCGTGACCGGCAGCGATTGGAGTATGCAGTAACCGATGGGTCGCGCAGACCGGCCGACGACCGGGCGGCTCCCGGTGCCGTTCTCGGTGCAGTTGTACAGGAGCATCCCGTCCGGGTTGCCGACAAAAAACCCGAACGCCCTGTTTCCCTCGGCCCGGCAGTTTACCAGGGATACCCGCCCGCCGGGGAGGTAGAAACCAGCCCCGAAGTAGTCCGGGCCGCCCACCAGATAGGTGTCGGGCCAGGGTTTCTGCCCGTTATCCTTGCTCACGCAGTTGATAAAGACGCAGTCCCGCTTCTTTGGGTCCCACTCGAAGTGGAACCCGGACTCCAGGCTCCCCTCGGCGAAACAGTTGCTCACCCTGAGGCCCTCGATGTTGTTCTGTTCGGCAAAGTCAAACCCGGTCACCCAGGCGTTGAACGCCCCGTACCTGCCGCAGTTGACCGCAGCGCAGTTCTCGTAGCGGACATCTTTAATCGTCGTGTTCTCCGATCCCCAGGCGTTGTGGAGGAACCCGTAGGTCCCGGTGTCCGCGGCCCGGCAGTTCGTGAACTCAACGTCTTCGAGGATGGGGGCGTAGACGTTCGGGTTGTGGAGCAGGAGGAAGACCGCCTGGATACTTGCATCGGCGGTGCCCGTGACGTTGTGAACCTTCGTATGACTGGCATAGATGGTGAGGACGCCAAGCCACCTGCTGAGATCGAGCGTGGTTTCCGTGCTCATATTTTTATAACCGCTCCCCGTGATGTGAAACCCGTCCAGGGTGACACGCTCCTCCGAGATGTTGAGCATCCCGTTCTCGCGGAACAGAAGGATCGTCTTATCCGGCCCCTCCCCGCGGAGCGTCGCGCCTGCCGGGGGAACGAGGCTCCCGGAGCAGTTGAACGTGCCTCCGGAGAGGGCAACCGTACCGCCGTCCGGCAGAGCGGCAAGCGCCGCCTGGATCTCCACCTGGTCGTCTATCCCGTCACAGGTGTAATTTGCCTGTGCCTTTGCCGCCGGGCCGCTGTCGCCTGCCGCCACAAAGAGGGGCATTGCAGCAACGCCCTGGGCGAGCAGGAGGCAGATGACCGCGCCGGCCAGGAGAGCGATCGGCCGGCACGGGCCGGGCAGGTCTCCCGATCTTTCAAGCAGGCGGGTCGTCATAACACTCCCTGTCGTATCGTGCAGGCTCGCGGGCATACCGTACCGAAAACTTCTCCGCCCCGTCATGGAGCAGCAGGTCCCGCCACTCCGGGTCCACCGGAAGCCCGGTTTCGGGACCCCGTAAGCCGGTCCCGCTGCCACAACCGGACGGCCCGGCGCAACCGGGGCACGGCTGGTATAGCCGTGGCATTATAAAAAGTGATGGGTGAGGAGATCGGCACACCACTCGCGGATCCCGGTTTCAGGCACTCCTGGCGACAGAGCCGGCACGGGTTTCGCCTGCACGCCGGGCTGCCGGGAAAGGAACGGGGCTGGATACCGGAAAAAACGCCCATTCTCCTCTGGATCACCGATCCACGGCGCGGGCCGCTGCCGGGTGCAGAGGACGGGGAAGAAGGGCCGGATTGACCGGATAGCGCGGCGATTCCGGGCGCCGGTGGAATTGTATATAAGAAAAACAATAATTATTAGCATATGCCCGGAAAGAAGGAAGTCACCATCGGGATCACCATCAACCTCGAGAACTACGAAAACCTCCGCCTCGAGGTTGAGGGCGATGTAGAAACCCGTGAGGATGTAGACGACCTTATCACGTTCCTCGACGGGATGCTTGCCCGGCTCGGGCGCGGGGATCCGGCGACTGCCGAGCGGGTTGACGCATACCGCCGGCGCGTCCTGAAAGCCCGGCCCGCAGAACCGCAGGCACCGGCTGCGCGGCCGGTGCCGGAGACGCAACCTGCCGGGACGGCAGCGGCGGCGATCCCCGTGGCTGAACCGGCACACGGAGAGGAGGAGAAAACCTGTCCTCCTGCCGGCACCATCGAGGCGGCAATCCCGCCGGCGCCGGAGCGCCCTGAGCCGCTCCGGGTTCCCGAACCACCCGTTCAACCGGGAGAGAAGGGGGCTTCTCAGCCGGAGGCAGCCCGGGAACAGGCACCGCCCGTGCCGGTGCCTCAACGGGAAACCGCCGCGGCAAAGCCGCCCGGAGCCCCGGCAGAGGACGTCTGCGAGATGTGCGGGGCAGAAGTGACGAAATCGCAGGCGAAACTCTCCCAGCTGTTCATGAGCAAGAAACTCTGCAAGAAATGCATGGAGCACCCGTAACGCCTGCCAGACCCGCACGATGAGGAAACAACAACCTGGAGGATATATATACTACAATACCCGAGGATTGTATCATGAAGAGGAGCCTGCTCATGTGGGACGAGACGCTCTTTCGTGACCCCGAGGTCTTCGAGATCGATTACGTCCCCGAGCAGTTCAACCACCGCGACGCGCAGATCCGGGAGCTCGCGTTCCAGGTCCGGCCGGGCCTCCGGGGGGGACGGCCCCTCAATACCGTCTGCCGGGGCCTCCCGGGTACGGGGAAGACGACGAGCGTCAGGAAAGTCTTTGCCGAGATCGAAGAGGCCACAAAGCGGCTGCTCCCCGTCTACATCAACTGCCAGATCGATAACACCAGGTTCGCCGTCTTCTCGCAGATCTACCGGCGGGTTTTCGGGCACCTGCCGCCGGCCTCAGGCGTATCGTTCAAACAGATCTTCGATGCCATAGCCCGGGCCCTCCTGCGTGATGAGCAGGTGCTCCTGGTGGGGCTCGACGACGCAAACTACCTCCTCTATAATAACGAGATCAACGACGTCCTCTATCCCCTGCTCCGTTCCCACGAGGCCTATCCCGGCGTCCGGATCGGCGTCGTCGCCATCGTCAGCGACATGTCCGTCAGCCTGCAGACCGAGGTGGATGCCCGCGTGGCGTCGGTCTTCCGGCCCACCGAGATATACTTCCCCCCCTACTCGGGGGAGGAGGTCCATGGGATCCTCGAGGAGCGGGTCCTGCAGGGGCTCTACCCGAACGTCCTCCGGCCCGAGATGCTGGATCTTGTGGTAGAGCAGACGATGAAGAGCGGCGACCTCCGCGTCGGCATCGACCTCCTGAAGCGGGCGACCCTGAGCGCCGAGAAAGCGGCCCGCCGTTCTATCGAACGAGAGGATATCTGCAAGGCTTACGAGGTTTCCCGGTACCTGCACCTCGCGTACTCGCTCCGGGCGCTCAGGGCTGAGGAGCGGGAGGTGCTCGGCAGGATCGCGGAGATGGCGGTCCGTGATGACCAGGAGATGAACGCCGGCGAAGTCTACCATTTTGTCAGGGAGAAGGCGGGGATAAGTTATACCAGGTACTACAAGATGGTCCAGAAGTTCGACGCGATGCGGCTCTTAAACCTCCATTATCGCCAGGGAAGGGGACGGACACGGCTGATCAGCCTCCGCTACGATCCGGATCGCGTGCTGAAGCACCTGCGGCAGGAGCAGACTTCGGTTTCATAATCCTTATCTATTCTGCCACCGTTTGTATTCTGATGAGGTTTTCCACATGCTCAGCGTAAACGAACTGGCACTGGATATTTTTGAAGAACTCTTCGAATACGCCGAGGAGTTCCATGCCGTCCCGCACGAGCTTGACAACGGGGCACGCATCGTAGACTGCGGCGTCAGCACCACCGGCGGGTACCTGGCAGGAAGACGGTTCACCGAGATCTGCATGGGCGGACTCGGTGAAGTCGACATAACGATGGGCCGGATCCGGGATATCCCGATCCCGTTCATCGAGGTCAGCACCGACTTCCCGGCCATCGCATGCCTCGGCGCCCAGAAAGCGGGCTGGACGGTCAACGTCAACAAGTACTTCGCCATGGGTAGCGGCCCTGCACGGGCGCTCTCCTTAAAGCCGAAGCACACCTACGAGGTCATCGACTACGAGGACGAGTTCGATTATGCGGTCATCGCCCTTGAGAGCGACCATCTCCCGAACGCTGGCGTGATGGAGAAGATCGCCGATGCCTGTGATGTGGATGTGGCGAACACCTGCGCGGTTGTCGCCCCCACGGCCTCGATCGTCGGTTCGGTCCAGGTTGCCGGCCGCTGCGTCGAGACTGCGGTCTACAAGTTGAACGAGCTTGGCTTTGACACAAGGAAGATCACCGCCGGTATCGGCCATGCCCCGATCGCCCCCGTCAAGAAGGACGGCACGAAGGCGATGGGCAGCACCAACGACGCCACGATCTACCATGGCAGCATCATGCTGACGATGAACGCCCCGGAGATCAAGGACTACCTTGACAAAATCCCGAGCAACAAGTCCCGGGGATACGGAAAACCGTTCTACGAGATCTTCAAGGAAGCCAAATTCGACTTCTACCAGATCGATACCTCGCTCTTCTCCCCGGCCGAGGTCGTCATCAACGAGGTCTCCGAGGGTGTTGTCTACCACGTGGGAGCCGTCAACCCCGACGTGACGCTGAAGTCCTTCGGGTTCATCTGAACCCTCCTCCCATTATTTTCAGAGGGCAGCACCGGGGGGAGGGCGGCGGAGGCGCGGGGCCGCCTCCGGATGCGGAAAGCGAGGCACCTTGCTAGAGTATTCGATACAGTTCCCGGGAACCTCTTTTCGGAGAGTGCCCCGTGCCCAAAGCCCCCGGCAGGCAACAACGTTTATCCCTCCCGGTGCGAAACACTGTAAGGCATCCACGGGGCTTGTGGTCTAGCTGGTCATGACGCTGCCCTTACACGGCAGAGATCGCCGGTTCGAATCCGGCCAGGCCCATCGCAGCACGGCACTGCCGGCTAAGCACCGTCCAGCCAGCTTTTTTGATTATCAATCCAGTCCTTCGGGTTTCTCAGTGCGCCGTTCGAGCGCCCGGAGCCGGTCTTCACTGCAGATCCTCACGCGCTCTTCCGACCAGGCCGGCACCGGAACCCGGTGTTGGGGATATTCACTCCAGGTGCCGGTTTGCCTGTTCGCACACGGGAGCTCCGTTTTCTGCGGCACACGTCTGCATAGGGGTTTCAAAGACCGAAACTTATATCGTCCAGACCGTAAACCAGCACTATGGTGCATCATGAAGTTAAGTGCGCGAAACCAACTCCCCGGGAAAGTAAAGAAGATTGATTTAGGCGTGGTCACCGCCGAGGTCACCATCGCACTGGACGGCGGCGGTGAGATCACCTCGGTCATCACCAAAAAGGCCGTGGAGAACCTCGGGCTTACCGTCGGCAAGAAGGTCTACGCCGTGGTCAAGTCGACAGAGGTCATGGTCGCCATCGACTGAGAAAAACTCACCCTTTCGTATGAAAATGCCCCCCCCTTTTTCATCCGGTATGCATGTGGCCCTGTGGGCATCATGCGGTTTTTTCCCGGGCCCGGTTACACTCCGCAGGCAGCCGCAGGTTGGTACGCAACTCCCAAAACAGCAGGGAGGCAGGGCGGGGGAGCTTGCGCCCCGCCCCCTCTCACGCACGATATCGCAACCCTGATCTTCTCGGCCCTCATCCCCACAGCGACCGCGGATGCCATGGTGACAGCAACCCGAGGGGAGACTGTGCAGACGGGGCAGTTGCAACCGGCCATCCAGCGATGGGGCTCCCGCACCGGATAACAACCGGCATGGCTCCTGCAGGCAGGACCCGGAAACCCCGGGCCACACCCCCGTTCTCATGCCCCCGCTTCCCCGATACCCCGCCGAGATATCTCAGAAACACTCTCAAATTCCTGAAAAACCCTCAAATTAAAGGGCGTTTCCAGGCGGCCCGCACGGCCGGAGGGACGGTCCCAGGGACCGGCAGCCGGTATGGAGGCGGGAGAAAAATTCAATGATCCGGGGATATTTTGGCAAACCCCCTGATTTCCACTGGAGATATGGGCGCATCCGCCGGAGTTGCCCGGAGGGGCCGGAACGCTGCCCCCGCCCCCGTCCCGTAATATCGGCAGACGCCGTGCGCCATCCGGGAGCAACCGCAGTCGGGCGGTGCCGGGAAAGCGAACGGTCACGGTTCCGGGCGCAACACCGATGGAGTCATGACAGATACCCCGCCCGGACACCGCAAGATACCGTCGCCAAACACCGGAAGGCGGTGATCGGCACGAGGAAGAGGGGATCTGCAGGCAGAAAATGGAGTTATCGCTCCTCCTCCACCACATCGAACCAGACAGGGTCGGGGCAGTCGGGCCGGCCGCCGTAGTTGATGGTGATCTCCTCGCCCTCCCGGATGGCCCGGCAGGCGTAGATGCGGATCTCGCCGCCGGCAACATCGCGGACGTGGTCCGCATTCGCATGGTAGGAGTGGTTATAGAGCGACCCGTAGCCCAGCGCCACGGCTGCCGACTCCTCGTGCTGCCCCCAGGCGAAGTAGTAGTTAAAGAGGCGCGTCCGGTCAAGGAGCCCCTGCTCATCCGTCCCGTCCATCGCGATCACCGGGCAGACCTCGATCAACTCACCGGCCGCGATCTCCCTGCGGGCAAATACTCCCCGGCCCCGGTTACCCGTCGAACCGACGTAGACGATATTGGGTGGGTATACGGCCCTGTTCATCCTCGCACCTTTCTCTTCGGCACTTTCCGTCATGGTATCGCTGTAGCCCCGCACCTCCCCGGTGCCCGGACCCATCCCTGTGAACCAACCCCGCTCCGGCGCACCGAAGTTGTGCAGAGGGGACGGCAGGCGGTATGTGCCCGGGCACCAGAGGAACGTACGAATTACTGTAATTAGATTTCCCTGTTCAAAAAGAATGCGGGATCGAATACAGACATACCGAGCGGAGGTTCGCTTTTCCCGGGAAGAGCAGGCATGCAACCGGGCAAAGGCCGCTCGCGCGGAGGGGGATTTTGGCCTCCCTCCGGGAATGGGGAGCGGGAAGAGAGGAGGGACGAGCAAGCGAAAGAATGTTGTACTTGCACGACTCCACTGACTCATCAGGAGGAACAGGCAATCAGCGACGTCATCGTAGCGCGCGATCTCGAGAAGCGGTTTGGAGATCTCATCGCGGTCGACCATATCACTTTCCGGGTCGGGGAGGGCGAGGTCTTCGGATTCCTCGGGCCGAACGGGGCGGGAAAGACGACGACCATGAAGATGATCCAGTGCGTCTCCCCTAAGACCAGCGGAACCCTCGAGGTCCTCGGCATGGACGTGGATACCCGTCAGCGGGAGATCAAGAGCCGTCTTGGCGTGGTGCCGCAGGAGACCAACCTCGACCCGGACTTCTCGGCCTACCGGAACCTGCTGATCTACGCCCGCTACTTCGGCATCCTGAAACGGGAGGCGGAGCGGCGGGCAGAAGAACTCCTCGCGTTCATGCAGCTTGAAGAGAAACGGGACGTAGTGATCGACAAGCTCTCAGGCGGGATGAAACGGCGGCTGATCATCGCCCGGGCCCTCATCAATGCACCCGAACTGCTCATCCTCGACGAACCCACCATCGGGCTTGACCCGCAGGCCCGGCACCTGATCTGGGAGAAACTCAGGAACCTCCGGGCAGAAGGAAACACCCTCGTCCTCACCACGCACTACCTGGACGAAGCGGAACGTCTCTGCGATCGGCTGGTGATCATGGATCACGGCAAGATCCTCGTCGAGGGTGCCCCGGCGGATCTCATCCGGGAACACGCCGGGAGCGACGTCGTCGAGGTGGAGCAGACACCGGCAGTGCTCGTCTGCCTGGACGGGCTCGGGCTGGACTACGACCTTGCCGACGGTGCGATCCAGGTCTTCACGAACCGTCCTCACGACGTGGCACGCGAACTGCTCGAGGTCTGCCGGCACGAGGCGGTTACGGTTCGTCCGGCGACCCTTGAGGACGTCTTCCTCCGGTTGACCGGCCGGAGCCTGCGGGAGTGAGGAGAGGATGATCGATATCACTGAGAGGGTGCGCAGCGTCTGGCGGAGGAACTGGGACGCCTTCCTCAGGACCTACCGGGTGAACTTCATCCCGCCCTTCGTCGAACCGGTCCTCTACCTTCTGGCCCTGGGATTCGGCCTCGGGACGTACATCGAGTCCATCGACGGGATACCCTATCCCGTCTTCATCGCACCCGCGCTCGTCTCGGTCTCGGTGATGTACTCGTCCTTCTTCGAGTGCACCTACTCGTCGTTCGTCCGGATGTATTACCAGAAGACGTTTGACGCCGTCATCGCGACACCGGTCAGCATCGACGAGGTGATCGCGGGAGAGATGCTCTGGGGCGCCACCCGGGGAATGATCTACGCGACGCTGATGCTCCCGGTGCTCCTCCTCTTCGGCGTCGTGGCCATGCCCTCATCCCTGCTCCTCATCCCCTTTGCGTACCTTGCCGGCCTCCTCTTTGCGAGCATCGCGATGTGCTTCACGGCGATCACGCCGAGCATCGACGCGCTGAACTATCCCGCGTTCCTCTTCATCACCCCGATGTTCCTCTTCTCGGGGACGTTCTTTCCCCTCGACCTGCTCCCGGAGCCGATCCAGTACTTCGCCCTCGCCGTGCTCCCGCTCACGCACGTCGTCAGCATCAACCGGGCGATCACCCTCCCGGCGTTTGCGCCGGCAAATCTCCTCAACCTCGCCTGGATCGCGGTCGCCACCGCGCTCTTCTTCGTCCTCGCCATCAGGCTGATGAAGAGACGGCTCATCGTGTGACGGATAGGATTCTGCTCACCGGGGCAGACCCTCCGGGGCGTGCGGGATCCGTGGAGCTGAAGAGATGTATCAGCCCGGCGCGATGAGAGGAGGGAGCCTTGACGCTCACCGTGCAATGGGCGCACTCTGTATGTGCAAAAAAAGAGATTAGAATCTGGGTTTTCTGTGCTTCGGCAGGCAGTCGCGGCAATAGACGGGTCTGCCCTCGGTCGGCTTGAAAGGAACTTCGCACGCTTTGCCGCAGTCGGAACAGACTGCCTTATGGAACTCGCGGGGGCGGTCCTGGAACGAGCGGGGGCCCCTGCTCGGATATCTCTCTTCCATTGGAATTTCACTCACGTTGAGAAACCGTATTCACTAAACGACTCAGTAACGGGGTTTCCTGTGCTTCGGGAGGCAGTCGCGGCAATAGACGGGTCTGCCCTCGGTCGGCTTGAAAGGAACTTCGCACGCTTTGCCGCAGTCGGAACAGACCGCCTTATGGAACTCGCGGGGGCGGTCCTGGAACGAGCGGGGGCCCCTGCTTGAATATCTCTCATCCATATACTTCAACCATGCAGATAGTCTGCACATATACAATTACCTGCCGGCATATATAGGTGCGTCTCATAGGATCCGGCGGGTTCCACCCTGGTACGCCCTGCTCACCCCCATCCTGCCATCCCGGCGCGTGCGGCGGGACTTCCGGGGCGCGAAAATCCCGGGTAAGACGGCAGTTCATTCCGGCGGAGAGATCCATGACACAATGCTTTTATCGATACCCTCCTACCGAATGATCACCCAACTATGGTGCACGTAACCAGTCTCTTTTGTAACCGGACGAAATGTCGATTCTGTCCCGGAGACGGGACCAGGATGAGTGGCCCAGCATGACAGACGAGATCCACACGGATGAACCCCCGGATAGTAGACGGAAGGGAAAAGCCCGGGACAGGCGGACGATCGGTCCAGTCCCGAACCTTGAAGAGCATGTGAAATCCGACTGGTGGAGGCGCATCTTTAACCACCTCTACCTGAAGACCGACGGCGACGTCGTCGACGACCAGGGGATCACCGGGAGAGAGATCGACCGGGTCGCCCGGATTCTGCACCTTGGGCCCGACGAGAAGATCCTCGACCTCTGTTGCGGCCAGGGCAGGCACACCCTCGAACTCGCGCGCAGGGGCTATAATGCCGAAGGCCTCGACCAGTCGCATTACCTGATCCAGCGAGCCCGGTCGACCGCGAAGAGGGAGGGACTACAGGTCAGGTTCCGGGAAGGAGACGCACGCCGATTGCCGTACCGGACCGACACCTACGACGTCGTCCTCGTCCTCGGGAACAGTTTCGGCTACTTCGACTCCGTCGAGGAAGACCTGCGGATCCTCACCGAGCTCCGGCGCATCCTCAAACCCTGGGGACGGGTGCTCCTGGATGTGGCCGATGGGGAGTACCTCAAAGGTCATTTCCAGCCCCGATCGTGGGAATGGATCGACCGCACGATGTTCGTCTGCCGTGAACGGTCCCTCTCGCTCGACGAACAGCGCCTGATCTCAAGGGAGGTGATCACCGATGTCAATAAGGGCGTCGTGGCCGACCAGTTCTATGCCGAACGCCTCTACACCCCCGAGGCACTCCAGCGGCTCCTGGAACGGGCGGGCTTCTCCGGCATCGCCTTCCACGAGATCGCCACGGAATCGCAGCGGAACCAGGACCTCGGCATGATGGAGCGGCGCCACATCGTCACCGCGGTCGTCAGGAAAGAATGGACGACGGCGAAGACAAAAGGGCAGGAGAGGGCAAAACATGTCGCGGTGATGCTCGGCGACCCGACCAAGCCCGACGCCCTGAAGCCGTCCTGCGTCTTTGACGACGACGATTTCTACACCATCGACCAGATGAAGGCGGCACTCCGGGAGCTCAAAGGCTACCGGTTCACCTACCTCTGCAAGCACGACACCATGATCCAGGACCTCACGAAACTGAAGGGTAAGGTGGACTACATCTTCAACCTCTGTGACGAGGGGTTCAACAACGACCCGAGAAAAGAACTCCACGTGCCGGCGCTCCTGGAGTTGCTCGACATCCCGTACACGGGATCCGCACCGCAGTCACTTGCGTTCTGCTACGACAAATCACTCGTGCGGGGCGTCGCGAAGGAGATGGGGATCCCGGTGCCGGACGCCTGCTTCATCACTTCCGGCGACCGCACCTACGACATCGGGGTAACGTTCCCGGTGATCGTCAAGCCCAACTCCGGCGACTCCTCCTACGGCATCACGCAAAAGAGCATCGCCCACACCATCGAGGAACTCTCCGATATCATCAGTTCCCTGCGGACGACGATCGGGTACAGCCAGTCGCTCCTTGTCGAGGAGTTCCTCACGGGCAAGGACATCAGTGTCGGCATTATCGGGAACCCGTCGGGCTACTATACGGTGCTCCCCATCACCGAGGAGGACTACTCCGCCCTGCCTCCGGAACTCCCCCGGCTCTGCGGTTACGAAGCAAAGTGGCTCCCGGACTCGCCGTACTGGAAGATTGTGTCACGGCCGGCAAATCTCCCCGAGGAGACCGAGAAGGTGGTCGTGCGCTGCTGCCTCGCCCTTTTCGAGCGCCTGGAGTGCCGCGACTACTGCCGGTTCGACTGGCGCCTGGACGAGCACGGCAACCCGAAACTCCTCGAGGTCAACCCGAACCCCGGCTGGTGCTGGGACGGCCACCTTGCGAAGATGGCGAAGTACGCGGGGCTCTCCTACCCCGAGATGCTCGGGCGGATCCTGAAGGCGGCGGAAGAACGGTTCGGCATAGGCGAGGAGACAGGTGCCCGGGAAGCGGAGGCTGCCCCACTCGATCTCACCCGGCAGGCGGCCTGACCCGCCACCTTTTTCTGGAGTAGGCATCGGATCACCCGGCAGGCGGCCGGCACCCATCAGTATATAACATCCTCCGGCGCATAGATCATGGATTATGGCCGATGAATCTTACCGAACCGCGACGGTCCAGGGCAGAGAGGTCCCCTACGATCCGGAGCAGCTCCGCAAGATCAGCGAGCACCCCTGCTACTCCGACAAAGCATGCCACGCCTTTGGACGGTGCCACCTCCCCGTCGCCCCGAAGTGCAACATCCAGTGCAACTACTGTGTGCGAGACTTCGACTGCGTGAACGAGAGCCGGCCGGGTGTGACGAGCCGGGTCCTCCCGCCAGGGGAGGCACTCGACCTGGTCAAGAAGGTTATCAAGGAGCACCCCTACGTGAAAGTGATCGGCATCGCAGGACCGGGCGAGCCGCTCGCAAACCCCGAGACGTTTGAGGCGCTCAGGCTGGTCCACGAGGAGTTCCCGCACCTGATCATGTGCATCAGCACAAACGGTCTTGCGCTCCCGGAGTCGATCGAGGAACTGGCGAAGTACGACGTCGGGAACGTTACGGTCACGCTCAACGCCATCGACCCTGCGATCGGGGAGAAGATCTACTCCTGGATCGAGTACGGGGGGAAGAAGTACCACGGGCGCGAGGCTGCGGAACTCCTTCTCTCCCAGCAGATGAAGGGGATCGAGATGGCGGTTGCGAAGAAGATGTTCGTCAAGATAAACACCGTCTACATCCCCGGGATCAACGACGAGCATATCCCGGAGATCGCAAAGAAAGTCGGCGAGATGGGGGCGTTCACCTTCAACGTCATTCCGCTCATCCCGCAGTACAAGTTCGCCGGAATAACCCCGCCCACCCAGAAGGATAAGCGGGAGATGCAGGACCGGTGCGCCCCGTTCATCAAGCAGATGCGCCACTGTGCACGCTGCCGGGCGGACGCGATCGGGAAGTTAGGCCAGGACGTGCAGTCCTGCGTCTACCGGGAGCTGAAAGAGAAGCAAGCGTAATCCCGGATATCCATACTTTTTTCTAAAACGCAACGTTCCGATACCGATAGGACCATGACGACGATCACGCTTCCGCCGGACCAGCCGTTCGACCTCGACCGGACACTCGCCTGCGGGCAGGCCTTCCGCTGGGAGAAGGCGGACGGGTGGTGGCAGGGCGTCGTCGACGGCCGGGCCGTCCGGATACGGCAGGATGCAGACCGTCTCACGTTTCTGGGGGCGGATGCGGCGTTCGTCCGCGACTACTTCCGGCTCGACCAGGACCTGCCCGCCGTCCTCTCGTCCATCGACCGCGACCCGGCGATCGGTGCCGCGATCCGGGAGTGCCGCGGCCTACGCCTCGTCAGGCAACAGCCGTGGGAGTGCCTGGTCTCGTACATCTGCGCCACGAACACGAACATCCCGGCGGTAAAGCGGCGAGTCGCGCTCATGGCGGAGCGCTACGGGAGACCGGCGGACGGGGCGGCAGGAACGGCGTACGCGTTCCCGGAACCGGAGGCGCTCGCGGCGGCCTCCCCTGCAAACCTGTGGGACTGCAGGCTCGGCTACAGGACGGAGTACGTCCACGAAGCTGCCGCCGTTGTGGCGGAGCACCCCGACTGGGCGGAGCGGATAGCGGCTCTTCCCTTCGAGGATGCACGGCAAGCGCTTATGCGATTTAAGGGCGTCGGGCCGAAGGCGGCGGACTGCGTGCTGCTCTTTGCGTTCGGGTTTTTTGAGGCGTTCCCGGTCGATGTCTGGATACGCCGGATCGTGGCGGAGACCTACCTGCCTGACATTGCCGGGAAGAGTTGCACCCCGGCAGATTACGAGAGGATCCGGCGGTTCGCGCGGGACTACTTCGGGGAGTATGCCGGGTATGCACAGGAGTATCTTTACTGCGCGCGTGGTCCGGCACGCCGCCCGTAGTGAGGCTCACTCCTTCCGGTTACGGACCCGCTGCCGGATCAGCCAGGCCGCCGCGAGCAGGCCAAGGATGCCGGCACCAATGAGGCCGAAGTGCATTCCGCTCACCGAGAACACAGACGGTGCGGCAGCAATGGCGACCTTCCCCCTTACCAGGGGCGGTACGAGCACCCTGTCACCGCCGGGAGGCTCGTGCCGGAGCATCGTCGTGTTGTAGACGTGGGCCCTCACCTCCGGGGGCATGCTCTCCAGGAATTCGGGGCAGACCTGCTCGTAATACTCGCCGAGGGTTGCGTTCTGCTCCAGCATCCGCTCGTATATCTGTGAGTGCGACTCGTTGAACGAATATTCGATGGGGATCTCCCGGCCTGCAGCCTCTCCGGAAACCGGTCCCGGTACGAGAGCGAAGACCGTCAGCAGTATCAGGAGCAGCAGGTACCCTTGCTTCATCACAACACCCCTTACGGGGCGACATCTGCCCCGGCAGCACGACACCGCAAACCCAGAGATCCCGGGGGGACGGTATGCTATGACCATTCATGGCCGCCCGGGGTAGAAGGTCGTTTCGGAACCTCCGGCCGGAAGGAGACGCTCCCGCCGGAAGCGCCCTCCTTCACCTCTCGGCAAAGCTCGCGATAAACGCATTCTCCCGCATCCCGAGCACCTCCTCCGGCGCCCCGTCGGCCGCAACCCTTCCTTCCTCGAGGAGGCAGATGCGGTTCGCGAGTTCGAGGACGTCGCGGAGGGTGTGGGTGACGACGATACAGGGGATGCCGGCGTTCCGGATATGCTCTCGGAGTTCCTTTCGCATCGCCCCCCGGGCCCGCATATCGACGGCGGCGAGCGGTTCGTCGAGGAGGAGGAGCTCCGGTTCGAGCACCAGCGCCCGGGCGAGGGCCACCCGCTGCCGCTGCCCCCCCGAGAGTCGGCCGACGTTGATGTCCGCGAGGTCGGAGAGGTGCATCGCCTGAAGCTGCTCCGCCACAGCGCCGGCGATCTCCGACTTCGGAGCTTTCCGGCACCGGAGGCCGAACGCCACGTTCTCGGCGACGGTCATGTGCGGGAAGAGGGCGTAGGACTGAAAGAGGTGGCCGATGTTCCGGTTCTCCGTGGGGACGTTGATCTGCTGCCCGGACGAAAAAAGCGTCCGACCTCCGAGAGCGATCTCGCCCCGGTCAGGCGTGAGGATGCCCGAGATCAGGTTCAGCACCGTGGACTTGCCCGACCCGTTCTCCCCGATGAGGACGAGGGTCTCACCCTCCCTGACCGGGAGCGTGACGTCGAGGACAAAATCCCGCAGTTGCCGGACGGCATGGACGGAGAGCATCAGGCGCTCCTCCGGGTGACGACCTTCACCGCGGCGATCACGGCAAATGATATGAGGACAAGGATGATCGCGAGGCTGATCGCGGCGTCAAGGTCGCCCTGCATGGTTGTATAGATCGCAAGCGGCATCGTCTGGGTCCGGCCCTGGAAGTTCCCGGCGAACATGATCGTGGCGCCGAACTCTCCGAGAGCCCGGGCGAACGAGAGTATCGCCCCGGAGATAAGCCCGCCCCACGCAAGCGGGATGGTGATCCGGAGGGCGACGGTCCAGCGGGACGCGCCAAGGGTCCGTGCTGCATCCTCGTAAAGCCGGTCGACCGCCTCGAAACTCGCCTTCGCCTGCCTGATGTAGAACGGCGAGGCCACAAAGACCTGGGCGAGGACCACCGCGAGGGTGGTGAAGGCAATATGGATGCCGAAGAGGTCGAGGTACTGCCCGACGACGCCCCGGCGGCCGAAGGCCATCAAGAGCGCGATGCCCGCCACCGCCGGCGGGAGGACGATGGGAAGGTCGGTGAGAGTGTCGACGATCACCTTGCCGCGGTAGTCATGCCGGGCGTTTACCAGGGCAAGCGGCGTCCCGAAGAGGACGACGATCACCGTGCTCACCGTCGCGGTGACGAGGGAGAGCGAGAGCGCATCGAGGACCACCGGTTCGGCAAGCGAACTGAAGAACGCCTCCGGAGATATGCGCAGGAAGAGCGAGACTACCGGTATCGTGACGAAGAGAAGGAAGAGCGAGAGAAGGGCGGTGATGAGGAGGGTGAGTGCCACCCTCCCCGGTCGCGTCCGGCTGCCGTGCCGGAGTACCTCACTTTCCTGCCGGAATCGGGTCAAATCCATAATCTGTCAGGATGGCGCTGCCGTCCGGACCCCGGACGAATGCTATGAATGACTCTGCTTCAGCCTTGTGCGGCGATGCAGCAAGGATGCCGAGCGGGTATGTGGCCACGACGTTGTACTCGGACGGGATATCGAACCGTATCAGTTTATCCCGGTCGTCCTTTGATACGTCCGATTTGTAGACGATCGCCGCGTCTGCTTCGCCGAGGATCAGTTTGGGCATGACGTTGCTCACCGCGGTCTCCTCGGAGATGACGTTCGCCATGAAAGCGTCCTTATACGCCTCGCCGTATGCAGGGTCGGCGGCCATCTTGTCGAGCATCTGCCGGGTGTAGTCGCCGAAGGGAACGTCCTTGGTGCCGATGACAATCTTTGTGCCCGGGTTTGCCAGGTCGGCGAGACCGGTGATCTTTGCCGGGTTATCGACCGGGACGATCAGGGCCAGGCTGTTCCCAAGGAACGGGGCCACGGTGCTGTTGTCCATGAACCCGGCGTCCTGGAGGGCTTTCATATGCTTCGTGCTCGCAGAGACGAAGATGTCGGGGGTCGCTCCCTGCTCGACCTGGGTGCGGAGGGTCTGCGAACCGTCGAAGACGAAGTCGACCTTGACGTCTGTGTTCTTTGCCTCGTAGGCTTTGCCGATGTCCGTAAAGGCTCCCGTAAGCGATGCGGCCGTGAAGACGGTCAGGGTTGTCGGCTCGGGAGTTTGCTGGGTGGTTGTACACCCTGCAACCAGGAGACCGGCGATGATCAGAAGACTTACTGCAACAAGAGTTGCCGGGGTTGACGATTTCATAAAAACACCTGTTCTATAAGGGGTTACGGCTCCAGATATTTAATTTAGTGTACATCGTCCCCATATCAAGTGAATTTTGTTTACATCCCGCGAGAATATTAAAAGGATGCGGTATTCCCATGGTCAGCGCCACCGGAACAGGGGTAAAGTATCGGAGCGAGCGAAAATGGGAGCTTGTGAGGACTCTTCATGCGGATCGATCCGGGGAGCGCGAGAGGATAAGCCAAGTTTCTGCTCTGCCCCCTGGACAGAAGGGAGAGTACCGCGCCCTCCGGGATAGTCCTCGGCACGAGTGGCAGAACGGCAGAGGTACCCCTATCCCGACCTCGCGCAGGTTGCACACGAGAAGCGGGTCAGCCCGGGCGAGCCGGCCTGCTCCCCGGAGAGCGACCGCATCACCATACCATTACCGGACCGGTTCGCCCCCCGGAGGCCTGCTACGCGGCCTTCTTCCACGAGTTGACCCGCCGGGCCGTGACTGCCCCACCGAAACGGGGGCCTTCTGCTTTCTTTATAAAAGGAGGATTGGGCCTGTCTTACGTCCCGATCGTCCAGCTGCTCATATACGTCTCCTGCTCGGGCGTCAACCGATCGATCGAGAGACCGAGCGCAGCAAGTTTCAGCCGTGCCACCCCCTCGTCGATGACGGACGGGACGTCGTGCACGCCGGGAGCAAGATTTTTGCCGCATTTTGCGATGAACTCCGCGGAGAGCGCCTGGACGGCGAAACTCAGGTCCATCACCTCGATGGGGTGGCCCATCCCTTTCGGCGTTGCGAGGTTCACGAGCCTTCCCTCGGCAAGGACGTGGACGGCCTTGCCGCCGAGGATGTAAGTGTCGATGCCGTCCCGGTGGATGGCGGAGTCCGCGTGTGACGCGAGCCATTCGACGTCGATCTCGACGTTGAAGTGACCGGCGTTCGCGAGGATGGCCCCGCCCTTCATCCCCGGGAAGTGCCGGCCCGTGATGATGCCCACGTTGCCGGTGGTGGTGGCGAAGATGTCGCCGAGGGGTGCCGCATCATCCATCGTCATGACATCGAACCCGTCCATATGCGCCTGGAGCGCCCTCCGCGGGTCGACCTCGGTCACGATGACGCGGGCGCCGAGGCTCCGCGCCTTCTGGGCAAGCCCCCGGCCGCAGTAGCCGTAACCGGCGACGACGAGCCGTTTGCCGGCGATCAGCACGTTTGTCGTGATCATGATCGATGCAAGCGAGCTCTCCCCCGTGCCGTGGACGTTGTCGAAGAAGTGCTTCATCGGGGTGTCGTTGACGGCGATGACCGGGAATTTAAGCGCTCCGTCCCGGGCCATCGCGCGGAGCCGGTGGATGCCGGTCGTGGTCTCCTCGCACCCGCCGATGACCGAGTCCAGCACTTCCTGCCGCTCGGTGTGGATGCGGTGGATCAGGTCCATGCCGTCGTCGATGGTGATCGCAGGCCGGGCATCGAGCACCCGATCGATGGCCGCGTAATACTCCCCGACGCCGGCCCCCCGCCGGGCGTACGAGTGAACCCCCGCACGGGTGTTGAGCGCCGCCGAGACGTCGTCCTGGGTCGAGAGGGGGTTGCACCCGGTGATGTACACCTCTGCGCCGCCTGCCGCCAGGGTCTCGACCAGCACCGCAGTCTTTGCCTCGACATGGAGGGCCATGCCGACGGTCATGCCGGAGAAAGGTTTCTCCTCGGTAAACCGTTCCCGAATGGACGAGAGTACGGGCATGTACTGCCGCGCCCATGCAATTTTAAGATCTCCAGACTCCATGAAACCACCAGACCCGTTATCCCGCCCGGGTATTCCTCCGGTTTGCCTGTAAAGGTATCTTCCCGGATTACTTAAACCTGAGGGGACGGCCGCAGTTTTCCTCGCGGCGTACCGGTGCGGCTCCGGGGAGGGGCAGGCCCGGATACCTGTCCCCCCCTCACCCGGCTGTGCTCACGCACCTGTCCTCCCGCCCGTCACACCCCGAAACCCTCATCACCCATCGCCTCCCACCCAGTAGGCATGGTTCTGACGAAGCGGATCATCCCCTGCCTGGACCTCAAGGACGGGCGGGTTGTCAAGGGCACGCACTTCGTCGGCCTGCGCGACGCGGGCGATCCCGTCGCGCTGGCCCAGCGCTACAACGAGCAGGGTGCGGACGAGGTGGTCTTCCTCGATATCGCCGCCACCAGAGAGGGGCGGGGCGCCATCATCGACGTGATCCAGCGGGCGGCAGACGAGCTCTTCCTTCCGCTCACCGTCGGCGGCGGCATCCGGACGATCGACGACATGCAGCAGATCCTCCGGGCAGGCGCGGACAAGGTGAGCATCAACTCCAGCGCCGTAAAGGACCCGGAACTGATCTCGCGGGGGGCGGAGCGGTTCGGCACGCAGGCGATCGTCGTCGCCATAGATGTCCGGCGGAACTATGAGATGGAACCGGAGAAAAACCCCATCCCCCTCGCCGACGGGCGGGAGTGCTGGTATGAGGTCGTGACACACGGCGGGAGCAGGGCGACGGGGCTTGACGCCGTCGCCTGGGCGCGCGAGGCCGAGGAGCGCGGGGCTGGCGAGATCCTCCTCACCAGCATGGAGACCGACGGGACAAGAGAGGGGTTCGATATCCCGATCACCGCGGCGGTCTCAGCAGCGGTCGGGATACCGGTGGTCGCAAGCGGCGGCGTGGGCACGCTCGAACACTTCTACGATGGATTTGCAAAAGGAAAGGCCGATGCCTGCCTCGCGGCAAGCGTCTTCCACTACGGTGAATTCACCGTCCGCGAGGTCAAGGAGTACCTGGCGGGACGGGGTATCCCGGTACGGCTGTAAGGTCAAGCGCGAACGCCGCGACCGAATGCTCGAGGTCGAACGCGTTCAGGACGGCCGGGTGGATCTCCCCGAACACCCCGACTCTCCTTCCATCAACGATGATATCCCCGCGACGGCCGTCGATGAATGCGGGATCGGTCGATTCCGTAACCGTATAGGAAAGCGAGAGCTCCCGGCAGAGGACGTCCGCCGCGGCGTAGGCCTCCGAGAAGTCGGCCGCCGGATGAATGCTCGCCGCCGCGGCCATCTGGGAGGTGACGCAGTCCTCGACCACGTCGCCCACCGCAAAGAGACGTTGCGGGAGCTCGCGGTGCTTGTTCGCCTGGAGCATCTCCATGAGCAGGGGAAGAAGGTCGGTCCGGACTACCGTCTGCTCCTCGCTGATCGGGTGAAGCACCCGGACGGTCCCGGGCAGGGGCTCCCGCTGCATCTTCGCATAAAGCACCCGCTCGTTTGAGAGGGTGAACGGCATCATCTCAAGGTACCCAAGACCGGTCATCACCGACCGGACCGCCCCCGCGATGGTGGTGATCGGGTGCTCCTCTGCGACCGTGGAGGTCGGCGGGAGGGCGGCATCGAAGTTCTCGAAGCCATAGGCGATCGCCACGTCTTCAAAGGCGTCCCAGTCGTGGAGGATGTCTGAGCGGTAACACGGGACGAAGACCCGGACCTGGGACGCGCCGTCTGGTTCGGCCCCAAACCGCATCCGGCGAAGGAGCCTCACCATCTCCTGCGGCATGAGAGGGATGCCGAGGAGGGAGGCGCACTCCTCGACCGAGACGACCCTTTCTGCGGGGGCAAGCGTCGGCATCTCCTCGCCCTCGACCTTCACCGTCTCGATCGTCGCCCCGGCCTCGGCGAGCGCGGTGCAGATGATATTCACCGCCGTCATCACCGCTTTCCTGTCGGTGCCGGTGCAGTCGAGCAGGATGTTCTTCGTCGCCGTCGTGACCCTTGTCAACTCGCCGTTGATGATGGGGGGAAAGGAGAGCACCCGGTCTTTTGCATCGACGATCAGGGGGAACCGGGGGAACCCCTCCACGAGGCGGGCGTAGTCCCGGCCTTTCGGGTGGTCGGTGAGGATCTCCTCCATGGTCATCTCCCGCTCGAAGTCCAGCGGGATGAAGGACCGGTTCCGGGGGGAGGCGATGTAGCGGAACGGCGGCGTGACTGCGTCGAGGTCGTGGACGCCGATCGCCACCTTGGCCCGCCCGCGCCCGACCGCCCAGTGGAGGGCTTCCTGGAGGCTCATCAGGCTCTCGATCGCCTCTTCGTCGAAGTCGACGTTCCGGATCACCGCTGATCCGAGGTACGGCCGGATGCCGGCAAGGCCCGGGTCGACCGAGAACGTGATGCCGGAGGGACGGACGGTATAGACCGGGAGCCCCTCCTCGATCCCGAGGAACCCGCGCAACGCCCGGGCGACGCCCTCAGGGGAGTAGAGGTCGGGACGGTCGGGGAAGAACTCGACGTCTACGTGGTCTTCCTCGATCCGTTCGATGTCGGCCCCGATCATCGGGACACGGTCGATGATCGTCTGCCGGTCGGTCCCGGTCAGCCGTTCCATGTACCGGTAGGGTAACGTGATTATCGCCATCTTACCGCCTCCCGCCGTAGGTGGGCGTCTCCCGGATCCACTCGACGTCACTCCGGTAGAGCTGCCGGAGATCCCGGAGGCCGAGCCGGAGCATCGCCACCCGGCTGATCCCGAGCCCCCACGCGAGGACCGGGTGCTCGATACCGAAGGGCGCGGTCACCTCCTGCCGGAAGATGCCCGCCCCACCGAGCTCCACCCACCCGAGCCCGTCGACGTAGACCTCGGGCTCCACGGAGGGTTCGGTGTAGGGGAAGTACCCGGGGCGAAACCTGACCTTCTCAAAACCCATCTTGGCGTAGAACTCCTTGAGGAACCCGAGGAGGTGGCGGAAGTTGACGCCTTCGTCCATAACGATGCCTTCGAGCTGCTCGAACTCCGCAAGATGGGTGGGGTCGATCGCCTCCCGCCGGTAGACCCGGCCGATGCAGAACGCCCTCACCGGCGGTGTTGGGTGCTTTGCGAGGTGCTGGATGGAGAGGCTTGTCGTATGGGTCCGGAGCACGCACTGTTCTGCCTTTGCGGCGCTCCAGATGCCTCCCCACCCGGCAGAAGAGGTCTCGCCCCCGTGCTCGTGCATATCACGGACGCGCTCATACCCCTCCGGGAGCGGCCAGCGCTCGCCGAGGAAGAACGTGTCCTGCATCTCCCGCGCCGGGTGGTCCTGCGGCTGGAAGAGGGCGTCAAAGTTCCAGAACGAGCTCTGCACGATACCGCCCGCCATCTCCGTAAATCCCATGTCAAAGAGGATACGGCGCATCTCGTCGAGAATGCGCTGGTAGGGGTGGACCTTCCCCGGGTAGGCGCGCTTCGGGAGCTTCCCGACATCGTAGCGCCGGAGGGGGAGATCCTTCCACGCGCCGGAGAGGATCTGGTCGCGGGTGAGCGTGCCTGCCTCTTCCTGGAGGTCGAGCCCTTTCGCGAGGAGATCCCGGCCCAGAGGCGTGATCGAGACGGTATAGATGACGGTCTCCTCCTCCTGCACGAGCCCGCGCCGGAGGAGGTCGGCAACTCCTTCGCCGTCCTCGACCGAACCGCTCTCGCTTGCCCGGGCAAACGCGATCTCGTCAGGTCCGAAAGCGGCGTTGCCGGTCTTCTGCACGACCCCATCCCGGATGGCGATCCAGCCTTTCTTCCGCATCCAGCCGATCCCGATCTTTGCGAGCGGGTGCGCCTGGAGGTTCCGCATCGGGATGGTCTCCTCGAAACTCTCAAGCACCTGCCGCTCGGGAAGGCCCTTCCCGACGTAGGCCCGCCCCTCGTCGGTCGGGACATACCGCCGGGAGACGTGCTTTTCGACGTCCACAAGCCCCCGCTCGCCGGCAAGGTTTGCATACTGCACCACCGCCTCCCGGCGGGAGTCCATCAGGTCGGCAAGGGCGGCCACATCGGCCGACCCCACCGGTCCCAAGGCGGCCAGGAGTCTCTTTTCGTTTAACGTCAGTTCCACATCACACCTCCTCTGCAAGGTGTTCAACTGCATCCATCTTATCCCGCAGATCCGCGAGGAACGCCTGCACGCGTTCATATGTCTCTTTCTTACACTGCCCGCAGGTGAGCTCGCCGCTCTCGCACCGGCGGCGGAGGTCGGCAAGTTCCACGTCGTCCTCGAGCATGTGGAAGAGATTTAAGAGGTAGATCGGGCAGGAGCCGGGCTCGCCCCCAAGGCGCCTCTGCTCCTCAAGCGTCATCCTTCCTCCGGTCAGCGCACCCATGATCTTCTTCTTGACTGACTTTTCGGGCTCATAGAACCCGAAGAGGCTCTCGGGTACGCTGCTCGACATCTTCCCGCCCCGGAGGCCGGGCATGAAGATGTGGTAGGTCGACGAGGGAAGGTAGAACCCGAACCCCCCGTGGGCAAGCTCGATCTCGCGGACGGTATCCTCGACCCTTCCTGACGGCACCCCGGTGACGTCCACGTGGCCCGCGTACTTCTTCGAGCCGCAAAACGTGCGGTGGACGGCTTCGAGAGCCGCTTCGGGGGCATTCTTCGACCTGACGCTGACGTGGTCGCCGCGGTCCTCGACCGTGAACATCCTGAGTTTATAGGCCACGTCCCGGGTGAGCCGGATGTGCGGATCCTGGTCGAGGCCGACCGGAACGACCGTAGGAGCCGGGCCGGCGTCGAGCTGCGGGAAGAGGATATCGGCCACCTGGGTGATGACGCTCATCGCGTGCGAAAGCGTTGTCTCAGGCCCAAACCCGTAGATCGCCGTAAGTTCCGAGAAGTTCACCTTCGTGGACGCCTCGAACGCGAGGTCTTTTAAGCGCTCGTTCTTGCTCTGGTAGTAAGTTGTGCCACGGAAGCCGAGGGCGTAGAGGGCTTTAAGGTACTCCTTCCCGTACTCGCGGCACTTCTCCCACGATATGCCGCGGACCGCGTGCGCCTCCCGGTCGGCGATTGCCACGTAGCCGTTCCCGCCCTGCTGGACGTGCCAGACCACCTCCTTCATGACCATCAGGTGCCCGAGGTGCGGGAGGCCTGAAGGCATGAACCCGGTCAGCACGTGAAACGGGGTGCGGTTCCGGATGGCGTCGACGATCAGGCCGTAGTCCCGGTGTCCGACGACAACACCCCTGCGCATAAACGGCGGTACCTCGGGAAGCCTTCGCGCGACCTCACCGACAGGCTCGATGCCGAACTCGGCAAAGAGTCGATCTACATCGACGGTCTGGTTACTCGACCACGGATTCATTCCGGACTGCATGGACGGACGCTCACAGTTTGATTCGGGCGAATTCGACGTACCTGATATCGGTATTGTATATGCAGGCAAACAACATCTTCTTTTTGACGCTGTGAGCAAGCCTGACCGACCGGGAGACGGCGCTCATCGGCGTGGAGGTCCCGGAAGGGACGGCGTGGACAAGCATCTCGGAGTGGGTCTTCTTCCCGGAGTAGACCCGGAAGTGGTGGCCGAACTTGTACCCGGTCCTCGGGATGTAGCCTTTCTCCCGGAGATCGGAGAAGACCCGCTCTTTCTCGCGGAGCTCGATGTCTTTTTCGGCCGCCGCAGCGAGGAACTGCTCTGCGGTCATCGGCTCCCCATCCCGCGTGACCGAGAGGCAACCCTTGCGCATGAGATAGATCGATTCGACCGGGCGGAGGAGGAGCCTCTCAGGGTCAAGCCGTTTGCCGTACCAGTCCTCCTCGAGGGATGTCCCCGGGGGCAGGTGGGCGAGCGCGTAGGTGCCGAAGAGGGAGGCCTCGACCGGTGTGTCGCACCTGGCCGGCTCCCCGACGCCGGGGAGGTCCTGCACCCGCACCTCGTAGTAGGTCAGTTCATCCTCGTCGTCCACGACCGCGAGGAGGTACTGTTTCCTCATGTTGACCGCGGCAAGCACGTCCTGGCCCAGCCGCTCGAAATCGACAAGATCCCGCTCGGAGAGGACCCGGATCAGGTACTGGGACCTGCCGGCCCCGGGCTTGTGGCCGCGGCGGAAGACGCGGAAGTCGTGCGGGCCGGGCTGGACAACGTATCCCCGTTCGCGGATGTCGCGGTAGACGAGATACCGGCGGACAAAATTCGGCTGGCCGGCGAAGAGGCCGAGCAGGGTATCAAAGCCGAAATCCTTCACGTCGATCTTGCTGCGCTCCATGAGGTAGAGCGCCTCTTCAGGAGAGAGCCGGAGGCCGGTTCCCTCGAGCCTCCCGTACCCCCCCTGCTCGTAGAGCGTGCGTCCTTCGCCACCAAGACGCACCCAGGTTCCGTCGAATGTCGCCAACACGTGGTAGAACTATAGGAGGTTTGTCTTCTTTAATGGATTGCCGGCGCGGGGGCGCACCGGCACGGCACCTGGTCCGGGCGAGGGAAGACCACTAAATTTTTGGCATGCCGGGCCGCACCAGTGATCGATTCCATGACGGAAAGATACCGATACTTCCGGCAGCCCGGGCCCATCATGGTGGCGCTGCTCGTAGCGGCGGTGATGATGGTCTCTGCTGCCTCTGCAAGCGAGATCGCTTTGCCGGTCGCCTGGAACGTAACGTTCTCACCGGAGGAGAACAGCAAGTTCGACGCCGTCGCAGGCACAGCGGACGGCGGTTATATCGTTCTCGGCTCAACCCTCACGGGATCCGGCGAAGACCTGCTGCTCGTAAAGACCGACGGCCGGGGGAACGAGATATGGACGGAGAGGTTCCCCGGCATGGCGGCAGCCTCCGTTGCCGAGACCGCTGATGGCGGGTACATCGTCGCCGGATACAACGCTACGGCCGGGCAGGACCAGAACGCCGCCCGCCAGGGCAGTTCGCTCCTGATCAGGACCGATGCCGCCGGGAAGGAGGAGTGGCGGCAGGTTCTGCAAAACGAGAAGGTATCAGTGGTCCGGCCGACCGCTGACGGCGGCTACGTCATCACCGGGTGGCTCTGGGACCTGCCTGGATCGGCGAACGATACGACCGCGGTCATCACGAAGACCGACGGCAACGGCACGCCCACCTGGAGCCGGACGTTCCCCGGAGCCGCAGCAAACACAGGAATCGTGACTGCCGACGGCGGATACGTCATAGGCGGCACGAAGTCGCCCTTCACCTACGATCTCGGGGACGCGTTCCTCATCCGTCTCGACGCCGGCGGCAACACGCTCTGGGAGAAGAATTACGCCGTCCCGGTCATCTTCGACGTTGAAGAGACCGGGAAGGGCGGATTCGTCTATTCAGGGAACTTCTGGTACGGCCTCGTCGACGCGAAAGGAGAGGAGGTCTGGCTCCGGAATATGGAGGGGCTCGCCGGCTACGCCGTCGCCCTGCGGCCCGCCGGGGGATACATGATCGCAGGCACCGATATCAGGAGCGGCGAGGCCTTCGCCTTCGGGACCGACGGGGATGGGATAGTACGGTGGAAGACGACGATCCCGGGCGCCAGGGTCTACGCGGCAGACAGCGCCCCCGGCGGCTACGTCCTTGCAGGCATCCGGCAGGTTCCACCCGCGATGGGTGCCGCCTGGCTGGCCGGCCTCGAAGAGGCCCCGGCATCAACCCCGGCGGCACCGGGATTCGGTGCGATCGCTGCCGGGGCGGCGCTGCTCCTCCTCCTGCTCGCGGGGAGGACGAGGAGAGAGTGACCCTCTCTCTTCCCTTATTTTTTGCCGACCGGGTGTTTCAGGGGTTTCCTTTCCGCAAGTAGATCAACACCCCCGCTCCCACGATGACGAGGGCGAGCAGACCGGGGACAAGGGCCCGATCCAGAGGGCCCGGTCCGGCCTCCGGCCGGGAGGGGGTGGCGGCCGCGGCAACCTCCGCCGGGCCACCCCCGGGCACCCCGACGAAGAGCGCGTACTGACTGAAGTGCGAGACTTCTGCCGTGACGCTCCGGGTCTCCGGGTGGACGACGGTGGGAACCTCCTCCCATGCGCCCACAGACCGGTTGTACCACTGAACCAGAATTCCGTTTTGCCCGCCGGAGACGGTATCCCACCGCTCCTCCGTGAAGTTGAATGCCAGGGTCACCGGGGGTGAGAAGGCGGCACCGTCCGGCCCGGCGGTGCAGGCATACCCGCTGAACGTGTACGTCCCCGCTCCCGGTGCCTCTGGCAGGTCGAGCGGATCGAGCGCTTTGAGGGTCACCGTGCGAAGCGGGTTCCCGGCGGCGTCAACAGCCCTGACACCCTCGGCGATGATGAGGCTCGCAACACCGTCGGGCGAACCGATCCGGACGAACCGGCTCACAAGGCCGGTCTCCCCGAGGAGGAGCGTGCCGGGTTTGACCGTTTCCGGCGCCGCGGTCGGTGCCGGCGTGTTCCAGTCCGTGTTTGTCCAGCCGGAACCACCGCCGCCTCCGCCGCCCCCTGTCGAGGTCTGGGTCGGTGCCGGCGTTGCCGGGGCGGGGTGAACAGATACGAAATTTTTATAAAAATGATGAAATATTAGCCGGGCCGGGCCCTGCCAGATGGCTCACGCCCCGGCGAGTTCACGGACCTTCGCAATGTTCCCGTCGTCACCCCGCCGCCCGTCCACCGGCGTCTCGCAGATGAGCGGGCGTCCCCTGACAGCCGGGTGGCCGAGGATATGCCGGAACCCCTCCTCCCCGATAGACCCAAGCCCGATATGCTCGTGCCGGTCAAGCCCGCTCCCGAGGCTGCCCTTGCAGTCGTTGAGGTGGATGACGCGGAGGTGGGATAGACCGATCCGGTCGTCAAGCTCCCCGAACACCGCATCGACCCCCTCCCCGGCCCGGAGGTCGTAGCCGGCGGCAAAAGCGTGGCAGGTGTCGAAGCATATCCCGATCTTCCCTTCCGCACCGATACCATCGAAGATCCGGCCGATATCCGCGATGGTCGACCCGACACTGTTCTTCTCGCCGGCGGTGTTCTCAAGGAGGAGCATCACGCTGTCTGCACCGGCCCCGGCAAGCGCCCGGTTGACGGCGGCGACGACCCGTTCCTGCCCGGCCTCAGTCCCGGCACCCCGGTGGTGGCCGAGGTGGGTCACGAGATAGGGTATCCCCAGGAGCTCGCACCGCCGGAGTTCTGCGGTGAGCGCCGCGACCGACTTTTCGTAGATCTCGTCGTCGGGCGATGCCGGGTTCGGGAGGTAGGGCATGTGGTCGACGACCGGACCGATGCCGGATGCGTCTAACGCCTTCCGGAAAGCATCGACCGAGTCCGGGTCGAGGTCCTTCGCCTTCCAGCCCCGGGGGTTGCGGGAGAAGATCTGGAACGTGTCGCAGCCCGAATCAAGGGCTCTCCCGACCGCAAGGTCGATCGAGCCGGCGATGGAGACGTGGCATCCCACCAGCACCATAGCCTACACCTCGACGGGAAAGCGTTTAGGCCTTCCCCCGCCCGACCTCGCGGAGCACCGCCGCCCCGAACTCCCGGGTGCCGGCGGCCCCGCCGAGGTCGCGGGTCCGGATGCCCGCACGAAGCACCCGCATGACCGCCTCCTCGACGGCTGCTGCGGATGCAGGGTCGCCGAGGTGCGAAAGAAGCATCGCGCCGCTCCTGATCGCCGCGACGGGGTTTGCAACGTTCTTTCCCGCGATGTCGGGGGCGCTCCCGTGCACGGGCTCAAAGAGGGCGGCACGCTCCCCTATGTTTGCACTCGGGAGCATACCAAGCCCCCCCACCAGGTATGCCGCGGCGTCGGAGAGGATGTCCCCGAACATATTGGTCGTCACGATCACGTCGTAGCGATCCGGGTGCATCAGGAGGTCGAGACAGAGCGCGTCGATGTAACGGGCCGCGCAGGGAACTCCCGCACGGGCGGCCACCGCCGTGCAGACCTCGACGAAGAGGCAATCCGACTTTAAGACGTTTGCCTTGTTCCCCACGGTGAGGTGCCGGCGGGACTTCGCGAGGGTGCAGGCGTATTTGGCGATCCGTTCGCTCCCCCGGCGGGAGACGACCCGGACGGTGCAGGAGCGGTCGGGCTCCGTCCACTCGATGCCGGAGTAGAGCCCCTCGGTGTTCTCCCGCACGATGACGACGTCGACCCCATCGCCCCGGATCGGGCGTACGTTCGCGTAGAGGTCGAGGGCGTGGCGGATCTGAAGCACGACGCTCCGATAACCGGGGTCCGGCGGCGTCGTGACGGCCCCAAAGAGGATGGCGTCCGCTGACCCAAGGTCGGCCATCGTCTCCTCCCCGCAGGCGCACCCGGTCCGCTCCCAGAGCCCGTAGCCCACCTCGACATCGAAGAACTCGAGGTCAGGACGTACGGCCGCGAGGATATCGCGGGCGACCGGGACAACCTCATGCCCGATCCCGTCGCCCTCAACGACCGCTACCTTCACCATCCCGCTCCCTCCATGCGGCCGTGACGCGCCGGACCGCCTCTGCAATATCCCCGGGTGATGCGCCCCAGTGGACCACCGCGCCGAACCTGCCGTTCCAGCGCCCGAGACCTCCCCGCTCGCTCCGGCAGCACCGGGCGATGAACGGCTCGCTCTCCACCGCCTCGAGCGGGCAGATGTTCTCCACGCTAACCTCTCCCCCATAGCACTCCCGCACCAGATCCCTCGCCGTCAGGCATCCCGCGACCCGGTCGCCCGGACGGACCGGGTCAGCGTCGAGGGTGCGGGAGAAACCGGCCGCACGGCAGGGATAGACATCGGCCCCGATCTCCCTGATATCCCGGACGTGATGCTCGAAGACGACTTCGAGGTCGCCAAAGAGCCCTGTTCTCTCAAGGTCGAGGAGCGTGGCCGAGAGGTGGGGGCGGGGCGGGGAGATGTCGTAGACGTGGACCCAGAGGAACCCCGAAAGGTCCGGGTCGAGCACAAACGTGGTCTGACCGTCGTGGCCGAAGAACACGGTGCACCGGTGCCCGGACCGGAGCGCCGCCCTCACCAGGGATGTCCGGTCGTGGACGTTCACGAGATCCGGGTAACGGCAGACCTCATCGCCGGCGGCGAGCACCCGGGTGGAGAGGACGTCGCGCATCAAGCCGGTGCCGGCCGGGTCGGCTTCGACCTCGAGCACCTCCATGCCGCCCGGCCCGGTCTCGCGGACCAGGTAGCGCGAGAGGAAATAGACCCGCTCCCCGCACGGGGTGCCGTTCGCGATCCCGACATACTTGCAGTGCAGGGGAAAGATCACCGGCTTGACCTCCAGTAAGGGACCAGTCCGCCGGCCCGGAGGATCGCGACCATCTTTGCGGAAAGCGGGCGGGCCGGGTAGCGCTCCCCGTCCACCTCCACCCATCCCGCATCGAGGTCGAAGGCGACGCGGACCCCGTCGGTGCAGGCGACAGAGGCCTCGATCACCGGGAGACCCACGTTGACGGCGTTCCGGAAGAATATGCGGGCAAAGGACTCCGCAACGACCCCGACAACACCTGCCTCCCGGAGGGCGACCACCGCCTGCTCCCGGGACGACCCGCACCCCATGTTCCTCCCGGCGACGATGATTGCGCCCGATAGACGCCCGGCGAGCGCCGGGTCCAGGTCCTCAAAGACGTGCTCCGCCCAGACCGAGCGGTCCTTTGTCCGGAGGTAACGCCCCGCGATGATGAGGTCGGTGTCGATGTCGTTCCCGAGGCAGACCGCCGGCCCGACTCCCTGCATTACACCGCCTCCGGCACGGCGATTACGCCCGCGAGCGCGCTCGCGGCGGCGGTGGCGACCGACGAGAGGTAGATCTCGGCGCCCACGCCCATCCGGTTCCTGAAGTTCCGGTTGGCGGTCGAGAGGCAGACCTCGCCCTCCCCCATCACGCCCTCGTGCGCCCCGAGGCAGGGCCCGCACCCGGGCGGGGCCACCATGCACCCCGCGCCCACGATATCGGCAAGGACGCCGGTGGCGATCGCCCGGAGAAGCACCGCGCGGGAGGCGGGGACGACCAGGGTGCGGACCGCCACCTGCTTCCCCCGGACGATCCGGGCGAACCGGGCAAGGTCCTCGTAGCGGCCGTTCGTGCAGGTCCCGACGAAGACCTGGTCGATCTCTGTGCCCGCGACTTCTTCCGCCTCCCGGACGGTATCCACCCGATGCGGGACCGCAACAAGGGGCACGATGCCGGCAAGGTCGATCTCGATCTCCTGCTCGTAGCGGGATTCTTCCACCGCCTGGGGCGATGCCGCAACACCGTGCTCCGCAAGATGACGGACGGCGACCGCGTCGGCGTAAAACATGCCGGCCTTTGCCCCGGTCTCGACCGCCATGTTGCAGAGGGTCAGCCGCCCGTCCATGGAGATCCCCGGCGCTCCGTCGCCCACGAACTCCAGCGCCCGGTAGGTCGCCCCCTCCATACCGAGTTTTGCGACGTAAGCAAGGGCGACATCTTTTGCCTCCGCAGGACCATCGAGCCTTCCCGTGAGGTTGACCGCGATCGTCTCCGGCACCCGGAACCACGTGGCTCCCGACGCCCAGATCGCCGCCATATCGGTCGCTCCCACCCCGGTGGCAAACGCGCCGAGAGCGCCGAGGGTGCAGGTGTGGGAGTCGGCGCCCACGACAACCATGCCGGGCCGGACGACCCCCTCGCTCATCACCTGGTGGCAGATCCCTCCGCCAGCGTCCGAGAGGTCGATCCCTGAGGCCCGGGCATACCCGCGGAGCTCCGCCTGGAGCGTCGCCGTCGTCCCGGTGTTTGCCGGGACGATGTGGTCGAAGATGAGGCGCAGGCGCCCGGGATGCGGCAGCCGATCCACGCCCATCTCCCGGAGCGCCTCCCGGGTGAGGATGCCGGTCCCGTCGTGGGCGAAGGCAATATCGACCTCGTGGTCCACGTATGCCCCTGCCGGTGCACCGAGGATCCGTTCTGAGAGCGTGCTCACTGGAGGACCCCCACCTTCGCCTGCCTGAGGAACCCGCAGAGCACCTCCGGGGTGACGCTGCACTTCCCCTCGCTCCTCTGTTTGATCTGCTCAAGCACCCACCGTACCTGCCCGTCGGAGAGGATGAACCCGTAAGCCTTCGCGATATGCTCAAGCGCCCGCCTCCCGGTGTGCTTCCCGAGGACGAACCGCCGCTCGCCGCCCACCAGTTCGGGGGGGATGGACTCGTAGGTCGCCGGGTCCTCAAGGATAGCGGCGATGTGGATCCCGCTCTCGTGGGCAAAGGCGTTCTCGCCGACGATCGGCCGGGTGCGCTCCGGGGCCACGCCCGAACACCGGGCGACCAGCCGTGAGATATCCTGCAGGCGGGAGAGGTCGTAGCGGTCGACGCCGCCTTTCATCCTTAGCGCGACCAGCACCTGCTCAAGTGCCGCGTTCCCGGCACGCTCTCCGATGCCGTTGACGGTGGTGTGGAGCTGGAACGCCCCGGCGGCCGCCGCCGTGATGGTGTTTGCGGCCGCAAACCCGAGATCGTTGTGACAGTGGATACAGAGCGGGTGATGAACGTCGTCGAGGATCCGGGAGATGACCGCGTGGATCTCAAGCGGGGTGAGGCATCCTACCGTATCGGCGAAACTGACGAGGTTAGCGCCGCATTCGGCGCCCCGGTTATACATCTCGATGAGGAACAGAGGATCGGTCCGGGAGGCGTCTTCTGCCGCGAACCGCACCTGCACACCGTGGTCGGATGCGAACTCCACCATATCAAGGGCGTCCTCGAGCACCTCGGCGCGGGGCTTTCGGTACTTGTGCCGGATGTGGAGGTCAGAGGTCGCGATGAAGATGCTGACCATATCAACGTCGCAGTCGAGGGCCGCCTCGATATCAGGCTTGAGCGCCCGTGCAAGGCAGCAGACCCGGGCGTCCAGATCGCTGTGCGCGATCGCGGTGACGCATTCCTTCTCCGCCGACGACACCACGGGAAACCCGGCCTCGATCACCTCCACGCCGATCTCGTCAAGCGCTCTTGCGATCGCTACCTTCTCATCACAGGTAAACGAGACGCCGGGAGTCTGCTCCCCGTCTCGCAGCGTTACATCACAGATCTCGATATTCCAGGGTTTCATGGTGTGCACCTCGAGGGCAGGTTCCTTTGATCACCACCGTCCGGGGTCCCTCCTCCGGGAGGGTGAGGGCCCGGCGAAGCGCGCCCGCGTCGTCTGCGGCGCAGACGACCGGGTCCGCCCAGGCGATGTAGCGAAGGGTATCAGGGACGGGGTGACCGCCGGTCATCCCCATCCGGTTGTTCGCAAGTACGATGCAGAGGAGCGGGAGCCCTCGTTCGTAGACGTCGATGAGGGCGTTTAGCCCTGAGTGCAGAAGCGCGTAGTCGCCGGTGAGCGCGACGCCGGTGCCGGTCGCCGCCACGGCAACCGACGACCCGAGGCCGTATGTCGCGACCCCCACCCGGTAGGGCGGGTTCATCGCGAGGACCGCGCACCCGGCATCGCAGGCGGCCCGCATCCCGCGCCCGGACAGGATGGCAAGGGCGGGGTGGTACGGGCAGTCCCGGCAGAACGTCCGGCAGTAGCCCCGTGAAGCGAACCGCTCCGGCTCCCCGGCAGGGTCGGGAGGCGCGAGCAGCCGGTGCTCCCGGAGGAAGGGGCGGCCGACCTCAAGGGTCAGGGCGAGCGCGTCCGGGTCCGCCGGCGGCGGGTAGACGGTGACCGCCCGGGACGTTCCTCCCGCGGGGCCGGTGCCGACGGTGCCACCGGAGAAGCGGTTGAGGGGCGAGGACCGCGACCAGGCAAACATGGCCGCCGTCCGGCGGTCGGCCGCCTGCGCCCGCCCGGCCATCGTGAGCCCGGGGTCCGCGAGGCTCCCTTCCCGGTCGTTACGGAGAGAGAGGGGTTCCGGGACGTCTGCGTCCAGGAGGCCGGGCGTGACCCTGACGATGGCCACGCGGGAGAAGGTCTCCGAGGCCTCGAACGCCGCCTCGACTGCCGGGGCGAGCGTCTCACCGTCGGGTTCGAGAACCGGCACCCGGGCGACCTCGCCGTAGTAGCGGGAGTCCTGCACGACGTCTGATCCGGCTGCGCGCACGTCGTCGCCGACGACGATCGCGACGCCGGCCCGGAGGCCCTGGGCTGTTGCGTGCACGAGCGGGTCCGCACAGGCGTTGAGGCCGACGTGCTTGACGATCACGGCGGTCCTCCGCCCGGCGAGCGAGTCGCCGAGGGCGTACTCGAGCGCCACCTTCTCGTTTGTGGTGATCACGGCCCCCACTCGCCCGGCGAGCCCCGAGACCGGGTAGCCGGGGACGGTGTAGCACCGGTCGGCGGACCGGAGGATGGCGAGAGCGAGCGCCTCCGTACCCTTCATGCATCCCTCCCGGGCACGAGGTCGCACCCTGTGCATGCCGGACACATCGTCAGCGCCTGGCGGGGGTCGAGCCCTGCCTGCCTGAGGATTCGTTCATGGGCGGCACAGAGCCGGAGCAGCCGATCGGCGGAGGGCCGGGGCCGACCGGCGAGAGACGCCGCCGGGGTGAGCGGGCGGAGGACCGGGATGACCCCGGCCGCAGCGAGATCGGCCATGACCTGCTCCAGGTCTTCGTCGGTCTCCCCGAGGCCGACGATGATGTTCGAAAAGACCCTTCCGCGCCCGAAGAGCGCCACGGAGGATGAGAGCGCCTCATGGATCGCCGTCCACGAAAGACCGGGGCACATCTCGCAAAAGAGCGCCTCGGTCGCCGTCTCGAGGTTGAACTTCACCTCGACGACGCCAAGGGCATGGAGCCGGACCGGAGTCTCCGGGCCCGGGTAGATCGAGACACCGATGGGAAGACCGAACAGCGCGAGCGCCGCGACGACGTCGAGGACGTACGCCTCCTCCTCCTCGATCGAGGAGGCGACGCCGCTCGTGATCGCAATGGCGTCGATCCGGTCGGCCACGCTCCGGACCAGTTCCACGATCTCGGCAATCTCTTTCCTCCGCCCGGGGAGGCCCGGCACCGGGCAGTAACGGCAATGGAAGATGCACGTCCCGCTGACGGTGATGTAGGCCTGGCGGGGGCAGTGGAGCGCGGCGGGCTCGAGCCTGCCGCGGACCAGATCACCGTCGACGAAGAGGTCCGCCTCGCCCCCGCCCCGGTGGACGATCTCGATGGAACCCGCTTCATCGATACCGACCCGGACCCGCCGGCCTTTGCCGACGGAGAAGAAGAGCGAACCGGACGTCCCCGCCGAGGGGCCGGCGGCGGAGCGGGAGACGTAGCGGTCCGCGGGCTCGCCGGAGAGGCGGACAGAGCCCGCCTCGAGCAACCGGGCTTTCAGCCGACTCCATTCCATAACGCCAGTGCCTCCTCGTACCGCGTGGCGAACGGGATCGCCGCCACCGCCCCGATCGCGCCCCGGCCGTCCATGAGGACGGAGAGCCTTCTATCGGTTATGGCGGCAAGGTCTTCTGGCGAGACTTCGCCCCGCTTCACCCTTCCGCCGAACTCCTCGAGCGGGGAGGGGTCGAACCCCCGCCAGACCGCCATCCCGGTCTCCTCTGAGAGGGTATACTCCTCGAGGAGATCGCGGTAGTGCCGGGCGAGCCCGTCCGGGTCCGATGTGGCGAACTCACAGGCGATGGCGACACAGTTCTTGGTCCGGTAGGGGACCGGGAAGAGCTGGACGATGGTGTGGGAGAGGTAGCGGGAATGGTCGTCCTCGACGGCCCGCGCGATGTTGTGCGCGAGCGTCCAGGTGGCGCCTTCCTCCGGGGTATCGGTGTCGTCGATCCCGACGATCACACGCTCGCGGCGGGGGAGCCAGATCGTCGAGCCCGCGAGCCGCCCGCCGCCGGCGGGATCGCTTTCGTAGCGGGTGACGCCCGGCGCCGATGCGCGGCAGATGGATGCCCCCACGCCGCCGCCGCCAAGACCCCGGTAGGTGATGGCGATCTCGTCGCCCCGAACGGCAACGGCGGCGATCCCCGCCGGGAAGACCGAACCTTCGAGCGCGAGGTCGACGCTGCCGGTCGAGAGGAGGTAACGGTTGGTCGCGCCCACGGTGCGGACGGAGCGGACGAGCGGACTCTGCGCGTAGTGGCGCTTCACCCACATCGCGCCGCCGGTGCAGTCGAAGAACTCGATGAGTTCCACGTGCCCGGCGCTCTCGTCAGCCACCGCCACGATCTGCGGATACCGTATCGTGTAGGGATCAGAGAGTCTCTCCATAGAGTCCTGCCGCTTCGACGCCCTTGTTCCCCCAGAGAACGGCGCCAAGTGCTCCTATCCGCCCCTTCCGCCTGTTTGAGTCGATGAACCGAACACCCATCCGGGCGGCCTCCGCCTCCGCCTCATCGAGCGTCAGGAGTTCGGTCTTGACCCTCTTCATGTAGGGGGACTCCTCTGCAAACGCAATCCCCCGGTACACGGCGATGCCGGTGTCGTTGCTGACCGCCTCCGACTCGATGAAGTCGCGGACGTACTCGAGGAGGGCGTCCACCCTCCCCGGCCGGACGGCGAAGTTCAGGGCGGAGCCGACGCAGTTGGTGGTCTTCTTCGGGACAGCGGGGTTCAGCTGCACGAGGCGCATGTCCAGGTACTCAACCCCGCCAAGGGTGCAGGCCTCGGCGCACTTGAGTGCAAGCACCCACGTGGCACCCTCCTCGCGCGTATCGGTGTCGTCGATCCCGATCGTCACCTTCTCGTAGAGCGGTGATACGATCCGGACCCGGCAGACCCGGGCGCCGCCGATCCTGAGGTCTTCCTCGGTGGGGTACTCGGCCCGGATCACCCCCGGCGCCTGGGTCAGGCAGGCGGCGACCCCGACACCTGCTCCTGCGATCCCGGACCAGATCGTCACCACTTCGTCCCCGTCGACCTCGACCCCTTCGAGCGCCTGCCCGCCGATCTCAAGGCCGGCCGCCCCGAACTTTGCCGGCGATACCCCCAGCCGGGCAAGCATCGTCATCGTCGTGCCCTCGACATGGCAGGACTGGATTGCCCCGCCCGCACGCACGCGGTTCGCCGCATCCCACTCGATCGTCCCCCGGGCCCGGCAATGCTCGCGGATCTCCGCGAGACCGGCTTTCTGGTCGACCATGGCGAGGTATTTCATCGAGAACAACGGCCCGAACCGGGCCCTGACGTCATCGGGTGTGAGTGTAATCATGATGTCACCGAAATTTTCGTTAACAAGATTATCGTTGACATCGATATTTAAGGGGATCGGTCGGGGCGAGAGGGGCGGCGGATACCGGGCTCCGATGGGGTGGCGAGAGAGAAAGGCAGGCGTTATACGCGCCTGAGGGTCTCCGGAGGCGCGGGTGGTTGAGGGGGTGTCATTATTCCTGGGACATCGCTTACCCCGATGCACGGATTTCGTGGGGATATCGCCACGCACTGCCCCCGCCCCCAAGGGGCGGGGGAGGAGGCCGAAGGCCGGGTGGGGTTTTAGGTCAGCTTACAGGTGGAGACAGGGGAGGGGGGATGCTCCCCCCTCCCCGCGAGCCGCCTCCCCCAGGGGCGATATCCGATGGAAAGCCGTAGATTGGGTTTGCAAAACAACATGCGAAGGAGTGGACTTTGGCTCAGGGATGCTCATGCGACTGAAGTTTGGTTGAAATATTCCAGGGCATTTGAACGCTCTCGCCCGCTCGATCCCCAATCCTCGCAGCGCTGAAAACAGGATCAACTCAAACAGCGGCTCCAAAAACCGCAACGAAAAAAGAGGTTTAAAGGTAGTCCGCAAGGACGTCCTTCAGGTCGAACCTGAACGGCCCGAGGCTGCCGCCGAAGTTCCCGGCGCTGATGAACTTCACGCCCGGCACCTTGGTTGCCGCCCGGATACCCTCAGCCATCGCGGTCTTGATCGAGTCTTCATCGACGCCGTCGATGACGATCTCGTAGATCGCTTTGACGCCCTCGGGCACCTTGCTGCCCTCGACCTTATCCTTCAGCGTTGGGCAGTAGGCCTCGTTCGTGCTTGCGCCCATGAACTTGTATTTCTTGCTCCCGACCTTCGACCCGCTCGCGACGATGCCGCCGGGGAAGGGCGTGATGACACCGCAGACGCCGCTGATGGCGTCGACTGCCGCCTCCGCGGCAACGAGAGCGGCCATCTGGTTCTCGCCCATGATAAAGAAGTTGCCGCCCGCGACACCCTTGACGGCGCCGAACTCCTCCTCACCGATATACTCGCCCTCCATGATCGGGATGGCCCAGACCGTCCTGCCGCCGACCTCGCGCTTCTGCTCGTAGCCGTCGCCAAAGAAGTGGAGCTTGACCGGGAGCTTCTCCTGGACCTCGGCGACGACGTCGGCAAGGCCGTCGAAGACCGCCGTCGTCGGTGCGGTGAGGACGCACTCGGCGAGCCGCTCCACTACCTGCTCTTTGAGCTTCTTCTTGCTCGCACAGATCATGATCGCATAGCCGGGCCGCCCGTCGGGGGTCTCGTCGGCGGGGACAAAGCAGTCGATGCCTGCCTCTGCCGGACATCCTATGGTGGAGGTGGCAAAGCCGACAGCCTCCACTGCTGCCTTGTATGCCCATTCCTCAGTGACGGCGGTGATGATGGGCCGCGCCACCCAGGTCGGGAACGCCTCTGCATAGGTATCGTCGATAGTAACGCCATTCAGTTCCATGGACAGAATACACCTCGTTTGCTACAATGTCACGATGCGGACAGAATAAGGTTTCTTTTTCTCCCGACGGCGGTACGCCGCGCTGCCGGAAAGCAGGGGGCCAGACTGCGCGGCCCCCCCGGCGGCCCCGCCGACCCACCGATAGTCACCACCACGGCAGAGTAAACCCGCGGGGAACCGGCGGCCGGGTTGCAGGACACCGGGATCTCCCCCGGTTGCGCTATCGGGGCGTGGAACATCCGTGTATCCCGGACCTCGGCAGGGGGGGCCGGGTTAACTGATCCCGACCCCATAATCCCCGCCGGGCAGGCCTGCCCGGGATGCGGCAAAGGACCGCGGGCGCAGGTTCGTGGTGGACACATCCAGATGAGCGCACGTCTCCGGCGCAAAGGGAGGAGAGTCAATGGATGCATGAACGGTTGCCGTCTAAACCGCGCAACAGGCGGGAGACCCCTCCCGGCAGGGGGACAGGAACTATCGCCGATTCCCGGGGAGATCCGGCCGGTTCTTAACGGTGCCGGCCCGGATTGGCCACCGATTTTCACCAGTTTGCTCGATTTAAAATTTAAGGTTTTCGCTTTGACCTTCTGCCCCGAAGCGCGTTTGACGGCGATATCCGGGGCATCGGGTTAACATAACAACTGTTTTAATTTATAAAACTTGATGGATAATCATAGTTCTGGAATATAAGACTGCCGAATTTCAGAAAGTTTATGTATATTCTTTGACAATTCTTTTTATATCGATTTTTAATCGATCAGATCTGGTGCGTGATAACCATGGCATTTGCATT
>Ga0208462_1000470_pt1 | contig 41494 bp, 14 predicted proteins | sample AD_SCU001_MetaG_FD_184452 | JGI IMG/M metagenome (GOLD analysis project Ga0208462, IMG submission 184452) | Active sludge microbial communities of municipal wastewater-treating anaerobic digesters from China - AD_SCU001_MetaG (SPAdes) (version 2) | ecosystem: Engineered > Bioreactor > Anaerobic...
ATAGATTTTACTCATTAGGAGATGCAATGATGATAACCCTGTTTTAGTATCACAATGAAGCTATTAAGGAGAAATATAGATTTTACTCATTAGGAGATGCAATGATGATAACCCTGTTTTAGCATAACAATGAAGCTATTAAGGAGAAATATAGATCTTACTCATTAGGAGATGCAATGATGATAACCCTGTTTTAGCATCAAGATAGGCTATTTTTCAAAAGAATTCTTAAATAAACTGCAATAAGTTGCTACTTTATCGTAGAAACATTTATATAGCTCTTTTTCTTCACACTTAAAAGGTATGATTAATATGGTGAATGAGAAAACAATTCAAGAAGAATCTAAAGAAAAAAGTCTAAGCGCTCTAGAAGAGATGATTGGCAAGGAAAGCCCAAGACTAATTAGGGATAGATTGAATCAAATTTCAAATATTATATACGAGAAACCTTCTATGAACATTGTTGAGTACCTTGAGATTAGGGATTTGCTAAATTCAAATAAAAGAATATTAAAAAGGGATGGGGAAGAGAATCTTACATCTTATCAAAAAGAAAAGATAGAAGCATATAAAAGATTAGATGAACAACTAAATACCTTTTCTAACTTTGAAGAAATACTTGAGCCAGAAATCTCAGATATTCTTTCCAAAAAGGGCGCTTACAGGTATTGGGATAAGAGAATTGATGCCATACAAAAATATTTGTCCTCAGAAAATGCAAACCCCGATATGAGTAGGTATTTCTTAGATTATGTAGATAATGCAATAGATTCCTTTACAAAAAAGGATGGAAATCTTAAAGCTTACAAAGACCCAGATACTTTTAACAAACTAAAAGAATTAAAAAAAGATATTAGTAACATTATTTACAATCAAAACAACACTAAGAGCCTAGAGCAAACATCAAAAGATGATACTCTTAGCACGCATTATGATCCAAGTGCAGGAGATGATGCAGTATATGGTACAGTAGATGATTCAAAAGATGGTGCAAAGGATGATTTAGATGAAATCCTTACCGAGCAAACAAAAATAGGTCCAATTAAAAAATTTTGGAGACGACTTGTAGATGGAGCAATAGGTAAATTAAATGGGTATTATAAGGTTGAAGATATTTATTCTAAAAGAACAATTGAGATTGCCAAGAGTATGGGAGAATATAAAGAACTTCAAATATTTGCTAAAGAGCTAAACGAGAATGCAAAAAATTCAAAAGAGGCTATTGAATATATAAAAAAGATTGATGAAAATAGAGGCTTTTTATATACTCTCGATATAAAGAAAATAGACTTGCATTCAAAATACACTATTAAGAATTCAGAGAGAAAAGAAGAGTCTCTATTTACATACAAAGATTTTTTTACTGTAAAAGAAAGATTAAAAGTTTTTCTTGATGGCGATATTCAAGTGTTAAAAACAACTGCAGGAACATTCAACGAAATAATCTATCGTAGTATTAAAGAAGGCAAATCTGAAATAGATACAATTGCAAGCTTATTAAGTGCAATAACATTATCTAATGAGGCAGGAAAGTATGGAAGAATTCCTAAAGCAAGGCTTCCACATGCTTTAATGTAAAAGATTTTTTTAAATAATATTTAGATTATTTTTATTTCATGAAATCCTCTTTCATTCGCATTCTTTAGTCTTGAGGTTTATTTTTGAGACAAAAAGTTTGAATAGGGGGGTTAATGCAAGGATTAACCTCAACCATACGCGAAATACTTCGGCATTTATTCCGAGGTTTTTCATTTCAAATAGTTCGCATTGAAAACTCGCATCCACAGTAATCTTGTCTATATAATCCATATTCTTTAGATATTAAAACACTTTTTTCAAATCCAGCCTCTTTTTTAAAATCAGCTTCCAAAAAAACTATTTCTGAGTCTTTTAAACCTTTAGAAATCTTGTTGGCAATCTGAAATATTGCCTTACTATTTTTATAAGGGCTTACTGTAAGGGTGGTTGTATACCCCAAAATCTCAGGGGTTGAACTTGCTTTTTCAAAGGCTTTTTTTAATCTAAATTCAAAGCATTTAAGGCATCTTTTTCCATTTTCTTTTTCGTTTTCAAGCCCCTTTATGTATTCAAGCCATCTTTTATGCTCGGTTAAGTAATCGTAATCAAGCTCCATCATAGAATAATGTGCAGTATTGCAAAATGAAAGACATTCATAATACCTTTTATCATGTTCTTCCTTTGGATAAATATTAGGATTGTAAAAATATCCTACTGACTCATATCCTTCAGATTTTAATTTTCTAAGACTTTGGGTTGCACAAGGAGCACAGCAAATGTGAAGCAATAATATGTTTTTAGTTTTCATTTTTCAGTATTCTGATTATTTTGAAGTTTGGCTGGTCGTTGAATCGGACTTTGTACTTTTTTGGTTTTCTATCAGGTTCTTCAAATTCTCCAACTCCTTTGTAAGCATTTGCTTTGATTCGTATGCTTTTCCAAGTAGATAAAGATTAGAGATTACTCTTTTTATTTCTGGATAATTTGAGGCAAATGATTCAAAAGGTTTATCAGATTTTAGACGTTCAATATTTGCTTGAAGGTCTTTTTCAAGGTCTTGTGCATCCTTATTTTCCTTGTATATTGAATAAAGCTTGAGCATATCTTTATAGATATTATATAATTCTGGAGCTTTATATAATGCTTGTGAAAGTTCTTTATTTTGACCTAATTGATAAATATCATTTGAAATCCCAGATTCGGTTCTTAAAAGCTCTTGGTTTGCAATCTTTACAAGGCTTTGAATTGATTTATAATGTGTATTAAATAAGAGCTTTACCCTCCTTATTTTTCTAGCTTCATCGTAACTAAATAATTTAATTAAAAATGCAATCAAATTATCGCCCTTCTCATACTCAGGTTTTGTGGTGTTTACTAATACCTTAATTGCATCATTATCTACTGCATGAACTATTCTGGATTGACTCTCTCCCACATACCCATTAGAATCATAACAAACAACCTTCCAAAGATAATCAGTTTCTTCAAGGTCTGCATTAAAAAAAAGCGTTGTGTTCCTTTGAGGATTTTCTTCGTACTGGTCACGAGACCCATTCAAATATAAACTGCAATTCTCTATATCACTATAATCACTCACATTATACTGAAAAATAGCATCATTAATTCCAATCGAACTATCATTTTCAGGAAATATTAAATTTACAACAGGTGCCAACACATCAAGTGACTCAACAAAAAATGTCTTTGAAACTCCAGTATAATTCTCACAATCATAAAACACAGAAGTAACATTATAAGACCCTGGCTCAGTGAAATTTATAAGATTAGAGAGAGTACCTGTTCCATTATCTATAAGTTCATCAGATACATAAAGTTCAATATAACCCCCAGATGGATTTGTCAAATAAGTTGTAATATTCACAATAGTATTTTGATTAATTGTTATATTATCTTCGGATCCATTAATCTCTAAAACTATACTTGATTCAGACCTGTTAATTACATAAGATTGAACACCTGTTGAATTTACATTTGCTGAAGTGTCATTTGCAATCCAATTATAAAAATAATTTCTGGCAGAAATTCCTGTTTTATTTATAGAATACAAATTGCCTAAAAGTGGATTTATTTCTTCCTCGACAATCTCTCCAGTAAAGTTACTTTGAAAAATCACAGTATCTATCTCTATGTAATCAATCCAACTAATATTAAATTCATAAACTTGGCTCTCAGAATAATTAGTTGGAGAACTTGGCGATACACTTAATCCGCTATATTGAGGAGGTGTGGTATCCACAACCAAAGTATAATTGTTTGAATTAAAGCCACTTCTGCCACTCCTATCAAAACAAAAAATATTCCACTCATAAATTCCATCACTTATACCTGAAGTAATAGTTGAACTTGTCCCATTATTAGGTGTGCTATTCCTTGCCTTCTCTTCAAATGGCCCTGAGAAATTCCCATAAAGTGCACAGTAATCAAGGTTTAAATCACTTCCAGTAAAAGTGAACACAATATTAGAATAATTCAGATAACTATCATTATAAGGCAAGGATATTGAAACTATTGGATTTTCTAAGTCCACCGTAAAATTATATGTATCTGATTGCGAAAAACTATGTATTGTAGAATTATCAAAGCAATCAACCCTAAAAAAATATTTCCCATTACTAAATCCTTTAGCAGTAAAAAAATTATCTGCTAAATTTTCAATAGTGTCATTTGATTGGTTAAAAACCCCATTGATATATAGTGAGCAATTTTCAATTCCCGTTGCATCCTCAGCAGTATAATTGAATACAATATCTTGCGTTGAGACAAAATCATCTAAGATAGGATAATTTAAAGTAATCAATGGAGGGTCATTATCAATTGATGTTATATTTATAAATCGGGTTTCAGAAGTATTCTCTATTCCGTTTGTATCCGTACAATTAACACGCCAAGAGTAATAATTATTCTCTAAGAATTGGCTAAAATTATACACTTGTCCATCAATTACATCATATTGGGTTTGCCTAATAGAATCATTAACAATCAATGAACACTCAGAAATATCTCCAAACTTATCGCTTGCATTAATTGAAAAAATAACTACATTTGTATCAGTTATCAAAGCATCAGGCTCAGGAGATAGTAATGAGATGTTTGGTCCTGAAATGTCCAATGTGAATGTGCTGTTTACAGAATATCTTGAATTCCCTGCGCTATCATTACACCAAATCCCCCAGATATAATTTGATTCAAGTAAAGTGATATTAATCCAGTTAATTGTGTTATTTGCAACTGAAATTAAGGTTTCATTTTCATTCCAACTACCTGAAAAATTACCATATAAAACACAGCTATCTAATGTGTTGGTATCGCTTGGAGTAAATGTAAAATTCACCAACGCATTTGTTTTATTAGATTGATTCTCAGGAGAATTAAGCAATATTGTTGGAGCAATTGAATCTATAATATAAATATAAGTTTCACTAGAATTTCTGGAATTACCAAAAATATCATAGGCAATAACCTTCCAGTAATATTTGGTGTTTGAATAAAGCGCATAATCCAAAAGATAGCTTGTTGTTGCAATATCATTTGTGTAATAAGTAAAATCAGGAGAAGAAAAAAAGATGTCTGAATCTATCAGCAATGTATAATTTTTAAAATCAGGAGTAGAAGTCTGACTCCAAAGCATAGTTGGGAGAGTAGTTGTGGTTTCAATACTGTTTTCAGGAGACAAGAGACTAAATGGCTCAGGTAGCACTGCCTCAACAGTGAAAGAAAGACTGGGACTTTCGTTTTTGCCAATCTGCCCTAAAGAATCATTTGCCCATATCAAAGTCACATTATAAATTCCAGGAGCAGTTGTATTAGTAAATAATGTATAAAACTCATTACCACTTTGGCTTAATGAATAATTATACGATTCACCACTTGGATATTTCAAAGTAACAATGGCACTACTTATTCCATAAAAGTCTGTAATTGAAGCATTAAATCTTATTGTCCTATTCTGTCTAATAGTTGTTCCATTTAATGCTTGATTTTGAATAATTGGCAAAACAGAATTAATCTTGACAGTCAAATTTGATGCAGAAGAATTTGACTTCCCTGCTGAATTAGTACAATTCACATTCCAGATGTATGTGCCATCTGCTGGAGAGATTGTTATGTTTCTGATTGTGTTGTTTGTAACATTATGTATTGTGATATTCTTTGCCCAAGAGCCTGAGAAATTTGCATAAAGTGTACAATTAGAGATTGTTGAATACTTAGGGTCTGTTGCAGTAAAATTAAAACTTATAGGAGTTGAATTAACTATTAAATTATTTGTTGGGTAATTCAAAACAACACTTGGGGGACTATCTCCCGTATCAACAGAAATATACGCTGCATAAACTGTAGCATATGTGTTAGCTCCACCTCCAGATTTAGTAGGATTACCCAAATAAACACTAAGATTTGAAAGGTCGCCTGTTGGGTTATTCCAAGTACAACTCCTCCAGCCTGACTGAGAAGTTCCCACACTTACTGAGCATCTTGAAGTGCTTCCCTGATACAAATTAAATGTGAATACTGCGTTTCGACCAGTTGCTAAATATACCCACAATGTTATATTTTCAATACCTGTTTGCGTAATGTTTCTAAAGCCAAATTGTGAAGTCTTTCCAGTATTCACAAGGCTTGAAACATAATCCCCTGTCCCAGGAGTATTAGGCTGTCTTATACCATCATCCACCTCAGCATAGGTTATTCCTGTCCCACTACTCCAGCCAGTCAAATAACTTATGTAAGGGTCGTAAAAATAGATTGGATCAACAGCTAAAAGCCATGGTCTTGCCTCATAAAAAACGCTATTGATTTCGCTTTCCAACCCGTTTTCTAAAGGGCTATAATGAACCTCTGAAGGCCCCATCTCCCAAAGATAAGGAGTTACCAAAGGAGCATTAAAAACATAACTCACTAAAGAATTGTTTGTAAGATTTTTCCATCTAAGAAAAATATAGTTTCCTTCATAATAAACCTCTGCTCCACCAGAATCTAACACCGTAAAATTACTTGGTAACTTTTCAATAAAATCAAATGATGAAACATTGATAAAAGAGCTTATCCTTATGCTAGAAGTATGTGGCTCTTTAAAAGGATCAATTGTAACAGGAGTATTTCTGATTATTTCAAACTCATAAAACTCTGAAACCAAAAAATAAGACTGCATAGAGCTATTGGTGTTTTTCCCTAAAGCACTAACTGACATATAATAACTGCCTTCCTGATTTGTTGAATCAAAAATTGCATTATAAATGCCTTTTGAGGTCTCAACGATTGAATAGTTCTCAGTTGAAAAAACATGAATATCCCCTAAAGGAGAGGTTATATTCAAATTAACCAAAGCATCCTCAACCAAAAAACCAAGGGTATCCAAAACAACAATTGTAATATTTGAACTCTCATTAGGATGATATATTGGTTTATCAGTATTAACGGATGCTACTCCAACTTCTAAAAAGCAAGGGTCGCCAGGATAAAGTTTAACATCATATTCTTCACCGATGGTCAAATCCATTACCTTTACCCAATCACCATAACATATTTGTTCGCTAAAATTCCAATCTTTACATTTGTAAAGTTCTGTTCCTCTAGCAACAGTTTTAAAACTTGCCTCCTCAAACTCAAAATCAAGATTTATTGCATAAGATTTTACAATATTTTTTGTTTTTTCAACTATTTTTTTTTCAGCTAAATTGCTTTCTTTAAAAGATTCTTCAAAACTCTCTTTTATTTTAGTGTACTTTTCAGGCGAGATTTCATCAAATCCTATCTCTACTTCACTATTGTATTTAGCATTCCTGATTTCAAAAGACTTAATAATGCCCTTAGGCTCAATCTCAATATCGTATATCTTATTCTCTTCTAAAGCCAGATATCCTTTTTCAATAAGTGCCTGATTTTTAGGAAGGTCATATTTTATTATTGGCGCTCTGTTCATTGATACAATTCTATTTTCATCAAAAACCTCGTTAGCAATTTCGGTAATGTTTTTATTTGCGTTTTCATTAATAGGTTCATTCAAGGTTTTATTTATAGGACCTTTTATAGGTTCATTAACAGCCTCACTTTCAGCCACACTTACAGCTTCATTCAATAAATCATCATTTGAAGACTTTTCTTGGTTTTGAGAATTTGTCAAATCCTCATAAGATGAAAGTTCATTAATGGGCCTAAATGAAATATTTTGTCTTTCAAAGAATTTAACTGAAAAATTTAATTGGGTTTTTTTGGCATTGAATACAATTGAATTTATTTTACTTTCATCGCTAATTATAAAGGTATTTCCTCCACTAATATTCCCGTTGTTACTATAATCTTTGTTACTATCATTTTTTTGATTTTCTTTATAATAACCCAAACCAAAATTGTCGTTTAATGACACTGAAACATTATAACCATTTAATGAAACCAAATTCTGATAAGAACTATTAGGATTATATTCTTTATTTTCAATGTATTGATTGTTTTCAAATTCATGATATCCAATTTTATTGTATTCATATTCAGTATATACGTTGAATTTAGAAGAGTATAAATCTTTAGTTTTTCTATTCAGCAAAAACACTTCATATTTTCCCACAATCCTCGGGAAAAAAAGTACGGGCGAGTTAGGGGAGTCAATAAAAGAGAATTTGCTTTCATCATTTTCTATCATTAGCTCATACTCGCCCGTAGGGAGATTAAAAAAAATATTAACACTTTCATTAAGAATATAATTGATTTTATCAGTAAATAAAGTAGGCTTACTATCTAGATTTTCCTTTGGAGATAAATCTAAATCCAAAGAACCAGAAACATCATACATGTTTTTGGGAATTACTTTAGAAATAGAATTTTTCTGATTTTCAAATACCACATCAAAACCGATTGAATCAATAATTTGATTTGAAAAAACCCTTTTTAGATAGATTGTGTATTGACCTATTTCATTTGGAATAAATATGTTATCCTCAGTTAAATCGCCAATCATCCTAAAAGTTCTTTGGCCATTTGATATTTCAACATATGAATTGGTTTGATCAATATTCTTCTCATTTGCCTTATCAATTATTCTAAAAAACACTGATTCTCCTAATAAATAGCTGGTTTTTGAAATCTGAATATAAGAATAATTGGTTTGTTTAAGATTTTGAGCAGATGTAAATGAGTTAGACAAAAACAAAGCTAGAAATAAAACGAAAAATAAGATAAAAAATAGCTTTGAGTTAAAAACTTTTAATAAAATCTTTGAAAAAACCTTTGAGAAATCACTTAAAAGAATCCTAAAGAACTCTCCTGAAAGATTAGACTTTATTGAAGTCCTGTTTAGATTAATATTCAAAGTAGTACTTAGAGAGTCAGATTTCATTCCCTTTCCAAAAATTTTAAAGTCTTTCATGATGCCCCTGCAAAAAACCTTATAGTCCCCTCACAAACTCCCCTTTCAACTAAAGGCAGATATAATTGCCAATACGTTGCATTAGTAACAGGTGTTGCTGGTTCGTTTTGTTTGTTAATCGTAAGATTCATCTGGTTTAAATTAGAACTTAATTGATTTTTATCATAGAAAAATCCTGATTCTAGTGAATATCGTTGGTTTGAAATATCTACATTATCCCCGTGTTCACAAGACAATGCAAAACCATCGCCTGTAATTGGATTGCTTCCACCATAGCCTAAAACAGAAACATTTACCTGCTGATTTCCAAGGTTTGTAATTTCTAAAACCTTCTCTTCTGAATAATGCCCAGGGGCTAAATCCCCAAAATCAAGCACTGCTAATGATACATTAATTGCATAAAGTGTGTCAATTAAAGTAGTGTTTATATTTGTATCAGAAAGATTACCAAAATCACTTGCGCTTACATTGCATTCCCATCCGCCACTTATTGCATAGTAATAAGGATAAAAACTGCATTCAAAATCAGCAATGTTGCCTATTGACCCAATATACACGCAACTAGAATTTGTATAATGAGTATTATTATTATCCACATCTTCACTCAAACTGCCATTATGATAGAATGTTGCACTAACATTTTTGATATCACTTCCACCATTTAAATCTTCTATACTCACATTACAAAAAACCCGTTTTGTGCTCCCAGCATTAAGGACGATATCTTGATCAACCTCAATCAATTTAATTGAAGGGTAATGGGCATTCATCGTAAAATTATAAAGCCCTGAATCTTTTGAATTTCCATAACTATCAGTGCAGTTTATATTCCAAAGATAATTTCCAAGCTCTAGATTTTTTGTAAAATTCAAAATCACTTCTTTTTGAGCGTCATCTATAGAATCATTATAACTCCCATTGACATTAAAATCGCATTTTACTACCGAAGAATCCGATATATTAAAATAAAAGAAAACTTGTCTTGATGTGTTCTCAATTGTATTATTTCCCGGTGCAATAATAAAAAGCTCTGGAGGGGCATCATCTTTAACAGTAATATTTTCAACACTTTTATTATTAAGTTCTAAAAAACTAACAGAATCACTTGAGCAGTTAGCTATAGCACTTATGTTTGTACTGCCCATTTGTTTTGTTAATACTGTAAAATTAGTCTGAATTGTGTTACCATATGATATATCTCCTAATACATTAGTTGAATTAGAGCCTTGTGAAAAATTTAAAACAGTCTCATTTGAAATAAACAACGTAACATTACAACCAACCGCATCATTAATTAAAGCCGTCAAATTAATCGTTACATTAACCTCTTGGCTTGTATTAAGTAATGCGTGATTTTCGGGATAAATTATAGTCAAATTAATCTCGGCAGGTCGAGAAATATTTAAAGTAACATTGATCTCAGTGGTAGAACTTAAAAGTAAGCTTTCGAAATAGCCATAGTGCGTTGAATTATAAGAATACACTTTGATGAGATCACCAGCAGTTCCAATGATTGAAGCAGAGTAAGCACCTGCAAGCTGAGGAATTGGAGGAGCATAAACCTTTGTATAAAAAACCTGATTAATGTCATCATTAATAATCTTTACTGGAATCTCATTTTCTGCTCCCGTCCCGTTAGTATGAAAAACAAAGCCGTTTATTGTTGCAGGGCTAGGGGGATCAGAAAAACTTAATCTTGAAAAAATAAAGATTAAAGCTAAAGCTAAAGCTATCTTTAAGAATATAAATTCCAAGTTAGGTGACATTCTACCTATTTTCATGACTCCCCTGTTAACTTATTAAATTTTTCAAAAAAATAAAAATTCAAAATAAAAAACCAAAGTATGCAAATGAACGAGGCTTTTGTGAAATCTAAAAAAATTCAAGATCTAAAAAAACAAAAAAATGTTTGTCGTCGTTTGCTTTCATTATTTTAGATTCACTTATTTCTCTACATTAACTCCATACATTCATTTGCCTACACTTATTTGTATACACTTATTTAAATCCAATCTATTTATATCAAACAACGCCCTCAGCAAAATCTCCCAATTTGCCTTAGGAACAAAACCAATCATTTAAAAAAGTGTTAAATGCTAAAAGTGTTAAATGCTAAATATTAAATCTAAATCCTAAATGAAAAACCTCTGCATAAATGCACTTAGCATCTTGCTTGATAATTAAGGTCATATTGTTTAGTTAAAAATGTTGGAGTTGTTGAAGTTATTGAAGTTGTCTTCAACAATCCGCCTCTTCAAACTTTAGATCTCAAGACGAAATCTCAAAACCAAAGTATACGAATGAGCGAGGATTTCATGAAATCAAAGTATGCAAAACTGCAAATTGGAATTACGTATTCACAAAATAATTAATTTGCTGAATAATTAACTATTCGCTGAATAATTAACTCATTTTATTCTTTATTTTTGGGATTAAAAAAATATGAAGCCCAATGTTTATAAAAATAACTAAAATGAGTATATAAAGCCAAGCTTTATTGCTTTCATCAAAGTCATTAGAAAGCTTATCAACCACTCCGCCAACATATCCTGTGATCTTAAAATGTGGGCTATCAAATAAGGTTTTATCTACATTTAAATCTAGATTCAATAAACTGCTATCTTGAAAGCTCTCAATATCTAGGCTCTTCAAAAGAATAGGTGTCTTATCCCTATCTCCCTCTTTAAAATATACATCAAGACCTCTTAGAAATGAAGAGCTTATTGTAACTTGATATCTATATGTACCATCAGAAAACCTCACTAGTTGGCCTTCATATTCAACAGAATCTTCAAATCCAACCAGCCCTTTAAATTCAACTGAACTCTCTTTATTATGATTATCTATTGAGTCATCATTTAACTTGTTTATTGAATTGTCTATTGGATTGTTTATTGAATTTTCAATAACTGGCTTTGCTCTCACCAATATTTTTGAAGACTTTGGAAGAAAAACATCTTTTCCATCAACCATTACCTTACCAAGCAAGGTAAGAGGGCTATTTAACTCCAAAGCACTTACTTTCTTTGCAGATCTCAAAACATCATCTATAAGGGATATTGCATAAATAGAATAATCATTTGAATCTAAGATATTTGCTTGGAAGAATATTTCTTTATTAATTTGCTCTTTGTCACCTTGTTTATTATTGCGATTGTCGTTGTATTTGTTTTTATTATCACCCTTATCATTATTGTTGTTATTGTAGTTGTTATTGTAGTTGTTACCGTCATCATTATTATTATTATTATTATTATTATTATTATTATTATTATTATTATTATTATTATTATTATTATTATTATTATTATCTCCAATAGGGGTAATGGAAATGGAATCAAAGTTGGTAGTAATGGTAATATTCTCTAACAGATTACTGACAATTATACCCTTAACATCCATAAACCCATCAACAATTCTTGTATCTATAATTTCCCATTTTCCCTCGTTTTTCCGTTCACCCTTAACATACTCTTTTTTTTCGTCATTGAATATTTCATTATATAAATCCTCATTGTTATCATTTATTTTGTATCCGTATAGTACAATATTTTCAATATCAATGCCCCAATCCCTAATCCAATCTTTTGATACTCCAAAAATTATTTTTTTACTACCATCATAATCCTCTTTATTATCCTGTTTATTATCCTGTTTATTATCCTGTTTATTATCCTGTTTATTATCATCTTTACCATCATCTAATATGCCCTCAGCATGATTAGCATGATTATTAAACAATTTATCTAATAACTCTTTTGAGAAATATTTGTAAACAAGTTTATCCATTAGAACAGAATTTTTAGTACCCACATCAAAGCTGTTCACTTGGCCATTTAGCACAACTTTATTAAAATCGTATAGACCTATATTATAATAATTTTCGTTGTTTTGATAATTATCTTGATTGATTTCATAATTATCTTTAAAATTGCTTTCACCACCGATTATAAGTTCATTTGCACTAATGTTTTGTAAAGCATCTTCATTAGCAATATTTCTACCATCTTGATTTATTAAAGTTCTAAAAGAGATATCACCGAAATTACTTGAACTACTAATTGTGTCTTTTTGTTTCTTAGGATTTTTGGCATTATGACTTAAAACACTGAGATTAAATCTTTGAATTGAACTAGCATTGTAACTATCAACAACCATCAACTCCACAAGATAAACACCAGCATCATTTTTCTTAGTTTGCCAAACTAAACTATTTCCAACAAAGCTACCACTAATCCAACTACTATTAACTATACTGCTCCCCTCCAAATAATTCTCTTCTAAATCATTTAAAACATTATTATTCTCGACAAGATTAGCCAAAGCAAGATTAGCATCGACAAGATTAGCCAAAGCAAGATTAGCCAGAGCAAGATTAGCCTCAGTAATATTAGACTCGATAAAATTAGACTGGGCAAGATTCATTCCGGCAGGTCCTGACAAGATCTTAAAATATATCCAATCAGATTCATTATCATATGCTACAATCTGATAGCTATACAGCTCCCCAGCTTTAACAGAAGTTAATGGCTCAGACACAATTATCGGTGCACTATTTTCGTAATAAACATCAATCTCAAACTCTTGAATATCATATAGCTCCCCATCGTATGCCTTTAAGATCACCTTATTAATCCCCCCTTGATTTCGCTTAGGAACCCAAGATAATCTATAATTCTCATTATCAAGATTATTCCCAGAACATTCTATACTACTTTGAACATTTTCAATACCATCAACACCATCAACACCATCAACACCATCAACACCATTAACACCATTAACACCATTAACACCACTAACACTCCCAACATTTTCAACAACCATCCCTTCTGGCATAACTTCTGGCAAGTACACTATTTTATCGCCATTCCAATCAAAAGCCTTTAGATTATATTCGTAGAGTTTTCCTATTTCAGCAGTGAGTATTGGAAGTGAAGTGATATTTGGTGCAAAATTAGGGATGCTCATATTTAGTCTTAGATCAAGATTATGGATGACACCCTTCAATGTTATATTAGACTCTGCACAATTTATTGGGTTACAGGCTTTTATATTTATTTTTGGGTTTCCAATCCAATTAATTGAAGCAGAATACCTTCCACTACTCCCTCTTCCAGTAGTTCCATTTATTGATTGCCCAGTATCTAGATTGGTAATTTGGATTGGAATTCCCTTGAACACCTCAGTCACTCCATCAAGATAAAAAACCCTTCCATCAACACCTTTTGGAACAGGAATTGCTTGGGCGTATGAGTAATATACCTGTGAAAAAATAAAGATAAAAATTAAACTAATAATCGTTACTAAATGTAAAGACTCTGAAATTTTCTTATTCCAAAAAACATTTCTTTCTTTCATATTTCTTCTCTTTTTTATTACTTTATTTCAGCCCTTTCTCTCATTTTTCTATTTTCCTTTTTTCATATTCTCAGATTTTCATATTTTCTTTTTGATTGGACTTTGTTCTTTACGCTTTTTTTTCTTGTTTTGGCATATGTGTCTAATTGCATAATATGTTCTCAATTACATAATATGTGTCTGAGCATATATAATGGAAAGTGATAAAATTATGGCGAATGACTCCAAACTGAAACCTCATTTGAATCAAAATAATATCCTTTTGCAGGATTCAAAGATGTAAAATCTTTGTTATTCCATGAAGGGTACCAACCCCAAGGCGAACCGGAAACAATATAGTGTATTGTAACCTCAAAGGATTGGTTTTGAGCATTAAACCTATTGATTGATTTTACAGAATTTTCGGGCTCTGTATTTATTAAAACAGGTGCATAATCTGTAGGTAATTGTGCATCTTCAACTGAAAACCAAGGTACAGTATTATAACCTTGAGATAACGAGATATTAAGATTATTTGAAGGCACCATCCCGAAATAAGTTACAATACAATTATCATCTGTTTCAAGCCAATACCCTGAATCATTTGAAATTGAAGTAAAATCCTCATCACCAATAGCCGGCACAAAATATCCAGACAACCAATCTGTTCTTTTAAATCCAGCACTAGGCTCATATTTCCAAAGACTTTCTACACAATCTGTGTCCGTTCTGAAATAATATCCATTATTTACCTGATTTTTAAGGGTATAATTTGATAGTACAAAAGGAATGCTTATTAGATTAAATCCTGTATATAATGCTGATTCATACTTCCCCAAATGAATATTACTTATTGCCTTTGCATCTCCTCTTATAGACGCAACTTGATAAAATTTCATTGCGTTACTTTCGTGATTATTATCAGTATAATTTAGTGCATATATTGGTGTTATATCAGGCGACCCTAAAAATCCTGAAGAATAGTTGGTAGTAAAATATAATTCATAGGAATCTGCCAAAGTAACATTTGACCAATTCAGAAATATACTTCCATTACCCATCAGTTCTATTGAAAAATTATCTGGATGAGAAAGTATTACAAACTGCCTTTCAACACTAAAATTACTCAAATTATATTGATTAAAACAAATTACTTTCCAAGTGTTTTCCCCATAAGGAACATCTGTAATAGTTGTATTTGTTTGGGTGTTATTTTGTGTTGAAATATTACCTGTCCAATTAGCTCCATTGATATAAACTTGACATAAAAGCGTAGCAGTAAGATTATCAGTTGCATTCCAAGAGAACAACAATGTTTTATTTGAAGTATTAAAATTATTCATTGGACTCATAAGATTAACTTTTGGCAATTCATTTGATACAATCTGTAAAATTGAATAATTCCCAGCAGGGTCAAAGCCACTTTTTGTTGCTCTTGAAACAACGGAATAATTTCCTAAATTTAGCGTACTTGTATTATAAATCCAATTCGAACTTCCCAAAATATTAGTTTGAGAAATATTTTGAGCAACAAGAGAATGCGTTTCTCCCATAGCACTTTGGTTAATGATTGGAGAAAGCACATAAGTAACATTTAATTCTACCCAATACAGATTCATAGTGCTTCCACCTGACCCACCTGTTTTGTATACCCTTCCCTGAAGCCTTGTTTTATTAAGTTCACTCCATGAAAGTGTTGGATAAGCAGATGTAATATCTGTATATCCTGAAGTTGTTTTTACAACAGTATTTGTTCCAAGATGTGCATTGCTATAACTTGTTCCATCATTTATACTATATCTTAAATACCAGTTTCCTGCAATAGAAGTTACATCGTATCTAAATCGTATCTCAACCCTAGTTATTTGCTTGCCTGGTGTTTGGTTAATAAATGCCCTTCCATGGGCTGATTCATAACCTCCACCACCGCCGGTTTCAGAAATTACCGCTGATGTTGCATCATTATATCCAACAATATTTCCAACATTAACAACTGAGCCTTCATCCTGAGCTGAAGCTTGAGCATAAAAAATAGCATTTGCATACTTTCCAATATCGTAATTTGGATCGCTTGCCAAAGAATTGTTGTAATAAACGTAATAATTATCATTATTTATTGAGCTTGCACTAAGGTTTGCTTTAAATGCCACATAACACCAATTGGAATCATCTCCAGAGTAGATTTCAACAGGAATCTCAGAGATAATACTTTGGTTTTGGTATATTATCCTTATTTCATTAACACAATCTGAGATATTTCCCGCTAGCCCAGTAATGTTGACTTCAGCCATTGCATTATTTTGGTTAGTTCCAGTTGTTTCGTTTAAAAGTATGACCTTTCTTTTAGCCCAAGAGCCATTCCACCAAGGGATTGTCGTATCCCCTTGTATTATAGAAGTTGTAACATTCAATACCAATGGATTATCAAAAAAATCTCTAACATTTGAAGTTATATTTGCCAAGGTTCCTTTCACATAAAGAGATTGGTTTAATGAAAGATTCACATACATATTAGCATTTTCTACTGCGGTGAAAATATTTGTTTTACTAATTCCTACATTATCATAAGAATCTGTACAATTTACATACCAATAATAATCCCCTGAAGTGGTTGTGAGAGTAAATCCTTTTGTAGTATTGACTGATACATCATTATCAAGTTGATTAAAGCTTCCATTAATATACAAGCTACATGAAGTAATCAATGAGTCATCAGAAACATTATATTGAAGCACACTAAGACCAGCACTAACGCTACTTTCATTTTTAGGAGAGATCAATTCAACATAGGGCTCAAATATATCATCAACAGTTATGAAATAAGTTTTCTGAACTGAAGTGTAATTCTGGGTTTCATTATAGACAACTGTAATATTATACACTCCAGGATAAGAAAAAGTTGATATGTTTTCAATAGTTCCGACTCCAATATCTATTAGTTCTCCTTGGTTATAAAGTTCAATATTTCCATCTGCAGGGTTTGTAATAATTGCTGTTATATTCACCTGTGATGTCTGATTAATTGTAATATTGCCTTCGCTTCCATTAAAATAAAGATTTATCAAAGACTGGGATTTATTTATTAGATATTCATAAGGGCTTGTGCTGTTTTGATTATCTATAGTATCATTTGCATACCATCTATAATAATATGTTCCAGCGCTGAGATTCGTCACATTATAAGAATAAATATTTCCAATATGATAGGTTATGGTTTGATTTTGCATAAAGCCTGAAAAGTTATGTTCAAGTATAACTTCTGAAAGTTCAAGGTTATCAATCCATGTTATATTAAACTCATAAAAATTCATTTGGTTATATGTTACAGGGCTTATAGGGTCTGATGATATATCGCTATATTGGGGAGGAGTTGTGTCTATTGAAAGGGTGTAATTTTTTTCATAAAATCCTGACCTCTTACTTTCATCATAGCATAAAACATTCCACACAAAAATTCCATCAGGGACAGTATAATAAAAATAGTTTGGAACACCAGTTTGTGGAGTGAGGTTATAAATTATTGGCTCAAAAGAACCACTAAAATTTGCATAAAGTGTGCAATTTAAAAGATTGGTATCGTTTGGGGTATAATTAAAAGTTACATAAGAATAATTAAAAAAAGATTCATTTTCAGGTGCATTAAGAATAACCATAGGATTAATAGTATCAACAGTAAAATAACTAACTTCTCCTTGCCTAAAGTTATGGTCTGTGCTATTATCATAACATGAAACACTCCAATTATGCTCTCCATCTGCTAAGCCTGTCGCTTCAAAGAAATTATCCGCCAAATTTTCAACATTATAATCTGTAATGTTGTATTGCCCATCAATATAAAGTGAACAATTTTCTATTCCTGTTGCATCTTCTACAGTATAATTGAAATAAAAGCTTCCACTTTGAATATGTTCAAATGGTTCAGGATAATTTGGCGTTATGCTTGGAGGGTCATGATCACTAGATTCTAATGAAAGATTATAATATGCCGTTACTGACTCAAGGCCATTAGTATCTGTGCAATTCACCCTCCAATTGTAGTTTCCATTTAAAAGAAATATTGAGAAATTAAAAGGAACTCCATCTGTAATATCATAGACATTTTGCTTAAAAGAATCATTAACAAGCAACGTACAAACATCTACACTTGCCAATACGTCACTTGCATTGATTGTGAAATCTACGATATTTGTATCAGTTATAAGTTCATCATCTTCAGGCCAGATTGGCATAATCACTGGTCCCGATATATCAACTGTAAGTGTATAATTTGATGGAGCAAACGCAGAGTTTGCAGAAGTATCATTACACCACACATTCCAGATATAAACGCCTTCTGTTAAGCTGATTGTAAAAAGGTTTGGGGAAGAATTGCTAATTGAGGAATTTGTTTGGTTATCCTCAAAAATCCCTGAAAAATTTCCATATAAGATACAGGTATCAATAGTATTTGTTTCGCTAGGAGTGTAATTAAAAGTAACCTCTAGGGTTTTTGAATAATTATTATCTCTGGGAGAATTTAAGGATATGCTTGGAGGGAGAGTATCGGTTATGTAACTATGAAAGCTTGTTGAATTTCTTGAATTTGCAAAGACATCATACCCTATAACCTTCCAATAGTATGCTTGGTTTTCATCAAATGGTATTGGAATTTCAAATGTGGTGTTATCAATTTCATATGTTCCATAAACAAAATCTACAAAAGAAAATGTTGGGCTTTTGCTTATAAGAATTGTATAATTTAAAAAATCAGGGGTTTGTGTTTCTTCCCAAGTTAAAGTTGGGCTAAGATTACTTGATGTTGTGTTGTTACCAGGCAAAAGAATATTGAAAGCATCTGGTGGAATTGCCTGAACTTCAAATGAAAGTGCTGGGTTTAAAGTAGCGTTTTTGCCAAGAGTATCATTCGCCCAAATAAGAGTTAGATTGTAAGTCCCAACTGCAGTTGTATTATCAAAAACAAAATAGTATTCATCTCCGTTTTTGCTAAGCGTATAATTGTTTGACCAACCATTTGGATATCTTAATGTTGCAATAGCATTTGAGATTCCAAAAAAATCAGTAATACTTACATTAAACCTTACAGACCTGTTTTGCCTTATTGTTGTCTCATTTAAAGTATAATTTTCTATTAGCGGAGTATTAGAATTGACTTTCAAGGTATAATTGCTTTGAGAAGAGTTAGACCTGCCAGCGCCATTTGTGCAATTTACGTTCCAAATATAAGTGCCATCAGAAGGTGAAACTGTAATATTTCTTATGGTATTGTTTGTAATGTTATAAATTGTAATATTTTTATCCCAGCTTCCAGAGAAATTTGCATAAAGTGTACAATTAGATATATTTGAGAATGTCTCATCTGTTACTGTGAAATTGAAATCTATTGGGGTTGAATTTAGAACCAAATTATTAGTTGGATAATTAAGTGTCACATTAGGCGGGTTTGGACCAGTATCTACTGTTAAATAGCCAGCATATACTGTTGCCGAAGTTGGTTTTCCTCCAGTAGACCTGGTAGGGCCATCTAGGTATAAACTAAGATTTGAGAAGTCTCCAGTTGGGGCACTCCACACACATTTATACCACCCAGAACTTGAAGCATAAAAGGTATTTGAACACCTCGGTGTTGCTCCTTGATATAAATGAAAAGTAAATTGCGCATTATTTCCTGTTGCAGCATAAACCCAAAGAGTGATATTATCAATTCTTGTTTGAGTTATATTAGGAAATCCAAATTGAGAAACCTGCCCAGAATCGATAACACTAGACAAGTAATCTGAAGTGTCTGGAAGATTTGGCTCTCTAATCCCATCACTAACTTCAGTATAAGTAGTACCTGTTCCGCCACTCCATTGTGATTGGTATGTAACATAAGGGTCGTAAAAATACTCTGGATCAATGGCTAATACCCACGGCCTTGCTTCATAGAATACATTTTTTTGGATTTCTTGAATGTCTTGGTCTCCGTAAATATCCTGAATATCCAGAGTATCTTGAATATCCTGAATAGTCTTATACTCAATAAAAGAAGGACCTAACTCCCAAAGATAAGGAGTTATCAATGGAGAGTTTGCAACATAACTTACCTCTGAATTATTAGTAAGACCCTGCCATTTGAGATACTTATAATCTTGATCCTCTAAAACCTCTGCTCCACCTGAATCAAAAACTGTAAAGTTTGAAGGGAGAACTTCTGTAAAATCAAAACCTTTACAATCAATAAAAGAAGTTATTTTTATTCTAGATTCAAAAGGGCTTTTGAATGGGTCTATTGAATAAGGAACTGTTCTTATTATGTCAAATTCGTAAAACTCTCTTACCTCAAAATAAGACTGAATATCATATTCAACAAAACCATAAGGGCTTTCTCCAATAGCTTTTACTGAAAGCAAGTATCTGCCTTCTGATTGGGTTTTTTCATATTGAGAAAAATAAATACCTTTTTGAAATTCATAAACTTCAGAATTGCGCGTTGATAGTGTAGCGATATCGCCAGTGGGTGAAGTGATATTAATAACAATATCTGCATTTTCAACAAGCATTCCTTTTGAATCTAAAACTACAACACTTAAACCAACATTTTCGTTTGGATAAAATATTGGCTTATTTGTGTTAATTGTTGCAAGCCCAGTTTCAAAGAAAGCACTATTTTTATTAGAGAAATTCACCTCATATTCAACACCAGGAATAATATTTTTTATCTTTACTAATTCTCCAAGGCATGCCTGTTTTGAAAAATCCCAATTTTCGCACCCATAAAGTTCAGTTCCCTTTGCAATCGTAATAAAAGTTGCACTTTCAAAATCAGAATCAAGGCTTATCGAATAAGAATTAACTACTTTAACATCGCTTATCTTTTCAGGAATATTATTCTTAGATTGAATTGATTTAACAGATTTAATACTATCAATTTTTATACTTAACTCTTTATCTTTTAATTCATCAAAAACTATATTCTTTACAAGCATTGTATCTTTTTGGTTCCTTTTAATTGGTGAATCAAATTTGAGTGTTAATTCTGAAACTTTTAATGAATTTTTTAATTGGATAATATTTTCTTCAAACTCAGATTCATTTTCCATAGAAAACTCTGCAATATTTAGTTTTATGTGCTTTCCAAGATTGTCTGTCACAACGATTTTATTTGCTAAGATTTTATTTGAAGTAGTTTTTTTATTTCTAATTGTAATACCATCAATTAATTTTTCATTGGGATTATTAATTTCTAAAGGGAGAGGTATATTATCAAGATTAGTTATTTCATTTAAGTCTAAGTCTATACTATCATTTATTCCAAGCACAATAAAAGATGCATTTATTTCTAAAAGCAGGTTTTGATTTGGACTTGAAATATCTGGCTTTAGTCTTCCATATAAAGTATATTTTCCCAAGGTTTTTGGGATAAAAGGTATTGGAACAATGCCATTTATATCTTCGTTTTGCTCTTCTTTATTCTCTTTAGAACTAGTGAAATAGTATATTTTTCCATTGTTATCAATTGATACTTTATAATTCTCCATTCCATCAATATATATCAAAACAGTTTCTCCTATAATGAATTCAGACTGAGGGTTTCCAGAGATATCAGTTATTGTAATAAGCGCCAAAACCAAATTTGGCAATAATAAAATAATCAATATGACAGCAAGCCGTTTATATAAATAATCCTTAAAACTATTAAAGTTCAATTTTGGATGAATTCCAGCAAATAGTATTTTTCGCTTTTCCGTTCTTTTGATGTTTTTTTTCATGTTTTATTTTTCATTATTGAGCCAATCAAATTATCTCAGTATAAAATACCACATATTCACTATTCGGACCTAAATAAGACCGTAGGCTTGCAGGGATTCTTATCTCAAAATCATAGGTGTCATTATAGCCTTGTGCTCCTTTATTAATAGTTGTAACAAATAAAACATCTTGGCTTTGATTGAAATTGGTGTTTCCATCCCCATAGTCCCAAAGTATTCCTGTTTTAAAATTTGAATTATTTGTACTATTTACAACGGGCACATTCTCAATTGTTTTATAAAAAATAGTCATATTTCTAGTTTCAATTGGCACTCCCCCTAATGTGAAAGTATTATTTATTGAATCGCCATAATTACTTGAACCTAAAGCACTATCAAGTGCTTCAAAATCATTTGGTGAGGATTGATTTGAAGTATCCCTTCCCAATGCCTGAAGTGTAGTCCAAGAGATATCTGAATCATAATCAGCTACATATATATTGCTTCCTGTTGAGTTTTCAACAAACCATTCAAATAAAATCCCTTCGTATCCATCCTGCATCTTGAGGGTATCGTTTGTATTGCCCATTACATAGTGCCAAAATACTACGGATAAAAATCTTGAAGCGTTGTTGTTTGTTTCATTTTCCTCTTGAATCAGATTATCTGGGTCTGCAATCACAATTATTTCTGTTGTTCCTAAAGGAGCACTTAGATTAACACTTATATTTTGTGATTCACTTGGAGCTAAACTAATGGTAAAATTTGATCCTATCTGGTTTCCCAAAACTCCAACTTGATTTTTCCATATTTGCACTATAAAATTTTCAGCAGTACTATTTCCTATATTTCTAATGGTAGCATTAATTGTAACCAAATCATTTTCTTTTGGATTTTCATCGCTGAAATAAATCTCTGAAGGGTTTACATAAATATCCGGCATTGGAACAAAAAAGCTCCATGTTTCACTAACATTATAATTGCCTGCCAAATCTATGCAACTAACATTCCAGTAATGATATCCAGCGGATAGGGAATCAACGGAAATGTTTTGCAATACACCTTCATCAACACTCATATTTATTTCTATAATTTCGGTATCAAAAGTAACATTGCAATATAAGGTATCTGCCATATTGTCGGTTACAGTAAAATTAAGCTCAGTTTGTGTGCCTTCTATAGGATTGCCATTTTCAGGTGCATGAAGTATTATTTGTGGAGCAACGCTATCATGATAAAATATTATCTCGCTACTATTATGCATATTTCCTGCAGAGTCATTTGATTGTAAAATTAAGAAGTATTCACCATCAGCTACTAGTGTTATTTGAGTCTGTGAAGGGGTGTTATTAGATACTACACCTGTTGCATTAGGGCTATTATTCAAAAAGAATGTATAATTTATATTAAGAGCCATATTATCTATTATCACAAAGTCTATTGTTGGATTTGTTTTAAACCAGCTTAAGTTTTGCGTTGTAATATTCCCAAAAGGATTGTCTATATCAACATAAAAAGTCCATTCTTCAGAAACATTATGGGCATTAAAAGAAGTGTTATCATAACACTCTATATGCCAATCATATGTTCCATTCATGCCCAATACTGTGAAATTATTTAATTCATTATTTTCCACGTTCAAATCATAGTCATACATCCCGCCATTAAGCCAAATAGAGCAATTTTCCATCCCTGTTTCATCAGATACATTGTAATAAAATACATTTGTTGAATTATTGCTCCAGCTTGAATTAGGTGGTGAAACTAAGCTTATATTTGGAGCAAAGTATATGTTAAACATTCGTGTTTCGCTGTAATTATAATTTTGTGCTAAATCAAAACAACTTACATTCCAATAATACTCGCCTTCAACCAAATCTTGTGCAAGAAAGCTCTTCTCTTGACTTGTATTAACTACATAAGGACCGTAATCTACTCCACTTCCATCGTTTGGTCCTAAATAAATTGAACAGCTGGCATTTGGAGACATTAAATCTGTTACAGTGTAGTTTAAGCTTATACTTCGCGAAGAGTAATTAGATATGTTTTCAGGGAAATTTAACTCAATAAAAGGCTTTTTTGTATCAATATATATATGTGTTATTGATGAATTCCTTTTGTTATTTGCATCATCTATAACTTCAAGTATGATTTCATAAAGCCCATCAGGATAGCTTGATAATGAAACATTCTTGCTAACTCCGGTTGTTAGATTCCCAGATGCATCTGGAGTTCCATTCACATATATTGTATAATTAATTATACTAGACAACAGGTCCGTTGCAGATATGTTTATTTCAGGCTCTGAATAATTAAACCAGGATAAGTTCATGGTATGTATATAAGGAATCGGAGCTGTAAGGTCTATTGCAATATTTAAAGGACTTGAGTTTTTAAGCCTTGATAAATCGTCTTTTGCCTGTATAACCACAATATTGTGGCCTTCATTTAAAGTTACATTCAAAAGATTAGATTCGCCATCATTAACATTTCCAGTAACACCAATAGGCGAACCATTTACAAAAAATGTATAATTTAAGGTTTGAAGAGTATAATCTTCTAAAGTAAAATTAAACTCAGTTGGCTGGTAGTTAAAGATAGAATTGTTTTCAGGATAGCTTACTTCAACCCTTAAAACTGAGATATTGGCGGTTGCATTATTGTTTGTTTCATTAAGCTCATTAATAAGCTCATCTGGATCTAATATTACATATATTGTATGATAGCCTTCACTAATTGACCATTCCACCGAAAACCGGCTAAAGGAATCATAAGAAACATTTTGTGTGTCATTTCCTATTAATATGCCTCCATCATTAGGGTCTCCATCCCAAAAGCTTGCAACAGCATTAATAGCATCAATTCCCCCAATATTGCTAACATTTGCAATTATAGTAATTGTTTCTAAAAGGTCAGGATTTGTGTTATTAAATGTGATGTTTTGAGACTCTATGTAAAGGTCAGGTTGATTGATTACAAATCTTTTTGTGTCAGAATAATTGGTATTGCCAAGGTCATCAACGCAAGTTACATTCCAAAAATGCTCTCCATCTGAAAGCTCTGCCACCAAATTGCTAAAGTTATTTCCTGAATAATTATTAATATTTTCAACTAGTATATCCCCTAAAGGGTCTGTAACAAAAAGATCGCAGTTAATTAAAACACTTGAGTTAAAATCAGTTGCATTCCACTCAAAAGTAATGTTATTATAATTAAAAGTCTGATTCACTTCAGGTGAAATCAATTCTATATAAGGTCCTAATAAATCAACATGAAATGTCTTTGGAGTGCCATTTACAGCAGTATTAGAACTAGGATCAGAACAATTAAAATCCCAAGTATATGTATTGTTTTCAAGATTTGTCAAAGTATAATTATTTTGTTGGCCCGAATTAATTGAGTTAATAGTATGATTTTCTTCACCATTTAAAATAAGGGTGCAACTAGAGATTTCACCTGAATTATCCCTTGGTGTAAAATACAAAATAACCTCGGCAGTGTTATTCCTATAATTATTAATTGGATTTCCAAGATTCACAGTTGGTGGCTCTTGAACGGTAAAATTTCTAGTGTCGCTGTAATTTGAATTATTTGCAGGGTCAATACAAGATACATTCCAAATATAAAAACTATCATTAAACCCTGATATAAGTTTAGTATAAGCTTCAGATTCGTTTACTAATACATTTGTAAGATTTTGTGTTCCGTTAATCGTTAGGTTACAATACAAATTTTCTGCCAGGTTATCAGTTACAGTCCAATTAAATAAAACAGATGATGAAGATAAACTATCCTCTTCGTCCGGATTTGAAAGAGTTATTTGAGGCTTTTGCCAATCAAGATAAATCGTGGCATTAGATGGATTTGAAGGATTTCCATCACCATCATAACATACAACTGTCCAATTATATTCTCCTTGCTCCATTCCAGTAAAAGAGAATGTATTATTTTGTTTGTTTAAAACTGTTGTAGTATTATCTGTATAATTTGCACTTGTGCCCCATACATTAATAGTACAGTTGACTATCTGGAAATCATCTTCAGGGATGTAGATAAAATCAATATCACTTTGGTTATGCCAGCTTAGGTTTTCAGGGCTTAAAAAAGTAACATTAGGTGGAGCAAAAACCTCAAAATCCAATTCTACAGAAGTATTATAATTTCCCGCTTTATCAACACATTCAACATACCAGCTGTAGTTTCCATCATAAAGAAGGTAATAATGAGTATATGGAGTGCCATTTTCAGCACTTAGACCGCTTCCTATGGAGTAAACACTGCCACTTTCATTAAGGTAAACAGTACAACTTAATGTTGGCGAAATCATGTCTTCTGTTACAAAGGTAAACGAGACATTGTTTACCGATACTATTTCATCTTGTTCAGGGCTTATTAAACTTATATTATAAGGCTCGTGAAGGTCTATATAGTAAACCCAGTCCTGTTCTGCTGTTCCGGTCAAACTATTAGTATCATTACACCTTACGTTCCAGATATATTCTCCTTCTGGAAGGTTCACGGAAAAATTGTTTACAACATTTGGAACTATTGAATCATTATATGTATAATCTGCACCATTTAATATCAGAGTACATCTTGTAAAAGTTTCACTCCCAAGGCTTGGGATGTATTGAAAAGTTACATCATTTAAGAGATTTCCAGTGTTATTTGCAGGGCTTACTAATTCAATATGAGGTGGAAGCAGTACACTGAAATTTCCAAGTACAGAATAACCTGTATTTGTCGCATTATCTATACATGCAACACTCCAGTTATAAGCCCCAGTTCTCAGACCTTCAACGGTGTAATTTGTAATTGTGTTGTTATAGCTTACAATACTTGTATTGTTAACATTGCCATTTATGGTAAGATTACAATAGGTTATATTTGAGAATGTATCATTAGCCATCCATTGAAAAACATAATCAGTCGTATTAACTACCTCTGCTTCGCTTGGCGCAATTAAACCCACCAAAGGGTCTCCTCTATCAACAACAAAAGATCTATTTCCTGTTGTGTTAGTATTGGAGTATGTGCCTGCATCCGTACAATTTACGCTCCAGTTGTAATAACCTTCGGGCGGATTTGTCAATGTAAAATTAGCCATCTCACCACTATTTATTTCTGTTGAGTTTGTTTGGTTAAAAACTCCGTTAATAAATAAGTCACATGCCAAAAATCCATCATTATCGGTTGCGGTATAATAAAGAATAATATCAGTATCTTTTATGTGAGTGCCATCTTCTGGAAGATTTAAAATAAGTCTTGGAGTTTCGTTAAGGGAAAGGTTTCTTATTTCAGAGCTATTAGAATATCCGCCAACATCTGTGCAGTTTACATACCAATCATGTTCGCCATCAGAATACCCATAGCCTGTAACGTTTTGCCTAATACCACTCGTGGCATTTGCAGTTATATTCTCTAAGCCATCAAAATATAAAGTACAGCTAAGATTATCGTAATTATCAGTAACGGTATAAGAAAACAAGATTGTGGAATTGGTTAAATTGGCAGAGGGCTCTGGTTCGTGAAGCTCTATTAGGGGCGGAGTTATATCAACATAAAATGTCCAGTTTGCTGTGGAAGCATTATTCCCACCATCATCAAAGCAAGTTACGCTCCAGTTATATCCAGTTTCTTCAAAATCAGAAGTGAAGTTATTAAGCCCGTTAATCAGACCGGTTTGATTGCTTTGATTATAAACTCCGTTAATAAAAAGCTGACATTCGGTAAGGGCAAAGTTATCATATGCATTATAAGTTAATGTTACTGTTGTAGAATTAACACCGTTGTAATTTCCTGGATTTAAAAGATTTACCAACGGAGACTGGTCACTTACGGTAATATTTCTTGTTTCTGATACATTAAAATTATTTGCTAAATCACTGCAATTTACATACCAGCTATAATTCCCTATTTCAAATCCATATACAGTAACATTAGTTGCAGTTGCATTTGTACTATTTATTGTCTCATTTATTGCTCCATTTATATAGAGTTTACAACTCATATTTTCGGAACGCAAATCATAAGCAGTCCAATTAAATAACACATAAGGATTTGTTGTTGAAAAATTTGGTTCGGGCTCGTTTAGCTCTATGTTATATGGAGCATATTTATCTACATCAAAATAAAAAACTGAGGAATTTCCAACTCTGCCGGATTCATCTTCACAGGACACGCTCCAGTTAAACCTTTCTTCAGGGATATTTGTAATTGTAAAATTATTATTTAGGTTATTGAGTATAGCACTTGAATTTGATTGATTAAATTCTCCATTGATGTAAAGGCTACAATTCACATATCCATTTGAGCTAGAAGGAAGATATACTAAAAGTGCATCTGTAAAATTCACCCAAGTATCATTTCCTGGATAAGAAAGATTTACTGTTGGGAATTCTGTACTTGCTACATTTATTCTTATAGAATCAGTAGTGTGGCTCTGATAATAGGACTCTGCATAACACCTCACATCAGCAGTGCCATAACTACTGGCATTAATAGATATTGAAGTGCTTTGGGTTTCATTAAATACTGTACCTAATTCGTGAGGATTAACCTCGCTTCCATTTAATGTGAGCATTCCACTACTTCCAATATTGACCCATGAGCCTGTAGCATTACTTTGTGCATAAACGCTTGTGTTTATACATCCGCCTTCTTCGCATGTTACATTACAAGTCAGATTAAAAGAATCGCCTTGATTCAAACTCAGCTCAGATTCAGGATAGATTAGTTGTGATGATAAAAAGCCAACTTGTGTAAAACCAGTTAGGTTAAAAAAACTTGAAGCATGATCAATTGCATGCTCAAAATCCTTGGATTGCGCAGGATGAGTATTATACATCTCAATCTCATAATAAAATCTATCAGTACTTTGCACCCTGATATTTGATGAATTTGTGCATGAGCCTACTGAAGCTGTGGCATCAGAAGTTCCTACGCCCGTAGTATTAGAACAAATTAAAGTAGTTTGATCATTTTCATCAAGGATATATAGATACCATCTAGCAAAAAGATTTGACTCCACATCTACAAAATATGTGCTGAAAAGAGTTGTTGTACTAGCATTAATCATGCCCCCATTTGCACCTACATAATCAGATGTTGCCTTTAAAATATTCACAGTAGTTCCACTACTAAGAGTTCCAGTTATCTCATTTTGTACTCCATCGGTCTGTTGCGCAACTGATATATCGCAAGGAAGGCTACTACAATCAGATGAGCCTGTTTCATACCACTCTCCATCATAAATTGGCTTCTCAACTGAAATATTAATTGTCCTGTTGGCACCTATTCCAAAATTAGTTGCGTTATCAAAGCAACCAATACTCCAATTATGCACTCCATTTGGCACATTGTAGGCGATTGTCTGATTTTCATCCTTAGTAATAGGCGTTGAATTCTTTACAGCTGTTCCATTTAGGTATAGGGTACAGTAATCTATCGGAGAAGAATCGGTTACATTATAAGTAAAAGTAACAACATTTGAACTAGTAATAGTGGTTAGATTTGCAGGGTCAATTGGAGTAACAATTGGAGAGCTGTTATCTATTGTAAGGGTATAATTTAATGGAGCGAATTCGTTATCGCCGTTTGAATTATAACATTCAACATTCCATACATAAACCCCTTCTGAAGAAAAGGTCGCTCCCAGCGTATTAACAGATCCATTTACAGGGCTTGTGGTGCTGTTTTTTGAGCTCCATGAGCTATGGTTTGTATAAAGTGAACAATTGGCTAGAGAAAACCCAAGATCAATAGGGGTATAAGAAAAAGATACAGTGAAATTATTTGTATAAGTATTATGACTCGGAGCATTTAAAGCAACTGATAAGTTTCCAGGTGCAGTATAATTTAGCGTATAATTAACATAGTCAAAAGATATTTCCATACTTGGAGATTTTCTTGAGTTTCCTGGAGCCTTGAAATCCATGCTTGCATTTAGATAGGTATAATAGATGCAATAGTCAGGCCAGCCACTGCAATCAAAATTTGTAAAAGAGCGATCACCTGAACTATCTAAACTTGAATTTGTCCATGTAAAGCTTGTAGTTGAAGTTGCTGTTCCGCTCCCAATTGTGGCATCATCCGAATTTGATGTTGTGGTATCATGATCATATTTTCCATTCTGATTTGAATTAGTCATAGTGCAACCATCTTTAGTTATGGTTAAATCAACGCCAAATCTCATTGCCTGTAAAAAAAAGCTTGTTGCATTCTCAGGAACATTGATTGTATGGGCACAATATACAGAACAACTTAAAGTTCCACTTTTTTGGTCAACAACAGAATCAGCACAACTACAATCATAAGAGGCATTTACTTCGCTATATAACGGATCTTCGGGAGTGATGCTAAAGCTATACTCTTCTCCAGGAACAATATCCCTTACCTTCTGCCAGTAACCAAAACACTCACCAGTTGTAAAATTATATTCCTTACATACATAGAGCATAGTTCCTTTAGCAATTGATCTTACACTTGCAGTTGTAAAATCCATTTCAGTTGGATCAATTGCATAGGATTTAACTGAAGGCATACCGTATATTTTGTGTGTTTGAGCCACCTCTTCAATACCTAGCATACTTGATGTATCTTTTAATTGGTAAAATCTAATACTATTAACACTAGGGGTAGGATTAAGTATCTCATGCTCTATTCCTCTTGCAGTCTGAACAAGTCTTCCAATTCCTTGCTTTTTTTCGGAAAACCTGTTTCGCAAAGTGAATGGAACTGAGGCTAAAGGAATAGAAACTAAATCTATCGGGTTAACAATTGAAACACTACTTATTTTATTAATCTCTAAAGAGAGATTATCGTATAAATCAGGAATTTTTTTAGAACTATCCAAAACTAAAAATCCCCTATAATCTAGGATTTCATTTTGCAATTTCAAATAAATTGAATATTTCCCTAGAAGCGTAGGATAAAACTCAACATTATCAAGCTCACCAACAAAAGCATAATTCTTTTCATTATGAGTAATTAAGAGTTCGTAGCTTCCCATTAGGTTTTCATTAAGAGCCTCAAAATTAATCTTAACCTCTTCTCCTAAATAAAATTCTTCTTTTGAAAGCTTTATTTTTTCAAGATGTTCGCCTAACTCTCTTAAGTTTATAGCATCTGCAATAGGCTCTTTGGGTATTTGCTCATAAGACTCTTTTATAACCCTAAATTCAGTTTGTGAAAGCACCTTATTTAGAGATTTTGATATGAGAGATACAGTATATACGCCTTCATGTTCAGCTAGAAAATCAATTGGGAATTCTAGTGTACCAACAAACGTTTTTGTAGAGTTTCCAGATACAATTTTTAGCTCAAAATCCTCACTTAACTTTAAAGAAGAGATACTTCCACAATCGCTTCCTTTGCAGATATTTATACGAATTACTTGATTTTCATAGTAGGTATAATTAGATAATTTTAAGCTAAAATAACCAACATCATTAGAATATAAGTTACTTTGCGCTAATGAAATTTTCAGACCGAAATTAAAAACAAATAATAAAAAAGCTAAAGCTATCAAGCATCTAAGAATAACCTTACATCTCTTAAAATCATTCTCTTTTAATTTCAATTTAACCCCTTATTTGAACAAACTAAAAAAACGAAAATTAAAAAGTAATATTAAAAAATAAAAAAAATGTATGTAAAAAAACATATTGCTATTTGCTTTGAGCACCTTGAGTTATTTCTTCATCCTTTTGCTTTTTAAAAAGCCCTGAAAAAAGACTTTTCTTCTTTTTGCTTTCTTTATTATCATTAGACTCAGTTTCTTTGCCTTTTGATTCTTCTTCATTTGAATTAATTACGCCAGTATTCTGAGCACCTTGTTCATTGTCTTTATCTTCAAAAAGCATATCTTTTTCTTTTGAGGTTAACTTCAAAAGTCTTATTGCCTTATCCACCCTCAAAGAAAGTTTTTCAGAAAGGGATAAAAATTTATTGTCTATATTATCCATACTGCTTTTAGCTTTTTGGTCTAACAAATTAATGATACTTGTTGTATGCTTCTCAAAATCATTGAACTTTTTAACATATGTTGCAAGTTCTTTTTTATCTGCCTTGTCTTCAGTTTTGACCTTAATTTTTTCAAAGTCATTTCCAAGCTTTGAAAAACTTCGCTGAAGATCTTTTGTAACATCATTAAACTTGTCAAATTCTGCAAATTTTTTCTCAACCTCAATAAACATACTTTCGACCTTATTTGAATGCCTCTCAATAATTGCCTCTGTTTTTTTAATATCAATAAGTTCTTGTTTTATTTCCTCATTTAGTTTAGAGACCTGTTCTATACCTTTGTAAAAATTCATCTGTCTTCTTATGCCTTTAATTTCACTCATAAGGTCTCTCATTAAGGTTTCATTACTCTCAAGATTTGCTTTGAGAGCTTCTTGTTTCGAATCAAGCTTTCTTACCTCTACCATTAATTGATCAGGCTTAACACTTTCTACCACATCAATTGCTTTTGTTGCCGCCGCTTCAACACTTGAAACAGTCTTTTGTACATCTGTAATAAGCCCTCTCATTTCTCCAATCTGTTCACTTACTGAGGAAAAGCGTTCATTGGTTGCAAGCCTTTGTTGATTTAATCCTTCTAATTGAGCTTTGAGTTTTATTAACTCAACACCCACATTCTGATTTTGAAATTCATCAATTGGTTTTGCAGTTTTTTGTTCTATTTCTGCTTGTTCGTTTGCAAGATTTTGCTTAATCATTTCCTCATCAGACAATTTTTTTTTAAAAAGCCCCATTTTGTACCACCATACTATTTACCGAACATTTCCATAATAATCATTTTTGGTCTTGTTTTCTGATTTTATTTTTGTAAAACTTATTGAATAATAATTATTCCAAAGACTATTCTGAAGGCTTAACTATTTCATCCCAAAGCCCTGCTTCCTTTAATATTTGGGTTTTTAAATCAAGCTTTTTCTCTGAAAGTGCTTCTTTTATGTCATTTTCAATATCATCAAGCAAAAGATTAATGTTATGATAGTCATTTTTATTACTTGAGTAAGGAAGATATTTAATTTTTGACTTAATATTAATCATCTTAAGATGAGGGATTAGCATATCATAACCCTCTTTTCTAAAGCCTGAAATCTGCTCATCAAATTGAACACACCTTTCTTTTATCGCACTAATGGTTTCAAGATTTCCTGACTTTATTGACTTTGACCTTTTTTTCAAAGCCTTAGTCTTATCCAAAAGTGCTTCTGATGATTCCAAATGGGATTCAAATCCTTTTTTTGATTTATTTATCTCTCCAAAAAAATCCTTCTCATTTTGAGTGCTCACATCATTTTCAATAACGTTATCTTTAGGAATATTCTTATTAAGCTGTTTAGTTTCAAACTCCTTTATTGCTTGAATGAATTCACTTGGGTCTTTTAATTTTCGAATTTTATCTGCTAAATATGATGCTCCAAATACATGTTCTAACCAATTAGAATAATCATTATTGTTATTATTTGTATGAAAATGAAAGTTCTCAAGATTTAAGTTGTGTGTATTTTTGATAATTTCTGATTTAAAGTCTTGAAATGACTTAAGAACTTCCCCATTCTTGCAAAAGAAATAGTGTTTGGGGTTATTTATTTGAGATGATATTAATTCAAGCATTATTTATCACCTCAAATAGTTCTTTTTTTGTTTTGGCTTTAGATATTTTATCTGCAATTTCTTTTTCTCCAAATACTCCAAGTACCCATGCAGAGAAATCATTTTTTGATTCATTGACATGATTATTAAATTCCTCATCAGACATTTCAGATAAATAGTTTGCAAGCTCTGATATACTTTTAAGTTCTACTCCGTTTGAAAGCCAGAAACTCTTATCCTTTGGTGCAAGCCTTTCAAGAATTTCCTTTTTCTTTTGTGGGTCTATTGACTTTTTAACATCAGCATCAAAGAACTTTTCAATATCTTGGTAGTGCGCTTTTATGTTCTCATCAGGCTTTATTAAAGAATTGTCTTTATTTATTTGAGCAGATTTTAGAGAGCTTTGCTCTAAGGATTGTTTTTGTTCCTCTGGATTTGAAGTACTTGTTTCTTTTTTGGAGTTTTCAGTATTTAATGAAACATTTTCATTTAAATCGGTTGCTAGTTTTGGGTTTGGACCTTGTGCTTTTGTTTCTTCATTGTTTATTTTAGGAGGATTTTTTAATGCTGGAAGCTTTTGCCCTTTTTCTCTCATATCTAAAAGCTTTAATATCTCAGATCTATCTTTTGTTTCATATAAAAGATTTCCAAGTTCTATATCATTAACAGCGCTTATTATCCAATCAGCTAAATCATTTTTTGAATCATTTACATGGCTTTCAAAATCCGAATCTTTCATTGCTTCTACTTCAGAATATAAGCCCTTTGGATTAACAACAAGCATTCCATTTACAAGTTTTAGAATCTTATCTGGAGGAACGTCTTTTTTGAAATTAGTAGTCATATCTTCTTTTTCTTCCTTTTTGGTTTCCTCTTGTTTGTTTTGCGCAACAAAATCTTTTCTATCTTGTTTTGCTTTTTCAAGTTCTTCTTTTAACTCAGCTTCAGAAACCATTCTTATTTCAAGTTTCTTTGGCGCTTTTCCTAATTTATCCCATACTTTCTTAAGCCTTGGCAAAAGACCATCAAGATAAATTTTTACCATGTTAAAATTACCACTTTTTACCTTATCTAATGCCAACTTTAGCTCAAGTTTTAAATCGAAAACATCCTGCTTTAAATCTTCTAATTGATCAAGTTCATATTGAATTTGGTCTATTTGTTCGTTATAGGTATTGTATGATTCGATTTCATCATCAGAAAGTCTTGCTACTGAGTGAAGTATTGGTCTAAAGGTTACAAAGTAAGGTTTACCCCTATTATAAGCGCTGTTTTGAAGCATTCCGGTTCCTACGCTTGCTTTAACAAGACTTTGCAAGATATCAGCGCCATATTTGACCTTAATTCTATCAAGGTCTCCTTCATCTCTTGTTCTCATCTGGATTTCTGTGTTGATGTTTGCTTTAATCTGCCCAACGAAATCTGCTAAAACCTGACTAATAAGCATTACACCTATTCCCCACTTTCTAAACTCTCTGCAAGCTCTTTCGATTTGTAAGAAACCTTCCCCACTTCCACCGAATTTTGGCAAAAGCCTATGAACCTCATCGTAAACTAAACAAAGTCTTAATGGTTCTGACTCATCAAAATTAGAGTGAAATACCTCTCTTACAGTATTAGCTACAAAGATATCTATATCTGTTGGATCGAGTCTATGGATCGCAAAAACTTGGATTTCGCCAGGCTTCATGTATTTTTTAATATCAATTAATTCCCTTGCGTTTTTTATCTCTCTAATGTTTCCCTTAAAAGACATAGCTTGATTTTCTTTCATTCCAAAATTAGGATATAGACTTAAAAGCCCCTTATTAGTAAGTTTTCTAAGCATACCAGTCCATTGTGCAGTTGGGTCAAACACAATTACAGCTACATCTTTCATTAAAAGTTCCTCAATAATAACTTGGGCACTAAAGCTCTTTCCTCCACCTGTACTTCCTGCAACGATTGTGTGGGTTTTAAGATTTTCAATATTGATATAGGCCTTGTTATCACTTTCAGCAATCTTTCCTACAAAAATGTTTCTTGGTCCAACTTTAGGAATCTGTGTGTAATCAACTTTTAGATGGTATTTCTTTTTGGATTCTATATCTTTTTTTATGTAGATTATCCCTGCTATAATCCCTGCAAGCCCTAAAATTATAAGAAGTAAATGCCAAAGTTTTACTTTTCCAAAAACCATGTATTCATGCAAAGGAAGATTTACTGTAAAAAGATAATTTGAACTTGTAGTAAGACCTAAGTAATTGGCAGTTACCCTTAATGCATAGTCTCCTACTGGAAGGTCTGTAGGAAGAGGTGCAGTCTTAATTACAGAGACAGATGTTTTCACATAAAGGTTAGTTGTATGAGTCCAAACCGTTTTTGTGCCTTCTATATTTTGTATTGTGTATATTGCCTGAACAGGATATTCCCTGTCTGTTAAAAGATTGGTAAAGTCCGTTCTAAAAGTAAATTTAGAGCCAGGGTATAGCTTCTTGTCAGTTGCTGAAATACCTATCAAAAGCGCTTGGATAGGAATTTTATCTTTATCTAAAATCTCAATAGAGATAGGGATCTCGGCTTCAATGCCTCCTGTAATATTTAGTGAACCATTATAAACCCCTGGACTTAAATTACCAAAAAAAGTAAGCATAGTTTGACTTTCTTCTCGAGGGTTTAAGTATAAATTTTTTTTGTCAATTACAGTTAAGTTGACAATATCACCTGTCAAAGTAAAATCAACCTCTACACCCGTTAATTTAAAACTCTGAATATATACAATGTCTTGTGCAAACTCACCCTCTCTGATTTTTTTTTCTATGGAACGGTAGGGAATCCAAAATTCTTTACCCTCAAAATCAAATGGCCTCTCAATTACATAAGGCACTTCACCCGGACCATAGTCAGGCCCATAATCAGGACCTTGATCTGAATAATAATCAGGGCCAATATCAGTGTAAATATTTGGTGGGACATCAAGCTCTAAAATTATGTTATGTTCAACCATCTGGTCTTCAATCACAGTAACGTTCCCTGCATAAACCTTATACCCTTGTTTTATTGCAATAATCTTTTGTTCGCCAGTTGTCGCTGTTAGATTATAAAATCCATTTTGATTTGTAACTGTTGAAGAAGAGCTTACTACTATTATAACATCATCAACAGTATTTCCAGATATATCTGTTACTGTTCCATAAACTCCTCCCCGTATATCTGATTCATTTTCACCTGCTAAACATACATTAAAAGGGTTTATAAAAACATAGTATTTTGTGGTTTGATTGTTGCCTATTGGAAGCAAAAACTGATAGTTATAATACCTGTCATTAAAGCCTCTTGTAAGGATTCTATTCAAATGAGCTACATACACTAGATTGTTGTGTCTATCTTTTAATATTCCTGTATCATATGTTTCTTCTTCAGTTCCAGTTCCTACCGAAGTAGCAACATAAGGAATATTATTTATCGTCCTACTTCCAAGTTCTATACTCATAGTTTTTGTAAATGTGTTATACGCAGAATCGTAGTGAGTTGAATTAATTCCTATATACTGGTCTATTAACGCTGGAGATGCAGGAATTAAAGAATTAAAATCCACTTGGGATTCAGGCACTGTACTTGCAAACATCAGATTTCTTTTATTTTTTTCAACGCACTCAAAAAACATATTTGCTTCAGTCATACTGCTAGGTTTTAAATCAAATTCCCACGGTTGAGTTAATCCCACACCAAATGCTGCACCGTAAAGTCCCGCCCAATTATATGCGGGTTTTTTGAAAAGCAGATTGAGCTGATAAATATAACCTCCCTTACCCTCATGGTACGCAACATAAGCAGTATAGCTACCAAAGATTCCAAGTATTATAACAGCTATGATTGAAAGAATTGCTATCAGTGAGATTATTCTGTTGGTTTTTCTAATCTTTGCATATTTAAGCATAGGATTGGCCTTTTCAGCTTCCATTAACGCTATCGCTTCCTCTATTGAAAATTCCTCTTTTTTATCCTTGGTTTTTGTTCTTTTGAGTATGATAATTTCACCCAGATAATTTTTAGACAATCTTATTTATTAGGTTAATAAGATATTCATAGTTTGCCTTGTATTTTTCTTTTGTGTTCTCATCAAGTGCATTATAAGAATCCATCAAAATAACTTTTTTATTTCCAAGGAATTCTTTTGTAGTTTTTTCTTTTTTTGACGCAATCTCATCAATAATCTTTTCAAAGAATGCTTTATTAATTTCATTAAATAGGGATATTGCTTGGCTGTAAACTTTGGATTTTAGCTCTTTTGGATATTTCTCATAATTTAATTTGATTTCTTTAAACACTAAATTTGCCTGTAAAAGATTTCCTGCATCTAGGTAATCTTTACAATCATTTATCAAAAGATTCATAAGGTGTTCTTTTTTCTTGTTTGATCCAAAAATCTTTCTTATGTGATCAAGCATATCAAATGCATAAATCAGGTATACTACTAAGATGAAAAGAAGTATCACTACAAGCCAAGCAGATGAACTTAATTGTGGCAAAGGGATTATCGCAGCACCTGTAATTAAGTTACCTACTGATTTGCCTTTTGCTAAAAAGACCTCATCAGACATTAGAATGGTTAGCGAATTTTTTGCATTTTCAATATCCTTTGTGCCCTTTATGTAATAAACAATCCTCGGTAGGTCTTTTGAGAATCTAAGTAAAGGATCTTTTTTAACAATCTCTCCTTTAGTAACCATAGTTATCTCATCACTACTTTGAGCCGTATCTTTTGGGATGTATTCTAGCAAAAAAGATTTTTGTGAAGCATTTCCTGTTAAGGTAACCTCTTTATCAACTAATGTTACTTTTTCAACGCGACCATCAATGTAATGCAATTCAACATGGCTTATAGTTGTTTTAATTAGAATAAGATTTTGAAGATCATTTAAGGCTTTTAAATCTAAATTTCCTAACAGATTCTTACTCTCAGCATATTCTTTTGCAATAATAGTAAGATCTTCTTTTTTTGGATAGGTTACAAAGTCCTTAGACTCACCAACAACTATATCATAATAAGTTGTTTTTTCAAGGAGTTCTAATGAATTTTGATATTCATTTCGTTTTCTATCTTTTTCAGAATCAGACAAATCCCTTCTAAACTGCAGTGCATTTATATCTCTTAAGATTCTTTCAAAGTCCCTTAAAGCCAAATCCAAATTATTTCTGAAGTTTAGTGAATTTGCAGGACCTTGCCCTTTATAATCAAGATTTTCAAGGTTTGTATATGCTTGGTCTATTTTTGATCTAATTCTTCCAGCATCAACAAGTTCATCATCATCTGTACTTGACATGTAAGAAATTAAACTAGTTTCATTAGATTCCTCACCTTTATTTACAATAAAGTTAAAAATTTGAGAGCTAAACGGAAGTGAATTTTCCTGGGAACACTCAACTTTCCATTTATATTCTCCATTTTCAAATTCTTTATTAAAAGTTATGTTTTGTTTTGATTCTAAACTAAAATCTTTAACCTGTTCAAACCAAGATGATTCTTTTTGCGCTACATATAACACACAATCTGTATTTTTTTCAATATCAACAGTTGCCTTGAAATATACTACTCCTTTTGATGATCGTTGATTGCTATAAGGTTCTAATAGTATAATTGGATTTTCTATTGAAAGATTATTTATTAGAGGCTCATTTGATTGCAATCTGATTACAACAGTTTCATTTTTTTTAACCTCATAATCCATTATAGAGCTTTTATAATCAGTTGCTGTGATTTTTAACTCATAATCATTAGGGATTAATTTAAATGAAGCAATTCCTGAATCATTTGTGTATTCTTTTTCATTATCAAAGCTAACACTTGCAAGAGGTATTGATTTATTTTCGCTATCAATTACTTTTACCTCAACTTGGTACCAATCATTCACAGAGATAGTAAATAGTTTTTCTTGTTTATTTCCTTCATTATCGCTTACTTCAATTCTGGTTTCATAGTTTCCGGAAGTATCATATTTTATATTGAGTTTATTTCCTTTAATCTTTGTTCCATTTTCAAGTTGCCAAGAATAATTATAGGGCAGTATTCCGCCATTTGCAGATGCTGAAAGTTTGATTTCATCCCCCTTAAAGTATATTGTTTTTCCACTCAAAGCAATATCAATACTATTCTTTATTTTATAGGTCTTACTTATTGTTTTAGTGATATTATTTTTTGTTAGAGTAGCATTGATTATATATTCGCCAGTTTTATTTACACAATGAAGGTCTATTTCTTTTGGGAAGGTTTCATTTGATAATTGAAATGTTTTTAAACATTCAGCAAAAGAACCTATCATTGATTCTTTAGGTCCATAATTAAGTATAGAAATTAATGAATTTTGAGGAGCATACAATAAAAATTGCTCTGATGACCCTATGTCATATTCTTGTTTTGCTAAAATATTAAATTCAAAAGGGGTGATATTTACTAGCCTAGTTACATTTTTTGCTAAATAATTTTGTGTTTCATTAAAGACCAATGAAACCTCATATAAACCAACAGGCTTAATTTGTTTGTTTATTTCAATAGGAGTAATGTTATCACCAGTTGCTATTTTTGAGCCATTAAAAAACATCTCTACTGCTCCTTCATCTTGCAATGTGAAGCCCTTTAAATTAATTGTACTCCCTTCTTCTGATTGAAAGTCTTGTATAGTGGAATTTATTAGGAGCTCAGTATTAGGTTCAATTTTTTTGATTGAAAATAAAATTTCTCCAGTTGAATTTGAAAAAAGATTAATATCTGTTGCAAGCACCCTGAAACTGTATTCTTGTGATTTCAAATTTGAAAATGAGTAATTACATTCATAAACCAACAGATTATCTGGATTTAATATTTCTTTTTTCACACATTCAAGGGAATATTGAGATGATGAATTGGTGAAATTATGCTCTATTAGATTTGCAGATAAGTTGCTCTTAGAGTATATATTCATCCTTAGGAAAAAACTAACTCCTTGAGAATAATTATAAGTTGATTGGGTTGGAGAGAGTATTTCAAAAACTATGTTTCCATCATTACTCTGAGGAGTAGGACTAACACTTACATTTTGTGATACGCCTAAATTAAACAAAAGAATACTTATTATAAATACTAATAAAAGTGCAATTGACCAATAAAAAGATTTATTGTATTTACTTGTTTTATTAAGTATATTATTTTTTGCTTTCATTTTTTTAGCTCATCTATTATTTTTTTTAATTCAGCGACTAGTTTTTCTTTATCTTGCGTAGTTTTTTTAGTTATGATCTCTTTTTCTAGATTTTCTCTTACTTTTTTTAGCTCATGCTTGTAAGGCTCTATTTCGAATAGACATTTTTGTTTGACAACCTGCCTGATTTCATCAGAAAGGTCCATATAGTGATTTTCTACTGCTAACTCCTTTAATTCATTAACAAGCCCTTTTGGCATTCTTATGCTTATCATTACATCATTCATCTGTTTTCTCCTTTGAAACTAAATGATTTTTTTTCTCTTTGTTCTATGACATACTCTCTTAAAAGATTTCTTATCAGTTCAGAACGAGATCTATATGCTTTCTTATCAACTAAAGAATCAATCCAGCCAACCACCTTCTTTGGAAGCCTTATATTCACAACAATTATTTCATTTTTTGCGACATCTGGCATTTGAAAAATCCCTTTTTAATATTATTATATGCTTTTGGAGTATATATGTAAGCTATTTGTATGACAAATGAAGTTCATAAAAATACAAAAGAGTATATTTGTATGATATTTGTAATACTTTTAACGATGCCATGTAGTATATAAAGCTTTTGTTTTTAGCAGTATCTCCGATTGTTCTGCTCAACTTCGTTTTTATAATCCCAACAAACCACTATTTAAAGTCACATACAGATTTATCTTGCAAATATTCTAAAGCAAATTGCCCTAATGATACGTTTATCTTCTC
>Ga0208462_1000474_pt1 | contig 41380 bp, 30 predicted proteins | sample AD_SCU001_MetaG_FD_184452 | JGI IMG/M metagenome (GOLD analysis project Ga0208462, IMG submission 184452) | Active sludge microbial communities of municipal wastewater-treating anaerobic digesters from China - AD_SCU001_MetaG (SPAdes) (version 2) | ecosystem: Engineered > Bioreactor > Anaerobic...
AATCATGAAGCTTGCCAGGTTGCCTGGATTCATCTCGACCATTCTTGGTATTGCTGTGCTCGTGTGGTTGATGCTCAATTCACATTTTTCTATGAATATATACAAAATAAATAGTTGACGCCATTTTTCTTCACTCGAATAATAGGCACGTTAATGCGACCTCTCTTGACGATGAGTATTAATAACCGTATGACTGCATAATTAATTCAAATCCTTTAGAGGGTATGGGCGATGACCAAAGTACTCCAGGAATTCACAGGCCAAAAATTATGGATTTGCTTTCTTTTAGCGAGCACTCTTGCAGCACCTGCTGGGGGAATCTCAGTGAGCTGCTCCTCTGCGGCTGCGGGGGTACAGGCCGTTTCCACGGAGAGCTTCGCCCTGGACGGCTCCACATCACTGCACGAGAGCCTGGCCCTTGGCTCAGGAAGCATCTCTATCGATCGCCAGGCAGAGGGGGGAGGAAATAACAGTCTCAAGCAATCTCTTAAAGGATCGGATTATGTGCTGCAAAATAATATAGAGAGCCAGGGGGAATTTTCCGCTTCCACCGCTTCAGCCGCCACCGGCCAGTCGGCTGCCATCCTCCAGAACTCGGCCGGCACAGGCAGCATGATTCTCGAGCAGCGTGCGAGCAATGGACTCAAGGATGCCGGACAGGAGGCGAGTGTGAGCGGCGGCACCCTGAGGAGCGCCCAGAGCCTCTCTGCTGGGGGGCAATTATCAGCCAGCCAGAGCACTGAGATCGCCGGGCAGGAGGGACGGGTGCTCTCCGGAGCCCTGGGTGAAGAGAACGTCCTCCTTGCAGAGGTTGGCTTTTCCGGGATGGGGACTCTTTCCGCCCGCCTGACCTCCAGAGCGGATGAGACTGCTCACTCCGAGGGGTATGCAGCTATTGATGATACTGTTCTATTGAATGACGGCTCCTTCGAGGCGGTCTCAAGAGAGGGGGGGAGCAGGATAATGGGGATGGCAGGGACCAGGCTGACGGAGGGTGCCGGAAAGAGCATAGGAAGCTTTGAGTTGCAGGTGATGAACCTGGATAGAGAGGAGAGGATCCAGGAGGGGGCAGGGCAGGCCGGCACGGCAGCGGCATTGTCATCTGGAGGATCCTACAGCTCATATGCCCTGACCGGGTATCGCTGGAACCAGAGAAATCCTCAGCTGCAGCTCTACCTGAATCCGACCGACACCCCATCCGGCTTGGGCACAGAATCTACACGAAATGCCATTGCTCAGGCTGCCAATACCTGGGATGATGCTGTGGGCGAGAACCTGTTCGCCGATGGCAGCACGGTGATCGTCGACTACACCAAGGTGGTGGATAATCCCTTCCCGCCCCAGGGCCAGGAGGTCGCCGATGGCTACTCTGTCAGCGGCTGGAAGGGCCTGGGGGGTAGCTATCTGGGAATGCAGCGCTGGTGGAGCAATGGGCAGCTGGTGGATGGATACCGTTCCATTGTGGAAACAGACAGCTGGTACAACCGCGATTTCGCCTGGACGACCGATCTCGCCACCGCACAGAGCACAGGGCGGATCGATCTGCAGAGCGTTGCCCTGCATGAGCTGGGCCACGGGATAGGAATGGGCGACCTGTATACATTGCCGGACGGCGACCCGCGCCAAAGCGACCTCCAGCAGGTGATGAACCTGTATGATGGTCCGCAAAGAGAGCTGGGGAACGGGGATCGGACGGGGGTGAAGAGGCTTTATTATCAGCCTTTTAGCAGTGATAAGAGCGGAAATTACAAGGGCCGTGGAGTCTGGGCGTTTGACTATAACGGCAATAGAATATGGGATGGCACTGTCATCGACCAATTGCATGTATTCGGCTCACCCACCGACTTGCCGGTTGTAGGGGACTGGAATGGAGACGGGAGGGACGATATAGGCAACTACAAGGGCAATGGAGTATGGGCGTTTGACTATAACGGCAATGGAATATGGGATGGCACTGTCATCGACCAGTTGCATATATTCGGCTCACCCACCGACTTGCCGGTTGTAGGAGACTGGAACGGAGACGGGAGGGACGATATAGGCAACTACAAGGGCAATGGAGTATGGGCGTTTGACTATAACGGCAATGGAATATGGGATGGCACTGTCATCGACCAGTTGCATGTATTCGGCTCACCCACCGACTTGCCGGTTGTAGGGGACTGGAACGGAGACGGGAGGGACGATATAGGCAACTACAAGGGCAATGGAATCTGGGCAGTTGACTATAACGGCAATGGTATATGGGATGGCACTGTCATCGACCAGTTGCATGTATTCGGCTCACCCACCGACTTGCCAGTTGTAGGAGACTGGAACGGAGACGGGAGGGACGATATAGGCAACTACAAAGGCAATGGAATCTGGGCGGTTGACTATAACGGAAATGGAATATGGGATGGCACCTTGATCGACGAGGCACATATATTCGGAGGTCCGGCGGATAAGCCTGTAGTTGGGAAATGGTAGCTAAATTACATACACAATTTATTTTCCTTGCTTGAGCTTATTTTAATGATTGGGTTTCACCCCGACGGAAGTATCTAGATTGCGATAAGATTCATATTATTACGTGAATGTCTATTATTGTTTGAGGTCATAAAGGTGCGATGCATTTATCATAATATTATAAGGCAAATGTTCAATAAATTTAAATACAACTAATGTTACGAATATCTTAAACTGGACAGGAGTGGCGCAATGTCTCTATGGAAATGTATAAGGGTATTAGGAATATTACTCATATTGGTTATTTTATCTGTAACATCAGCAATGGCTCTTCAGGATCCACTCGAATCGGAAAACAAATCCGCATCAAATTATTCTTATGTTAACCCTGCATCTTCACCTAATGCATCTCCATCATCTCATATAATGATGGATTCATCTTATTTTAACCGAAGTGACCTCTTGAATGAATTTAGAGCTGAGATAAAATATAATCCAGTCAAGTCCGATGAACCATATGCAACTGCTGCCTCACAAAATATAACTATTGATGAAAACATTTTACAGCAAGATTTTCAGGATTTCAATAGTTGGATCAAATATGGTCCCTCCTTTGGATATACAGAGATTCAAATGCAGAAATGCCTAGGCGGGAGCGCCCATGATCGAGGTACCAGCATCATCCAGACGAATGATGGTGGATCTATTGTCCTCGGAACTACGGGTTCAAATGATGGTGATGTGGCAGGAGGGGGTTTCCATGGAGGCTATGATTTCTGGATTGTAAAGCTAAACGAAATTGGTGCTATTCAATGGCAAAAATGCTTAGGAGGAAGTGGTTCAGATACTGCCTATAGCATTCAGCAGACCAGTGATGGTGGCTATATTGTCGCAGGAGACACCAACTCAAATGATGGCGATATGGCAGGGAGTGGATTCCATGGAGGCTACGATTTCTGGATCGCTAAGCTAAATGAATTTGGTGTTATTCAATGGCAAAAATGTCTTGGTGGAAGTAATGATGATACGGCCCGCAGCATAAAGCAGATGCATGATGGCGGATATGTGGTAGCCGGTTGGACTTATTCAAATGATAACGATGTAGCAGGGGGAGGTTTCCATGGTCGCGCTGACTCTTGGGCAGTGAAACTCAGCGATAGCGGAGAAATCCAGTGGCAAAAATGCCTTGGAGGCAGTGACGATGATGCAGCCGAAAGCATAAGTGTAACTGATGATGGGGGCATCATCATCGCGGGTGTGACTTACTCCAGCGATGGCGATGTAGCTGGCAAACATAATCCCAACTCAAGAAATCCGGATTTCTGGGTGGTGAAGCTCAATAGCGCTGGCACTATCCAATGGCAAAAATGCTTGGGCGGCAGCAACGCCGATTGGTCATACAGCATTCAGCAGACGGATGATGATGGGCATATTGTAGCTGGCAAGACTTGCTCTAATGATGGAGATGTAAGCGGGAATCATGGCAATTGTGATTCTTGGGCAGTGAAGCTCAACAGTGCCGGCGCGATTCAATGGCAAAGGTGCCTTGGTGGTAGTCATTCCGATGAAGCCTATAGTGTTCAGCAGACAGATGATGGTGGATATATTATTATTGGAGATACATACTCAGACGATGGCGATGTAAGTGGCTTGCATGTTGCACCCTACTATATCTACCCGGACTTCTGGGTAGTAAGACTCAATAATGCTGGCTATGTTGTTTGGCAAAAAGCGTTAGGTGGCTCCAATGCAGACATCGCACATGGAATCGAACAGACAGACGATGGCGGATATATGATAATAGGAGTTACAAACTCAAATGATGGCGATGTCAGCGGAAATCATGGACTGGGGGATTTCTGGGTGGTCCGTCTTTCGCCAGAACCTGTCCTTGTTCCGGATTTCCTTGGAAACTACAAGGGCAATGGAGTCTGGGCATTGGACTACAATGGCAATGGAGCATGGGATGGAGTTGGCATCGATAGAGTTTACGTGTTTGGATCTCCGACCGACCGGCCTGTTGTAGGAGATTGGAATGGAGATGGCAAGGACGAGCTGGGCAACTACAAAGGCAATGGCATCTGGGCGGTGGACTACAACGGCAATGGTAAATGGGATGGCACCAGCACCGATCGGGTATATTCGTTTGGTTCTTCAACTGACCAGCCGGTAGTGGGAGATTGGAATGGAGATGGCAAGGACGAGCTGGGCAACTACAAAGGCAATGGCATCTGGGCGGTGGACTACAACGGCAATGGTAAATGGGATGGCACCAGCACCGATCGGGTATATTCGTTTGGTTCTTCAACTGACCAGCCGGTAGTGGGAGATTGGAATGGAGATGGCAAGGACGAGCTGGGCAACTACAAAGGCAATGGAGTCTGGGCATTGGACTTCAATGGCAATGGAGCATGGGATGGAGTAGTCATTGACCGGGTGTATGTATTTGGGATATCTACCGATAAACCGGTAGTAGGGCGATGGAAGTAGGAATACTAGTATCCAGATCAATGGGGGTGAATTCAAACCCAAATAGGGTCATAACTCCCATTTTTAATTTAACATAACTAATAAAATTATATTTATTACATCGGGAGCGCGGAGGGTCACGAATACCCCGACCTTCAGGTTGGGGATGAAGTGAACCCTCGCCCATTTTTCAGGTTTTCCTAGGGTTGATTAACAGGGATTTCTGGCAATCTGATGCAGATTCACAATTGTTCTGGTCACTAGATCAAATGAACCGATGACGTGATTGTTTCTGGATTCCATCTAACCGAAGCGCGCGGCCCGAAGCATACCCCATCCCTTTAGGGTGGGGTGGCCGCGCGCAGTTTGATCTTCTGACATCATTTTTTCAATATTAACTTCTCCACGCGCAAAGGCATTTGAAATGGTGTATGGTCTTGATTTTAATATTGCTTATATTGATAGATAAGATGCGCTTTAATGAGTATGGATGGACTTGAGATGCCGGTCGCATCGTCTATGAAATGGCGTTAATGATTCATGAGCCAAGTCTCTCTTGGAAAAGCTATTTAGTTTAGAAGGCAATGGCGTTATTAGTTTAAGGCGAGATAAATGAAGGTCAATAAAGGACTCATTCCTGCAGCGGGATCGGGCTCTAGATTGGGTCCTTTTACCAAAGCTATACCAAAGGAGCTTCTACCTGTTGGTGATAAGGCTACCATCGAGCATGTTGTTGAAGCAATGTCTTTAGCTGGCATTGAAGAGGTTGTCATCGTCATAAGCCCGCATAAGCATGGATTATCTGACTATCTTGGTTCGGGAAAACGACTGGGAGTACGATTAACATATGTAGTACAAGATGAACGTCGAGGTCTGGCAGATGCTGTTTTAGCCGGTGAACATGTGTTAAAAGGACCCTTCGCAGTGGTTTTAGGTGATAACTTCTTCACCCCTAATACATTCCTCTCAGATCTGATTTCTTACCATATAGAGTGCAATGCGGATGCCACCTTGGGAGTTGTTGAAGTCGACGATGTCTCAAGATATGGAATCATAGATGTGGAAGGGGGTCGTGTGGTCGACATGATAGAAAAACCAACACAGAGTCAAGCTCCGAGCAAATTAGGTTCAATCGGAGCCTATGTATTTCAGGAATGCATTTTTGATGCAATACGTAAGACTCAACCAGGGCACATGGGAGAGTATCAGCTAACCGATTCAATAAAGATATTAATTGGGGAGAAAAAGAGAGTAATCTATCGCAAGGTCAATGGGATACATATCGATGTAGGGACGCCACAAGACCTCATGCGTGCGAATGCATGCTATATGAATTTAATTGACGATTAGATACGGTATTTATGTAGAGAAATGACTACTCTCATCTAATTGGGGATAATGGGTATGAAAAAAGCTCTGATAGGCTTCACGGGATTTATTGGAAATAATCTGCTTATGCAGACCGAATTTGAATATAAATATAATAGAAAAAATGTTTTTGATGCTGAAAATGAAGAATTTGATCTGGTGGTTTGTGCAGCGCCTTCTGCAGAGAAGTGGAAGGCCAATATAGAACCAGAAAGGGATTTGCACGCAATCAATAATTTGATAAATTCAATTGAGAATATGCGTACTAAGCAATTCGTTCTTATATCCACTGTCGATGTCTACATGAATCCCTTTAATGTTTATGAAAATACTCCTATGGAATTGACTGGCCTGCATCCATATGGAAAAAATAGATACCTCTTGGAGGAATTCGTCAAGCATAATTTCCAAGATCATCTAATCATCAGGCTTCCAGCGCTTTTTGGATTCGGTCTCAAAAAAAATTTCTTATTCGATCTGCTCAATGACAATTGCCTGGACTGGACTGATTGCAATAGTGAATTTCAATTTTATAATCTTGCTCATCTTTGGCATGACATGAATCTCGCCATTCAAAATTCAATTAAGACGATTAATATTACATCTGAGCCAATCTCTGCCAATCAATTGGCTCTATCATGTTTTAATCTAGACTTTAGAAATCGAACTGAAAAGCCACCTGTCAAATACAATGTAAAAAGCAAGCATGAATATATATATGGCGGCGCAAATGGATATATGTATGAAAAAAGGACTATAATCCAAGAAATATATGAATTTATTAAACTAAATCAATTAAATTCAAAGGTGTAATCGCATGAATTTATCAATTTCAAATATCGCATGGGATGTTCAGGAAGATGATGTTATTGCATCTCTAATGCAGCAAACAGGAATTATGGGATTGGAGATAGCGCCAGGAAAAATCAAATTGGATCTATACAAACTGGATGATGCCGACATCAAAAGGTATAAAAACTATTGGCTCAGTAAAGACATTAAAATTGCAGCAATGCAGTCATTGCTTTTTGGCCATCCGGAAATGAAAATCTTTTATGACGAGACGTCGCGCGAAATTACTCTTGGTTATTTAAAATATTGCATAAATATTGGAATAATGGTTGGTGCAAAAGCATTTATATTTGGTTCGCCAATAAACCGATATATACCCGATGAATCAAAAGATCTATCTAATGATATTGCAGCAGATTTTTTTAACAAATTGGGCGATTACTGTCATAAAAATAATGCTGTTTTTTGCTTGGAACCGAATCCTGTTGAATATGGAACCAATTTTCTATGCAATACCAAGGCCGCTTTGGATTTTGTTAAAGAGGTTGATAACTGCGGTTTAAAGATCAATATCGACACTGGAACAATGATAATGAATAATGAAGATTACCGCGAGGTCATGGAGAAATCTCTCTCTTATGCCGGTCATATTCATATTAGCGAACCATTCTTGAATCCGATTGACCAATCCAGAAGAATCTATGCCGAAATCGCGGAAATATTAAAAGAATCATCCTATTCTGGTCGAATTTCGATAGAAATGAAGGCGCTCTCTCGGGACCAAAATGCCAAGAATATAGAGAAAGCTCTGATTTTTGTGAAGAATACATTTGCATAATATGGAGATACAAATGAAAAGCTCAAATTTTCAGATACCTGATTTTGAAATTACAGAGCTTTTTCCCAAACGGACAAATTATTGCGTATGCATACCCGTTATAAATGAAGGCGACCGGATAAAAAATCAATTATTAAAAATGCGAACGATCGATTTTTTAGCAGATATATTGATTGCCGACGGTGGCAGCACCGATGGATCTGTTGATATTGATGCTCTAAAATCTTTGGGTGTTAGATCCCTCCTTGTTAAAAAGGGGCCGGGAAAACTGAGTGCACAACTCAGAATGGGGTTTTATTATGCCCTAGTGCTGCAAGGCTATCAAGGAGTAATAACGATAGATGGCAATAATAAGGATGGCGTTGAGGCCATTCCAGAATTCATTAAGAAATTGGATAAGGGGTATGATTTTGTTCAAGGCTCTAGATTCATGCCCGGTGGTTTAGCCATTAATACACCAATTATAAGGCTTATACCAATAAAGTTGATCCATATCCCACTCACTAGTTATATGGCTGGCTTTAGATATACTGATACGACAAATGGTTTCAGAGCACATTCCAGAAGGTTATTGCTTGACACAGAAATTCAGATCTTTCGAGACATCTTCGATACGTATGAATTGCTTTTATATCTCTCTGTTAAGGCTCCCAGATCTGGATATAAGGTGGCCGAGATTCCCGTTACCAGGACATATCCAAAACATTCAAAGACTCCTACTAAGATCTCCCCCTTCAAAGGAAATATCAAGATATTGCAGATTCTCATGGAAATGATGGTCAACAAATATGATCCCAAGATAGAAAGGTAATATTATGCAATCTATCTTTTACTCAATAAATAAAAATATTATAGGAATTATTTTGATACTTCTAGCTTCATTTACTCTCGCGGGCGGACAGCTTTTTTGGAAAATATCAGAGGGGCAGAATCTGCATTTATTGGGGCTAGGTTTCGTGCTTTATAGTTCAGGAGCAGTATTAATGATACTTTCCTATAAGCATGGCAGTCTATCTGTTCTCCATCCCATGATGAGCATGAGCTATGTATTTGCTTTTATAATTGGCTATTCCTTTCTAAATGAGACGATACAGATTGAAAAGATTATCGGACTGATACTCATAATTCTCGGGTGTTTTTTGATCGGAGGTGGGGATGATAATTGATTACTTGATGTTGGTCTTATTCACATTATTTGGGGCTCTTGGAAGCTTTTTTTTCAAATTGTCCGCAAATAATTCCGACGATTTACTCCATTTACTGAAAAATTTTTATACATATGTTGGCATCATATTTTATATTATCAGCTCAATTTTAAATATAATAGTTCTGCTGGCTCTTCCCTATACAGTAGTACTGCCGTGTTCTTCAATTACATATATCTGGAGCCTTTATTTGAGCAAAACACTTTTAAGTGAGAAAGTGGGACGGTTGAAGATGGCTGGAATTGCATTCATCCTACTAGGCACAATAGTAATTGCTGCCACATAAAATACCGTTTTGAGGAGAGACAGCTCGGTGGAATACGACCATGTAATTATAGGCTCTGGAATATATGGCATGTATGCTGCAAAGATTCTCGCAGAACGAGGTAAGGAGGTTTTAATACTTGAGTGCGAGAAGGGCCCATTTGAAAGGGCATCCTATATAAATCAGGCTAGAGTGCATTACGGCTATCATTATCCAAGAAGCTATTCAACTGCTTTTAAGTCCCGTGGTTACTTTGAACGATTTTGCCGCGATTTCAGTTTTGCAGTCAATAGGAGATTCAAAAAGATATATGCAATCTCTAGCAGGTATTCTTTAACATCGGGTAATCAATTTAAAAAATTTTGCCGTCAAACAAATATACCTTGCAATGAGATAAATCCAGAAAAATACTTCAATGATAATACCATTGAATCTGCATTTGAGACTTTAGAATATGCATTTGATGCCGATTTGATCCGTGATTATCTTTTAAATCTCCTAACAGATGAATTGCATGTAAAATTTATGTTTAATGCATATATAGAGCAGGTAGAAAAACTTGGAGACGCATATAAGCTGAGAATAAATAATGGTGCATATCTGACTGCTCATAACATTTTGAATTGTACATACGCATCAACAAATCAATTAAATGAATTATTTAATTTTGAAAAATTTAAAATAAAATATGAGATCGCAGAAGTTATTTTATGCAATGTCAGCAAGAATATATCCGATGTAGGCATCACTGTCATGGATGGCCCATTCTTTTCCGTCATGCCCTTTGGCATCACCGCAAATCATTCCCTTACATCAGTCACATTTACGCCTCATGTTTCCTGCTATGAGGATTTGCCTAACTTTAGGTGCCAGAGACAAAATGGAGAATGCAGCGGCAGACATCTTCAGAATTGTAATACATGTTCCGCCAAGCCAGTTACTGCATTTCCCTATATGCATCAATTGGCCAAAAAATATCTATTAAAAGATATTGATATAAAATATAAGAGCTCGCTATTTGCCATTAAACCCATTCTCCGGATCTCGGAGATTGATGATTCAAGGCCTACATTAATTAAAAGCTTTTCGAAGGATCCGGGCTATACTGCGGTTCTTTCTGGCAAAATTAACACGATCTACGATCTGGAGATGATTCTTAAGTGAAAGAAAACGCATTTGCATCAATGATTATTTATATAAAAAACAATGCAAATGAAATCCCCGAAGTCTTGCCTTCATTAGACAACCTAATGGCAGACCACTTCGAGAATTATGAGATAATTGTCGTAAATGATGCCAGCAGAGATGAAAGCTATTATCAGATCCGAAAGGCCGCGAAGGGCCTGAAAAGAGATATAACATTAATAAATCTTGCATGGGTACATGGTCCAGAGAAAGGCATCATGGCAGGTGTTGATCACTCAATAGGGGACTATGTATTTGAAATAGAAATGAGCAAAATAAATTATCCTTTGGGAACTCTCTATGAACTTTTTACGGAGGCAGGCAAGGGATTCGACATCGTTTCCGCAACTCCTGCAAATAAACAGAGCATCGGAGACTTGCTTTTCTTTAAGCTATTCAACAAGATTTCCTACTTGCCTTTTGATGTTTATAAAGAAACAGCCAGAATTGTCTCCCGCAGAGCAATAAACTCCATTCTTGGTATGAATGAGCAGATAGTTTACAGGAAGATTTTATATAAATTTTCAGGTTTTCCCAGCAAGGTCTTGGAATATGAGCCTGTTGCTGCCCTCTCTAAAAGCAGGGGATTGAGCCTCAAGGAGAAGATGCGCCTGGCAATGGACATTTTTGTATCGTTCTCTAATATAGGCACTGATCTATCTGTAGCCCTATCATCGTTTTTTCTTGCAATATCGCTATTATTAGGCATCTATGCTTTGTCAGTTTATATCACCCAGAAGGGGGTGGTTCCAGGCTGGACAACTCAAATGCTATTCATGTCCATCTGCTTCTCTGGAGTCTTTATGGTTTTGGGGCTACAGTCCAAGTACATATCTGCCATCCTCTTAGAGGCCAGAAGACGGCCTAATTACACAGTGCACTCTGTAGAACGATATCATGGAACGCAAGAAGAGAATTGATATGAAAATGATAAGACTGGAAGGAGAAAGCGATCTAACGGGTGAAGGAGGAAGTATAGGTGGCTTTGACCCTTGGGTTATATCGCTCAGCTTTTGCTTGACCTTGGGTCTAGTTGGCTTTATCCTGCAATACCTTATGGATATAAACGTACTTGAATTGACTAACTTCAAGGATAGAGCTATAGGAATCGCGGTGTTATCAGGAGTAGATACTGCTCTTCGAACCAAACTGTATGTTGAATTTGTAATTGGTGCCATCGTCTCATTATTCATACTCTTAGTATTATTCGATTATATATCAAATAAATATTTAAAGTCTATTCCGGTCTCATTTGAAAAACAGATGATATTTTATACATCCCTATTTGCCCTAGCTTCAATGTTTTTATATGTCACAAGCAGGCAAATATTATTCCTAAATAATTTAAAATTGCTAGGTTTTTTGACAATACTGTTGTCACTTTTTATCTTGCTTAAGCTCATTGCAGATCGCATGAGGTGGGAAGGCATCACCTTGGCATTTTCGAATAGCACAGTGATTAGTATTAGTCTCATCTTTCCATTCTTCAGCTATATAACGGGCCTGGTTCTGCTTAATAAGAGCCTGAGCTTTGTAAATGATATTTATCATTACATGATTTTGTCCTTTTTATGGATATCTTTCTTGGCAATTTACTATATGCTGAATATAGCAGCCAATAAAATGAATAGGTCGAATGTCTTGTTATCGAATTTGGTTGCTCTCTCTTTTCTGCCAATCCTTTTAATTCCGATTACTATACCATTATCAAATGAACTGCAGTTTACTCTCTCTGGGATAGTGCATATATCGCCGAGAATAATCTCCGTTTCGATAGCGGCATTTCTTCTGTTGCTAAGTTTAATTTTATTTATTGTGTTTTCCAAAAGGGATATTTATGTTCCACAATCCATTAAGGTCTTAGAAAATGCTTACTTTCCTATAATCATAGCTTCTGCCATCCTATTCCGAAATTATCAGCATTTTTTGGTATTTGATGTCTATGACATGTTCCATCAGGGGGAATTGCTCATTTCAAATCAGCAGTTATTCTCCTTTGGTTCTATGCCCTACGTCGGAATTTATCCCACTAAGGGTCTTTCTGAGATGTATTATCAGATATTGTACTCACTTGTTAATGGGTACGGGCCTGTGGAACCTTTGCTATGGAGTTGGATAACCCCTCTCATAGGGTCCATACTACTTTATTTCATAATAAAAAGCATCACGGATCCTGTTTTCTCTGCATTGATGATATTATTCGTCCCAATATCAGATGTCATGGGTGGATATGGGTCATTTTATTATGCAATGAGCATTTTGGTTGCACTATGCCTTATATGGACTCTGAGGAAAACGACATTCTTAAGGTCTTCTATGCTATGGTTAACAATAATTTTTATTGTATTATGGCGATTGGATTTCGGAGTGGCTGCATTTGCAGGAGCAATTTTTATTTTATTAATAATTTATACAAAAGAATTATTAATGAATAATTGTCATTTAACGGATATCAGAACTCTCAGTTTATCTCTCTTAACGATAATAACTTCTATAACTATATTTTATATATTATTCGTCGCCATGAATAAAGAATCTGTTAGCGAAACACTTCTGCAAAATATCCAATTTGCATTATATCAAGATCCTGTAGTATCGTATGTGGATATAATGTCGGGATACTCAAATTGGGCAGTATTTCAATATGCTGTATTGCCAATCATATCGATAATATATATAATCTATTTCTTGATTAAGTTATTTATTAGAAAGGAAACACCATCATCAAATGAGGTCTATCTGGTTTTTCTGGCGATTTTCTCTTTAGTGATCTCCGTTCGATCAGTGCAAAGACATTCTTTAATAGAGGGATATAATTGTTACTTGTTCGTCTTCTTAATGATTTTAATGCCTTTTTATTTCAGAGTCAAAAAGAATATATCTATTATTTTATTAATGGGATTACTATTGACATATTTATTGGTTCTTCCCTCATATACAGTAGTTCTCAATAACCAAAATGGCGAATTTTTTGATTATCACGATTGGAGCGGTAAAGAGATAAGAGTCATAGATAGCAAGATTCAGTATCTGAATATTGTGGAGTTCTTGAACGCTCATCTCGGGCAGAACCAGACTTTTTTCGATTTCACAAATTCCCCAATTCTTTATGTATTTTCAAATAAAAAGCATATACCCTACATTATCCCTAATCTCTATCACACCTCCGAACTAATACAAGATATCACCTTGGAAAAGCTCAACTACTATCATAGGAAGGGTGATTTGCCTATAGTGATATTCAAGCAAGGAAACCTTTGGGATAATCTTGATTTTGTACCTAATGAAATTAGAAGTTATAGGATCTCTGAATTCATTTATACGCATTACAAACCATTTGGGTATTTGGATAACTTTCAAATATGGGTTGAAGACAATAGCACCATCAATGTCATCATAAACCAAAGCGAGCTCCGCGAACAGATCCGACTCAAGCCAGAGGAGATGTGCTTAAATGATATAAATAGGATCTCTGATGGCGGGCTGGTGTTCCAATGTGGAAGCTATGATCCCCAAATTTCAAACTTATTGGATTTAGAGAGCACCAGAAATTTAAGCGAGTGCAATTATCCGTCTTTGATAATAAAATATAAATGCTCCATAGAAGGGAGTTTGCAGATATTCTATGCTTATAACGAATCCCCCTTCGAAGAGATTTATTCGTTCCAAGCAAATATAAGAAATACTTCACAAAATTATTCGGAATTACTAGTTCCAATCCCCAATAGGGGGAGATTGACAGATATTCGATTTGACCCACCGGCAAATTCCGTATTTGAAATTGAAAGTGTTGAGATCAGAAAAGGTGAGACTGGTATTCGTACCATAACTTCAAAGGATATCAAGCAGGAATTTGATTTGAAAAAGCTCCCCTATATCTGGGGATCATATGATGGCAAGGATGCATTAAAGAATACAGAAGTAATAGAAGAGCTGAGCGGATCTCCTATGGGACTTGACAAAGGCCAAGATGTAGTCTTTTCATTTAGGCCTATTACAGACAAGTCGTCTGGAAATTATATACATTTTAGAATAAAATCTGAGCAGAGTGCAAATCTTACAATAATATATGGCAATGAGTCGATATCTAGTATTATGTTCCAAGTACTTCCCTCAGCAAAATATGAAGATTACTTGGTACGTATAAGTTCTCAATGGCAATGGATGAGCGAGCCTATTAGCAGCATTATGATCAACTCCAGCAGAAAAATTGAAATAGGAGGAATAACAATAAAAAAAGGCGATTGAATCCTAACTTCTCTATGATTCGACGAAGAGGCAAAAAACGAGGGGCTTTTCGCTGAATTATGTGGGTGAGGTCTAGTAGAGAATATAGCATCGGTTCCTCTGTGGTTGGGTCAGAGCACCGCGGTTCACCTAGAGGCACTGAGAATTTGCGATTCAAGTTCACCCATTCTAACCTAAACTCCCCATAAATTAGGCATATTAAAGTAATTTTCGTTATCTCTGACCGAAATCTATAAATAGTATTATGTGCCTAAATATGCATATGAAATCGTTTACCCGAATCAAAAAGATAAATGGCCAGGAATACATCTACGAGATTACACCCTATTACGACAAAGAAAAGAAGCAAATTCGCCAGAAGAGCAAGTACCTCGGCAAGAATGTTAATGGAGTTCCTGTCAAGGTCCGCTCCCAAGACCAAGTACCGAAGAAAGTTCTGTCGCATGGCGAATTTGTGCCGCTAAAAAAGATCGCCGAAGACCTTGAGCTGGAAAAGATCCTATCTGGTGTTCTGCCTGGCAAGGAAGTTTGGCCAATTCTGACTCTGGCAATGAATTATGCTACACGTCCTCGAGCCCTAACCCACATCCAGAGCTGGTACGAAGGTACGACCATATCCGAAGACCACCCAGATCTACCCTTATCTTCTCAGAGCCTTTCCCGAATGCTAAGCCGTATCGGCGAAAGCACTGCGAATCTGGAATTCTCTCGCAAACTCATCCAACAGATATCGACATGCAGCACACTGGTCTATGACATAACGTCTCTGTCATCTTACTCCCAGAGCATCAGTCTCCTGGAATACGGTTATAATCGAGATGGTCTCGATCTGCCACAGATCAACTTGTCTCTCATCGTCGATATGGATCTAGGCATACCGGTGATGTACGATCTTTATCCTGGGAGCATCGCGGACGTATCTACGCTTAAGAATACAGTCCGGAAAATTAAGGCGCAAGGCGTTCGAAATTATACAATGATCATGGATCGAGGTTTCTTCTCAACCGATAACATCGAAGAGCTGGTGGCTGCGGATTTATCATTCATCATTCCGCCAACAAGTACACTCAAGAATGTCAAAGAAGCAGTATCCGCCATTCATAGCAGCATCGATGATCCCGAGCATCTGAAGCTCTACGAAAAAGAACCGCTGTTTGTGATGCCCGTGAGCATCGAAGTAGGAGAAAACAAACTGAGCGGATATGCGTATTACGATCAGAAACGAGAGCAGCAGGAAAGGAGCACATTCTATAAACGACTGTATGATCTAATGGAAGTGCTCAAGTCCAAGAACCTGAAACATTGGATGAATCCTGGAGAGGTTTTCAGGGCGACGGCTAAAAGGGATGCCAAGTACATCGAATGGAAAGCAATCGATGGCAGGTTTCAGGTCGCACTCAGGAAAAATGCAGTCTCACAGGCCATTAATAAAATGGGAAAGTTTGTTCTGCTTTATCGAGGCGAGTTTTCTTGGATCGAGTGTCTTTCGCTTTATCGAAGCAAGGATGTCGTCGAGAAAGGGTTCGATGTGTTGAAGAACGACATTGAGTTGGCAAACCTACGGACCAACAGCAGTCTGGGGGGTTATCTCTTCATTGCGTTCATTGCTCTGATTTTGAGAATGAAGCTTACGAGACTGATGATCGATGCAGAGTTGAATAAAAGATACTCCGTGGAGGGACTGTTAACGGAGCTTGAAAAGATCAAGATTATGATCTTGCCGGATGGGGAGAAGATCACAACTGAGATCACCAAGAAACAGCGCGAAATCCTGGATGCACTTCACATGTGTGCCTAAACTCTGAGGAGGTCAGGTTAAATAGGCGGGTCAAAACTGAGTTGGCGAAAACAAATAGTTACAAGCAAACAAGTATATAACGAGTATATATGCGGGCTTACCGGTTTTTTTTTAATTATTAATACAATTAATATTATTTCTGGAGAAGAATTGATATCATCAATCGTTCATATTTGTTAGCCATCATTTCAATTGTGAACTCCTGTTTCAGCTTCAATTTTGAATTTTCACCTACCTTTTTTCTAACGTCTTGATCCATCAAAGTAACTAGTTTTCTACTAAGGTCCTTGTCATCTCCTAAATTGAAGAAGAATCCCGTATCATTATCGACGATTTGTTCTTTAATGCCAAAAACATCCGTAGAAACGACAGGCAGACTGAATGACATAGCTTCCAATATTGTAATGGGAAACGCTTCAATAGCAGATGCACAGACGTAAATATCAGAAATCAGATAATACTTTAGTATATCAGACCTCTCAGGAACTTCACTTCTGTAAACTATATTAATATGTTTATTATAGCCTTTTTCCTCAATATATTCTTTTATTTTTTTCAAGTACGATCTTTCCAGAGGCGTACCGTTCCCATTTGCTCCCACGACCAAAAAGTACAATTGATAGTCTCCGAAGGCGCTGTCACTTAGGATATCGACTGCTGCTTTCACAAATGTTTCTTGATCTTTTCTTGGGCATACTGTTCCCACGGTAGTGATTATTAAGGCGTTTTCCGGATATCCCAGTTGTGATCTAAGTAATTTTTTATCATTCTTCTGTATAAATCCTTCAATTTCTGATAGGTCGAGACCATTATGTATAGTCACAAAATTATTATTCTCATTCAAATCTTCATATACATTTCTTGTTGCGTCAGAAACGAAGACGACGGAATCGGCCATCTCAAATGATGATTTATTCAAGCCTTTGAGATCTTTAAAATATATCTCTCTCTCGCTTTCATGCAATATCCAGATTATTTTTATCCCAAAATTTTTTAACTCTTCTATATATTTAAACGATACGATTGTGTTTACCAGAGCAATCTTTGGCTTATAATACTCTAAAAATGTTAAAATGTTACCAGGTTCATGTATATAAGATTTGATCCTATGTTTGGAGTAATCCGTTTTTAAAACACCATCGTGAGGCGAGACGACTGCAACTTCGTATCCTTTGCTCTTCAGCTGCTTGCCGAGATTGAACATGAGTATAGGAGCACCTTCATTGTTCAAATTGTGAGATATTAGCAGAATCCTATCACCAGATTTAAATTTGAAATCATGTCCTGAAAGCGATAGATTCTTGTTATAGAACCGGTCTTCGAAGATCAGATCTCCCCATTTGCTTTCGAAGAACTCGACTTCCTGGGGCCTATCAATTTTCTCTCCTATCCCTCGGCTTTTACCTTCATGGTGATAAAGCATTGCCTTAGGTGTATACACTACCCGAAAACCATTCTCTATCAACCGGAGACAAAAATCTACGTCATTAAATGATATTGGCAGATTTTCATCGTCAAAGCCGCCTATATGGTTGAACGCAGACTTCTTGGTCATCAAGCATGCTGCAGTTACAGCCGAATAATTCCTGACCACATTTGCATAATTTAAATAACATCCATCCTGGTAATGACGAAGTTTGAAAGCGTGATCTGCTGGATGAGAACACATCCCCAAGACGACGCCTGCGTGCTGTATCCTACCATCTTCATATATTAATTTGCAGCCTACAGCGCCGATTTTGTCATCGCTCTGTATCCATCCCAGCATATCCTCTATCCATGAAGGAGTGATCACCTCGGTATCATCGTTCAATAGTACTATAATATTGCCACTTGCCTGAGACGCTCCAAAATTAACCAATTCTGAGAAATTAAATCCATCTGTAATCGCCTTTTTGACCCTATATTTATTGCTTAATGATTCAAGGAGATTTATCATCTCTATTCTTTCACTGCCGTTATCTAATATTAAGATCTCGTAATTATCATACGTCGTTTTAGCTTCGATGCTATCCACACATCTTTTCAAAAGGTCCACGTTATCTTTAGTAGGAATTATTATTGTTACAAGTTCCTGATCTTTTATAGAAAATTTTATTTCGTATATCCCCAACTTGTTTCGCGACGCAAAATCCGGAATCAAAACCTCACCACTGATTCCTCTTCGTTTAATTGCGTCTTCTACAGCCATTCTGCCCCGCTCTATGCTATAGGGTTTAGAACAAGCAGATCGAGCTAGAGATTTCTTTGTTGCCCGCCAAAGGTAGAGGATTTCTGGGATGTGATATACATTTTCGGTTTTCTCAGTAACGCGCAACAACAAATCGTAATCTTGTGAGCCATCGAATTGGCTTCTAAATCCGCCGACTTCATCCAGGATACTCTTCCGAATAATCTTCAGATGCCCTATATAGCAATATGAGAGGAGCAGCTCGGGACTCCAATCTGTTTTAAATTCTTGATCATAGATAACCCCATTCTCATCTATTTTTGCATGATCACTATAGATCAGATCTGCCTCGGGATGCACGTTTAATAATTTTACATTTTCAAGAAGTGCATTTGGTATTAATTCATCATCATGATCGAGAAATCCAACAAATTCTCCCGATGCCATCTTTAATGCCTGATTGCTATTGCCAGATATATCCATATTTTCTGATAATAATTTCACAGTTATTCTCGAATCCAGATCGGAATATTCTCTAAGAACCTTTCTTGTATCAGATGCGGTAGACCCTCCATCCGCAATGCATAACTCCCAATTATCGTAGACTTGATTCCTTACAGATTCGATCGCTTTTCTTAACCACTTCTCCTCAGTATTCCAGGTAGGTATGATTATGCTAATTTTAGGCTTGTAACTGAGACTGTTACATATTTCTGATGCGATCTCTTGGGACCCGAAATCCTCAGTTGCTTTTTTAAATATCGTATTATCAAGTATTTCTATATTCGCCTTGTTATTTCTTCCATGCTTCATATACTGCGTAGCCGCAGCACAGAAGCACCTTAAACCATCGTTTACCAGTATTCTGGTACCCTTTAACCCAAGATCATACAACTCTCGTCGCTTGGTTCCATGAGATAGTCCTCGCTCTACAAAACAATTATGATACTTCATAGTTAGATTCCATAGGACACTTCGTCGCATCTCATTTAGCTCTTGGGTCAGGGATGCTATTCGACCGTCACGATCTGTTATGGCCTGTCGCATCTCATTTAGCTCTTGGATTAGGGATGCTATTCGACCATCACGATCTGTTATGGCCTGTCGCATCTCATTTAGCTCTTGGATTAGGGATGCTATTCGACCATCACGATCTGTTATGGCCTGTCGCATCTCATTTAGCTCTTGGATTAGGGATGCTATTCGACCATCACGATCTGTTATGGCCTGTCGCATCTCATTTAGCTCTTGGGTCAGGGATGCTATTCGACCATCACGATCTGTTATGGCCTGTCGCATCTCATTTAGCTCTTGGATTAGGGATGCTATTCGAATATCGAGATTTGATAGAACCTGCTGGATCTGAGCAATCTCTTCACCCTCAAATCTAAGATGGCTTTCGTAGGCTCTAATTTGAGATTGAAGATTATGTATTTGATAACTATTTAATGTTGCATATTTATCTTTGTCCTGTTCTGGAAAATCGCCTGATGGAAGTATTTCTCTAAAATTATGAACGTGTTTTTCTAATAATCTTAAATCTCTAGAGATCATTTCAGAATAATCAGGGACATCTTCAAAGAGTGTGATAAATGAAGATTTCATCTCTTTAAAATTGGTAAATGTATACTTCTGTAGCCCTCGATCTTTCATGAAATAGAACATTTTTTCATTATAATTAAATAATATAAATGGTATATTATGTCGATACGAGAAAATAGCACCATGAAGAGAGCAGCTTATAAAGAAATCTAATTTGCCTATAAATGTGAAGATCTCCAGCGGATTCATCAAAGGCAAGAGCACGGATTCTTTGAGCCTTGAACTTAAATAATTTAAATAGATATAATCTTGGTTATAGTGTGTAATTGGCAAAAAATAAATCTTAAATGGTAGGGTCGAGATCCAATCCATAAATTCTTCTTCTTCTTCCTTGCTAAAAAAATTAGGAGTTAGATGTATTCCCAAGCTCTTTTTCTTTGGTAAAACTGGAATATTTTCCAAATCCTCCAGTAGCATTGTTGTACATGGTACAACATGTACTTCTTTATTTAGATAATATAGCTGTTCTTTATCCCATGAACTCCTAACCGTTATGTATTTATAATCGTTTAAGTAGTCTAAATCATCAGGCGAACCTACTATTCCTACGGCATTCAAAATATGTTGACCATTGATTTTAAATTTGTCATAAAAGAAATCTGGACTTGGGCGAATCAGATGCCCTCCGCCTATAATTATTGTATCATAATTATTTGGATTAAATCTGCCGGGAATTAGTTCGTCGAACCCAATCCCTATATCTTTCAATATTTTTTTAATGCTTAGACCTATAGCAACGTCGCCGGTATTTCCACTGATATTATCATACAATATTCCTACAGATTCTTTCATAATCCTTCTCCCTTGATAGCGTGATCTGGCTTACAAGACGACCTATTTAATTGAGTAGAGTTATTACTTAATAATTTTTGCATATAATCTGCTATTACCTTATCCGTCTCTTCTAATGATATAACCTTGCCATCGCTCAAGAGCAGGCATCTTTCACATAAATCCCTTACCGTCCCCAAGGCGTGGGAGACGTGGACGATCGTCTTTCCCGCCCGCCTTATTTTTAAACGTAATACCCCGCAGCTCGCTGCGGCTGGGATAAAGGGCATGCGTATTCAATTTAGGCTCAGATCTGCTTGGCCTGGCTCCAACTTCATGCGGCAGCGCCTCGGATGCCCCGCCGCTTGCGGCGTGGGTGCGCCGCCGCCGTTTCACTAGGGTATATATGGATTTATGGTTTTCGGTCGCGTACGTGGTATACTGAAAAGTGCTAACCAGTGACGCAATCGATGTTTGCTGCCAAAATGAATCTCATGCGTTCGATTCTCGTGATAATTTTCAGTAGTCCTCACCCGCGACCTGGTTTTCGAGTCGAAGGAGATTATGATAGCGATATTCAAAGACGAAGATGGTGTTATACCCTAAATTGCGGAGTTAAGGTTATTAATACTTATAACCTTAACTCCGCTGTTTAGGGAATAAATTAAGTCCCAATTTTTCATCTAGCTTCTCCAATTTTTTAGGCATTTCAGAAATCAAATTACAGTCATCTAACTCAACCAAATATACTTTGCTCATATCAAGCAGGATATCTTTTGGTGACAGCTTGCTCGATAGATCTGCTTTTTTTAGTGCCATTTCAATTTTTGTGTACGCATATAATGATAAGAACGAGATGAAAATATGTCCAAATACGCTTTCATTGTCCTGCAAGTAGAGTTTGTCAGCTTGGAGAACATTCTTGTACGTATCGAAGAGCTTCTCAATTCTGTCTCTGCTTTTATATTGCATAAATATAGAATTCTCATCTAGATCAAGGTTTGATACTATCAGTATCTTTCCAGCACGCTTCTGTGAATCATTGAGCCCGAGCATATCTATTTTTCCATCATCAAAATTTTGATAGAGCGTGATATTTTCTTCAAGCATTAATTGCTGATCTTCGTATAAATAAAGAAAGAGATTATCGAGTTTTGTTTTTCCACATTTTATTAATCTTTTATGATAAAATAAGTGATTATTCAGTTCAATTCCTGTCCCATAAAGTCTGCTATTTCTTCTGGCAGGCAAAATAAAGCTCATTTTCTTTTCAAGCAGGAATTTAATCGCGTCTCTGGAAAAGAAACCTCTATCCAATATGATTGTTCCGCCGTCCTTTTTAACCTCAATAATGCTATTGTAAAGGCTTTTTATATCGCGAACGCTTCCTGGTATCGTCCGAATCATTGTGGGCAAGCCTGTTTCCAAGGAGCAGAACAACGCAATATTGATCTGCTGGACATGAATCTTATCTTTATTATAGCCAAACTCAGCAAAATTTATTGATGATTGGGTCAATACTGTGCTCAAATAGTAGACAAGCTCTTTGTCTTTTTCCGATAAGGCTTTAAAAATGAAATCCTGAGCCCGACTATTTGAGCCAACCACTTTTAGGACATGGCTTAAATTTTTAGCATCCAATTTAGGATTTATTCTTTGAACATTATATAATTTATCCCAGATACCATTCACCCTTTTCAGCGGTGTATAGCCTGTGGCTCGCGCTATAGTTAAAGCATATACCTCTCCCCATACATCCTCGAATGCAGTGGCAAGACACGACCTCATGTCAACAAGAAGGCGGTCAAATAATACCGCGTTACCGTACTCCTTGATTCCTCGAAGATTTGTCGCTGTTATCGATCGCTTCACGCCTTCAATAAGCCCTTTCGTGCGATCCAGCTTGCCGATGTACTCAGAAATTTTTCTTCGCTTCTTGAGTTGCTTGTCCCAGTAAGTTGTTGAATGATAGACGTAATAATGATTGCTTATTTCTTTTACTTCGATTCCTTTCTTCCCTTGTTTTCTTTGCTCAGTTAGCCATTCTTTAGCCCATTCATCCATGTATGGTATATTAGGGAATACATGTATTTATAGATTCCCATCCAAATGGCTTAGATGATATTTATATTAAAGAAAATAGTTTGGATTAAGCCCTAATTCGCGGAGTTAAGGTTATAAGACATTAAGAGAGTTTCGGGACTACACAGGGTAGAATAACATCAGATAGATTTATATATATCAATGATAAAAACAGAAACGGTGTTTGGAGGAATGCTATGAGTAATAGGCGGAAAAATATTGATAAATTGAGATATATATTAATTTTCTCAATGAGCATGCTAGCTGTGACTGCAATAGCGATTTCTGATGAGGTTAATGATAGCAATCTGAGTTCAACCATTACTGAATTTAAGATAGCAAGCAACTCCAGGGTACCGGATGACATGGTACTTTCCCAAGCAGAGGTATCATTGCAGGATCTATACGGAATTGCGCCAACTCAAGTTCTCTCTCCAGTAATTGGCAATCTTGAACAAATTGGTCCAACTGAAAGTTGTTCTGGCACAAAATGGTGCTTCAATCAGCATCAATCTGGAGGACATCTTACACCCGGCATATGCTCTGCAGATGATAAATATGCTTGGGATGCGAACCTGAACACACCATCATTCGACTCGGATAATGGTAAACCAGTTTACGCGGTAGCCTCTGGCACGGTATCTCAAACATATGGTGGATGTCTGAACACAGATGGCACTTACGGACAAGTACTCATAGAACATTCTTATCAAGGAAGTACATGGTGGAGTGGATATCTCCATCTTGACCCTATTCTGGTTAAACGAGGACAAACTGTTACAGTAAATACCATTATAGGTTACATCTCGGATAAAGGTGCAACTAATAACCATTTGCATTTTGTTGTCTATACTGGTAAAAACAGTAATTCAAACCTTAAGTCCTTTGATGCATTGATTACACCAAGATCTGGTGCGATTACAGCGCCCACAGTAACTAATAACAATGGCGCAACATTGGTTACAACTAATTCAGCCCGGCTAAATGGAGAGATAACAAATACAGGTGGCGAGAATCCCACAGTACGTATATATTTTGGCCCCAATGACGGCGGCACGAATCCAGGATCATGGGCGAACTATGTAGAAGGCATAGTAGGTTTGGGATTATTTTGGACTGATGTCACTGGTTTGAACTCAGGAACGTCATATTATTACAGATGCTACGCATCAAACTCTGCGGGGTCAAGGTGGGCTAGCAGTACTGCAAAGTTTACCACCACTGGATCCGGGATCTACCCGCCTACAGTTACCAACGATGGTGGTGCATCTGGTATCAGCCATACCGTAGCCACTCTTGGAGCACAAATAACAGACACCGGTGGCTCGAATCCGGAGTTGCACATATGCTGGGGCACCAGCAATGGTGGCACAAATCCGAGCTCCTGGCAGCATAATGCAAATCTAGGAACAAAAGGCAAAGGGACATATTATTATGATGCCAGCCCTCTAACTCCTGGAACAACGTATTACTATCGATCCTATGCCAAAAATTCAGCTGGTACAGGATGGGCGAGTAGCACTGTTTCTTTTAGTACACCACAGTCGCCGGTTTCCTCACCTGTAGTTACCAACGATGGTGGTGCATCTGGTATCGGCCATGCCGTAGCCACTCTTGGGGCACAAATAACAGACACCGGTGGCTCGAATCCGGAGTTGCACATATGCTGGGGCACCAGCAATGGTGGCACAAATCCGAGCTCCTGGCAGCATAATGCAAATCTAGGAACAAAAGGTAAAGGGACATATTATTATGATGCCAGCCCTCTAACTCCTGGAACAACGTATTACTATCGATCCTATGCCAAAAATTCAGCTGGTACAGGATGGGCGAGTAGCACCGTTGCTTTTACTACTACTATGCTCGGCAATGGTGTGGATAAACTTGGAAACTACAAAGGCAATGGCATCTGGGCGATGGACTACAACGGCAATGGCAAATGGGATGGCACCAGCATCGATCGATTATATGCATTCGGTTCCTCGACCGACCAGCCTGTTGTAGGCGACTGGAATGGAGATGGAAAGGACGAGCTAGGAAACTACAAGGGCAATGGAGTCTGGGCTTTGGACTACAATGGCAATGGAGCATGGGATGGAGTTGGCATCGATAGAGTTTTCGTATTTGGATCTCCGACCGACCGGCCTGTTGTAGGCGACTGGAATGGGGATGGAAAGGACGAGCTAGGAAACTACAAGGGCAATGGAGTCTGGGCTTTGGACTACAATGGCAATGGAGCATGGGATGGAGTTGGCATCGATAGAGTTTACGTGTTTGGATCTCCGACCGACCGGCCTGTTGTAGGCGACTGGAATGGGGATGGAAAGGACGAGCTAGGAAACTACAAGGGCAATGGAGTCTGGGCTTTGGACTACAATGGCAATGGAGCATGGGATGGAGTTGGCATCGATAGAGTTTACGTGTTTGGATCTCCGACCGACCAGCCTGTTGTAGGCGATTGGGATGGGGATGGAAAGGACGAGCTAGGAAACTACAAGGGCAATGGAGTCTGGGCTTTGGACTACAATGGCAATGGAGCATGGGATGGCACCAGCACCGATCGGGTATATTCGTTTGGTACTTCAACCGACCAGCCGGTAGTGGGTGGGTGGTAATGGCATTTCGCTCATTTGGCATTGCATTTGCCCATTTGGTCCGCTTTACTTTATCATTTAAGCAAGGGTTCAGGCGCGCATTTTTAGCGCCTGATGTATTTCTTATTTAATACAACGGGAGTGCGGAGGGTCACGAATTCCCCATCCTTTAGGTTGGGGATGAAGTGAACCCTCGCCCGGATTTCATGTTTTCCTGAGATTGATTAGCTGGCTATAATGCAGCCGAACGCTGATACGAGATTATTCTGATGTACAGATCCAGGAAACCGAAGGTTCGGATGTTTCTGAAATCCGGCTAACCGGGCGCGCGGCCCGAAGCATACCCCATCCCTTTAGGGTGGGGTGGCCGCGCGCAGTTTGATTTAATTTGGTGGCGAATATATGTCTGTCTGTCAAGCAGATTTTCTCAATTTCTCTAATTGCATAATCAAGAGTTCCACAGAATACTTATCCTGTATCTTTGTTTCTCTCATCATTTATCAACTAACATCATAATGAAGATTATATATTTTGACCTATGTCTCTACTCGCAGCCCTTCCCTTGACAGTCCCCTCATCTGCGTCGCGCACACATCCCGGCCTTCATATTCGCGCTAAGGGCCAGATCGCCTTGAACCGTTCGAGCTAAACCCCAAAAGCTTCCTTGCCCCTCTTTCTTCGCGAGAATGATTCGCATAATAGACGAGTAGGCTTGCCATCATGCTAAATCATACCAGAATGTGGATCTCGTACGGCTGGGATTAGTCAACTACTCCTCCCCTAAAGTGGAAGGGCTTGTACCTCCCGGTTAGCGGAGTACGTTAGGCCGGTTGACACAAAGCTAGCGAAGCTCTGAGGTTTCACAGATTTCTCTCTACCTGGCGGCCTGCCTTGCGTGGAGATCTTGACGCCGTTGTTGCCAAGTCTTTCCACTTGACTCAGACCATTCCCTTGCAGGAATCATGCTACGCAAAGCGATTGTCTTTCGTTCACCGTCTTTCTCCTGGTAGATCCAGGAGTGCCCTACCTCATAGAGGCGAAAGACTGTTTCCTAGCCAATTGCTAGGGAACTATAGCGTAATACGACGTAATATTACTTAAGACTTTTGCAAGAGAGTTACTCTTAAGTACCATTACAAGGTATTACCTATTATGGGATATACTAACGTCAGGTTGAAAACGGAAACAAGAGATCGATTAAAGAAGCGTGGATCGAAAGGAGAAAGCTATGATGATATCATAGCCAGACTTCTAGATTTAGATGAAGACGTGAAAAAGTAATCCTGCAAGGGGTACGATTCATCTCACCCCCCGAAGGAGGTGGGTCTTCTCTACCCCTTGACCCCAACGTTATAAACCCCTGTTGCGCATATATCCCTTCATGAGCGATACAGAGGCAAAGTCCAGCATCGGCCCGGGCATGGGCCTGATCCATCTGGAGACTGGGGTGCAGATCATCATCCCCGCCCAGATCGAGCCGGAGAGGATTGTGGCAGCAATAGAAGCTCTACTAGCTGCAGTCAAGGACAATATGAGCGAGGGCATAGGCTGCTCGGATATCGCCTGGATGACCTCCTCGGATGTCAATGCCATGCTCCTTGTGAGCACTGATATGGAGGAGGGGCCAGCAGGTGCAGTTTCCGCCCTTCATGCCGCAGCGGAGGCCTTCTCCGAAAGGTCCGGTCGGGTGATATCGCAGATGGAGGCAGATTCAGGGGAATGAAAATCGCCTTATTACAGCTAAATCCCACCGTGGGCGACCTGGCCGGAAATAAGGATCTCATCGCCCTGGCCATTCGTCGCGCACCGGATTTCGATTTAGCCGTCACATCCGAGCTCGTCCTTTCTGGCTATCCGCCGTGCGATCTACTTCTCAATGAGGAATTTGTAGAGCGGAGCTGGCAGGCTCTGGACGAGCTGGCCGAAGAGCTGGATGACCTCCCTCCGGTTCTGGTGGGCCTGGCAGAGCCGGACACCTCCGCCGGGGAGCGCCCTCTTTTCAACTCTGCTGCCCTGATTCGAGGAGGGAAGGTGACAGAGACCTTTCAGAAGAGCATGCTCTCTGGTTGCGATCTATTCCACGAGGGCCGCTACTTCCAGCCGAGCAAGGAGCCTCGGGTCCTGCAGATCGAGGGCAAATCCCTGGGCATACTGATAGGCGAGCCTCTTGAAGGCAGCGGCGATAACGAAAGGCGGGATCGGCCCGATCCCATTGCAGAGCTTCGAGCGAAAGGCGCTGACGCTATAGTCAACCTGTCCGCCTCTCCCTTCACTGCGGGAAAGCAGCTCCTTCGGGAGGCAAGGCTATCAGATCTCGCCAGGAAGTACCGCCTCCCCATCGTTTATGTCAATCAGGTGGGAGGGAATGATGATCTGATATTCGACGGTAGAAGTTGCTTTTTTGATGCCGCAGGCCGCCTTACTGCCAGAGGACGGGGATTTGCGGAGGATATCCTGGTCATAGACCTTGATCGCCCTGGGGGGAGCATAGCCACGGACGACCTTGCTCCAGAGGCGGAGATCTGGAAGGCCCTGGTCCTGGGGACGAGGGATTATGTGCATAAATGCGGCTTTTCCAGCGTCCTCCTGGGGCTTTCTGGAGGGATCGACTCCTCCCTGGTGGCGGCTATAGCCGTTCAGGCCCTGGGGCCGAATAACGTCCTGGGCGTTCTTCTGCCCTCGCCTTATACTCGCCAGAGCAGCATCGACGATGCCCTGGCTTTAGCTGCCAACCTGGGCATCAAGACTATCTCCATCCTTCTTACCGATATCATGGGCTCTTTTGAGTTGGAGCTGGCAGAGCATTTCGCTGGAAGGCCGAAGGACATCACTGAAGAGAACATCCAGGCCAGAATCCGCGCCACACTCCTCATGGCCCTGTCCAATAAGTACGGCTCTATCCTTCTGGCTACCGGGAACAGGTCAGAGCTCTCCGTGGGCTACTGCACCATCTATGGCGATATGGCCGGGGGTCTGGCCGTCATCTCCGACCTGCCCAAGACAATGGTCTACAGGATTGCGGAATGGCTCAACTCCACCGCCAGCAAACCGGTCATTCCCCCGAGCATCATTAAGAAGCCTCCTTCGGCAGAGCTCCGGCCCGGTCAGACCGATCAGGATAGCCTGCCTCCTTATCCCCTGCTGGATGAAATCCTCAAGCGTTATATCGATGAGCACCAATCCCGGGCGGATCTGCTTCGAGCCGGATTGAACGAAACGATGGTGGACAGGGTCATATCCCTGGTCAAGAACGCTGAATTCAAGAGGGTTCAGGCCGCTCTCGGACTTAAGGTGATCGATAAAAGCTTTGGAGAGGGCTGGAGGATGCCTGTAGCCTGCCGGATCGGCCAGGAAAAAAGTGATTTTAAATAGATCCAGGCTAAAGATGGTATACGCTATGATAAGTTGGATCGACAGGAGACGTACTCACCGCTGGCAATTCGCTGTCCTGGTCAGCATTTTCCTGCTCGGCATATCCACATTATTTCTTCTCCTCTCCCTCTCTCTTGGAATGGAGGAGGCATCCACCCAGGATAGCCTCATTCTCAATGTCTATCTGGACCCAGCGGGAAAGGCCCTGGTTACCGGCTATGCGGATAATATCTCCGGCCTGGATTTTCTCGCTACCTCGGAGTACCAGTATGAGAACGATACTCATCGGCTTTATGCCCTCACCGACGGCCTGACCGCAAAGACAAGCCAGGTCTGGACTCTAAACTTGGATGCAAAAGGATTATTTGAGGACTACAGGATCACCTTTTATCTGCCCGGTGATATGCGCCTGGGCCAGATCAATGCCTCTTTAGGCCTCCAGTATCATCTCTCCGCCTTCAATGATTCCCTTGTGGCGGATGTGCAGGGCTATGAGGTGCAGGATCCCTCGATATCCATTCAGTATCAGCAAACCTTGGCTGCGGGATCAGCACCCTTCTCTCTTCCGGCCATCCCCCCAGGCCTTCCTCCCGGCTATCCCGGCTCTGATATCAGTCTCATCTTGCTCCTTGCTGGGGCATTCATTCTGGCCATAGGATCCGTTCTGGGGGTGATCATCAGGAGGCGCAGGATCCAATCGCCCAGTAGCCCTTCTCCTCTGGGAAATGGCTCGCAGGCGAATGCAGACCCAACCATGTCCCCCGCCCTTTCTTCAACATGTGCCGTGAGCGGGGACGAATGCTCAACCAGTCCAGGCCAATCCATTGAAGAAGGCTCAAATGAGGTCAGTCCATCCGTCGTCTATGCGCCTGCGGACGCTCCCGCCAATGCGGCAGATGAAGGCCCGCCTCCCATCTCTGGCCCGTCCACCTCTCTTTCCAGCGCCTTCGCGAATGGTGGCAGCACCATATCCAGTCCACCTTCTGGCGATGAGAGCGCTACCTATGAGCATGCTGCTGATATTGAGGAGTCTCGCCGGTCCGGCACGCAGCCTGATGTTGACCCAGACCTGCCATCCGAAACGGCGGCGAACGAGCCGGGGGCAGGGTGGGAGGGCAAGCAGAGAATCCAGCTGAGCCGGGAGATGGAGGCGGTCATTCAGACCCTTACCCACAGAGAGCAGGCGGTCATATCAACCTTGGTCGAGCATGGGGGCAGAATGACCCAGGCTGAGATCAGGTATGAGACAAAAACCCCTAAATCGTCTCTAACCGGCATTTTAATCTCTTTAGAGAGGAGAAAGCTGGTGACTAAGAAAGAATGGGGAAGAACAAACATAATAGAACTATCTGAGTGGTTTTTGTCCCAAAGAGAACGTTCCTAATTCTTTATTTCTTCGGGCCGAGGTCCACAGGCATGATTCCATCCCCCGTTCTGATGGTTCGTTCTGCTCTTATTTTTTCTATCGTTCAGCATGAGATGGTGTTTGACGGAAGGAGAAAATGACTCCCTTCCCAGTGTAATGAAAATTTAAGAGGTAGTGTAGTAGATGAAGTTGAACGAACTTAATTGGAGGATGGCTCTGATTGCCCTGGCGGCATCCTGTCTGCTCATATCTGGGGCATTATCCATGCCCATGGATCGGGGAATGGGAATGCATGCACGTGGGATGATGATCTCCGCTCCACTCAATGTCACCTCAGAGGAGCTGGGAAACATGACCCTGGGGGAGATAAAGGAGCTGGAAAAGAGCGCTCTTAACAGCTCTTTAGAAGAGAAGATGCCCTTTTGCGGACGGATGAATGCCAGGGGCGGGGAGTGGATGGATTTCCGGGGTGCTTCGCCTGCCGGATCTTGCGGGTTTGGCATCTCGGGATGCGGCTTTACCCCTATATCGCTCATGGATGACGTCACTAGTGAGGAGCTGGGAGAGATGAGCCTCAATCAGATCCTGGATCTATATGATCAGAAGACCAAAGAGCTTGAGAACATGACCCTCAATGAGATCCGGGATCAGTGGAAGACGAAGGTGGAGGCCCAGAACAATATGACCATAAATGAGCTGGTAGATGAGGCCAAAGATATGCAGGCTAAAGAGGGAATCATCAACTGGGTCTCGATCCAGTACCGTCGCCTTATGGCCTGAGCGTACATAACATTCGCCCCGAAATGGTGCACGGCAGAGTTGCAGTCTGCCGTCCATCCCCTTTTCCTCCCTTTGGAGATGTTTTAAATTGATTGAGTTGCAGTAGGTATTTGGCAGGCGAATCTCGATGAATGAAGTTAGCAGAGGAATTCTCTATCCGGCTCTGGCGGTGCTGCTGGCAGGCCTGATATCTGTTGGCCTTGTGGATGCGGTTCAGGCCGATCAGATGGAAGGATTAGATGGCGGCAATGATCAGATGAGCCCGGAGAGAAGAGGAGGCGAGGAGCTCTATCGGAATCCAGATATCCCTATGGGTCTCCCGGTTGATCTGCTGTTTAGCGGCCACGGGTTTGCCATTAGAGGAAATGAGTCCCATCCCATCCGATTGAAGGTGGAGGTTCTGCTGCCCGTGCAGCCCGAGCAGATCCGCGAGCTAGTGGCCTCCAACAAGAGCCTGAAGGAGATCAGGGATGACATCCGGGAGAATGTGGGAGACGAGGTCCACCGGGGGAGCCTGATCTTCGACCGGAGACTTTATGCGGCCATCAATGTCAGTTCCCTTCCCGGCTCGAACAACTCCACCCTCCTTGAGGCCGACCTGGCTGACATGAACTCCCTCTCTGCAGGCAATGATTCCGCCATTCTGGGCAGGATCAATCTCACCATATCGTCCTGCATCGAGGGCACAACTGGCCGGGGTGATCTGGAGATCGACCGCCCTCCGCATGAGGGCAGATACTTCGTCCTGCTTGACATGGAGCCTCCAAAAGAAGAGAACTGGCGCTCAAGATCGCAGGCAGAGGGGCCGGAACCGGGGAAATAGGACCGATGATCAGGCCCAGGAGACAGGAACCTCGTCCGTCCTGTACCCGGGCCGAACATGGGATTGGTCCAGAGGGGTAGAGATGCCGCTCTTGAGCATCAAGAGGCCGGTGTAGGCGATCATGCTGCCGTTGTCCCCCATGAACGAGCGGGGCGGTAAGAAGAACTCCGCTCCCCTCTCGTGGCACATGATTCTCATCATCTCCCCCAGGCGGGCGTTCGCTCCCACTCCTCCCACCAGCATGGCCTCCCTCTTCTCGGCATGGGCCATGGCCCTCTCCGTCACCTCCACCAGCATGGCGAAGGCAGTCTCCTGCAGGCTATAGCAGACGTCTTCCAGATCATGCTTTCCTGCTGCCTCGGTTGCGGCGGTGGACAGGCCGGAGAAGGAGAGGTCCATGCCCTTCACAGTATAGGGGAGGGGAATGTAATTTTTCGCTTTCCGAGCCAGCTCCTCCACCTTCGGGCCGCCGGGATGGGCAAGGCCCACAGAGCGGGCGAACTTGTCGATGGCATTTCCCACGCTGATATCCAGGGTTTCGCCGAATATCCTGTATCTTCCCTGGCGCAGGGCCAGGACCTGGGAGTTGGCGCCGCTCACGTAGATCACCGCGGGATCGCGGGCACCCGACTGCCATTTGCCTACCTCGATATGGGCGACGCAGTGGTTAACCCCCACCAGAGGAATATCAAAACGCAATGAGAGGGCCCGGGCGGCAGTGGCTACTGTGCGCAGGCAAGGCCCCAGGCCCGGTCCCTGGGAGAAGGCCACCCCCTCCAGCTTCAGTCCCCTCTGCCGAGCCTGGGCGAGGACATCTCCCACCACTGCCCTCATGTGCTCGGCATGGTGCTGTGAGGCCTCCCTGGGATGGATTCCTCCCCTGGCCGGGGTGTAAGTAGCGCTCTTCTCATAAATCGCCCCCGACTCATCCACCAGTGCGGCGCTGAGGTTCCAGGCAGTTCCTTCCAGGCCAAATATGATCATTCTCGATCTTGCTCCTCGATCCATTCAGATATATCTCAGGCCGATGTCCTTTCGGTAGCGCATTCCGTTGAACCGGACCCGTTTGATGTTCTCATATGCTTTTGCCCTGGCCTCGGCCAGGCTCTTGCCCCGGGCTACCAGGGTGAAGACCCGGCCGCCGGTGGTGTACAGCCTCCTGTTGCCCGCAGAGTCGGTGCCCCAGGCGGTGCCATTGTGATAGACTATGACCTCCGGGTCCACCCGATCCAGGCCGTTGATAGGCATATTGGTGTAGTGCTCGCCCGGATAACCGGGCCGCTCCGGACCGGTGGATGAGAGGGGCTTGATCGCCCGGCCGGATATGGCGCATATACCCAGGCAGAAGTCGTCTGACCATTGCAAAGGAAGCTCATCCAGCCTTCCATCCACCACTGCCATGGAAAGCTGGTAGAAGTCCGTCTGGAGCCTGGGAAGTATCACCTCTGCCTCTGGGTCTCCCAGCCTCACATTAATCTCGAGGACTGCTGGCTCCCTGTCCTCAGAGATCATCAGGCCGAAGTAGATCACTCCCCTGTACTCCTGGCCGGAGCTCTCTTTGAAGCCGCGCACCGTGGGGAGAGCGATCTTTTTCATTATCCTCTCCGTCAGCTCCTCGTCCAGCCAGGGGTGAGGGGAGAAGCCTCCCATGCCACCGGTGTTTGGGTTGTTGTCCTGGTTGGGATTACCTGCCAGCTTGTTGAAGAGGCGGATGGCCACACTCTCATCCGGAGAGAAGGCCTGCTTGTAGTCCAGTGCTGATTGCATCGCCTGGACGGTGTGGCCGTCGCTCAGGGCGAAGAACATCAGCTCTCTGCCCTCCAGCCGATCTTCGATCTCTATCCGATCTCCTGCCCCGCCAAAGAGCCTGGGGCTCACCATGATGCGCTCGATGGCGGAGGCGGCCTCCTCCGGGGTAGCGCAGACGATGGATCCCTTTCCCGCCGCCAGGCCGTCCGCCTTGACCACCAATCCTCTTCCCGGCTCCTCGGAGCAGCGCTGCTGAACGTACTCTTTTGCCTCCTGTGGATCGCTGAAGTTCTGGCAGGGTGGGACCGGAACACGGAGCTTTTTGAGGAGATCCTTGGTCTGGCATTTGCTGTTCTCGAGCACTGCTGCCTCTCTCTTCGGCCCCAGTATCCTCTGGCCGTCCTCCTGAAATATATCGACGATTCCCTCGGATAGATAGCCTTCTGGACCTACGAAGGTGAGATCGATTTTCTCTTTTTTCACAAAAGCGAGCAGCTCGCTGATGCTCCTGGGCACTTTACCCTCGATCGCCGCCAGGCGACACTTATCCATCATCTCGCTGCCCGCATTGCCTGGGGCCACATAGACCCTCTCCACCGACCCACTCCGGGCAAAGGCATGGGCTATGGCATTTCCTCTGCCTCCCGCATCCACTACCAGAACTCTATTGCCGGACATCAGATTCATTTTAGGATTTTAACCCTAAATAAGCATATTTGCCTCTGGGAATTATGGTGGCGGAGCGATGCTAAATGGCCTCGTTTCCCATCAGTTAGCTATTTAAAACACCAGGTTGAGGCAGAGGCAGTAGTCCTGTATCTTCATTGATGCCCAGGTACGGCTCTGGCCCCATCACCACAAGATTCTGCAGGTTGCAGGATGACTTGCGCCTCGCGCAGGAGATGATAACCGAATGTATTCCCAAGAGCAGATGCTTAAGATCATTCAGGAGAAGAACGTTGAGTTCCTCCGGTTGCAGTTCACAGACATATCGGGAATAGTGAAGAATGTCGCCATTCCCGCCACCCAGATGGGAAAGGCTTTGAAGAGCGGCATCTCCTTTGATGGGTCATCCATCGAGGGCTTCGCCAGAATTCAGGAGTCGGATATGGTTCTCCGGCCCGATCTCTCCACGTTCAGCCTCTTGCCCTGGAGCACCAAGGACGATGTCAATGAGGCTCGATTGATCTGCGATGTCCATCTTCCCAATGGACTGCCTTTCGAGGGTGCTCCTCGCCGGGTGCTGTACCGTCAGCTGGAGCGGGCGAAGGAGATGGGATTCAAGATGAACGTCGGCCCGGAGCTGGAGTTTTTCCTATTTGAAAAGGGAAATGGCGGCTCTGCTACCACTCCACACGACTTTGGGGGCTACTTCGACCTCGGCCCGGTGGACCTGGCAGAGGATGTGCGCCGGGAGATAACCAGGGCTCTGATCAAGATGGGCTTCACCATCGAGGCCTCTCATCACGAGGTTGCCCGGGGCCAGCATGAGATAGACTTCGTCTATGACGATGCGATCAAGAATGCCGATAAGGTGGTCACATTCAAGTACGTCACCAAGACCATTGCCATGCGCCAGGGCTTGAGGGCGACATTCATGCCCAAGCCGGTTTACGGCGCAGCAGGCAGCGGAATGCATGTCAACATCTCCCTATTCCGGGGCCTGGAGAATGCTTTTTATGATCCCGAGACCCCGTTGAACATCAGCGATCTGGCCAGGTTCTTCGTGGGCGGCCTGATAGAGCATGCCAGCGCTATTACCGCCATCGCCAATCCCCTGATCAACTCCTATAAGCGGCTGGTATCCGGGTTCGAGGCTCCCGTCTATATAACCTGGTCCGGGCCGAACCGCTCCTCGCTTATTCGCATCCCCTCAGGCCGGGGCCTATCCACCCGCCTGGAGTTCCGATCCCCTGATACCAGCTGCAATCCCTATCTGACATTCGCCGTCATCCTGGCAGCAGGCCTTGACGGAATAAAAAGAGGCATTGATCCCGGCGATCCCGTGGATTTGAATGTGTACCATCTCACAGCAGCAGAACGAAAATCCCTGGGAATCCAGACACTGCCCTCCAACCTGAAGGAGGCTCTTGACCACCTGGAGGGGGATAAAGTGATACGCGAGGCCCTGGGCGAGCATGTCTATGAGAACGTCATGCGATTGGGCATGCTGGAATGGGAGGAGTATAACAAATTCGTCCATCCCTGGGAGATCGACAGATACATCAATACCTATTGAGTGAATTTTGGGCATTGATTTTTTGCCCGCTCATTTTTCTGGCGTTTTATATGGCCCTGCCAGAAGCTTTTAGCAGATTTTTCTTGAAAAAAGCATTATGCAGATCTGGCACAGAGCCCCTCATGTCGCTGCTTCATCCGAAACGTATATATCTAGCATCATCATTATGGGGTCCGGGCCGGTAGCTTAGTCAGGCAGAGCGAAAGGCTCTTAACCTTTAGGTCGGGGGTTCAAATCCCTCTCGGCCCGCTTTAAAACCGGGGCTGTGGCCTAGCCAGGTAGGGCGATGGGCTCCAGCGGTATATTTGATGATGAGCAACGGGTCTGCTGAGATCTCTCGACGGGGAGGTCGTTGATGATCCGTTGGAGCACTGAAATGGGTTGTTACGGCGGTGAAATCGCTGTAAGAACTTCAGTATCGGAGATACCCGTCGATCGTGAGTTCGAATCTCACCAGCCCCACATTTTTCCCTGATCCTTTCCACAGCGTTTAAATATCTATGATATGAACTGACTGGGAGGTGCCGAGATGTACAGTGATATTCTCACCATTTGCTGGTCCATAAAAGAGGTCAATAGAAACCTCAGCGACAGGCAAGCCACATCGGATTACTCCATAAGGTATCTTAAAAAAGGATGCTCTGACCTGGCACTCATGATGCGAGAGTTGGGACGGGCCCTCCCGGATGATAAGATCGAGGTGATCGACAGGAACGGCCAGAAGAAGTCCTTCTCCATCAACGAAGTGTCGGATATGCTTTATGATACGAAGAAGATCCTGGAGTTCAACCTTATTGACAACATCAGCCGCTGGGCCGAGGCGCGCAAGCTCGCATGAACTGGATCTCGGAAGCTTGAGTTCCTCGATCAGATAATCGCACGCCTCAGGACTCATAGGGCTCATCACCACTCAGAACAGCTCGATCATCATCGGCGTTGCGTTCCAATTTTTATCTTTTACACATTTCTATAATCAATTTTTCCCTTGGGCAAGGTTGATCAGTTGCTCTATCCCTGCTAGGTTTATGCTTCGACTGGGTATGCATGTCTCCATTGCCGGCGGCCTGGAAAAGGCGGCAGACAGAGCGCGGGAGAAGGGCTGCGATGCCTTTCAGATCTTCACCACCAATCCTCGTAGCTGGAGGTCCAAGCCCATTGCTCAACAATCCATAGATCTCTTCTCCTCCCGGCTCAAAGAGTATGATCTGCATCCAGTCGTATCTCATATGCCCTACCTTCCTAACCTCGCCTCCCCTCGAGATGAGGTCTACTCGAGGTCGGTGCAGGCTCTGACCGATGAGCTGGTGCGCTGCCGACTTCTGGGCATACCATATCTGGTGACCCACCTGGGAAGCAATCTGGGCGCAGAAAAGAAAGATGGCAGGGAGAGGATAGCTGAGGCCTTGAAGAAGGCCATCGCTGATTCCGGGGGCGATGTGATGGTGCTCCTGGAGAACGGCGCCGGGACAAAAAATAGCATGGGAAGCACCTTTAAGGATATTGCCTCCATCATCGAGTCCCTTCCCGGCCAGTCCCGCAGCCTTGGGGTGTGCCTGGACACTTGCCACCTTTTTGCTGCTGGATACGATCTTCGCACCCCCCGCGCCCTGGAGAGGACTTTGGAGGAGTTCGATTGCTGCATAAGCTCAAATCGGCTCAAGCTGGTACATCTGAACGACTGCCAGGGCACCCTTGGTTCGCACCTGGACCGACATGAGCACATAGGCCTGGGACAGATCGGCCTGGAAGGCTTCCGGTCAATCGTCTGCCACCCCTCTCTGCGAGAGCTGCCGATGATAATGGAAACGCCGGTGGACTCGCGACGGGATGATAAAGCAAACCTTCTAGTGGTCAGAGCTCTTGCGTCACAGATCGAATAGCTTCTCTATGACGAGCATCAGGGCACCATTGGATATGGGCTTGACCAGATAGCTGCTCGCCCCCAGGTCATAGCATTTCTGTATATCCTGATCCTCGTTCGAGCCGGTGAGAATGACTACAGGTATATCTTTGAGCCTCTGCTCCTTCTTGATAAGGGTGAGAAGGTCGATGCCGCTGATGTCGGGCAGGTTTATGTCCAGCAGGATGAGCTCGGGCAGATCGCTTCCGTTCATGCTCTGCAGGGCTTCTAGTGCCTCCTTGCCATTGGTGGCGACGATAAGGTTTCCATTTAGCTCATTGTGCTTCAAGACCCGCCTGGTAAATGCGATGTCCTCGGCATTATCCTCTACCAGTATGATCTTAATTTCGCGATCCATTAACTCACCCATGCCGACCCATGATCATGCACCCTATATTCGATTTAAACCTCGGGTCCATAATTGAAACTACTTGCAAAAATAGTTATCCCACTGAAGGGAAGAGCCAGAGCTGCCAGGCAGGTTATTGGCAAGTCCACAGTGAAAAATCTGACGAACCACTATCGATCACCAGCGCGGGAAAATCACCTGCCTACTTATGGTCCCTCATCTCTATGAACCTGGAGATCCTTCCGCGGGAGAGAAGAGCCACTCTGCTCAGGGGCACATCCGCCTCGGGATGGTAGCCCAAGAGCCCGGCCAAGGAATCCGCCAGGGCCAGGATCTCTGAGTGCTGGGGCATGGCCGTCCTCTCCAGCCGGGTCCGGGAGCGGCCAAGGTGCATATAGGCCTTCAGCTCGACGAAATCCGGCTCAGCATCTCCGATCAGCCGGGCATAATCATCGAGCCCTTCCATGTTTTGGCCTCGAACCAGGGTCATGCGGATAACGCTGCGGCATCGGTGCTCCTTCAAGAGCTCGAGGGACTCCAGGATCCTCGGCCAGAGGTCCTTTGAGGGATTGCATATCTGGCGATACCTCTCTTCATCTGGGGCATTGAGGCTGAGGTAGAGCTGGGTTGGTCTCAGCTCCGCCAAAACCTCGGGACGGGTGGCATTGCTGACCAGAAATGATGTCATGCCCCGCCTTGAGACCAGATCGATGAACTCTTTCAGGTAGGGGTAGAGGGTGGGCTCTCCCATCAAGGATATGGCCATATGCTTAGGCTCGCGAGCCTCCTCCAGGCGCACTGGATCGGTGGTTGAAGATCCCCCGTAGCCGGATATAAACCTCTGCTGGCCCCGCAGTATCCCTTCCAGAAGCTCAGCCGGCTCCATGGGTTCCTTTCCCGGTATTGGATCATCTATCGGCCTCCAGCAGTGCAGGCAGAGGTGATTGCACTCAAGCGTTGGCGTCATCTGCACACAGCGGTGACTGGCTATGCCGTAAAAGTGGTTTTTATAGCACTGATCGCCACCCCGCATGGAGCGATTCAACCAGAGGCAGGGCTTGACCGCGCCAGAACCCACAAGGTGATAGCCCTGGCGGGCAAGGGCCTTCTCTGCCATTGTGTCTTGCATGATATTCCTCCAATACAAAGTCATAAATCCCTGACGGCTCAACTATTGCGCAGTGGTCGAAATATCCCGATGGGCTTTGGTCCTTTTGATGCTGTTCATTTGCTCTGCAACCGCCGCAGAGCCAGATGAAGATCACCATATAAAGCTAACAAAGGAGGTCGTAGCATCAGGGGATATCATCTCTCAATTGATATCTGGAGAGCCTGTGAGGTATGATAATGTCACTATATCCGGCTCACTAGAGCTGGCAGAGCTGCAGGGATCATTGTCGCAGCCCGTGAGGATTACCAACAGCATCTTCTTGGGGCCGGTAAGGTTTGCTGCGGCGAGCTTTGATGAGCCAATTGACCTGCAGGGGTGCATCTTTCGGGATAACGTGGACTTCTTTGGTTGCCGATTTGCAGGGGGGGCCGGATTTGCAGGGGTCACCTTCGAGGGTCAGGCAGATCTTCGCAACACCTATTTCGGCGGGCAGGCCTCATTTCTGAGCGCTCAATTCTCTGAAGACGCCAGCTTTAGGAACAGCCAGTTTGCTGGAGATGGCATCTTCCTCAACAGCAGCTTTGCCCGGGATGTGGACTTCGATTTCGCTCAGTTCCAGCGGCTGGCCTCTTTTGCAGATGCCAGGTTTGTCAATGTGAGCTTTCTGGAGACCCAATTCGGCGGCCACACATCATTTTTGAATGCTGAGTTTCATGGCAATGCGGCCTTCGCCGCCACCAGATTTGTCGGCAGTGTGGTCTTCCGCGAGGCCGGATTCCTCTTGGGGAGCACCTTTGGCCTCTCCAGCTTCGGGGGGCTGGCAGATTTTACCAATGTCTATTTCAACAAAACAGCCTACTTCGGGGGGGTCAAGTTCACCGACCTGGCTTATTTCGTCAATGCCCGGTTTGATGATGACCTGAACATGGAGGATTCCAGGCTCTATAACATGCGTCTGGACAACGTGAGCCTTCAGGAAGACTCGAAGATCAACCTCAACAACTCAGATTTCACCAAGCTGGAGGTTCGCTGGGCGGTGATAAAGGATCGGCTGGTTTACAATGGCGCCGCTTATCTGGCCCTGGTCAAGAACTATAAGAGCCTGGAGTGGTTTGACGATGCCGACGACTGCTACTATCAGTACCGCAGAATAGGGCAGGACCAGGCACCCTGGGGCTGGGGAAAGATCTCGGATCTGATCTCCTGGCTCTCCTGCGGCTATGGGGTCCGGGTGAGCTATACCGCCTTTTGGTGCCTCTTTACCATTCTGTTCTTCGGGGTGATCTTCTGGGCAGGAAAGGGGATGAACAAGTTCGAGATCGAGGGGATGGAGCTTCCTGGAGACCATCGCCTGAGGCCCACAGCGAGGGTATCTTTCACCGATGCCCTTTACTTTTCCATCGCCATGTTCACCACCTCCCAGGCACCGGTCAACACTTATCCCGTGGGCTTCTACCGCCACCTGGCCATGGCAGAGGGAATCCTTGGATGGTTCTTCCTCGGTCTGTTCGTAGTAGTATTGAGCGGCGTTCTCATCCGCTAAAATGGAATTGTTGAGCAAAATCCGAGCCGCCGATCCGGAAAGGTTGATATATCTGTTGGTTAAACCAGGAGAGTCCAAAAGAAGGGCGCGTGGCCTAGTCAGGATAAGGCGGCAGCCTCCTAAGCTGTAGATCGGGGGTTCGAATCCCTCTGCGCCCGCTTGCTTTTTATTTATCTGGTTGGACTCAGGGAACGATCTTGGATATGGCCAGCTCCAGAATATCCTCCGCACCCGACTTTTTCAGCAGGGGAATGAGCAGGTTGACCTGGGATCGGTCCACCACCGTCTCTATGGCATAGTAATCGGTGCTGTA
>Ga0208462_1000477_pt1 | contig 41214 bp, 58 predicted proteins | sample AD_SCU001_MetaG_FD_184452 | JGI IMG/M metagenome (GOLD analysis project Ga0208462, IMG submission 184452) | Active sludge microbial communities of municipal wastewater-treating anaerobic digesters from China - AD_SCU001_MetaG (SPAdes) (version 2) | ecosystem: Engineered > Bioreactor > Anaerobic...
TTCGAGACCCTGGCGGCCCACCAGAAAATTCAAGGGGTTAGGTCATCCGACCTAGCCTCTTTTTTATTGCTGGGTAACCCATGGGTAACTAGAAGGCTAAAGCGTGACTGTCGGGGGGTAGATAAAATGAGAAATTTGATGGCGCCTAGATCCAGTAGTACGAATATAGGACAAATACAGGACTGATGCGGGACTACAGGAATCGATGGTAGAATTATAATTACCAAATGTAAAAATGAGAAAATTGGGGGAATTTTGAGGGAATTGGCATTTTAAGTGAGAAAAAAAGAAGCCCCCATTTCCGCCGAAAAAAATGGGGGCTTGGGAGCGATCACGCGAGTGATTTTTCGAGGACGGAAAGAATGAAATCTCTCATGGTTTTTCCGGATTGGTCAGCGGCGCCCTTGATCTGCTGGTGGAGGGGTCCGGGTATATCGCGGAGCAGAAAATCAGTAGTGCCCTGCTGCGCTTTCTCCACCTGGTCCTCGTGGTAGAGGTCGATCAAATTGGAGACCTCAGAAACGAGATTGGCATATTGGAAGTGCGGCCAGGGCGATCGAGCCTGCGACTCGGGGCCGGAACGCCTGGTCGGACATTCGGTGTCGGTCCAGCCTTCGGCAAGGTCGAGCTCGGCTTTGCCGACCGCTGATCCTCCATCCTTTCGGGCCAGCTTGGTTTTGGCGATGAATCGAGCATAACGCCGCCCACCGACCCCCGGGTTATTCTGCCCCCATTGATTGTCTTCAATCACCAAATTCTGAGCCAGATATTCGGCTAGAGTTCGATCATTGGTCGTATATGCGGTCATCCAGCGACTGCCCTGCCAGGCGCTGGAGATTTGCACGTAATAAATGGCCATAACGTTCTCCTTTCGGCCTCCGCGGGCCGGGGGCTTTCACCCCCGTCCGGTTTGTGTTTAGATCAATCCTCGCCTCTTGGCCTCAGCCAGAATTTCATCGTCGGTGTAGGTCGCGAGCGGGTTCACGGGTTCCGCCTCGACCATTTTTCCGATTTCCTCAACGGCGCAGGGAACCATTTTGAGCTCGCCGTTCACCTCCAGAACTCTGTAGTAATGACGTTTGGCCTGTTTGTGTCCCGATCCGGTGTAATAATCTCCGGCGAATTCAAGCCACACCCCAGGGACAACGCCTTCCAGAAACGCCCTTCCTCCGGGAGCGCGCCGGAGAAACATCCTCTTCAGGCCACCCGGCTGGCTCTTGTCTTTTTCGACGATCGCCACCCAGGACTTACCTCGCTGATGGTTGCATTCGTGGCAGTTGTAAATGGTGTTGTCTTCGATTTCGATGGTGCGGATTTCGGTGGAATCTGTTACGTTTTTCATTGTGGATCTCCTTGTTCGTTAAGGGTTCGGGAGGTTCACCGGCCCGGGTGGAATGCCGTCCATCCGGGCCTCTCACTTTGTTGATTTAGATGATAATCGCGATTATCATGAATGTCAAGCAAAAAATGAGGGGGAAAATGATTTTTCTTGTATTTTTTTGAGAGGCTTAAAACCGCACCGGAGGCTGGATCGGGATACGGTGTGCCGAGGACGGCTTGAGAATTGTCGTGGTCAGACTCGGCGGATCGTCGGCACCAGGTCGTCGGGAGAATCTAGGGCCACGGCGATCGGAGGGAGCCAGCGCACGATCAGCTTGCGCCTGGACGGCTCGGATTCCGGACCGGTCCAGAATGAGTGCCAATGCGCCCTCCGAATATGGGGGCGCGGCCCGGCGTGCGTGCCTCCGAGACCGGGCGACGGAGCGGAGGCACGTGCGCTCCTCAGGGCCTCCCCCATCCGGTAGCCGGTTTCCCAGACAGTGGGCCGATCGGCCGCGAAAAACCGCGGACCGGCCTTGGTTTTACGCGGTTCCGGGCGCCGCGGAACGCGATCCGAGCTGGCCGCGTCCCGCACGTCGCCGCTCACTGTACATATGTATAGTACGAGCGACACGAGCGGCTGATAGAGCCCGGCAAACACGTCCGCAAGCGCCTGCAGGTCGCGCCCCGCGACCGCCGGACCGGCGACTCGCGCACCCTCTCGCACCGCCGCCAGCACGGCCTCTCTCAAATCCGAGTGGGCGAGGTGCACGATGCCGGGCAGACACCCCTTTTGAGAATCCGCAACCAGGCGCAGCTCGGGGCGACCGGTGTTTGAATCGTATTCGAGATGAGCGAAAAAGCCATACAATTCACACTTTTCAAAAAATCCCTTGCCCGGCGTCGGAACGTAGATGCACCACTCCGGCAGCCGAAACAGGATCTCGGTGGGAATACGCCCTACCGGAGTGTCCCATACGGACTCGAACACGTCGGGATCGAACGCATAGATCCCACGTGTCATCCGCCAGGCGGCCAGTGCGCCGATCAGGGGCACCTCCCCGACCGCGCTCAAAACGTCGGGGTCCGCGGGATCGAGCCGCTCAACCGGGGCGCCCCTCGTCGCTATGGCCACAGCCCCCGCCAACGGCAGAAAACACCAGTTCGGCCAGGTCGGAAGATCCTTTCCGCGCGCGGCCCGGAAATCCTCCACCCGCCTCCACACGCCCGGATGGCGCGCGGCAACGCGCTTGAGGTGATTGTTGATGCGCTGCACGATATCGTCCACGATCCCGCTCCCCGAAACTCGTTTATTTGCCCTGGGTGACCGTTTCCTGCGGAGCAGGAACGGCCTGGGGCGTTTCCTCGGTGGTCCTTATAGGCTTTAGGATCACATGGGCAGGGTTTGGAGTCAAGCTGTAGACGGCTCCCGTTCCGTAGTCGATCACCCCGCCCAGAATCACCCCCGCCCCGGCAAGCGTCGGGAACACGCTGAGGGATTCCGTTTCGTAGCCCTCCTTGGAATACCGGACGATAACGCTTTGATTTCGCTTCAGCTTCACGCTGCACGGCGTGGTGCATTTCTGCCCGTCGGAAACCTGCGCGAGCGCGCCAGGCGGTTCGCTCGTGATGTTGAGCGGCTCTTCCGTCCCGCGTATCATGGTCGCGCAACCCGTCCCGATCAATAAAACGGCAACAACAATCAATCGAGCCATAAGAGTAAACATTTGTTCCCCCCTGAAAATGATAGTTGAATGAGAATTCAGCCCACCAACCACATTGCATGACGGACGAAAGCGCCGTCACGCAAGACAGCCCAACAGCGTTTTCCTGGCATCGTTGCGCTCGGATTCGGGGAGCGCCGCGGTGATGCGGTCTATTGCCTCCAACAAATCGGAGGCAGGGACCGAAGAATTGACGTTGATGACGAGATCGCCCTTAATCTCGCAGCTCCCGATCATTTTGTCAACGGTTCCGCTTATTGTGATTGTTGGATTGTGCATTGATTTTGCGGAATGCTTGACCTGCGACTTACCGGAGGCTCCAGGTTTTGGCTCGATGCCGTCAATAAACAGCACTATCGAGGACTCTGAAGGAAGCTTCATCATAGGACATGCCCGCATTACGGATGAGGATCACGGAGGGCGAATACATTGTTACAGATGAGGCATGTTGATGATGAATAAATCGGATGGGGTTTGTTTTTCCTTAAATATTTTTAAAAAAGATTTACTCCTATGAAACCAGGCGGAGGTATTTCTCGATGGTTCCCGCTTCAATCTCTCCTTTCTCCCTGAAAAGCTCGTAAAGCATGACGATCAGCTCGGCCTTCTTGGCGGGTTCCATTTCCCTGTCTTCCTTATCCAACCATTTTTCTACGGCAGTAACGACTATCCTTAGCAAATCAGGGTAGAAATGACCCTCGGGCTTGACGATCCGCCCTTCGTCGGCATCCGCCCCCGATTCCACGGGAAGGGGGGCTTGCGATTCCCGGACCTCCTCTTCTCGGCGCATCGGACCGGTTCCGTAGAGCAACCAGTCAACCGAATAGTTTGTTCGCTCAGAAACTCTTATCAACCAAATTGATGGGATCTCACCCCTCCGCTTGGCATTGGTGGTCGATTGTGGATCCATGCCGAGAAATTCAGCCAACTGCTTGTCATTTTTTGTGCCCGACGCAGTCTTCATGCGGGCCAAAATTTCCTCCACGGCGGTTAATGGCGCATTCGCCTTGCCGTTAACTTTGCCATTAACTTGTTCATCCATAAGCGACGACCGTAACATTGTGAAATTGTTTCGTATAAAAATTTACGCAAAAATCCGTCAAATTATTTGCTGAAAACCAACATTTCGGTTGACAGCATCAAATATTACGTTTAATCTCACACTCAAGGTTTCAATTGAAACCTTGAGTCACAGTATCCAAACCGACCTGTCAACGCAAGAACGGATTTCGGACAAAGGCATGAGGCAGCTAAATCTTTTCGGACCGTCATTGAATGTTACGTCCCGCCTCAAGGCAGCGATGCGCGAAGCGGTGCGACGTTCCGATCTGAGCCGCGAGGAAATATCCGACAGAATGAGGGAGATTGCCAAGATGGACGGTCTCGGCGGGGGGCGCGGCAGCACGATCAGTTTGTCCAACCTTGATGCTTGGGTGTCCGAAACAAAATGCAACTTAATACCGGCGAATCTGCTCCCGGTTTTTTGCCGCGTCACAAACGACATCACCCCGCTGGAAATCCTGGGCGCTCCCCTGGGGGCGAGACTCATCGACGCCCAGGATGATCGCATCCTCGAATGGGCAAAGGCTGAGCTGCAATCCAGGCAATTGGCGAGGCGCAAGAGGAAGATTCTCTCGGAAATAGGAGGCGATAGTGAGTAGCGCCGTACTGGACAGCAAATACGAGCTGCATCGCAAGGGCATCAGCCAAACGAGAGTGGCCCGAGAATTGGGGGTGACGCCCCAAATGGTGAACGGGGTACTCAACGGCCGTCGCAAAAGCGCCAGGGTGATTGCCCACATAGAGCAATTGTTGAAACTGCACGGCGAGGAGGGCGGACAATAATGAATGCCGCCTATACCGGAAAAAGTCTCGCATTGATCCTGGGGATCAGCAAAGTCGCCGTCTATAAGAGGGCGCTCCGGGAAGGGTGGAGATGCGAAGACCGTCCCAATCCCAAGGGCGGCGGTACAATAAAGGAATATATCTATTCGGACCTTCCCGAGGACGTGCAGCTCGCGATCCGCATTCATGAAGAAGAGCGGGCGGCTCCCCGGCTCCCGGCGGCGTTCGGGTCGGGCCTTCCGGCGTTGCGGGAAAGCGGGCTTCCGCCGGCGATCGCGAACGGTACGGGCGCGGATGCGCTCAACGATAAGGAGCGCGAGCGGGCGCTTGCCGCATCGAGGTTGATTGCCCTCTACCGCGAGCACTGCCGCAAACACGGCTGGGGCAACCGGGTGCGGGCGAAAGAACAGTTCGTTGACGCCTACAACCTGGGCGAGCGAGGCAGTTTCCCGGAAATTTTCCGCCTGGTCGGCAAGACGAGCTGGAAAAGCCTTGAGCGGCAACACCTTGCGCTGCGGCGCTCCGGAAACGATCCGCTGGTCCTTGCCGACCGGCGCGGCAAGCATCGCCTGGGCCAGGTGACGATCACCCCCCGGCAGGATGAAATTTTGAAAGTTCTCGCGGTATCGCCCAACGCTCCGTTCGTCTCCGAAATCGTCCGGTCCGCGCGCAACAGGATGGCGGCCGAGGGCGTCGCCTGCGGGCTCTCGGATTCCACGTTGCGCCGCCGGGCCGAGCGGCTGCGGCAAATCCACTACCCCGAGTGGGTCCTCTATCGCGAGGGCGAAAAGGCGCTCAACGAAAATTGCATCCCGCACATCGAGCGCGACTGGGACCGCGTGGACGTGGGGGACGTGGTGTTCGCGGACGGCCACCGGCTGAATTTCCAGATTTTCAACCCGTGGACCGGAAAACCCAAGCGGATGACCCTCATCGCCTGGTACGACGGCAAATCGAACTATCCTCTCGGCTGGGAAATCATGCCCGAGGAAAACACCCGGGCCATCGCCTCCGCCCTCTACCGGGCGATCCTCAATCTCGGAAAAATCCCCAAAGTGCTCTACCTGGACAACGGCAAGGCGTTCCGGGGCAAATTCTTCGCCGGAACCCGGAATTTCAGCCACGAAGGGTTCGTGGGGCTGTTCGAGCGGCTCGGCATGCAGGTGGTCTACGCCTGGGCCTACCACCCGGAGAGCAAGCCCATCGAGCGCTGGTTCGGCACTTTGTCCGAATTCGAACGGGAGACGCCTTCGCTCACCGGCACCAGCATCGCGAACAAGCCGGCCAGACTGCGGCGCAACGAAAAAATGCATCGCGCCCTGCACGCCCTCGTCACGGGCGGCCGGGTGCCCACCATCGAGGAGACCCACCGCGCCCTGGCCGAGTGGATCGACAGATACGCCGCAAGGGGGCAGAGCGGCCACCTCAACGGAAAGTGCCCGCGCGAGGTCTTTCTTGCCGGGCGCGGCCCCGGGTTTTCGGAGGCGGAGTCGCGCGAAATCCGCCTCCTCATGAGCGAAGTGCCGATCAAATCGATCCATCGGGACGGCATCAAATTGCCCTGGGCGCAGTCGCGCTATTACCACCCGGCGCTCTACGGCAGGCAGCGCCAGGGCGCGGTGGTGCGCTACGACTGGCAGGATAAATCGCGGATCTGGGTCTACGGCCCGGACGGGAAATTCATTTGCGAGGCCCCGCTGCGGCCTCGCGTGCACCCTGCCGCGGCGCAGCTCGGCACGCCCGAGGACGTCGAGGAGCTGCAGCGCCAGATCGCGCTCCAGCGCCGCCTGAAAAAAGAGACGATCGGTCCCGCGCGCAAATTCTTCGAGGCCGTGGTGATCCCGGACGTGAAACGCCGCCGCGAAGAGGAGTTCGGCGAAGGAGCGGCGCCGGCGGCCCAATCGCCCGAAAAGGGCCTGCTGCGTCTGATCGATAGGCCCATGACCGAGGCGGAAAAAGAGCAGGCGCTGCGCGATTACGAGGAGCTCGCGGCGATCCACGAGGCCGAGCGGGCGAAAGCGCCTCCGGCCGAGGCAATCGAGCCGGAGCCCGAGCCCGTCCGGGAACCCTCCGTTTGGGAAAAGCGCCGGGCGATGAACGAGCCGGACCGGTACGAGGCCGATGTCGAGGACCTCGCCCGTGGAGCGCTCATGCCCCGGGTCGAGAAGGCCTGGATGAAATATTTCGAGGAGACGGAGTATTACGAGCGGCACCGGGGATATTTCGAGGAATACGAGGTGAAAATGGCCCTGATGTACCAGGGCGATCGCAAATGAGGGGGGGCGAAATGGGGAAAGTTGTAATCAAGCCGGCGTTTATCAACACGAAAAATGTGCGCAATTTCAGCGCAATGATGGACGGTCTCGCGCTCGCCGAGGGCGAGGGGCGAATGGGGGCCGTCTACGGGGCGGCCGGGCGGGGAAAAACCCGCACCGCGCAAGTCTTTGCCGCGAACAACGACTGCCGCTACCTGCGCGTCGCCACGGTCTGGCGCGGCAGCGAGCTCGAATTCCTGCGCGGCCTGGCAAAAGAGATCGGGATCGTCTCGCCCCCGCACCGCAAGGGACCGTGTTTTGCGGCCCTGGTGGAAAATCTGGTCGCCGATCCGCGGCCGGTCATGGTCGATGAGATCGAAAAGATGCCGAAAACCTACCTCGACATCATCCGGGATCTCACGGATCTCAGCGCCGCGCCGTTCGTCCTGATCGGCGAGGAAGAATTGAAGGGCATGCTCCAGGACCACGCGCGGGCGTGGTCGCGCACCTACCAAAAGTTGGAATTCGCCCCGATCGCCGTCGGAGACGTGCTGTTCTACGCCTCCGACGCCACGGGCCTCAAACTCACGACCGAGGTGGCGGGGATCCTGCACAATGCCTCCGGCGGGGATTTCCGGGTTGTGCGGCGAGACATCATCGCCCTGGTGCAGATCATCAACGCCCGGGGCACCCGAGAGATCACCGAGGAGATGGCCCGCATCGCGGTCAAGGCGGGCTTGAGCGGAGGAAAGGGATGAGAAAGGGGGGATTTGCCGACCGCGTGCGACAGGCCGCTAGAAAGCTCCAGGCGCGGGCCGGAAGCGGAAGCTTTCCGGCATCGGATCTGGGACACGAGGCCGGCATCGGCACCCGGGCGGACATGAAACACCTGTGGTGGACCATCCAGGACCTGGTCAAGGGCGGCGAGCTGGTGCGCCTCGAGCGCGGCGTCTATCGCTATGTCGGTAAGCCCGCCGCGGACCGAAGGCCCGAAAAGCGCGCGGTCATGTGGCGATTCTTGCGCATGGCCAAAACGGTCACCGTCCAGGATCTCGTCGAGGCCTCCGGGGCGAGCGAAGCGTACGCGGCGGAATGGCTGCGGCTGCTCGTCTCGCGCGGGGTCGTGCGCCGGCACGCAAACGGCAACTACCGGCTGATCGCCGATTGCTCCGGCATGCCGGAAAACATGGAGAAAGCCGAAAAACTCAAAAAAATTCGGGAGCGCAAAAGATGGCAGATGCGAGCGGCCATCGAGGAGGCGCGGGACGCCCTGAATATGCTGGAAAGGATGGTGTTGGACGATGGAAACGAGGGAGCTGGCGCTGGCCAGGGCGCGTCAGGGGTATGACAATCATCCGGAGTGGCGCGACTGCGAACACTGCAGACACTACACAGAGCTGAGTATTTTCCCCTATTGCAGCCTGGGCAAGTTTTTCGTCCGGGTCGGCGCTACCTGCGCCCTGTGGGAATCCAGGGGAATGGGCGGCGAGGCCGCAAAGGAGAACGACGATGATCGGAAATAACGATGAGCTGCTCCGGGAGACGCGTCGTCTCATCGCCAAATCGGTCGAGATGGCGGAGACGGCCCTGGCGCCATTCCTGGAGCTCCACCTCCGGGACGGCGCGCGAAAGAATCTCGCCGTCCACGATCTGCTCGTGTGCCTGCTGCACTATTGCGGGCGCAACCGGATGGATTTCGTCGTGGAACTCGAATTCGCGCAGGAAGTCCATCTGTTGGACCTCCACATCCTGGCCCGGACCGAAAAATTGGTTGCGCGGAAAGGCGGCTCCGCCGCCGAAGGGGGGTGATCGTGTGCTGTATCGAGTGCGGCATTTCAGTAAGCACTTCGTCCAACGGTGGGGGGAGCGCGTCGGAGGTTATCCATGTCTGGACCAGGTCAACGAAGCCATCGCCTCCGGGCAGCAAATCCGCCGGCAGGCGGATCTTTGGAGGCGGATCGACGGGGCGCTGGTGCCCCATCGGCTCCTGGCTGAGTTCTGGAACCATCGGCTCGGTCTGATCATTCGGATTGATGAAATGACCGGCACGGCGATCACGGTGATCGTGCCGGAGCAGGGGGACGCGCATGGCTAAACAATATGCCCGCGAGATCATCGGCAACAAGGAGAAAGCGTTGCTCCACGTCGCCAAATCGGGGCTCGGCATGACCGAGGACGAATACCGCGACCTGCTCGGCTCGGTCGGTTGTCAATCCTCGACCGAGCTGACCCGGGCGAAATTCGACGTCGTGATGCGGCGCCTGGAGGCTGCCGGGTTCGCTCCGCGATCGCGCTCGGTGAAAAAATCCGGCCCGCCCGCGGACGCCAAGCGCCCGCTCATGGGCAAAATCGGCGCGATCCTGGGCGATGCCGGGCTCCCCTGGGCCTACGCGGACGGCATGAGCAGGAGGATGTTCGGCGTGCAGACCGTGCGCTGGTGCACGGTCGAGCAGCTCCACAAGATCGTCGCAGCGCTCTCGATCTACCAGCGGCGCCGCGCCGGGAGAAGCGCAGAGGAGGTGGACAATGGCTGATCGCGTGCAGTGCGCCTGGTGCGCGGATTACGAGCATGGCAGGTCACGGACCTTAGGGCGCTGCGGAGGGACTCCCTGGGACGGACACAGCAGGCAACGGCCCTGGATAAACCACCTATGCGCCACATTTCGATCTATGGGAGGCCGGCCGAATCACGGCGTGACGCCCAGGGATGCGTTGGTCAGCGATGAATGCCGTTGCGGAGTGTCGAAGAACAGCGGATTGCCGCTCTGTTACCAATGCTGGTGCCGACTGCCGGTTGAAATCCGATCGTCTCTGCACCGGCGCTATATCGACTACGAGCAGGCCTACGAGGCGGCTGCGGCCCATCTCGACGCCGAGGAAGAGAAGGCACACGCCGCGGCGATGGCGTTTCTCGACGACGAGGAATAAGGAGAGTGAGCGAGATGGATTGGCCGAGTGCGGTAACCGAAATTTTCATGCTGTTGGCTGTTGTCGCCATCATCTGGCTGACCGCAGGAGATTAAAGGGGGGAGCATGCGTTGGCCTCAGGTTGCGATGGTCGTGTACCTGACGTTGAGTTTTGCGATCAATTTCGTGGGCGAAAAGGACAAGAAACGCATTGTGGCCGGCCTGATCGCGGCCGTCGCCCATACGGCGCTGATGCTCGTGCTGCTCGGATTCGGCGGGTTCTGGGGTTGAAACGCCGAATTTTCGGAAAGGGGAAACCATGAGAGGAAAACGATTCGAGATTTCCGACCGCCGGCTGCGCCGCCTGGAGGTATTGACGGACGCCCGGCTCGACTATTTCGCGGAACGGTTCGCGGCCAAAAAGATCCGGCCGCTCACGCTGGCGACCTTCGAGGCGTACCTGCGCAACCCGGAGTATTGGGAGCTGCTGGCCGAGTCGCTTGCCGAGGGCGGAAGCCTCCAGTGGGTCGAAATTGGGAGCTGCTGGCCGAGTCGCTTGCCGAGGGCGGAAGCCTCCAGTGGGTCGAATCCGACGACCGCCTCCGGGTGCTGCACGTGACCCGGGCGGCGTGAGAAAGAGGCGAAAATGGGCGATCAGGAGGCGTGGCTTCGCGCAAACACGTTCCAGTGCTCTCTCGGGCGGGTCTCTCCCGTCCAGTGCCGCGAGCTTCGGCGGCGGCCGACGCCGGGCGGGCATGCCTTTGCCGAGGCGGTGGGGGCCTGGGGTTGGTATGGCCGGGTCAAACCGGTTTATCTCCGGCCCGGGGCGTGTATCGAATGCTCGGAGGCCGAATCCCTGATCGCCCGGTTTGAAGCCGGCCGCGAGAGGGCGCCGGCGCCCGGCGTTGAAAATCCGAAAAAGGGGGATGGAATGGGCAAGACAAAAGCGAAGTGCCTGGAATGCGGGAAGCACCGGCTGATCCAGGGCCGTGGCCTTTGCAGCGGCTGCTACCAGCGGCAATTGAGACGGGAGCGGGGAGAGATCGTCCGGGAGCGGACGAAAAAAGTGGAGAGGGAGGTACGGCCCGCAGCCGTGGAGCCGAAGCGCGCGCCGGACCCCGCCGAGGCGCAGTCGGACCTGGTCGTCGCGGTGGATTTTTCCGCGGCGCCCGAAGTTCTGAAGGCGCTGCGCGACGACGCCGCGAGAGAATTTCGAACGGTCTCTTTCCAGATATTATGGACCCTGAGCCGGGCCGCGGCCCGACAGGCCCTCAACGGGGAGGCGGGATCATGAACGGGACCGGCGATTGCCATACCTGCCCGCATTGGCGGCAAATGAACAGCAAATTCAAAGGCCGGCGCGTTCCCGGAGGGTTCGGCAAGTGCATCCGCCCGGACGTCGGCGAACCGTGCGTGCCCGAGCGCCCGCGCCTGGGCATCGGGGGCGTCGCATCTGGCTGGCGGCCGAAGGCTGCCCGGCCCGGCGCAACGGAAGGCGACGAGGGGGAACCATGAACGGAGAGATACAGTTGCGTCTGCTCAAAATCATGGCGCACCACCACGGCCGGGCAAACGCGATCGGAATGGGCGAGCTCTACGAGCGCGTGTACGGCGAGCAGTGGGCGCACCGCATAAACGACACGCGCAAATTGCGCGACGTGATCCTGGCATTGCGGCGCGAGGGCCTTCCCATCTGCTCCACCTGCAATCGGAGTGGCGGAGGCTACTATCTCGCCTCGGTCGGCAGTGACCTGGAGGATTTCCTCCAGCGGCGTCACGTCAAGGCGCTCAAAATCCTCGCCCTGGAGGCCAGGATGCGACGCCTAAGCCTCGCCGAGCTGCTCGGACAGATGTCCGTCGATGCGTCCGGGGAAAATGCCGCAGGCGGGGAGGAACGGGCATGAGCGCGGCACATCGGGGGGGGGGCGACTATATTGTCTGCCCGAAATGCGGGCAGATGCGCTTCGGCGGATCGACGTGCCTGACGTGCGCCGAAGATCGGGTCGAAATGAAGGCGCAAGGAGCGAAGAATGGCGAAACGCACCGAAATACCAAACCCGTCCGAACTGCACGGCCGGGCCGACGAGTTGCTCCGTGAGATCGCGCAATCCCATGCGGCGCTCACCGCACTGCGCGTCGAGCTCCAGGCTCGCCTGGACGCGGTGATCGCGGAATACAAGGACGGAATCGACGCGCTGTCGGCGCGGCTCGATTCCGCGGACCATGCCGTCAGAAGGTTTGCCAAACGGCACTCCGAAGAGCTGTTCGCGGAAAGCGATCGCGTCGAGCTCCGGTACGGCGCTCTCATGCATGCCGTGGAACGCCGCGTCAGGCGCACCCGCGACATGCTGGAGTGCCTCGAATCCCTTGGCGCCGTCGAGGCGATCAAAATCGCCAAATCGGTGGATTGGGACGTAGTGGACAAATGGCCGGATGAGCGCCTGGTGGAGGCCGGCACCGAGCGCGTGCGCAAGGATCTGTATGGATATGAACTCAAGGGGGAAACGGATGAACGCCGGTGATCGATGGAAGATCCAACGGGCAGGCTTCAGAATTTTTCGGAAGCGGCCCCCGGTAACGGACGGAATGCCCTGGTCGATCTGGGAGTGCAAGGGCGGCGGATGGAGCAAGCACTCCGAGCAAGCGACGCATGCCGAACACGAACGGGCCTGGAAGATGCTCCTGACAGATCCGAAGTGCATTGGAGAATAACCATGCGCCTGGTGTGCCCATCCTGCGGCGCGATCGCAAGTCTCGAGGCCTGGAAAAACGACGCCGATTGGCGAACGTTTGTCGAGCTGCTCGTGCGGCTGCCACAAACGGTCGAGGAACGCACCTTGCCCTACCTGGGCCTCTTCCGCAAGGGAGATCGCGGCCTGACCCCGGCCCGGGCGCGCAAAATCCTCTCCGCCCTGGCGGACCTGGTCGCGCCCTGAACGGTCCGGTGGGAGAATTCCGAGGAGCGCCCCTGTCCGCCGGAGGTCTGGGCCGAGGCAATGGACGCGACCCTTTCGCGGCGGCCGAAGAGCCTCGCCAACCACAACTATTTGCGGCACGTCGCCTGGGAGCTCGCCGGGCCGCTTGCCGCCGCGCGCGAAGTCGGGCGCGAGCGCGAGCGTCAATGCGGATTGAGAGAGAATGAGCTGCCGGCATCGGATGAGGAGCGGGCGGAGGTCAGGAAAATGCTCAAAACATTCACGGATCGACTTGGGGGAGAATCCAGATGAATTTGGGAGAATTGTGGCGCCGCGTAACGAGCGGAATCATGGGCGAGCCGAAAGCGGTCCACCACGACCGCGAGCTCAAACGATCCATCGACCAGGCAATGATCCATTTTAAAAGCATGTACGGACCGAGGGCTCCGTGGCGCTACATCAACATCACGCTGACGCACAGAGGAGTTGCATCCGTTTGCGTCATAGTCGACGAGGTTGAGGGAACGCCGGAGCCGACAACCGTCAATTGAGGGGGGGGAGCCCGACGATGAGCGGGGGATATCGGGACAAAATGCGCGACGAATGCGTGGCGATCCTGTCGCTGCTGCTGAAGAGCCGGACGATCCGGATCCCGGAAATCGTGCGGCGCACGGGCGTCAAGGAGCGAACCGTCCGGCGCTGGCTCCATTCGTACAGTCTCTTGATCCCTCTCGAAATCCACAGGGGGCGGGTGACGGTGCTGGACGGCTGGGACCTGGTCGAGGACTCCCCGCAACGGGACGCTTGCGGATCACAATCGGTCGCGGCCGGTCACGATCGGTAGGTATTGCTCAAAATCGGGCAATACGGGTCAATCCCGGCCGTTGCGGAGGTTGATTTGAACGCCAAGAAAAAAAATGCATTTACACGAAAAAAAGTTTTGGCCGTTTTGACCGTACTTGTCACAAGCGTTTGCTATGCTGTCTTTAATTGCGCTTCGTTGCGCGATCTTACATCCCCCGATAAGAGACCGGGCGGTCCCGCCCGCCCGGTCTCCCTCCTGTCGGGGGAAGAAACACGGACGCCCGCAGGGGCATTACGGGGGAGCTTCCACGTGCGATTTCACGCCATATCCGGAGGAAGAGCCGGAACCGGGACCTCGACCTCAACGTTCCGCACCCCCCTTGATTCAACAACCAGACCGCAACCCCGCGGCACGGGAGGAAGCGATGAGAGACGATCGGTTTGAGCGCGCGGTCGAGCTGGTCCTGAAACATGAGGGCGGGTATGCGAACAACCCGAGAGACCCGGGCGGAGCGACCAATTATGGAATCTCTTTGCGCTATCTCTTGTCTCTTGGCGTTATCGATCCATCCGACGGCTATCTCTACGGCGACATGGACTGCGACGGCGACATCGATGCCGACGACATCCGCAATCTCACCCGAGAGGAGGCGATTGCGATCTACAAGTCGCAGTGGTGGGACCGCTATGCCTACGGAATGCTGGGATCGGATGCGCTTGCGGCCAAGCTGCTCGACATTTCGGTCAATACCGGACCCGGCCGCGCGCACCGAATCCTCCAGGAGGCCACCAACCAGACCGGCCCGGCCCGGCTCGCGGTGGACGGATGCCTCGGCCTCAAAACGCTCACCGCCGTAAACAACCATCCCAATCCGGATCTTCTCGTGGACCGGTTCCGCCTGCTCGCGATCAAGTTTTATCTCGATCTCGACAAGCCGGAATTTTTGCGCGGCTGGATCCGGCGCGCGCTGGATTAGAGGAGGCATGCATGTCTTTTGCGGCAATCCCCATCATCGGCAAGCTCCTGGAGGGCGTCTTCGGGGTGATCGACAAGACCATCCTGGACAAGGACAAGGCCCTGGAGCTCAAGACCACCCTGCAGCAATCCGCTATGGAGCGCGACTATTCGTGGCTGGAGGTGGAGCTCCAGGAGCGGGCGCGGATCATCGCCGCAGAGGCGCGGGGCGAGAGCTGGCTGCAGCGCAACTGGCGACCGATCATGATGCTCGTGATCGTCGCCATCGTCGCCAACAACTATCTGCTGGCTCCGTACCTGCGGCTGATTTTTCCGCAATACGTCACGATGCTCGAATTGCCCGAACACCTGTGGAACCTGATGACTCTCGGCGTGGGCGGCTATATCGCCGGCCGTACCGTCGAGAAGGGCATCGAGGCTTGGAGGAAATGATGAGCGACCCCGTCAGCATCGATCTGGCCATAAAGCTCCTTTCCAATTTCGGCATACCGGGGATCGTCCTGATCATCTGGGCCTTCAGCGACAAGTCTCACGAGCGCACCCTGAAACAGTACCGGGAGGATATGGTCGAGCAGCGGCGCATGTACGAGGAGGGGATCCAGGAAATCCGGCGCATGTACGAGAACAATGCCGATCTCGCCAGGGACTACCTGTCCCTGGCCGGGAGCCTCAAGGACATCGTCGTGCTCAACACTCAGGCGTGGCAGCGGGCGTGCGACGACATCAACCGCAATCAATTCTGCCCGCAGGTTCGGCGGGCGCGGGAGGGGCGGGAATGACCGAGCGACTGAAATTCATGGGGCGGCTCGAAGAGCAGAAAAACCGGGCGAGGGAACTGGAGCTCAAGATTGACGGATTGCGAAGCTCGATTCGCGATCTGCTCGATCCGTTCGAAGAGGTCGAGCTCCTCAAATGCGAGGTGGCCGCCGCCCAGGCAGTGGAAATGGCCGAGCTCCAGATCGACCTGAAGCGGTGCCTCGACGAGATTGCCGCAATCCGTCGCGCGCTGGACAGGTAGGCGTATGGGCCAGGAATATTCGTTCGAGGTAATCGAGCGGGCCGAGCAGCTCTATTGCGTGGACGGGCAGACGTTCGAGGCAGTGGCGACGCTGACCGGCGTTGCGGCGTCCACGCTCAAGAGGTGGGCGGAAAAGTACGGCTGGCCGGCGAAAAAGGAAGAGATTCGCCAGGCGATGGCCTCGATCCGTGCCAATACGATCAAGCTTCGCGCGAGGTTGATCGAGAATTGCATGTCCACGCTCAACGCAATGGATGCGTTCGCCGTGGCCAGCCTGGAGGGCATGGCGCAAAAAGCGGCGCAGCTTGCGGCCAAGGGCCAGGCGGCGCAGGCATCGCCCGAAAAGTTGCGGCCGATCCGGACCGACGAGGACGCGGTCGCGGCGCTTGAAGAGGCCGTGCAGATGCGGCTCAATTCGATACTGAGCGATCCGCAGCGGGTCAGCCTGCCGGCCTTGCGGGACATAAAGGGCGTGCTCGACCTGCTGCGCGAGATGCGCGCCAAAACCGCCGGATCGGCCGATCCGGCTTCCACCGGCCTCACGCCGGAGGCCGCCGACGAAATTCGGCGTAAAATTCTGGGGGTGACGAAATGATGCGGGCAATAGCGGGGATCGCTCTCGTGGTGCTGCTCGCGGGGTGCGAGCCGAAAAGCCCGCCCCCCGCCGAACCGGTGAAACGAGCTTGGCAATACGATTGCGAGCTCCTGTTCGTGGTGGACGGGATTTGCATCTATCGATTTTATGACGATCGGACCCATCAGTGGGTCTACTTCGCATCCAGGAGCGGCTCCGTCAGTTGGGACACATGGAACGGTCGCTTCACGAGACATCACGAGGTGGAGACCATCGATGGAAGCCAATGAAGGGATATCGAGCATGAGATTCGCGGCAGAAATTTGGGGGGCGCAATGATCGCAGAAGATTTCAGCGAGCTCGTAGCCAGACGCCAGGCATGTTGCAGGCAGGTCCTGGAATTCAAGGCGGGCGAATATGCGCCGGACGATGACCGGCTGTCCAATTTCAAGACGGCGGCCATGCTGCAGAGTGCCACGCCCGAACGGGCGCTTGCGGGGATGTTGGCAAAACACGTCGTCGCGCTCTTCGATTTTATCCGGACCGGCGAAACCGATACGGCCAGGTGGGAGGAAAAGTTGACCGATACGCACAATTACCTCTACCTGCTCGAAGCGCTGCTGCACGAAAGGTTGGAATAACCATGCCCGCCGTACCCGCCGCCCTTTTGCCCTACCAGCAGGCCTGGATCGAGGACCGGGCTCCCGTGAAGCTGTGCGAAAAGTCGCGCCGCGTGGGCCTGTCCTGGGCCGAGGCGGCGGACGACGCGTTGCTGGCCGCCTCGCAAGAGGGCATGGACGTCTGGTACATCGGCTACAACAAGGACATGGCCCTCGAATTCATACACGACACGGCATTTTGGGTCCGCAACTATTCGTTGGCCGCTTCCGCGATGGAAGAGGAATTGGTCCGGGACGAAGACCGGGACATTTTGGCTTTCCGGATCAAGTTCGCGTCGGGCCGGCGCGTGACCGCCCTGTCCAGCCGCCCGAGCAACCTGCGCGGAAAGCAGGGCAAGGTCGTGATCGATGAAGCCGCCTTCCACGACGACCTGCCCGGGCTGCTCAAAGCCGCCATCGCCTTGCTCATGTGGGGAGGCCGGGTCGTTGTGATCAGCACCCATAACGGCGAGGACAATCCGTTCAACGAACTGGTCAACGATGTTCGGTCCGGCCGCAAACCCTACAGCCTGCACCGCATCGATCTCGATCAGGCTCTGGCGCAGGGGCTCTATCGGCGCATCTGCCTCAAACTCGGCACGGCCTGGACCCCGGAAACTGAGGCGGCATGGCGCCAGGGGCTGATCGATTTCTACGGCGATGCGGCCGAGGAGGAACTCTTTTGCGTGCCGTCCCGTGGCAGCGGGGCCTATTTCCCGCGCAATCTCATCGAGCGCTGCATGGATGCCGACATCCCCGTGCTGCGCTGGAGCCGCGCGGCGGAATTCGCCGAACGCCCCGACCCGGAGCGCCAGGCGGAGGCCCTCGCCTGGTGCGAGGAGAACCTGCTGCCGATCCTCTCCGAGCTGCCCGAGGACTCCAGATCCTACCTCGGTGAGGATTTCGGACGCACCGGAGACCTCACCGTCATCGTGCCTCTTTTGGAATCGCGAGACCTCACGTACCGGGCACCATTCACGGTCGAGCTGCGAAACATCCCGTTCCGGCAGCAGGAACAGATCCTCTTCTACGTCGCCGATCGCCTCCCCCGGTTTTCGGGGGCGGCGCTCGACGCGCGGGGAAACGGCCAGTATCTCGCCGAGCTCACCATGCAGCGCTACGGATCGTGGCGCGTGCTGCAGGTGATGCTCTCCGAGACCTGGTACCGCGAGAACATGCCCCGGTACAAATCGGCGCTGGAGGATCGCGCGATCGCGATCCCCAAGGACTCGGACATCCTCGACGATCACCGCGCCGTGCGCATGGAGCGCGGGGTGGCCAAGGTCCCCGAGGGGTTTCGGGGCCGGGGGAGCGACGGGGGCCAACGCCACGGCGACGCGGCCATTGCCTGCGCGCTCGCATGGCACGCCGTCCAGTTTGCGGGAGGCGGACCCATCGAGTACGAATCGGTCGACCAGCGCCGGTTCGGCGAACAGCGGGGGGCGTATTGATGCTCTACGACCAGTTCGGGAGAGAAATCCAGGCGAGGGATACACGCCGCCCGGAAACACGCGAAATCGCGATCGCCGAGATCCGAGATCGCTGGAGCGACTACCCGTCGGGGGGCCTCACCCCTCAAAGATTGGCCGCGATTCTCAAGGAGGCCGACCAGGGAGACATGCGGCGCCAGGCGGAGCTCTTCGAGGAGATGGAGGAAAAGGACGCGCACCTGGCGTCGCAATTCCAGGTGCGTAAATTGGCCGTCCAGGGGCTCGGGTGGGAAATCCTTCCCGCCGCCGAAGACGCGCAGGCGAAGAAAATCGCCCAAGCCTGCCGCGAGCTGATCGACGGTCTCGTGGATTTCGACGAGCACGTGCTCGACCTCCTCGATGCCCTGGCCAAGGGCTATTCGATGATGGAAATCCTTTGGGATACTTCTTCCGGGCAGGCGGCGATCCGCGACCTGCGGTGGATCCATCCCAAGAAAGTCACGTTCTGGGAGTCGCTCACGCCTCGAGTGATCACCCCCGAGGAGCCGGTGCGCGGGATCGATCCGCCGCCGTTCAAGTTCGTTTTCCACCGGTACAAGGCGCGGTCGGGTCACGACACGCGCGCCGGCATCATGCGGGTTTGCGCCTGGATGTATCTCTTCAAGAATTACTCGATCAAGGATTGGGTTGCGTTCGCGGAAGTCTACGGCATGCCGCTGCGGGTCGGCCGCTACGAGCCGGGGGCGAGCAAGGCGGACAAAGACGCCCTGATCGCGGCAATCAGGTCGCTGGGGTCCGACGCCGCCGGCATAATCTCCAAATCCACCGAGATCGACTTCGTCGAAGCGCAAAAATCCGGGGGCACGTCAGGGCAAAACATCTACGAGAGCCTGACGCGGTTTTGTGATGCTCAGATGTCCAAGGCCGTCCTAGGGCAGACGCTCACGAGCGAGGCAGGCGGAAGCCGTGGCCAGGGGAGCTACGCGCTCGGCCAGGTGCACAACGACGTGCGCCAGGATCTCACCGACGCCGATTGCAAGGCCCTGGCCAAGACGATCGCCCACCAGGTGCTGCGGCCGTTCGTCGGGTTCAACTTCGGATGGGACGCGCCGGCGCCCGCCTTCCGTTTTCTCTTCGAGCCCCCGGAAGACCTCAAGGCGGCGGCGGAAACGTACAAAATCCTCTCCGAAATGGGCTTCGACCTGAGCCAGGAACACGTGTCTGAACGGTTCAAGATTCCGTTGCGCAAACCGGATGAAACGCCGCTTTCCGCCCCGGCGAAAAAGCCGGCGCCCGTTCCGATTCAGGCCAAGCTCGCGGCCGGGGCCGTGGACGTGCCCTCCGATCCCGGCCAGGAATACGTGGACGACCTGGTCGACGTGCTGCTGGCCCGGGCCGACGCAACCGATCCGCTCCTTGCCCAAATCGTTGCGATCGTCCAGGGCGCGGAGTCCTACGAGCAGATACTGGAAGCGCTCTACGCACGATATGCGTCGCTCGACTCCGCTCAATTCCAGGAGGTGCTGCGCCGGGCGCTCTTTGCGGCGAACCTGTGGGGCTACCTCAGGGCGCGCGAGGAGGGCCGGGGCTGATGCCTGAAATCACCCCCAAGCTGCTGCCGTTTCTTGAGGCGATCCGGTTTTTCCGGGGCAAAGGATTGGTTTTGTCCCCGGATTCGTTCCGGGACGTCTGGGCCGCGCAGCACGTCCAGGCGTTCACGGTGGCGCGAGTTACGTCGATGGACGTCTTGGAGGATATTCGCGGAGCGGTGCGGCGCGCGGTCGAGAAGGGAGTGAGCCTGGGAGATTTCAAGCGCGGCCTGGCGCCTCTCCTGGAAAGCAAGGGGTGGTATGTGCCTCGGGGCGAAAAGGCGTGGGTGGAGCTGCCCGACGGCACGCTCCGCAAGCGCCTCCATCCGTGGAGGCTGGAGACGATCTATCGCACCAATTTGCAGTCGGCCTACCAGGCCGGGCGGTACGCGCAGATGATCGAGGCGGCCAAAGATCGGCCCTACTGGCAATATGACGCCGTGCTCGATTCGCGCACCCGGCCGACCCATGCCATGCTGGACGGCAAAGTGTACGATTTCCGGCATCCGTTCTGGGATACCTGGTATCCGCCGAACGGCCACAACTGCCGCTGTTCCGTGCGCACCCTCTCGGCTCGCCAGATGCGGGAGCGCGGCCTCGTGGAGCAGACGGTGGGCATGGATCTGCGCCCCGACGCCGGATTTGACTACAACCCGGGCATTGAGAAGTGGAAGCCCGATCTGACCAAATACAGCCCGCCAGGCCAGGCGATCCTGAATGCGCAAAACGTGGGCGTGCCGCAAGACATGCCGGCCTTGGCCGAACATCTTACCCGGCTGAGGGACGGATATCGGGCAACCGGCATGCCGATCTCTACCGAGCCTCTGCGGATCCAGGTGTCCACGATACCCGGCCTCAATGGCTGGGCGCGCTACTCCACCGGCGAGATCGGTCTCAGGACCGACCTCTACGACCTGGTCAGGACCAGCCTCAAAAACGGACGGGCGTGGACTCCGGAAGAAGTGGATGCCGTGAAAACGCTGGTACACGAATTCGGGCATCACCTGGGCTATGGGCTCAATGCACAGAGCTACGCCCAGGACATGGCCTATAACATCGAGGCACAGACAGTCAACGATCTATGGGCGCGTCACAGCGTTTCGAACACCCTGAAAGCGCTCGGGCTCAAGTACAACCAGGCAGAGGTCGCGCGGCTCAAATCCTATCACCCGTCTGGCTACCAGACCTGGATCGTGCGCTTGAGGGCGCTCCTCAAAGCGGCCGGACTGGAGGAATGGGAGGAAAAGGCCCTGGTGACGGAACTCAATCTGACCGAACGCCCCGAGAATTACTCGGACCGTTTATGGGCGGTGCTTAAGGAGCGGAGGCCGAATCTGACCGCCTATGGGAGGTTTGGGAACATTCTTTATGAGGAGAGCAAATTCGATTGGCTCATGAGCGAGTTGCAGCAATGAGATCTTCGCGCGGAATGCACAGACAGGTTCGGTTGAACTCGATCAGCCGCTCCAGATCCTGTCGAATCACGGGATCGGTGACACTGTCGAGCGCCTCGACGGCCTCGTCGAAACGGAACGCCGTGATGAGCGCACAAATCTCATTTGCTCGTCGGACGTTGCCCTCCGGGTCGGGAGCTCCGCGCTTGCGGGCAAGCGCTATGCTGAAATCGTCGTATGCCATAGTGGATTCACGTTATGCATATCCGTGCGAAAAGTCAAGAGGAATCTGATGGCGACCGCTACGATCAGAATCGACGACCAAGAGGTTCGCGACCTGCTCCAGCGCCTCGGGGCGAAGACGGCGGACATGACCCCGGTCATGCGCACGATCGGCGAGGTGGTCCGGGAGAGCGTCATGGGCAACTTCGCCGAGGGGCGAAGCCCGGAGGGTATCCCGTGGAAACGCTCGTGGCGCGCCAAGAAGCACGGCGGGAAGACCTTGATCGATACCGCGACGCTCCGAAACAGCATCCACGTGCGGGCCGCGAAAAACGAGGCGCGCGTGGGCACCCCGGTCCGCTACGCTCCGGTCCACCAGTTCGGGGCGACGAAGGGTTCGTTCGGCGCCGTGACGGTCATGGTGCGCGCGCACACGCGCAAGGGGAAAAGCGGCGGGACGCACCAGGTGCGCGCGCATTCGCGGCGCCAGAATATGCCCTGGGGCGACATCCCCGCCCGGCCGTTTTTGGGAGTGCGGAAGGGCGATTGGGGCGAAATAAGAGAATCTATCCTCGATTATCTCATGAGGCCGTAAGGAGGCGCCATGTTGCATAAAGCCGCATATTCACACGCCTGGGCGCTGATTCGCCAGGGCAGAATAGACAAATCCTCCGCCTGGTCGTTTTCCGCCGAGGACGGCAACGCGCTCCTGGGGGATCCGCCCGACTGGGACCGATACGGTCTCTTCTTCCTGCTCCGGCTCTATTCGGAGGATTTCGAGACCAAGGAGGCCTACAAGTACCCCTACGGCAAGGGCGGGAAACTCTATCGTTCCGCGCTCGCGGCGATCCGGCAAAGGGCCGCGCAACAGGATGAGCGGGAGATTTTCGAGGCCGCCGGGCGCCTGCTCGAAGGAATCGACGGCAAGACCGAGGCGCGCCAAGGCTTTGTCGCGGAGATGCCGCAAGCGGGCGCCGTGCCGTCCGAATTCCAGGTGTTTCCGGCCGGAACGGTGGAGCTCCAGGGCGATGAGCCCGTCATCGTCGATCGGGAGGCGATCGCGGACGTGATCCGCAAATTCGATGCGCGCGGAGTTGACATGGTGATCGATTTCGAGCACCAGACGGAAGGCGGCGAGTGGTCCTCGCCGGACGGCACGGCGCCCGCGGCCGGGTGGATCAAGCGATTGCTCGATCGCGGGGAACAGGGGCTCTGGGCGGTCGTTGAATGGACGGAGCGGGCCAGGCAATACCTCGCCAACCGCGAATATCGATATTTCTCGCCCGTCTTTTTGACCTCGAAAAAGGACCGGCGCCTGGTCGAACTGTTGCGCGTGGCGCTGACCAACGCCCCGCGCCTGAACTGGATACGGCCGATAACGGCCAAGAAGCCCGCCCCGGGAGGGGAAAAGGAGGAAGACGTGGACAAGCTCAAGGAATTGCTGAAGGCTCTCGGCCTCGCCGAGGACGCCGGGGTCGAACAGGCGATCGCCGCGATCGCAAAACTCAAGGAGGCTCCCAAGCCGGTCGTTGCCAAGGGCGTCGCCTCGGCCCTGGGCCTGGCCGAAACCGCGACGGAAAGCGAAATCGTGGCCACGATCCACGCGATCAAGCAGCGGCCCGATCTTACCGCGGAAGTGGCCGCGCTCAAAACGCGCCTGGCCGAGCGCGATCGCGACGAACTGGTCGCCGCGGCGCTGAAGGAAGGCAAGATCGCGCCGGCCCAAAAAGAGTGGGCGGAAAAGTACGCCCTGGCCGATCCGCAAGGGTTCGCGCTCTTCCTGGCCAAAGCCCCGGTGGTGGTGCCGGTCGCTCGGATCGCGGTTCCCGAGAACGGACCCGACGGGTCCGTTCTCGACGAAACGCAAAAGCAGATCAACAAGCAGCTCCAGATTTCGGATGAGGTCTGGGGCAAACACAACAAAAAGGAGGGTTAAATGACCGCTCTCACCGCCGATCGGCAGACGCCCTACAGGGAGGGCGTCGAGCTCGAATACAAAGTTGCGGCGTCCGCGAAGATTTTCGCGGGATCGCTCGTGTGCGTCAACGCGTCCGGGTATGCCGTGCCCGGGGCCGACGCCGCGAATTTCAAATTCGTGGGCGTCGCCTCGGAATACGTGGACAACACCGGCGGCGCCAACGGGGACAAGACCGTGCGCGTCCGCCGCAAAGGCGTCTATCGTCTCGGGGCCTCCGGCCTGGCCGTAACCGATATCGGCGCCGCCGTGAACGTCGCCGACGATCAGACCGTGGCCAAGACGACGACCAACAACGTCGCCTGCGGCAAAATCGCCGAATTCGTCTCGGCAACCGAGGCGGGTGTCGATATCGACCAGCGCTGATTTCGCGCATTCTCTAAAAAGGGGAGGATACAGATGATCGTAAATCAGGCCGCACTGCAGGCCATTTACAAGAGCTTCAACACGATTTTTCGCGACGCGGTGCTGGCGTTCGCCCCGGCGAGCCAGTGGCCACTGGTGGCAACCGACGTTCCGAGCACCGCGCGCGAGGAATCCTACGACTGGCTGGGAGATCTCCCGGCGATGAGGGAGTGGATCGGGGACCGGCTGATCAAGGACCTCTCCGCCTTCCATTACGCCATCGTCAACAAGGACTTCGAAGCCACCATAGAGGTCGACCGAAACGACATCGAGGACGACCGGATCGGCATCCATCGGCCGCGGATCCAGCAATTGGCGTCGAGCGCCATGAGCCACCGGGACATGCTGGTGTTTGCATGCCTTGCGGCAGGGTTCGCCACGCCGTGCTTCGACGGACAATACTTCTTCGACACCGATCACTCGGTCGGAGGGGTTTCCGTTTCCAACACCGGGGGCGGCGCCGGCACAGGCTGGTACCTGCTGGACCTCTCAAAGCCGATCAAACCCGTCATCCTCCAGATCCGCAAGCAGCCGGAACTGGTCGCCCTCGACGACCCGAGAAACGAACAGGCGTTCATGCGCAAAAAATACCGCTACGGCGTGGACGATCGCAAGAACGTCGGCTACGGCCTGTGGCAACTCGGCTACGGCAGCAAGCAGACGCTCGACGCAGCGGCCTACGGCAACGCCCGCGCGGCCATGATGCAGTTTAAGAACGATTCCGGAGCGCCGCTCGGCATCACCCCGACGCACCTGGTGGTGCCGCCCTCGCTGGAAAGCGCCGGGCGCACCATCGTCAGCGCGCCCACGATCGCCAACGGGGCCGCCAATATCTGGTACAACACGGCCACTCTCGTGGTCGTGCCGTGGCTGTCGTAGGCGCCGTCAATCAATCGATTCGCAGCGGGCGGGGCCGCCCCCGCCCGGGAAAGGAAAAACGATGATCAGAATCAGGTCGCGCAAGCCCGGCTTTCGGCGCTGCGGCGTGGCGCACCCGGCAGAATGGATCGAGCATCCCGACGATGCGTTTTCCGCCGAGCAGCTCGAAATTCTCTCCGCCGAACCGATGCTCCAGGTGGAGACGATCGAGGACCGGGGCGCGGATCCCGACGATGCGGGCAAGAAGAGCCGGAAAAAGGACTAATCGATGGCCTATTGCACGCTCGCCGACATTCTCGGACGGATCGACGAGGCTACAGTGATCCAGCTCACCGACGACGAGGGGACGGGCGCGGTCCACGCGGGCCGCGTCGATGAGGCGATCGCCGACGCGGACCAGGAAATCGACGGCTACGCGGGCACGCGCTACGCCGTGCCCATGTCTCCGGTGCCGGCGATCCTAAAAAAACTCTCGGTCGACATCGCCATTCACAACCTGTTCGGCCGCAGGAGCCGCAAGGAGCCCGAGGAGCGTGCCGAGCGCTACAAGGTCGCCGTCGAGCTGCTCCGGCAGATCGCCCGCGGAGCGTTCAGCCTGGGGCCGAGCGACCCGGACGGCAATCCGCCGGCGTCCGACGCTCCCGAAATGTCCGCGGACAACCCGCAGCGGACGTTCACCCGCGGATCGATGGAGGGATTCTGATGCCGACGCTTTCGCAAATCGAAACCGCCATTTGCGCGCGGCTGAGAGCCCAAATTCCGTATCTGCGCGCATGCGCGTCCCTGGCCGATTTTCTGGCGCGAGATCTTGAAGACCTGGAGACGATCGCGCTCCAGCTTCCGGCCGCCTACGTCGCTTACGAGGGCGGTGAGTACGAGCACCTCGTGTCCGGGGTCCAGGACCGGACGATGCTGTTCGCGGTGCTGGCCGTGGTCGCCAACTACCGGGGCGAGGAGTCCGTGCGTCACGGCATGGGCGCGGAAAAAGGCGCATACGATCTCCTGGAGGATATCCGCGCGGCCCTCTCCGACCAGGATTGCGGAATCGCGATGGACCCGCTCCTGCCGATTCGCGAAGGGGCGATCGACGGCAATGATGCGCTGCAAATCTACGGGATTACGTTCCGGACCAGGTGCCGGGCAACCCTATAGGAGGTCCCTATGGCCAAAAAAAGGAATCTCGAAGTTCGGGAACAACCCGCCGGCATGACCATCACGGTCAGGGAGGGCGGACAATTTTTGATCGACCCGGACCGGCCCGGCGAAGCGGAATCCGCTCCGGAGGCCGAGGAGGGAGGAACCGAAGATGCTCACACGTAAAACGGTGATACTGGCCAAAATCGAGGCCACGTACGGCGTCGATCCCGTTCCGACGCCGGCGGCGAACTGTCTCCTCGTCGCCGACGTCGATCTCAAGGTCCAGGGCGAAGTGGTGGAGCGCGATTTCATCCGGTCCTCGCTCAGCCGTTTGCAGTTCGTGCGAGGCATCCGGCACGTCGAGCTCTCGTTTCGCACCGAACTCAAGGGCACCGGCACGCGCGGCAGCCTGCCCGCGTTCGGATGGGAGGGGCCGCTTTTCCGCGCCTGCGCAATGTCGGAGACCGTGACGGCAAGCACCTCCATCGTCTACGCGCCCGTTTCGACGGGGTTCGAATCGTGCACGATATATCTATACAAGGACGGCATCTTCCACAAGATCCTGGGGTGCCGCGGCAGTTTCAAGCTCAACTTCGAAGTGGGCAAATACCCCACGGTCGAATGGACGTTCAAGGGGCTCTACCAGGCGCCCACCGATGCATCGCCCGGCGCGCAGACGCTCTCCTCGGTGAAGCCGGTCCCCGTCCTGGCCGGAGCATTCACCATCGGCGGCTATGCCGGCGTGATCACGAAGCTGGAACTCGACCAGGGCGTGACGGTGAGTGAGCGCAAATCCCTCAACGCGGCGACGGGCATCGTCGGCTTCGACGTCACCGAGCGCAACCCACAGGGGAGCATCGATCCCGAGACCGTCACCGAGGCCGCCGGATCGTTCTGGTCCAACTGGGAATCGGCCGCGGCGCTCGCTCTCAATATCGGTCCCATCGGAGCGACCGCGGGCAATATCGTCCAGGTGGCGGCCCCGAAGGTCCAGTATCGGGACATGACGTACGCCGATCGCAACGGCGTCATGACCTACGCCGTCCCCTTCGCCCTGGCCATGAACGCAGGCGACGACGAACTGAGCATCACCATCACGTAATTTCGAGAGGAGGATTCGATGCGCGACCTGTCCGCACAGAAAAACATCGTTGAAATCCAGGACGGCGTTTCAGGCGACGTCCACGAGATGCACTACCGTCCGCCCACCACCGAGGAAATCGCCGCCTACCAGAACGGGCTTTTCGAGCGGCGCGGCCGGAAATTGAGGGGCCGGATCATTGAAAACCGCCTGAAATTCGGCGCGCGCATCCTGGCCGGCTTCAAGAAGGGCACCTTCGGGTGCGACGGCAGGCCGTTTGCGAGCGACCCGTCCGACCCCGATTACCGCGAGGACTGGAAAGAGCAGCTCGTGAAAAACGCCCCGGACGTGGTGTGCGCCGTGGCGCTGGCCGCTTTCGAATCCACTGGCGTTTCGCGGGAGGCCGAGCTTGAATCCCCTTTGGACGAATAGATCTCGAGGCCGAGATCGCCGAGCTGCTCCGGGAGACGTGCGACCCCGAAACGGTCAAGGACTGCGAGGGGCGAACCCTCCCGGTTCTTTGCACGAAATGTGAGAAAAATCCGAAGCGAAAGCGCAAGATCGGTCCGTACGTGGAGCGGCTCTACACGGTCCACGCGCTCCAGGCGGCGGGTTTTCCGTTCGCGGCCGACGCTTTCCCTTACAACTTCTGGCTCGACCTGGCGGTGCTGAAACAAAAGATCCGGGCGAAATCAATCTGCCCGGAGGGATTAATCTGAGGAACCGACAATGGCGGAAAATAGGATCCAGATCGTGATCCAGACAAACGCTTCCGGCGCAGTCACCGGCATCCGCCAGGTGGGTTCCGAGCTGGACCGGATGGGCAGCTCCGGTGCGCGATCCGGCTCGCGGGTCAACGCCTCGATGCAGCTCCTGGCCGCCGGCTGCAAAGCGTTGGGGGCGGCAATCGCCGCCATAGGCATCGAGAGACTCGCGCGGGAGCTCCTGGAGACCGCGATGGCCCTCGACACGATGCGAAACAAGCTCAAATTCGCGCTGGGGGGGAGTGCCCAGGCGCAAAACGCCGTCGGGTTTCTGCGGGAGGAAAGCAAGCGGCTCGGCCTTAACATGCTCTCGGCTGCGGACAGCCTGGGATCGTTTGCCGCTGCGGCCAGGGGAACCGCCCTGGAGGGCCAGGCGTCAAAGGAAGTGTTCCTGGCGATCGCCGAGGCGACCACGGTCATGGGCCTAAGCAATGAAGAGGCAACGGGCGCCATGACGGCCCTGACCCAGATCATGAGCAAGGGGAAGGTGCAGGCCGAGGAACTGCGGGGCCAATTGGGAGAGCGGCTGCCCGGCGCTTTCCAGATCGCGGCCCGCGCAATGGGCATGACGACCCAGGAGCTGGACAAGTTCATGGCCGACGGCAAGCTGACGGCGGAATCGTTCCTGCCCAAATTCGCCGCCCAGTTGCGCTCGGAGATGGCCGGATCCGTCGGCGAGGCCGGCCGGTCGACGCGCTCGGAGCTCAATCGCCTGCAGAATGCCTGGACGGAGCTCGAACAGGCCATGCTGGAAATGGGCTTTCTATCGGCCATCACCGCCGCGCTCCAAGGCGCCGCCGGAGCCGCCGGCCTCGTCGGAGCTCAACTGAAAAAGATCAAGGAGCTCCTGGAGAATTGGCCCCAGATCGGGGCGGGCATATTCCCCGGCATGATCGGCGGGACTATGGGTTTCGTCGCGGGCGTCGGCGGCCGGACAATCGGCCAGGCGCTCGCTCCGGGCGGCCCATCCGTGAGAAAAACCGCCATTCCGCGTACCGGCGGGCTCCTCAACACCAGTGCATTTGACGTGGACCCCGAATCGGCGATCCTGAGCGGAATGGTCGGCATGGCCGAGCTCGCCAAGACGGCCACCCAGGATGCCGAGAAGGTGGTTAACACCCTGATCGAAAAATCCAAGCCCGCATGGGAGGAGTACCGGCAAAACCTGGAGGCCATCGACCGAATTGCGCAACGGGGCGAGAAGAGCCCGGAAAGGATAGCGCAAGCTCGCGCGTACGCCTATCAACAATACGAGAAGGCGATGCAGCCCAAGGGGGCCGGAAAAGGCGGAGCGGGCGCATCCCCCATCGACATCGAGGCAATCGACAGGGACATCCTCCAGTTTCGCGAGAAGATGCAAAAGCTCTACTCCGAGCTCGAAGACCTGGATTCGGAATACCGCGCGGACCAGTTGGAGCGATCCGGCAGAGCCTACGACGCCGAAGCCGAACGCCTCGATCGCCAGGCCGCAAAGCGCAAGGAAGCCTTCGCCAGGGAAGTGGCGGACGCCGAGCAGGCGTACCTGGAGATGGAGCAAAAACTCTCCGGACGTCGGGGAGGAACCGCCGAGGCTTGGGCGCACCTTGCGGAGCTCAAGACGAAATACGACGACCTGAAGAAGGCCGCGCAGGAATACGGCGACAAGGTCGACCGCAATCTGCAACTCACCAAGGACGTGAAGAAGGCCGAAGACGACGCGGGGCGCGCGGAGGATCTGGCACGGATAAATCTCGAATACGGCAAGCTGACCGGAACCATGCAAGAGCAGCTCGCCCTCCAGATTCTTCTGCTCCGGGCCGAAAAAGACAAGAAGCTGCTCGCGGTCGACCCAGAGCTCCGGACCGCCTACGAGCGCCTCTACGCCGAGCAGGAACGCCTGCTCCGCCTCCAGCGCGACGGCTCCATGTTCGATGGGATGATTGAGGGCATGCGCCAATTTCAACGGGAAATCCCGACCGCGTTCGACGCCGGAAAAGCCGTCATCGACAGTTTCAAGCAGGGGATCGATTCGGCGGCCGACGCCCTGGCCGAATTCACCATGATCGGAAAGATGAACTTCACCGATTTCGCAAACTCGGTCATCCGGGACATCATGAAAATGTTCTACCGGATGATGCTCATGAAGATGTTCGGCGGAATATTCGACCTGCTCGGGTTCGGAGGCGGCAGCGGCGGCAGCATTGCCCCGGGGGCTGCCGATTGGTTCAAAACCGGCGGAAACCGGACCTCGGCGGGGATCGCGGGCGGAATCGGGGGATTCGGCGGCGGCGGGCTTCCGGTCTCGCTCCAGCGTCCGGGCGCCGGTCAACGCGGAAGTTCTGCCGGAATCAACACGACGATCAACGTCCACGTGCCCGCCGGCGCCACGCCGGCCGACACCGACGCGGCCCGCAGAATGGGAACGGAGATCGGCCGGGCCGTGAAAGCGGATTGGAATAAGAACCTCCAGGAGCAGCTCCGAAACGGCGGGCTGCTCAATAGAGGAATCACGGTCTAATGCCCACGTATCCGACCTTCCCGGCGATCGCCCCCACGGAGGCCGCGGCCGAAACCGAGGCACGGGTGCTCCAGACCAATTTCGGAGACGGCTACGGCCAGACGGTCGCCGACGGAATCCAGAACGTCCGGCTGACCGTCAACCTCTCCTGGTTGAACCTGACGGATTCCGAGGCGCAGACCCTGGAGGATTTCCTGCGCGCCCGCGGCGGATACCTGCCGTTTTTCTGGACGCCGCCCCGGACCGCGACGGCGCTCAAGTGGCGTTGTCAAAAATGGACCCGCACTCCGCTGGAGTGCGCCTATTGCAATTTGAGCGCAACGTTCGTCCAGGCGTTCGACCTGTAGGGGGGCGCGATGTCGATCGATTACGATTTTCCGGGCGCCGATGCCCAAAGTCCCAACCCGGGACAACTCGTCTCGCTTTTCTGCCTCGATTGCCGCGCGCTGCCCGGCATGACGGCCTCCGACATCTACTACTTCACCCCGGCCCCCTGGGACTCGGCGCCGGTGGTCTGGGGCGGCAAAACGTACACGCCGGTGGAGGTGCAGGCCTCCGGGTTCGACGTCTCTGGCGAGGGAGCGCTTCCCCGGCCCAAAATCGCCGTCTCCAACCTCGCCCTGGCGATGGCCGGCCTCGTGATCGCCCACGACGGCCTGATCGGGGCCATAGTGACGCGCTACCGGACGTTCTCCAAATATCTCGACGGGCAGCCCGAGGCGAATTCGCAAATCATGTTTCCGCCGGACGTCTACGTCGTGGAGCGCCTCAGCCGAAGGGATGCGGAGCTGATCGAATGGGAGCTCGCGGCCGCCCTCGACAGGCAGGGCCGAAAACTTCCCTCCCTGCAGATGCTCCGGGACGCCTGCCAACACAGGTATCGCCGGTGGGATGCGACCTTGAGCGATTTCGACTACGCGGCCGCGACCTGTCCCTACGCGACGGAGAGCGCCCCGGCAAAGGCCATGAGCGGCGCCACCAAGGCGAACCCGTGCGTCGTGACGGTCACCGCGCACGGGTACAAAGACGACGCGGTCGTGACGTTCGACGGCACCGTTGGCGGCATGACCCAGCTCCGCAACACCACCTGGCAGATCACGCGCCTGACGGCCGACACGTTCAGCCTCAACGGCTGCAATTCCACCGGCTGGGGCACGTATACGAGCGGCGGCAACGTCACCCGCCGCGTGAGTTTCGATGCGTTCGGGAACGCCTGCGAAAACGCCCAGGACCAATGCGGCAAGCGATTGTCGGATTGTCGCAAGCGCTTCAACGGCAACAGCGCCCTGCCCACGACGGCGTTCCCGTCGATGGCCAAAACGAGGGTCTGATGTTCGATCGATCGATCATCCAAGCGGCGATGGAGGACGCGCGGGAGCGCGCCCCGGAGGAATCCTGCGGGATCGTCACGCGGGACGCCTACCTCCCGCTTCCCAACGTCCACGAAGAGCCGCGCGGGAATTTTCGCATAGACGATTCGGCCTATTGCGAGGCAGTCGTCCACGGGAGGCTCCAGGCGGTGATCCACTCGCATCCCGAGGGCCAGGACCACCCGAGCCGCGACGATATGGCCCAGCAAATCGCCTCGGCCGTGCCCTGGGGAATAATAGTGCGCGACCGCGGCGCGTGGCGCGAGCCGTTCTGGTTCGGCGACCAGGTGGAGCCCCCGCCGCTCATCGGCCGCGTGTTCCGCCACGGGGTAACCGATTGCTACGCCCTGGTGTGCGACTGGTTCCGGCTCGTCAAGGGAATCCGTGTCCCCCCCCATCCGCGGCACCACGGCTGGTGGCACAAAGGGGAGGACCTGTTCCAATTGTTCGATTCGGCCGGGTTCGTCCCGATCGATACGGTGGAGCGGGTCGGCGATTGCGTCGTGGGGCGGATCCTGGGGCCGGTGCCCAACCACTGCGGCGTCTATGTCGGGCGCGGCCTGGTGCTGCACCACCTGGCCAACCGCCTCTCACGCCAGGAGCCCCTCGCTCCCTGGATGAAATTTGTCACGCGGTGTTTTCGGCACAAGGAGTTGGCGCATGACTGAAGAGTTGCGGGACGTGCGTCTCTACGGGCACCTGGCCGACCGGTTCGGCCCGCGCCATCGATTCGCGGCGCACTCGGTCAACGAGATCGTCCGGGCGTTCCACGCCAATTACCCCGATTTCCTGCCCGTTCTCAAGACGGGCTCCTACCGGATCGTGCACGGGGAATGCGCGGAGAGCAGCGCCCCCCTGGGCGTCCACTCCCTGGGGCTGCTCCTCGATGCGGCGCCGATCCATTTTATTCCGGTCGCCGAAGGGAGTGACGGAAAAGGCATCCTCACGGCGGTCCTGGGCCTTGTCATTATCGCCTCGGCGTTTGCCCTGGCGCCCATCGGGGCCGCAGGCGGCATCGCCGCCGGGATGGCGGAATCCGCTCTGGCGCTGCCCTTGGGATTGGGAGCGCTCACCTACGGACAGATCGCGGGCTTCGGCGCGATCCTGGCGCTCTCCGGCATATCCCAGATGCTCGCCCCGCAGCCCAAGGTCGCCGACTACACCCGGGGCGAGGACAAGCGGCAAAGCCACCTCTTCAACGGCCCGGTGAACCGCATGGAGCAGGGCTGCGCACTGCCCGTCATCTACGGCGTCTATGAAGTCGGGTCCATCGTGGTCAGCGCCGGCATCACGGTCAACGAAAGCGATGCGGACGATCCGCCGGCCAAGGTTTTCCACCACGTCACGATCGTCAAACTGGACGACCAGGGGCTGTGCAACCCGGGCGAGGACGATTACGAGCAGGGCAAGGTCGTGACGTTCGGGTTCGGCGCGGGCACCGGCTATAAGGTGAGCCAGGTGACCCTCGACGATGTGCCGATCACCCTCGATTTCAACGAGATGAGCGGCTGGGGATATTACAACCTTACGATCGATGCGCCCCACACGTTTAAAATTTCCACGGAACGGGTCTGGCTGCCCACATGAGGAGAACGATGCGCGCGAGCGACATGGAAATCCACGGCTCCGGCGGAAAAGAAGGCGGCGGGGGAAACACCCCCACCGTCGCCAAGAACACGCTGTTTTCCGATGCGACGGTCCGGATCGTGGACGTGATCGGAGCCGGGCGGATCGGCGGGCTCCTCAACGGCGAGGAGTCGATATTCTTCGACGGCGTGCGCCTCAAAAACGCGGACGGATCGCGCAACTGGCGGGGCGTGCAGGCATGGCAGCGCCGCGGCCAGGCAGACCAGGATCCCGTCCCCGAATTCAATCGCTCGACCAGCGAGCAGTCCGTGGGCACCGAAATCACGCACGTGACCCCGGTCACCGTCACGATCAACGACGACCAGGTGGACGACCTGTTCGTCAAAATCTCCGTGCCGGCGCTCTATGTGCTCCATACGAAAACCGGAGACATCCGGCCCTCGGCCGTGACGCTCGACGTGTGGGTCCAGGCGAGCGGACAGCCCGACTTCACCCACGCCAAGCGCGTGACGATCAAGGGAAAAACCGACCAGGCCTACGAGCGCATGATCCGGATCGCGGGCTTGAGCGATTTCGGCCCGGCGCCGTGGCTGCTGCGCGTATCGCGAGACACGCCGGACCCCGCGCAACAGGATGCGGCCACCCCGAACACCGAACACGTGACCGCCACGTATTTTTCGTCCTATTCGCTCGTGATAAACGAGCGATTTATCATGCCGGACGTCGCCTACGTGGCGATCAAGGCGCGCGCAAAGCAATTCGGCAACAAAATCCCCGTGCGGTCGTATCTTGTGCGCGGGCGCGACACCGTGAAGATTCCGACCAATTACGATCCGATCACCCGCCTCTATGGCGAAATCTGGGATGGGACGTTCAAGACGGGATGGACGGACAACCCCGCCTGGGTGATCTACGACCTGCTCACAAATTCCGCCTACGGCATGGGGCTGCCGGCCTCCCAGGTGGACCGGTACGCGCTCTACTCGATCGCTCAGTACTGCGACGAGCCGGTGAAAACCGGATATCGGGACGCCCAGGGCAACCAGACCTACGAGCCCCGCTACACGTGCAACCTGTGCCTGAACTCCCAGGAGGAAGCCTTCCACCTGTTGAACGCGGTCGCCGGAGCGTGCGCGACCATGATTTTCTGGAGCTCCGGCTGGGTCACGTTCGCCCAGGACGCCCCCTCAAACCCTTCACACCCGGCGACCAGGGCGAACGTGGTCGGGGGGAGATTCGCCTATTCGGGCGCCGCTCTCACGGCCCGCCATTCGGTCGCGCTGGTTTCCTGGAACGATCCGGCCGACCATTACCGCCCGGCAATCGAGCTGGTCGAAGACCCGGAGCTCATCGCAAAATACGGGTGGAACAAAATCGACGTCGTGGCAACCGGTTGCACGCGCCGTGGCCAGGCGCACCGCTACGGCCGCTATATCCTCGAGACCGAAAAACGCCAGACCGAAACCGTTACGTTTCGCGGCGGGTTCGAGTTCTTCGACGCGTTTCCCGGATCCATCATCGAGGTGGCCGATCCCGCGCACGCCGGCGTGCGGTTCGGCGGCCGAATCCATCCGACCGTGCAGAATTATCTCTCCTACAGCACGGATTTTTCAAAATCGGCCTGGACCAAGACAAATCTGACGGTGATGCCGTGCCCCGAGCCGCCGGGCAACTTCGATACGGGGCCGTTCGACGACCGCCTCGCAATGCTCGTGCTGGAGACCGCGACCACCGGGCAGCACAATCTCGGCCACAGCGCGGTCACCCGGCCCGCCGTAGAGTCGCATTACACGCTCTCGTGTTTCGTCAAGGCGTCCGGACGCGACTATTGCAAGCTCCTGGTGCAGACCGACAGCACCAACTATCAATACGTCAAGTTCGACCTCGCGAACAGACTGTCGTCAGCGGCCATCCAAGGCGGCGGCGGGGGCGTCATCTATGTCGATTCCGGACTGCAGAATCTCGGAGGCGGGTGGTTTCGCATCTGGTGCACCTTTAACGTGGGCGCCTCATTCACCTTGCTCGCCGGACGCCTGCAACTCGCCGACGCATACACGAACAATACGTCCTATCTCGGAGACACGTCGAAAGGCCTGTACGTTTACCAGGTGCAACTGGTGGACGGCGACAAGCCCGGGCCTCTCTGCTACACCGACGACGAGGGCAACCCCAGCGGGATCACCTCCACCGCGATCCCGCTCGACGCTCCAGTCACGCTCCAGGCCGGGCAGACCTACAAGCTCTCGCTGGTCATGCCCGACAAGAGCCTCGTCGAGGATTTGAGCGTAATCAACACCCAGGCCAAGACGCAGCGGCTGCGCCTCTCCCAGCCCCTTTCGACCCTGCCCGAGCCCGGCGCGATATGGGTCCTCACCGGCTCCAACGTGGAGCCGCGCCTCTTCCGTGTGCTCTCGAACGTGGAATCGGCCGCAAACGAGCGCGAAATCACGGCCCTGCTCCACGACCCAAACAAGTACGCGGCAATCGAGGAGAATCTCGTCCTTGATGCGCCGCCGACCACGGTTTTGCCCAGCGGTCCGATCGCGCAGGTGCAAGGATTCAAGTGGAAAATCTACACGCGACTCGTGGCCGCCAATCACCGGCTGGCGGTGATCCTCTCGTGGAAGCACATCGATGACCCTCGCGTCATCACCTACGACGTGGACTGGCGACATCCCGACGGCTCATGGCATGCCGTGGGCGAAACCATGTCCACGAGCATCGATTTTCTTCATGTCGGCGAACCCGGCCCGCATGAATTCCGCATCCGGGGCCGAGGCATCGGAACCGGTCCCTGGACCGAAATGACGGCCGACATCGTTCCGCCCGATCCTCCGAGCGCCGTCACGGGCCTGAACACGCTTGAGGGCTCCTATGCGTTCAGCGGCCGCAACTGCCGCCTGGTCTGGGACTCCGTGGTCGGCCGGGACAAGTTCCCGCAGAGCAGATTCCTGCACTACCTGGTGCGGATCAAGACCACCGGAGATGTCGTCAAGCACACCGCCCGGGTGAAGGACGAAAAGTTCGTCTACACCTACCGGATGAACGACGAGGATTTCGGCTCGCCGGCGCGCACATTCAAAGTTGGTGTCGCCGCCGTCGATATTTTCCTCCAGGAAAGCCCGGAGACGGTGGTCACGGTCAGCAACCCGGCGCCCTCGATGGCTCTCTTCGCGCCGGTTACCAGCCAGAGCAACAACAAGGGAATCCACGTCCAGTGGAGCGATTGGATGGTCAACGCGCCCCGGGACGTGCTCCGCTATCGCGTATTGCTCGACACCGACAATCCGCCCGTCACCCAGGTGGCCGTGCGCGGCGCGGACCAGGACAGCTATTTCTGGGCGCAGGCCCCGCTGCAGGCGACGGGGATCAATTACTACGTCCGGATCGTCCCTGTGGACGTGTACGGCGACGGCCTTCCTTCGCAGGTCACGCAACTCACCCACAACCCGGGCTTCCCCTGGGACGTGGTCTACGGCTCGGCACGGCCCGAAGATTACGCCACCTTGGGCGCGAAAGTCGGCGTGAATTTGCGAAAATCCGACGGCGCCACCCTGGTGACCGAACAGGATCTCTTCCTCGACGGCCTCTGGGCGCGCGCCATCACCCTGACCGACGGCGGCTACTTTCGCACGGGCCTCTCCCCCGACCCCAGGATCATCATCAGCAAGGGACAAATCGCCGGCTACTCCGATGAAACCACCAAGGAATTCTATCTGCTGGCAAGCACCGGGAAGGCGTATGCGGGAGGCGGTGAGGTGGTGCTGGACGCCAGCGGTATTACGATAGCCAGCAGCGCCACCTATTCCGACCCCAACGCCGTAAAATGGAAGACGCGCAGCGGGGGCTATAATTACGCCCTGCTGTATTCGTTCGATTTGTCAGGATCACACGAAACTTACATTGAAAACCTGGGCAGCATCGGCGGATTTGATCGGCACGCGAACATAGATCTCATCTCCAGGGTCAGTAGCACATACGATAGGACAGCGGCGGTTCTCTTGAAAGCCATAAATGCTAGAGGAAAATCAGCCTATGTCCAGGTAATGGTAAGCAATGGAGATAGTTATGCCGAAGATTTTATAGCTGTGTCTATTCATGGCGAAACCAACATTTGGGGCCAACTGAATATTGACACGGATACCGGCAGGCCTCCGATTGTGCTCGATTCCGTATGCCAAGGATATAAAGTCGTTGGATTCAATGCTGATCAGTTGGACGGCAAACATGATTCCGATTTCTTTCCCGTCGCCGGCGGACAGCTCACTGGCACGAATATATCGCGCAACAGCGATTCAAGCCTCCTGAATGTTCATGGCGCAACGACCGTGACCAATGGGGCCGCCGTCACGCTCTATGGTCGGGATCATGGGACCTATCCCGGAAATATGTACCTTACGTTCGGGGGGTATGCGTCGACCGGAAAATTCGTAGTTCGCCAGCGCAGTGCATCGGACTATACTAATGTCTTTGAAATTGACCCGGTCGGAAACATCGTCACGTCCGCGCTGCGGATCGGCGCTTACGTCAACGATTCATATTTGAGCGTCTGCTCCGGTCAGGATGGCTTGAAGGGCGCAGCGCTCACGATGTATGGCCGCGCCCATGCGTCGCTGCCCGGCGAAGCGATTTTGACGCTGGGCGGATATGATGCGTGCGGGAAGTTCACAATCCGTCAAGCGAAAACGGACGAATCCGTGGTCACCCTGTTTGTGTTCGACAAGGACGGCAACCTCGGGGTCGGCGGCTCATCCTTTGGGACTAGCGCTGCCAAGGTTATTTGCGTCAACACTGGGGTTGCTCCAACGACTTCTCCAACCGACGCCTTTCAGCTATACTCGAAGGATATCGCGGCTGGAAACGCCTGCCCGCATATCCTGACCGAGGGCGGCGACCTCATCCGGCTCTACTCGACCACCTATCTCGCTGACGTTGACGCCACGGCGCTGACGGCACTAACCGGGGCCTACGGAAGCGCCGGATCGGCGATTGTCGATGTGGGCATGGCCTTCGATCAATCCATCCTCAATAACAATTTCAGGCGATTGGAAGATTTGGCAAACGCTTTGCGAACCGTTCTCGTGGATGTTCGTACGAAGCTCAATGGCGTTTTGACCAGGCAAAAAAATATTGGATTCATGAAGAGTTCGTAAGGAGTGGGTATGAGTATTGTCTTGACGACTCAGATTTTGATTACAACCGCAAGGATTGACCAGATTACGATTCAGCTCAATCGAGATGGTGGAGAGGTGAGCGCAACCGTCTCGATTCTCGATGCTGACGGGAACGTTGTCCGGCGTGAGATTACGGAACACGGGAATCCGAATGCATTCATCAAGCAATTGATTGCCGACCCGAGGGCGGCTTTTGATTACATCGATGGAATGCTGACGGCAAAATATCCGGGAAATGCTGAACCAAACAGCGACATTGCTTGGTAGGAAAGGATTGCCATGAAGGATGAGAAGAACATGACGGAAGCGACCCTGGCCGCGGAAAACGAAGCGACGATTGAAGAAGCTGCAAGGGTCGTCGAACAGGCTCGCGTGCTCCGCACCCAGAAATGCTCGGTTGCGCTCAAGCAGGTCCTCGACGCCCACGGCTGCAAGCTCGAACCCGTGGTCACGATCAGGGGCAATCAGATTTTCTCTCAAATCGTGGTGGCGAGCAGAGAATGAGCGGCAGACCAAAAACGATGGTTGTTGGGCCGGTGCACAAGGCGCAAAATGGAACGGAGAGGCGTTGTGCCTCCCCGTTCTCCGTGCGGAGCAACCTATCGGCGCTCACTTCCGAGCCTGCCATGCCTCGCCGCGCCAAGCCTCGCCAAGCCAAGCCACGCCTTGCCTTGCCTGCCACGCTGTTTCCGTCGCGCTCTGCTCTGCCTGTTGCCGTGCCTCGTACAATCCGCCCGGTCGACAAACACTCACGCCTCGGCATGAAACATGCCGTAGGAACCGTCCTTCTGGGGCCGCCACTCACCGACCCCGACGGCGAAACCGGCCGTGTTGAAAAGGTTCGCGATCTGCTCCATCGACAGCACGTTGCCGTTGTAGCGGATATCCAACGTGGTCGACCACGCGGGAAATTCCGCCCGTATCCGGATATCGGCCGTTCCGAGGCCCACCCGGACCATGTCCGCCCGCATCCGGGGCTCCCCGTCGAGCCTCGCCAGCTCGCCTACGATATGAAAAGCCCCTCGGGCCTGGACCTTCGTTATCCCTTCGACATGAGAACAGGCATCGACGGCCGCCGCCTTGAAAGCAACGGCAGGGAAACCGTAACCCCCTTCCGGGTGCCTATAGAGCGATTCTTCGAAATCACGCCGAGGATCCTTTGCCGCCCTGGCCTGGCGAGCCTTTTTCTGCTGCTTGTCCAATATTTGCTTTTTTGCCTTTTCAGACCATGCATGGCAAATAAGCGGCGAATCCCCTACAAGCGTGATCCGCATTCCCTGGATGTTCAGCCTTGGAAGAACTATAGAATCCCCCATCTTTTCCTTTGTCGCCATTCATTATCCTTTCGCAATCAAGGTTTGAGCACTGCAAAAAAGGATATTTCATGGCCTCAAAAAGTCAAGTTAAACCTATTGGAGCGATACGAAATTCGAGGGAGTATTGGGAGCAGGCGGGGAGATGCGACCTCCCCACCGATCCGCAGTCTGCGCCTGCGAATCACAGCCCGAGCTGCTGCCCCCACCTCCGCGCGGAGGCAAGACAAAGGGTAGCAGAGACGGCTACTCATGTAAAGGATGGGTCATGCGAAGCCCGCTCTGTTATCTCGGAGGCAAGTCTCGTTTGGCGCGGACAATCATCGCCCAGATACCCCCGCATGCGACTTATGCCGAAGTATTCGCCGGCGCCGCCTGGGTCTTTTTCGGCAAGGAGCCGAGCAAGTACGAGGTACTGAACGACGTCAATTCGGAGCTGGTCGCCTACTATCGCGTGCTGCAAAACCACCTGGAAGAATTCCTGCGGCAGTTTCGCTGGATGCTCTCCTCTCGCGAATGGTGGCATGATTGGGAACGCCAGTTAAAGGCGGATGGGCTTACCGACATCCAAAAAGCCGCTCGATTTTTCTACGTCCAGCGCCTCGGTTACGGGGGGAAAGTGGTCGGGCGCGTTTTCGGGAAAAGCGTCGCTCGGCTTCCGCGGATAAACCTCTTGCGTCTGGAGGAAGAACTCTCGGCCATTCACTTGCGCCTGGCCCGAGTGACAATTGAACGCCTGCCCTGGGCTGAGCTCCTGGCGCGTTACGATCGCTCGAACACGTGCTTCTATCTCGATCCGCCCTATTGGGGGTGTGAAAACTTCTACGGCAAGGATTTCTGTCGGAACGACTTCGGCCGGATGGCCGATTCCCTGGCCCGTCTGCAGGGCAAATTCCTTCTCAGTCTGAATGATTTGCCGGAGGTGCGCGAAACATTCAAGCACTTCCACGTCCAGACGGTTCAGACGGCGTATAGCGCTGCCACCAAGCGCTACAGCCCAGTCACCGAACTGCTCATCAAGAACTTCTAACCCTTTCCGGCAGGGAACGGAGGCGACTTTATGACCTGACCATGATGCCCTCGGCCCAGGGACTCCCGGCACCATCACTCCACGGTGCCCGGACATCGATCGTCTCTCGATCGCCCCGGCAGCCACGACATAACGCCCCGCCAAATTCACCAAACGGCGCCCACCAAAACGGGGCGCTATAGGTGTTTCTACGCCCCGCCTCGTTGAAAAGTTTCTCACGTCACTCTGGAATTTTTCTCATTCTATTTTCCGCTGTACACCCAGACGGAGTACCAATCCGAGGTGGAGCAGGAGGTGACGTACAGCCGTCAGGCCGAGTCGCCGGTGGTGAAGCTGCATGGCCCGGATGCGCTCACCGACCTGGCGGCGC
>Ga0208462_1000481_pt1 | contig 40910 bp, 42 predicted proteins | sample AD_SCU001_MetaG_FD_184452 | JGI IMG/M metagenome (GOLD analysis project Ga0208462, IMG submission 184452) | Active sludge microbial communities of municipal wastewater-treating anaerobic digesters from China - AD_SCU001_MetaG (SPAdes) (version 2) | ecosystem: Engineered > Bioreactor > Anaerobic...
GGTCATCACCGGCCGGCCGGAGGAGGAGGTGGCAGAGATCCTCGCAAAGGCGGGGCTCCGGATCGCGATCGCGACGACGGTGGATAACGAGGGGTTGAAGATCCGGGTGGAAGAGCGGGCATAGGGCGGCTACCCGGCCTCAAAATCTCATTTTTATTCCGGCAAAATATGTCACCGAGAGGTTCAATTATTCGTTTACGTCCCGTCGCGCCTCGCACTGAGGATAACGACTACAATCCCGATGATGAAGGCAACCACCCCGGTTGCTGCCCAGAACAGTGATCTGCCCACGATTGGTTCGCAATTCGCGACACAGAGTATCGGACGCATCTGAATAAGTGCTGCGCCTTGTAGGAGCCAGAGCAGACCAAGGAGTGCAATAAAGGCGCCGACGAGCACGCCCACAACCTGTATTGGTTTCATTCCTAATCCGTTGCTGTGGATTATTTTATATTAAAATTACGAACATCACAGACAGATGCCGGAGAACATGTGATGCCGCGATCGTCATAGGGGGCTTATACCCATACCGTATCGAAATCCTTTGCGCAAACTCGCTCCCGGTAGACGGATGGGCACCTATATGGGCACATCGCTCAACAGCCACCGTCTCCCCGGCATTGCAGATTTTATAGAAATCATCTTATAATACATGCCGGATACTGACTTCTGGTAATGCATATGGAACTGAGGGTGCAATTTACAGATGACGAATGGAGGAACCTCGTCAGTTTACCGTACGCGATCTCAATGGCGGTTATTGTCGCTGCACCATCGGTCCTGGGTGCGTGGGGCGAAATGAAAGCCATGATACAGGAACCCACACACCTGGCAGCCGCAAGCGGCAGTGCTCTGGTCGGCCTCATATCGGCCGAGATGCAATCAAAGGGAAAGGAGTTGATTAAAGAGCAACAGGACCTGATGAAGCACGACCAGACGGGCTACAGGAATACAACCATCAAGGCGGCAAAATCTGCTTCCTCAACCCTGTCCAGGGTATCTCCCGACGAGGCAATGGCTTACAAAAAGTGGTCGCTGGCGATAGGCCGGAAGGTTGCCGAAGCAGCAAAGGAGCATGGCGTTGCTATTAGTGAGCCGGAAGAGGCGGTCCTCGGCGAGATCTCCGACGCTTTCGGCATCAGTGCAGAGATCGCCGCTTAAGGAGGGAGAACTGAAGCGCTCTTTTCATTTTTCCGTTCGATCTCGTAATCGCCGGACGGTTCATGCATTTTATCCTCTGATTATCCCGGGCCTATGAGGGGTAATGGCGTTGCGGAACCGCCACCCACCCCATGCACCTGAAACCTACCCGGGAAGAAGTTGAACAGCCGGATCTGCTCCTTCCGTTTTACCTACTCTCAGAGCCTTGAGCCGATGGAGCACGTTCAGATGCTGTTCTTCCGGTAGTCGTACTCCCCGCTCGCGATCCGCTCCATCACAATCTCCCCTACGGCCCCAAGCCGGCTCCCGGGGAAGTACCCCGAAGAGATGCTCGTCTCCCCGGTCGAGGAGAGGAGATGCACCCTCGCCCTCGCGACCCCGAAGAGCCGGGCGACCGGGCCCTGCGTGACCCGGACCATCTGGACCTTGTCGTAGTTCATCACGACGGTCTCGCGGTCGACGGCGCCGTTCACGAAGGTGAAGAGGTCGCGTCCGGTATCGAACTCCGTGATCCGGTAGGAGACCCGCGTCGCGTAGAAGATCGCGAGGACAGCGAGGGCCGTCGCGAGGGGGAGCACCCAGGGGAGGACGACCCCGGCGGCCCCGGCCAGGGCTGAAGCCTCGCGGTAGACGTAGATCAACGGGTAGGTCATCGCCAGGACGAGCGCGAGCGACGCTATCGTGGCCCGGACCAGGAGGACGCCCCTTGCACCCGCCGGCTGCTTTTCCGGGTTCCGATCGTAGACAAACTCCGGCACCAGCTCGCGGAGAAGCTTCTGCTGCGTCGCATCGTCCTTTAAGAGGCAGAGGACGGGGCGGAGACTCTCCCCGGTCCCGGACGCGAGCCCTACAACCTCGGCCTCGATGCACGACCGGCGCAGGAGCCGGGCCGCAAGCGTGCTCTTCACGCGGACAGCGTTGACCCGTGAGACCTTGAACGATGTTTTATAGGTTCTGAAGAAGCCGTGCTCCAGGTAGATCGTCTCCCCCCGGCGGTAGACCCTGTAGTTGTAGTAGCGGAAGATGAGCGAGACCGCCGGCGCTATCTGGAGGGCGACGAAGATCAGCAACGAGACGAGCGCTCTGCCGTCCCCCCGAATCCCGTGCCCGCAGAGGTGTAGAGTTCAAAAATCGAGTAGGCGAGAAAGACGGAGCCGAGGAGTGTCTGGTATGTCGAAACGCTGAAGAGGCCGTGGACGATCACGTCCGCCGGGGAAAACGAGACGAGAGACTCCGCCGGCTCGTCCTCGTCCGGCAAGACCTCCCGGTCGCAGCGGCGCTCCAGGATTGCGGACCGCAGTTCGTCCGCCATATCCTCGCGGAACGTCAGGACCGCCTCCGGGACAGTCGCGCTGCTGCCCGAGTTGATGTTGATCTGCAACTTCGATGTCCCGAAGAGCCTGTTTACGATGCCACGGTTCACATTGACCGATGCGATCTTCGCGTAGGGGAGGGTCTTCTTCATCTTGAAGAGGGTGTCCCGCTCCACCACGATCTCCGTCTCGCCGAACCGGATGATCGTCAGCTTCCACTGCCGGTAGTTGAAGAGCAGCAGCGCGACGACGGCGGCCGCAAGCACGCCCGCCACTGCCGTCGTCTCGAACCGCATAACGAGGAGCGCGACGAGGACTACGACGGAGAGCGAGTTCTCGACGATGACGCTCGGGTGGCACCTCACCCTCTCGCCGGGCGCGGTCATTTCAGTCCCCTGCATCAGTCACCCGTGGGCTCCGTTGCCGGCACCCCCGGCCCCGGCACGCGCTCCTTGAGAGGATCCGGCGCCGGTGCAGATCGATCTCTGTAGGACGTACGCTCTTAAAAAGTGATATTTTTACCAGAGCAAAGAGGGCGTGCGCCGTGCAATTAAGTTATATTTAAATAAACATGCACACGATTTTCATGGTATGAAACCAGTAGTCATATTACTAGCGCTGTTAGTTGGCTTTCTGTTGGTCTGTGGGTGTACTCTAAATGGCGGTACCGTTAACACCTCTGAAACCCCCCAGCCGACGGTGCAACAGCCCACTGCAGCTTCGCAACCATCACCGTCAAATGCGCCGAAATACCAGGCAGGGGATATTATCGATGATACTCCTAGAAACGACGGCCCTTGCTGGCTAGTTCTCTCATATGATCCAGAAACAGACATGTATGAGACGGCTGTTATTTTTAAGCACGATGGCGGTTCATGGGGATATCTGCTGGACGAAGATACCGATTGGGATGAAAGAAAGTTCATCGACACAGAGTACCCTGCGTATATCGCTCACGTCGAACTGTCTGATGTAACAATCGGATCCTCCATATGAGCCAGAGACGGATGAGTGCGAAAAAGATGTTATTTTTAAGCACGAATCATTTTTTTTCTGCCGCCTGCCAATGCGCTGAGGTTCAGAAAGACGGTTGAGAGTCGTCCTGCCCCTCTCCAGGTTCGCGGCCTGTATCAACCCCGCGTCCGTGGTCCCACCCCCGGACAAACTCCCACTGGAGGACCGGGAGGTTGAACGTCGTTGAGCCAGACCGTGATATCCCGCAGCTGGTGGATGAGCTGCCGGATATAGTTCGGGGAGTAGTCAGACGACAAGGGCAAAATGGTTCATACACGAAAATATGGTTGAGAGTATATTGTTGTAATGACCGATTAGAAGTCGGTCATAATCCTGAACTGGTCGATCTCTTCGGTGCTCAGTTCCTCGAGGAACTCCTCCGCCGCGTGCTGGATATTCTTGCTCGCGGTGATGGCCCGGCCGACGACCAGGATATCCGCGCCCGCCTTGATCGCATCCTTCACGACGTGCTGCCGGATGCCGCCCGCCGTCGCGACGAGCAGCCGCTCGCCGCCCGCCTTCTTGATCGCCGGGATGTCGCCCCAGGCGTGTGCAGTATCCTCGACGTCGATGCCCCGGTGGAGTTCCACGACGTCCGGTTTCACCTTGAGCTGCTCGACGACGGCGCGGGGGTCCTCGACGTTGAGCATATCGACGACCGTGTAGATGCCCGTCTTCCGGGTGTCCTCGATCGCCTTCTCGATGGTCGAGAGGGGGGCAAGACCCGAGATCACGACGGCGTCGGCGCCGGCGTCGGCGGTCATCCGGGCCTCGAGGTTCCCGGTGTCGAGGGTCTTTAAGTCAGCCACGATGAACGCGTTCGGCCGGATCTCGCGGATCTCGGATATGATCGAGAGCCCGAACTTCTTGATCAGCGGCGTCCCGGCCTCGATGATCAGGTGATCGTTCTGGGGCAGCGACTCAAGGACCCTCCTCATATGGTTCTTGTCCACGAGGTCCATCGCGACCTGAAGATACGGCGGGTCCCAGAGGCGCTGGACCTTGAACCCCATGACCGCGTGGGCGGCCCGGTCCTTCTCGTGCAGGAGCGTCCCGACGTCGGGGAACCGGTCGAGAGCCCGGCGGAGCGCGAGTTTCATCGCGCCGTAGTTGAACCGGTAGATCTTGTTGTAGTCCTGTGCGGTGGGGTGGACGAAGACGCTCGCCATAATGACGGTGTCCTCGATATCGATCCCCTCAAAGACGCCCTCCTCGACCGAGTCGGCGACGGCCTTCGCCACCGCCGCCTGCACGGGCCCGAACATCTGGTTCACCTGGTACTCCTTCTTTAAGGTGACCTTCGGGATGACGAGCGTCGAGGGCTTCGTCGGCAGGTTCGGCCTGATGACCGCAAGGAGCGGGGTGTGGCCCCTCGAGAGCTGCGAGATCGAGTTCGCAAACGCCTGCCCTACCGCGCCCTCTTTATTTCCCATTACCAGATCGATATGCGCAAGTTCTGCGCCGTCTCCAACCAATGCTTCACCGATGAGATACATACCAATGCCCTCAGATAGTGCACAAATATTGGTGAGACATCTATTAAAGATCACCCGGGCCGCCCCGTAAAACCGTTCGCGATACAGGTTTTTTTGAGGAGAACCGGCAATCAGGGAGGGTTTATGCCCGGGGCGAGGTCCGGCGCCGCGGGCGGATGCCCTGTGTCCGGATACGGGGACTCCGGCCACGAAGGGTCCCCCCGGACGAAGAAAGGTATTTTCCGGCCCGGGAGCATGGTCCCCCTCAATGTCGGAACTCTTCGCCCTCCAGACGCCTCTCGCGGAGCTCATCCTCAGGGCGGCCGTGATCTACTTCTTTCTCCTGATCGTCATGCGGATCATCGGCAGGCACGAGTTCGGCCAGCTGACCCCATTCAACCTCGTCCTCCTGCTCATCATATCGGAGAGCATCTCCCAGGCAATCAACGCGGGCGACAACTCGCTTCTTGCAGGGCTCATCAGTGCATCGACGCTTCTCGGCCTGAACGTGATCATCTCCGTCGCGCAGTACAAGAACGGGCAGATCCGCGGTATCGTCTCTCCCGGCGCGCTCAAGGTGATCGAGGATGGCAGGATCATCGAAAAGAGCCTCCGGCGGGAACTGATGACCCACGACGACCTCGCTGAGCGGCTCCGCGCAAAGGGTATCGCCGGGGTCCAGCAGGTCCGGGTGGCCTACATCGAGAACGACGTCGATATATCGGCGCTCACCTGCCCCGAGAGCGACCGGCACCAGGTCCGCCGGGCCTCGGCCGCCAAGAAGAGGCAAAGAGGGAATGAACGGCGGCCGGGGTGCAGAGACGCGGAGAAAGGGTGCGCGGGCTCCTGCGAAGTCAGTGCAGCAACCGGTGAACTCTCCTTTGCGTCTTTTCGCGCCTCCAGAGCCTCGCGCGTTGCTGCGAAGCTCGCGAAGGGGAGTGGGGGGCACCCGAACTGATACTTGCAGGAACAGGGCCGCTATGCTATCAGCGACGGTAGCGCAACCCGATCAATCAACCAGGAGATCTGCAGATTTCAGCCCCCGGAGCGGGCCGACAGAGATACCCGGCGGTATCCGGGAGGAGTCATAAGAATGTGGGGTCGGTGAGATTTGAACTCACGATCGACGGGTCTCTCCGACATGCATCAGTGCTCCAACGGGTCATCATCCGTCAATCAGAAGACCCATTGTTCATCACGTGCAAAGACCGCTGGAGCCCGTCGCCATTCCGGGCTTGGCCACGACCCCGCTCTCTATACAGTTGACGCCATGCAGTATAAGGGTTGCGCTGGAAGAAACCAGTAACGATATAACCGTACCGCCGCCCATTTATATAGAATGGTTGAGGGCAGTTACGCGTGTGGAAACTCGCAAAAACCCCTGATCGGCATCACCATCGGTGAGATGCTGAACCGAATTGCAGCGGCGCACCCGGATAGCGACGCACTCATCTCAGTCCACCAGAATATACGGTGGACGTATGCTGAGTTTCTCGAGCGCGTCAACACCCTTGCGCGCGCCCTCATGGCGCTCGACGTGGAGCGCGGGGACCGGGTCGCCATATGGGCGCTGAACTATGCGGAATGGATACTCGTCCAGTTCGCCACCGCGAAGATCGGCGCCATCATGGTGAACATCAACCCGGCATACCGAACCTACGAGTTCGAGTACGCCATGAAGCAGTCCGAGGTGCAGACGCTCCTCCTCCAGGGCCGGTTCAAGACGTCCGATTATGTCGGCATGTTCTACGAGTCCTGCCCCGAGGCGTTCGAGGCGAAGCCGGGCCGGATCAACAGCGACAAATTCCCGTTCCTAAAGAACGTCGTCTTCCTTGGCGATATCCCCTACAACGGCATGTACACCTGGGACGACCTCCTCGCGAAGGCCGCGCTCATCAGCCCCGACGAGCTCCGGGAGCGGGAAGAGTCGCTCGACTTCGACGACGCGGTCAACATCCAGTACACCAGCGGGACCACCGGCTTCCCGAAAGGGGTTGTCCTGACCCACCACAACATCTTAAACAACGGGTTCATCATCGGCGAGGGGATGAAGTTCACCCACGAGGACCGGCTCTGCATCCCGGTGCCCTTCTACCACTGTTTCGGCATGGTCCTCTCCAACATGGCCTGCGTCACCCACGGCGCCGCGATGGTCCTGCCCTCACCGGTCTTCAACGCCGAAGCGGTCCTCACCGCGGTACAGGAGGAGCGGTGCACGGCGCTCCACGGTGTGCCGACCATGTTCATCGCCGAACTCTCTCACCCGGACTTCCCGAAATACCGGCTGGACTCGCTCCGGACCGGTATCATGGCCGGGTCGCCCTGCCCGACCGAGGTGATGCGGGAGGTCAACCAGAAGATGAACATGTCCGAGATCGTGATCGTCTACGGGCAGACGGAGACCTCCCCCGGCGTCACGATGACCACGACCGCCGACCCCCTGGAACGCCGCGTCTCCACCGTCGGGAGACCGTTCCCCCACACTGAGATCAAGATCGTCGACCCGCACACGAAACGGGTCCTCCCCCGCGGGGAGACCGGCGAGATCTGCGCCCGGGGTTACTGCGTGATGCGGTGCTACTACAACAACCCGAACGCCACCCGCGCGACGATCGACGAGAACGGCTGGAACCATACCGGGGACCTCGGGGTGATGGACGAGGAGGACTACGTCAAGATCGTCGGCCGCTTGAAGGATATGGTGATCCGGGGCGGCGAGAACATCTACCCGCGCGAGATCGAGGAGTTCCTCCACAATCACCCGTTGATCGCCGACGTCTACGTGATCGGTGTCCCGGACAGGAAGTACGGGGAAGAGCTGATGGCCTGGATCAAGACGGAGAACGGGGCAAGTCTCACCGAGGCGGAGGTGAAGGAGTTCTGCCGCGGCCGGATCGCGCACTTCAAGATACCGCGGTATGTCAAGTTTGTCGACGATTTCCCGATGACGGTCTCGGGGAAGGTCATGAAGTTCAAGATGCGCGAGGCGGCGATCGAGGAGCTCGGCCTCGAGTGTGAGTCTCAGATCGAGACCGCATAAGTTTCTTTTTTTGCCCCGGGCGGGCCTGCCGGGGGCGATGGTGGCCGCCCGGGCCCGATTCGGGATGAGTTGCCGCGTGCAGGCCCCGCCTTCGCCCCGGGAACTGCCCTGCCGTGAGATTGATAAATTCATTTTTATACTATGACCGTAATCTTTCGCCCGGGGGAGAATGATGGAACACAGATTCCTGTGTCTTGTGTGCATCCTCATGGTGGCGCTCACGACGGGCGTGAGCGGGGCACCGGTGGTGAATCCCGCGGTGCAGGTGACGACAGACCGGAGTGACCAGATCACCCCGGCCATCGACGGCGACTGGCTCGTCTGGGTCGACGGGCGGCACGGCGGCGCTGATATCTACCTCTATGATTTCGCCGCCGGCAAGGAGACCCGGATCACCAATGGGACCGCTGTCGCGCTCTGGCCGGATATCTCGGGGAGCCGGATCGTCTGGCAAGATAACCGGTTGGGCGACCCTGAGATCTGGCTGTACGATGCGGCGGCAGGCAACGAGACCCGGATCACGAACGAGACCGGCGGCCAGGTCATGCCGGCGATCGACGGCGACCGGGTCGTCTGGCTTGACAGGAGAGCCGGGAACGCGGGCGGCGTCTACGCCATGAACCTGACGACCCGGGCGACGGTGCGGGTCTCTGCCGGCCCGGTGGAGGGGGATCCCCTGATCGTCTCGCCCGACGTCTCGGGGGGGACGATCGTCTGGGCGGACGGGCGCGGCGGGAACTACACGGTCTTTGTCAGCCGGGAGGGGGGAGAGCCCGTGCCGCTTGCAAACGGCAGCGCGCTGCAGGGGTTCCCGGCGGTCTCCGGCGACCGGGTCGTCTGGTCGGAGGTCCATAACGGGTCAGCATCGGTTGTCGTCCACAACCTTGCCACGGGCGAGGAGGAGCGGGTCAGCGCCGGGCCGCCGGGGGTAGCCGCCTACCCTGACATCTCCGGAAACCTGGTCGTCTGGCAGAACGTCACGGGCCGGGATACCGACGACGTCTACCTGCTCGACCTTGCCGCCGGTGAGACACGGCGGATCACCGGCGACAACGCATCGCAGTACCTCCCGCGGGTATCAGGCAACCGGGTTGTCTGGATGGGTAACCGGTCAGGGGACTGGGATATCTATCTTCTCACCCTCGGAAACGCAAGTCGGTACACCTTCGGTATGGGCGATAACGGGCAGAACGTCACCGTCCCGGTGAAGAGCGAGGTTGTCATCAGCCTTGCCGAGAACCCGACCACCGGCTACACCTGGAACGCAACGGTATCGCCGGGGCTCACCGTCACCGCCGACCGCTACGCGCAGAACATGACAGCGGAGGGGATGCTCGGCGCCGGCGGTCTCCACACCTGGACGCTCGTGCCTGAAAAGTCCGGGATATTCACGTTCTCGGCGGTCTACCGGCGGCCCTGGGAGAACCTGACCGGGGCCGAAGAGCGGTTTGATCTCACTATAACAGCCGTGAACGGAGCAGGGTGAGGAAAAAGAGGCTCCGGCGTCCGGGGGTTTCGGGGGATCGCGCTACTTGCCGGGCTGATGGAGGCATGGAAGCCCCGGGGGCCTTGGTCTGCGGCATAACCGGGCCGGTTCATGGTGCGGCATACCGTTAATGCTATGGAGGAGTTCAGCCGGAAAAAATGGTATGCCTGATCGAGGCCATCCCGGCACACCCCTCCCGGTCGCGAGAGAGCGACACCCCGAGGCCAGCTCCCTGCTGCATTACGTGAGAACCCTCCGGGCCGTGTTGTTCCTCGATCGTCTGATGCTTTTCACGATCTCATCCATAACTGAAACTTCCGGGATCAAATGTATGCGCATACCACTCTCCAAACCGATCCATCTGGCTGCCCTGCCAGTTGACTGCCTGTTTATACCCTGCAAGGTGCTGGCTGTCAGAGTATTCCGACCCGCGGAGTATCGTGAGTATCGGCGCTTCACCCAGATACGGTGAATCTACAACGACGTACCATTCAGCAGGATTGCGCACCTGCACCACGTAGCCCCAGCTGGTCACCCCCCGGGCACTTAACTCCGGGTAGTAGGAGAAACCAGAACCCAGCATATAGTTTGAGTAATCCCCGGGTCCCATCGTGTAGATGTTCACCGGAACAGATGAACTTACGGCGACGTATACCTCGTCACCGGAAAGAAGGAATAGTGCAGGGGGCAGCGTCCCCGGCATGACCATGCCGTTGTAGATCTGTGTGACATAGGCATGCTGGTATACAAACGGAGAGGGGTATGAGAATGGAGAGGGTTGCTGTTGTTGTACCGGTCCGAATGGCAGGTACGCCATCGCACCGGGTACAAGGCTGATGAGGAGGATTAACCCGAGCATATAGACTTTTCTCATCCGGATCGTCTCCAGGAACTTCGGTTCCCTACGACATCTTGCCATACGGCGCACCCGCAACCCTGCCTGATGATCATATATACTTTTGTCAGGCCGGGACACAAGCCCCGTGACTGCCACAAATTGGAGTTGTTTTCTCCTGGTGTTTATGGGCAGCTGCCCCGTTTTTCTGATTGCGTCCCTGCCTGCTGTATGAACATGGCCGCCCTGGGATTTTCATCGGGTATGCCTGTGGCCGCACGACCATGTGGTTTTGCTGGAATCGCCTGACCACCTGGGAGGGGGTAGTAAGCGCCGGCAGAGCCTATACGGTTGATTGTGCCCGGAGATCCAGGTCATGGCTGTCTCCGGGCGGCCCTGGGAGAACCTGACCGGGGCTGAAGAGCGGTTTAACCTCACCATAACGACGGGAGACCGGGCGGGGTGATGCCTCACCCGGTGCGGCCCGGCCCCGGGCTACCTATATATAGTGGGGTCGCTATCGGGCTGCAGCGTGGGGGTGGTGGGTCAGGATGCGCACCCCGTTGAGGGTCCTTCCCCGCTGTATCTGCCCTGTTCACCGATATTCCCGGGGGTGCGCAGCGCCCCTCCACCGGCCATACCACCGACTTCACCATTCTACGCCGTAAGGGGAACCTGGACGCATACGCCCTCATGCCGGAGCCTCGCCCCCGCACGAGGGCCGGCGAGGTTTGTACGTTATCAGGAGGTATCAGTATGAAACGGTTCATACGTATAACGGCAGTTGCTGCTGTTCTGGTCATCGCCGTTCTGCTTGTCGCAGGCGTGGCCTCAGCGCAACTCTTCCCGCCGGGTCCGGGACCGACCCAGACCATACCGGGTCCGGGACCGGGTCCGTCCGGGGCGACGGCGATCACAAGCGGGCCGGGGGATAAGGGGTTCCCTGCAATCTCGGGCAACACCATTGTCTGGCTTGACAACAGCACCATGTCGGTGCAGGTCTACGATGCTGCATCCGGGCGGAGCATGACGGTCCCGGGGAACAACACCTATGCGGTGGTGTCCATGCGGCAGGTTGATGTTTCAGGAAACTACGTCGTCTGGACCGGCGTGAGCGCCGCGACGATGTCGTCCGAGATCTACCTCTACGATACTGCGAGGGGTTCGGTGACTCCGCTCACGAACGATCAGGCCTACCAGATGTCGCCGTCCATATCGGGAGACACCATCTGCTGGAACGAGATCGACATGGCGACCGGGAAAGGCAAGGTCTACGTGTATGGTATCGCTGCCCGGCAGGGCGGTTCGCTGGTCAGTGAGAATGCGTCGGGCGAGTCTGCGCCCAACCAGCTCTTCCCGGCCGTCGGCGGGGATACCCTCGCCTGGTTCGACGACGGCGGGAATGTGAGCGGCCACCTTGACCTCACCTGGCTCTCCCTGTCCACCGGGGATTCGGTGACGTTTGAGTCGTCAAGCAACCCGGTCAGCCCCCCCGCGGTTTCAAGCGATGGGAGACTGATCGCCTGGGTCGCTGAGAAGAACGGGACGCCCCTCCTGTTCATGGCGGATACCGTTGCACTCAAGGTAGGACGGGTCACCGATACCGGGGCCATGCCGGCCAATCCCGCCGTCGACGGCGACTATATCGTCTGGACCGACTACCGGAACGGGAACGGCGATATCTATCTCTTCGATGTCCGGAGCGGACAGGAGAGGCAGATCACGTCCGACAGCGCCGAAGAGGCGTTCCCGGATATATCCAACGGCAGAATAGTCTGGATGGGCAACAACGAAGGGGCCTGGAACATCTACTCTGCCAGCGTCGGCGGGGGAGCGCAACCGACGATGATGCCGACCTACGCGCCGACGGGATACCCGACCTATGCGCCGACGGGATACCCGACCTATGCGCCGACCGGATACCCGACCTATGCACCGACGGGATACCCCACTTACGGGCCGCGCTACTCCGGCCTGGTCGGGGGTGCGGGAAATGCGTCGCCCCTGATCGAGATGAACTCCAGCGCCTTTGCGAACGGCACATCGATCCCCATCCAGTATACGTGTGACGGAGACAACGTATCGCCCCCGCTCTCCTGGAGCGGTGTGCCTGAGGAGACGGAGAGCCTTGCCCTGATCGTGGACGACCCCGACGCGCCGGGAGGGAACTTCACCCACTGGGTCATCTACAACATCTCCCCGGAAGAGAGCGGCCTTGCGGAAGGGCTGCCCCGTGAGCGGGACCTCCCCGGGGGCATGCACCAGGGGAAGAACAGTTTCGGCACCATTGGCTACGGCGGGCCGTGCCCTCCCCCGGGTCCGGCGCACCACTACATCTTCCGCCTCTATGCCCTCAACGGGACGCCGGACCTTCCGGCAACCGTCGACCGGGCGGTCCTTGAGGCGGAGATGCAGGACTACATCATCGGGGAAGGAGTGCTCGTAGGGACCTACGGCCGGTGACCGCCGCTACCGGCCTCAAGGCCGGTATGGGGACCATATACGCCGGGAAGAGGGGCTACCCGGGGGAACCCCTGCAGCCCCTCTCGATCGGGAGGGGGCCAGGCGGCCTTCCTCCCCGGAAATCCCGGCAGGAGAGGATCAGGAGGCCTCGCGAGCCCGCCCGACCAGCGCCCGGGCCGCCGCAGCGGCCCCCCGGACGATCTCCTCCTCGCCCGGCACCGTCCGCTCGTGCATCAGGACCCGGCCCTGGCAGAGGACGGTCATGACCGCGCCGCCGTTGCAGGCGTAGACGAGGTTTGAGTCGGCGTGATGGAGGGGGGTGTTGCAGGCCGCCCGGGCGTCGAGGAGGACGATGTCGGCCGGCGCGCCCGCGGTCAGGGTCCCGGGACCGGTGCCGAGCGCCCGGGCGCCTGCCGCGGTCGCCATCGCGACCGCCTCGCCTGCGGGGAGCAGGGTCGGCGAGTTCCAGGCGAACTTCTGCAGGAGGGCGGCGAACTTCATCTCCTCCATGAGGTCGAGGCTGTTGTTCGAGGCACAGCCGTCGGTCCCGAGGCAGACGTTCGCCCCGTACTGCTTCAGCCAGCGGTAGGGCATGGCCCGGTTGACGGCGAGCTTCATGTTGCTCGCCGGGTTGTGGGAGGCAGAGACGCCCCGTTCGCCGAGGAGCCGGCACTCGGCCTCGTCGAGCCAGCAGCAGTGCGCGGCGACGGTCCGGGGGGTGAGGCACCCGCACTCGTCGAGGAGGACCGCGGGGCGTTTGCCGAACTCTGCGACGCAGTCGACGACCTCTTTCTCGGTCTCGGAGAGATGGACGTGGATGCCGATCCCCTGCTCTTCTGCGAAGGTGGCGCACCAGCGGAGGCCTTCGGGGGAGACGGTGTAGACCGAGTGGGGGCCGACGGCCGCCCTGATCCGCGGGTTGTCGAGGGATTTCACGTGGGCGACGAGGGCTTCCGTCGCTCTTATCTCGGCCTCCCGCTTCTCCTCCATCCCGAGGTCGATGAACCCGTAGGCGAGGGTCGCCCGGAGACCCATATCGTCGACCGCCTGCGCCGCCCGGTCCATGAAGAAGTACATGTCGTTGAACGCGACCGTGCCGCTCTTGATCATCTCAAGGCAGGCGAGTTTCGTGCCGGCGTAGACATCGTCGCCGGAGAGGTGGGCTTCGAGCGGCCAGATCTTCTGCGTGAGCCACTCCGCGAGCGGCATGTCGTCCCCGTAGCCCCGGAGCAGGGTCATCGCAGCGTGGGTGTGGGTGTTGACCAGGCCCGGGACGGCAAGCCGGTCGGAACCGTCGATGACGACATCGGCGTCATACTCGCGCCGGATGCCCTCCCCGATCCCCGCAATCGTCCCTGTCTCGTCGATAGCGATGTCCACAGTCGATCCGTTGATGGTGGCCCCGGCGATCAGCACCGAGCCCCGGGCGGTGAATATGTCGTTCATGCAAGACGCTCCACAATACTCTCTAGAATCTTCTCGGTCCTCCGGCAGTTCGCCCGGGAGGTCTCAAGGATATGTTCGTAGGTCAGGGTCTCTTCCCCAAGGCCGTTCGCGTAGTTGTCCACGGTGCAGATGGCGGCAAATCGCATGCCGAGTTCCAGTGCGAGCGTCGCCTCGCTTGCGACCGTCATGCCGACGACGTCCGCGACTTTGGCGAGCGCCCGGACTTCGGCGACCGTCTCTATCCGCGGTCCCCGGGTCTGGGCGTAGACGCCGCCCATCCGGGCCTCCGGGACGAGTTCGCCGAGGGTGCGGACGAGATCCGCGTCCAGTTCCGGCCGGATATGGTCGATGGTGCACTCGTGGATGGACGGGATGTCGGTGACGCTGAGGTAATCGGTGGGGATAACAAGCGAGCCCGGCGGGATCTCCGACTTCAGGGAGCCGGCGGAGCCGAACGCTATGATATCGTCCACCCCGAGGACAGCGAGCGCGGCGAGGCACGCCCGGTAGTTGATGCGGTGCGGGGGGAGGTTGTGCTGGTGGCGCAGGAGGAGCGCGAAGGCTCCGGTGTGGACCTCGGCCTTCCCGTAGGGCGTGGCGACGGTCTTCTTCTCGAGCGGCGGGAGGTCGGCAAAGAGGAGGCTTGTGCCCCCGATGATCCCGAGCACTATACGCACCCCGCCCGGCGGTGCACGCCCTCCCGGCGGGCCGGGGGGGCCGTAGCGGCATACGCTCGTCCGTGTGACATGCTGTGTAGAGGGTTGGTGTCCGACCGGAAAATTCCATCTATATGATGCTGCAGGATCGGTTCGTAAGGGTTTACACCTCCGGCGACAACCGGAATGGTCATGGGCAGGTTTGAGATTGTCGGGGAGGACGCCATCCGGGACGGGCGGTGCACGGATATCTACTTCCGGCGCGTCGTGGATGTTATGGAGAAGGACGGCGTCAACCCTCGTGTCACGATGGAGGTGACGGCGGCAGGGCTCCCGGACCCGTGGGGGGTCTTCTGCGGCCTTGACGACGTTGTCCGATTGCTGGAAGGTGTCCCGGTGGACGTGGACGCGATGCCTGAAGGGTCGATCTTCTCCAAAAACGAGCCGGTCCTCCGGGTGTCGGGGCGCTACCGGGACTTTGCGGTCTACGAGACGGCGATCCTCGGGTTCCTCTGCCACGCATCGGGGGTGGCGTCCGCGGCCGCCCACATCAAATTGGCCGCGCGGGACCGCCCGGTCTTCTCCTTCGGCTCCCGCCGCCAGCACCCGGCGATCGCGGCGATGATCGAGCGGGCGGCCTGGATCGGCGGGGTGGACGCGGCAAGCAACACCTGTGCGCCGGAGGGAATCCCGCTCGCGGGGACGATGCCGCACGCGTTCGTGATGTGCTATCCGCGGCCTGAGGATGCCTGGTGCGCGTTTGCGCGGGGAGCAGGCCCGGAGGTCCCCCGGATCATGCTCGCCGATACCCTCTCGGACGAGAAGGTCGAGGCGGTCAGGGCGGCGGAGTGCGGGGCGACGGCCGTCCGGCTGGACACGCCGCGGTCCCGGCGGGGGGATATGCGGGCGATCGTCGAGGAGGTGCGCTGGGAACTCGACGTCCACGGCTACCCGGACGTGAAGATCTTCCTCTCGGGCGGCCTTTCGCGCGCAGACGTCGTCGCCTACCGGGACGTCGCCGACGCCTTCGGGGTCGGGGGGGCGATTGCAAACGCGCCGGTGATCGACTTCGCGCTGGACATCGTCGAGATCGAAGGACGGCCGTATGCAAAGCGGGGAAAACGGAGTGGCGTCAAGCAGGTCTATGCGACGGCCGGCGGCCGGCGCGTCACGCTCCCCCTCCACGCCCCTGCGCCAGAGGGTGCGGTGCCGCTCCTCTTGCCCTGCATCAGGAAGGGCGCCGTCGTCGCGCGGCCGAACATGCAGGATGCGCGGGAGCGGGTGTTATCCCGGCTTTCGGGTCTTGCTCGCGAGGGATAAGGGAGCGGCCGGCCCCAATCCTTTTTAAGTGATCACGATCAACATTGTAGGGTAACAGGGGCCGATAGATCAGGGGGAGATTGCTTCCTTGGCATGGAAGAGGCCGCGGGTTCAATTCCCGCTCGGTCCATCTTGTTCTTTTGAACGTGTTTGTGAGTTGCATCTTACCGTACCGCAAGGCGCTTCTATCAACTGTTCCAGCACTTCTCTTGCTCCCGGATAACGAGCGCCTCCGCCCCCAGGGTCGCCTGCTGTCGCGGTCCACTGTTATTCTTCCGGTCTCCTGTCCAGGTGCCGCTCGCGTATATACCGGCATAGAGATGGTGCCGGCTCCCCGGGGAGCAGGCCGACCCGAGGAATAACGAATCCGTTATATAACAGATTCGTTATATAACTGATCTATCAGGTGTCGTACATGCTGCCCGTAGGAAGCCCCGCAACAGGAGATGACTTCGTCGACCGCGAGCGCGAGACCGCGTTCATCCTGAACACCATCAAGAACGACCACGTCATGCTCGTCGCACCCCGGCGGTTCGGCAAGACCTCGATCATGCGAAAGATCGAGAGAGACCTTGCAAGCAAACGCCAGTCGTGTGTATTTCTTGAGGTCGAGAGCGTCAACTCGCCGGGGGAGTTCATCACCGATCTCGTCACGGCGCTCGTCGAGTGCGAGGGAGCGAGTGTCAAGGCCCGGATCTCCTCGGCGCTCGGCAAGGCGTTTGCCCTGGTGCAGGAGAATATCGACGAGATCGAGACCCCGGCCTTCAGGGCAAAACTCCGGGGCCGCCTCCGAGCGGAGTTCTCAGACGACTGGCACGAGAAGGCAAAGAAGGTGGACGAGATCTTTGCAGGGCTCACCGGGCCGGTCTGCATCATCCTCGACGAGTTTCCGGTTGCCATACAGAATATGGAGGAGGCCGAGGCGAGGAAGTTCCTGCTGTGGTTCCGGCGGCTGCGGCAGGTCTCGCCCGGGGTGAGGTTCATCGTCGGGGGCTCGGTCAGCATCGACCATGTCGTCTACCATATCGGCGGAACCCCGGTCATAAACGACTTCCGGAGAGTCACCATCGGCGGATTCGGAGAAGGAGTCGCACTCTCCGTCGTCGAACGTGTCTTCCGGGAGGAAGGGTGGGAGTATTCTCCGGAGATCGGGCGAGCGGTTCTCGACTGCGTGGGCGAGCCCTACATCCCCTACTTCATCATGATCGTCCTCTCCGGCCTGAAGGAAGAGGTGGAGATCTCCGGAGGGGCGCCCTCCCCGGCGCTGGTCGAGAGGGTCTACAACAGGAGGATCCTCGGCAGCGAGGGGCGCCACTACTTTGAGCACTACTCGCGCCGTCTCCAGACGACCTACTCCGGGCAGGAAGCGAAGGCTGCCCGCGCCATCCTGAGCAGGGTGAGTCTCGCGGAGTCCCTGCCCGCGGGTATTGCCTACGAGATCTTTCGGCAGAGCACCGGATCGGAGAGCGAGGATGCGTTTCGAGCGCTGCTGGCACAGCTGAACCACGACTTCTACGTCGCCTCGGAAACTCCCGGCGAGTTGCGGTTCTATTCGAAGATGCTCCGGGACTGGTGGAGGATCTATTATGCCGGCACCTGGTAGGTGTTACCGCTACTTCCCCGCGGCCCAGGACAGGGAAACGCTCGAGCACCTTCTTGTCGGCCGGCAGGAACTCCTGGAGAGTTTGTTCAACGAAGCGGATCGGGCATCCGCGAGCAAAACGCCGCGATTCTTCCTCCTGGTCGGGGGCCGGGGCGCCGGGAAGTCTCACCTGATGAGCCTGCTTTATCGGAGGATACGCGACGAACTCTCCGACCGGATGATCCCCGTACATCTTGCAGGGGAGGAGTACTCGATGTTCAGGGCGTCCGACTTCTTTCTCCGGGTGCTCGCGGGGATGGGGGTCGAGACACGGGACGTGACCGCACTCGAGGACGACCTGCTGGTCCGCGAGGCCGCGGTCGAGAGGATCACCGCATCGGCCGGGGAGAGGCAGGTCGTGGTATTCGTCGAGAACATCCACGAGATATTTGGCCAGATGGACAGGCGCGAAGTCCGGGCGCTGCGGTCGGTCTTCCAGCGGACAGATGATCTCTCGGTCATTGCGTCGGCGCCGTCGCTCTTCCCCGGGGTCCTCGACCACGACGAGCCCTTCTACAACTTCTTCCGGGTCTTTCACCTCCGGGAGCTCGACTGCGCCGAATCAAAAGACCTCATGCGGAGGGTCGCGGAGGTCGACGGCGATACCGCCTTCATCGAGAACTTCGGTGACTACGAGCCCGGTATCGAGGCCCTCTGGCACCTCGTCGGCGGCAACCCGGGGCTGGTGGTCCGGCTGTACGAGATCCTCTCGCAGTGCGGGGCAGGCAAGGTGGCGGAGGCCTTCTTCAGGCTGGCGGACGAGCAGACGCCCTACTACCAGGAGGTGTTCCGGAGGCTTCCGGGGCAGCGGCGGCTCATCCTCGATACGATCCTCGCCGCAGAGACCCCGCTCACGCCGAAAGACGTCGCAGAGCGCGCCCGGCTGAACCTCGCGACGGTGAACGCGCAGCTCCGGAGGCTGGAGGCCGAGGGCTACGTCGTCTCGCGCCCGATGAAGAAGAGGACAACCTATGAGGCCCGGGATAGGCTTTTCGGGCTATGGCGGGCGATGCGGATGCAGGCCGGCCGTGACCGGGTGTTTGCCCTCATCAGGTTTCTTGAGGCCTGGCATGAGCAGCCGGTGGCCGTTGATACAACGCACCAGGGGGCATCGGGCGTTATGGAAGGCGTTGCCCTGCCGGACCGGGTCGCGGCCAGGAGGCGGGAGGATGCTCTGGCGGCGCTGCAGGAGGCCGGGGAAGAGCCCGACGACCCTGACCGGCTGGCGCGGTCCGTGCACCTCGCGCTCGATCTCGCGCGGGAGGAACTGCTGGCCGGGAACCGGGCAAACGGCCTCTACCTGATCCGGGCGGCATATGCGCACGCGGGCCGCCTGGACCCGGCGACGGCGCGGAGGATGACGGCAGGGTTCCTGAAGCGGCTCGCAAGGAAGGGGGAGGTCTCCGCGGTCAGGAGCGCCATCCGCGAGATCGTTCTATCCGGGGGCGCCGGGTACGAGGGGTTCTTGAAGCCGGTCGCGGATGCCGTGGCAATCGTCGAGGCGAAGGACACGAGGCTGTATTATACAAGGCTGCAGCCGGAGGAGCGGGCGGTCGTTGCCGGGATCGTCCGGGTGATCACGGGATCGGAGGAGCTGGGGGCGGGGGGTTAGGGGTTTGGCGGGCGGCGGGGTTTTCAGTTCCCACCGGGTCCATGTTGTTTTGAGAAATGCATTTGATTGGTTTACGTCGATCTGAGACGGGTGTTATCTCTTCGATGGATTTTTGGCATTATGCGACCGGGATACACATAAATGCCAAATCCTTGTAGATCTGGTTATCATCGGCTCGTTTGAAGTGATGATGGGGATTGGTGTATCCCTCCCCGATCTCTATGCCAAGAAAAATCAATTATCGTTTATGTACACTTTGGCAATATCCCTAAGTGTATCAGAGAATCCATATATCTCTTTTAAGCTTTCAATCGGCATCTTTTCCATATTTTTGTCCTCATTAAAAATGCCGAGGTACTTCTGCTTTGAATTGAAGTAAAGTCTACAAATGGGCTTACGGTTGTTATCTTCAAACAAAATAGCACAATATGACTTATTATCACGGATACTCACTTTATCTGGGTCAACAATTTCATGGAGGATAGCACGGATGATGTAATAGCCCTCCAGCTCATCATCCGTTGTAATAATTCCACTATTGTCGTCTGGTTTCTCAATACTTGAACCATTTTCATCATTCGGTTTTACAGTGGGAATTTCCTCGGCCATTGCGGATTTTAGCCGTTCATTGATGATGTCATTGATGAATTGATTGAATGCTTTCTTAGTAAGGGGAGTAAACTTCTCCCGAACGTTTTTCTTCAATAGCCCGGAATAGACCCGCTTTGCAAAGTATTTTACAAACTCCTCTGATGGATTCGTTAGTTCTTCAGCAAGAATCTGCTTAATCTCCTTCACATATTTCAGTTCAGTAGCCGCAGAGGCAAGACCATCAGGATCGAATGATCCCTTGGTAAACCGTTTAATTTCTCCGATATGCGGCTCCTTGATCTCCAGTAAATTTATTTCGAGAAACGGTTTATCATCCATCTTATTGGGGGAATCTAGATCGGAAAAGAACCGATATATTATCCCGTTTGTTAATACGCCCACTTTTGCATCGGTGACACTGAAATATCTGAACAGTTGAGATGCTTGCTCATTGTTTAAATTCGAGTCAATACACTTACATTCGATTAATATCGATGGCTTCCCGTCCTTGATTATTGCATAATCTACTTTTTCGCCTTTTTTTGTTCCATGATCTGCGGTAAATTCAGGAACGACTTCTGTGGGATCAAAGACATTGTAACCCAATATGTTAAGAAAAGGCATGATCAATGCGTTCTTGGTTGCCTCCTCTGTGCAGATATTTTCAGAGATTTTTGGAATTTTCGCAGCTAATGCTTTGATTTCATCGCCGAAGTCCATTTATGTCACCACTGGTTAACAGAGCAATCTGATTACTGTAACATAAATTTTACGGTGTTATTTTCCTAATCTCTCTTTTCTTAATATTCCTTTGGCGAAAACAATCCTATTGAAGAAACGAATGTTAATAATCAATATTTATGGATATATTAGCAGAATTTTGATTCCTACAAGGGGGGTAGGTTAACTGACAATCTCCCCTCCCATCCCTATTATATACTATTTTACTCGTTTATTCTCTCACTTTTACTTATGAATTCTCTGGGTGGAGTGGCGATTGCCTCTGCTGCGATAGCGAATAGACTATGCGCGCTTCGAGTCAGGGAGAATTGGGAACTCCTGTTTGCGGAAAATTTCAGATTAAATTGAAACAAGAGATAAATGAGGGCAAATACAGGAAATGTCGGAAACAAAGCAGTTCTTCCGGTGGTTAGCGGCGTAGGTGGCGGATCTGTTTCCAGAGACTTTCTCGCGACATCATGTTCACACCGGAGAAGTATTGTCAACTTTGGTTCGCGTTATATTCACAAAAGATCCTCAATCTCCTCCCACTCAATCCCGGCCTGCTTGAGGATCTCCAGGAGCGTGCCGGGCGGGAGGTCCCGTCCATGCACCGGGACAACGATCCGGCGCTTCGTCTCCGGGTGATAGAAGAGGCGGCGACTTCCCTTCACCCGGTTCAGCACAAACCCCTTCTTCTCCAGAGCCCTGGTGGCTTTCTGGAGCGTGAGCGTTGGAGGTCTAAGCATGGGCTTCGACAATGAGGATATATTCCAACACTCCCTCCTCAGTCAGAAAGATAGGTCCTAGCAAAACACTCTACCAGTCAAAACTATAGATACGTGTTCAAACTCGATTGCTAATAAGAAAAGATATATACTCCGATCACAGATGCAACAAACATACAATATAGCGGTTGGGTTTCATGAAGTCAGTGAAATCATTATTCGTTCCCTCCACTTGCTTACAAGGCAGTAAACTACCAGTTCACGTAATTTGGTCAAAAGAGAAAGATTTGAAAATATCAGTGAGATATCCAGATTCATTTGAGGTCTCAGAGATATTCAACGGAAAACCAAGTCTCTCCGAAAGTAATCCTCTTGTTTTCAGTGAGTTTGAGGAAAACGGATATATTGGAATTGTATTCAATACAAAGAAAGTTTCAGAGAATAGACTAAAAGTAACAATTGATTTTACTTTTGAGGAAGCAGGCGGGAATATAGGGCATATAACAAGAGGAGTTCATTGTTTCCGTCCAGACGTTAAAGTGGTTCATGTGCCATCCGTCATTGAAATAAAAAAGGACAAAGATGGCAAGTATTATGCTTCTGATCGGATTCAAGTTGTCAACTGTGGTGAGGGGACCGCGGTATTAAGTCTTGTAGAAAGGGAGGAAACCGAATTAAGGATCCGCGAACCTCATGGTATCGGCGAGTTTATCACTAATTTTTGGTCTGATTTCATCGAAGGGTTAAGCCATCTAAAAAACCGATATCCTGATCACGCGGAACTTCTTGATAAATTGATTGGGTTAAAGGATAAACTCTCAAAAGTTCTTGATGAGGCAGAAGTGAAGGGACTTAAAGATCTTGTCGAAGAGCTTGAGAATATTTTGATTACAGACTCTAGTTTTAGTGAGGAGTATGAATCGACAGTTCAAGTAGCCTATATCAAAAACTTAAAATTTATTACAGAACTTGAGAGCTTTTTAATATATCTTAAGTCCACAGATTCCGAAAGGCTTCTTCTAAAGAACCCAATAAATGTTTTAAATCTTGAACCTAGAAAGAAAAACTTCAGGGCAAATCTCAACATTATTGATTTAAATTACAACTCTTATCCAAAGGTTCCGATTAGTTTTGAGATTTGTGCTACGGAGGCGTGCGAGTTGCCTCTCCACAAATTACTATATTTGCAATCAAATGGAGGTCAAAATGATGATAGATCCATCAGTTAGTTATGATATTGCGATGGGGGTTGGAACAGTTGCGGGGAAAGAACTTGTAGTGCAAACAATTCGCTCAATGGTAAAGCACATTGGCAATTTACAAAAAACATTAGAAAGTGGTTTCAAAATTGAAGGGCAGCAGATGACCATCATGTGTTCCGATGGCATCCAAAAATACTCACTATCTCTCACCCCCAAAAGAGGTCTTTTTGGTAACCCCAAATCTGTGGATTTTCCACATGGTGTCCCCTTACGGGTTGAGTTGACACAGATGAGGGGATTATGTCCACTATTAGATTGCGTTGAGAGGACAACTGATGGTTTTAGCATTAATTTGACCGAGTTAGACCCAGGTGAGTTATACATTCTCGACGTTGAATATCGCTTCGAAGATCATAGACTTATGGATTCACTTGTGGAAAGGATCATCCCTCGCGATGTCCCTCGGAATTCTGATGAAGATATAAGAGAATACGAGATGAGTGCCCAATTGAAACACCTCGACGTACTAAGACAAAAGTATTTTAATGTAAATTTAAGGGATTTGGAATTTTCAGTGGATGTCAGCGTATATCAAGACATTAACACAAAAGTGCCCGGAATATTTCGACAACAGTTAGAGGCCTTAGTGGAACTATCGAAGAAAAAGGGGAGATCTGAGGGATATAAACTTTGGAGAAGATTGTACCAATTGCAGCAAAAAGAATATGGGGGAGATACGATGGACATTTTGGACAATATGTACGATCTATTCACTCCGAGAAGATTCAGGAGATACATCGATATAAGGAAGGATTTCACATATCTTAATTGTTCTAGAGGTAGCGACTATTACGATAACCTGCCATTCCCAACATGGCCCAAATCGATGAAAGTAATTTCAAAGACAGATTTAAACTACAATAAACCTGCTGCCGAAGGTCTTCTAGTCTACAATCAAGCAGACTTTGTTTCGGAAATTGAACGACTATTCAAACTTGAAACGATAAAATAACCTCATATCTAGGCTTGTTCTAACCAGCGGCTCCTGAGGTCCTCCACCGACGAGGTGCCTTCAGAGAGCTCCTCGATGCTTATTATAGCATCAAGGATGTGACGAAGATACACGGGGTCCCTCGGCATCATAGATCACCACGGCATCACGCCATACTGCATCGGCAAGGTAAGGGCCCATGGCGTTCTCGGTGACGAGGTCCACGTCCCTTCCGAGAGCCCATGCGAGCTCGTCCTCGATCCGCACGAGTTGAAAGAGGCCTTTGGGGCGGGCGAACCGAACCAGAATATCGATATCGCTCGCCGCGCCGGCTTCTCCCCGCGCGTAGGAGCCGAAGATCGCGATCCGCTCGGTACCGTTCCGGCTGAGTATCGCGACGATGGTCTACCGAACCTTCTCCGGCAACGTGTATCCCACCATTTGTCCGACCTCATTCAAAGAGTACTGTCTGTATTACTCCCCACCCGTCATCAGTCTTTTGGAGTTGAATTCACCGCACTCAACGGTGCTCGAACTCCGCTCCCCTAGAGCGTCGTTCCTCCCACACCCCCGCCTGCGCCTCCCGCGACCGATACACCGCCCTCCGCTCCCCACAGATCTCGCACCGGCCGATCTCCACCTTCACCCGCGCAAACGTCCGGTGGACCGGAAAATCAGAGATTTTCCTCACTGCGTTCCAGCACCCCCGGCAGCGGCTGCACCTTCGCCAGCCGCTTTGCCTTCTTCAGGCAGTTGTAGCAGAGGTAGAACCCCCTGCCCCACCTCACCGACGACGTCGGCCGCCGGCCGCAGACGCGGGCCCGGGTTCGTCCTTTGCGACCGGGGGGCGATATGGTCGGCGGGGTTGACCGTTGGCAGCACGGTGGCAGCACGGTGGCAGCACCTGCTGCCAATGAGTGCAGCCAGATTCTGACCCCGATCTACGCTTCCACCTGGATACGCAGAATTTTCCGGATCATTGGCAGCAGTGCGGAGAACGCAGGCACCCCCGCCGCCACCCGGAGTCTCGTCGTCCATGCTCTCCGTTCCCCTATTCTGCCGTACATATAGGTACATGTACAGATCTCTACCAATATACCGGACTGTTTTCCCGGAATCCTCCCCGCTCCGGCCGATCTCTCGTTGGCAGCAACTGCTGCTATTCTGCTGCAATCTGCTGCCATTGCTGCCATCGTCAGGGTTGTCATCCAGCCAGACGGAGGTTCTCCCGCTCCAGGCCCGGTAGACCTCAGCGTCGAACGTAAAGTACTGCTCCCGACGGCGGACCGCGACCCCGCACCCGCCGTCCTCTGTCACGGTGGCGTCGTAGAGGCTGATCGCCGGGCACTTCTCCAGCAGGCCGGAGTAGGGTGTTCCGCGGAGCCGTCATACGTAGATAACCTCGTTCAGGATGCGGCGGCCGATGCGGGGTTTGAGCGCACTCTTTTCGACCAGATCCACCGGTCTACCGAGAATCTCGGAGAGGTAACGCTCAAGTCTGAGAAACCCGAAGATCCCCGGCACCTCGGAGAACTCGACCAGGAGGTCCACGTCGCTTCCCTCGTGCTCCTCGCCACGCCGGCACGAGCCGAAGATGCCAATGGACCCGACGTGATAGGTCTCCTCCAGGTAAGTCTTGTTCCTTCGGAGAATGCCGATGATCCTCGCGCACTCCCCACCGGCCTCGCGGGTGACGGTATCCATTCCTGATCGGGATATGCGCCTTCTCCTCTAGTATAGATATCCCCGGACACGCCGGTTCACGGGGTCGCGGTCCGGGCGTTCACCCTGGGACTTCGACGGTGAGCCTATATTCCAGGTACCCTTCTTCGGCCGGAACCTCTTCCCCCTTCTCCCGCAGGCTCTCGATATAGACCTCGACAGCCTCCCGTGCCATCGCTATCGCCTCGTCGACGGTCTCCCCGAAGGTGACACAGCCTCTGCCACAGGATGAGCGGAATCACGGGGCCGGTTCCCGCTCGCAAGATTGATGTTCCCCTCGGGGATACCGTAGTGTATGGCAGTGGAAGCAACGATCAAGGTGACCCAGGAGGTGAAGGGGAGGCTGGACAGGCTGAAGAACTACCCCCGGGAGACCTACAACGACGTGATCGACCGCCTCACCCGCGATGCCCTGGAGGAGGCCGCCGGGGAGCTGACCGAGGAAGACATCCATGATATCGAAGAGGCGATTGCGGATATCAAGGCCGGGCGGGTCTACACGACGGAGGAGTTGAAGAGAGAACTCGGGATCGATTGAATGGCCTACACGGTGATCTGGACCGAAAAGGCCCTCAAAAACTTGAAACCCCTGCCCAAAAAGACCGCCGCAAGGATCGTCGCAGCCGTCGAGAAGATCCGTGACAAACCCCGGGACCACGTGCAGCAACTGCGAGGATCTCCCTATTTCAAGCTGCGGGTGGGGGGTTACCGCGTCATCCTGGACATCAGAAAGAAGGTCCTGATCGTCTACGTGGTCAAGGTGGGGAAGCGGGAGAACGTCTATAACAACCTATGAATTCAGCCGCATCTTTGCGCTGTGAGAGTAATTATCTCGGGAAGCGCCGAAAAGGAGCCTCGCCGTCATCCCTCCCCTCCCGAATTGGGCAGTGGATCTGTGATCGTCTTCAGGGGGAAGTCCTGGCGATCCGGCACAGCATCCGGATGATCATATGGCACATTGTGGCAAATGTGCACAAATATAAGTATCACGCGGACCCAGATACAGATATGTCTTCGAGTGAGGCCGGCAATCAGATCAAGCGTATCCCCGTGAAAGAGCCCACCTGGAGGGACCTGCATAACCTCAAGGAAGCCGGGCAGAGTTACGATGAACTGCTTGCCGGGATGATCCGGCGCGAGCAGGATTACCGGGACTGGAAGATGATCGCCGAGATCGATGAGACCGGCGAGTTCGTAGCCTTTGACCCGGACGATATCCTGCAGGACGACTGATGTGCCGGGGAGCAGGAGAGCGTGTTTACTATTGTCATCGAGCGAAGGGCACGGGAGTTCGTAAAGAGGCTCCCCCCAAAAACCCGGCGCATCAGGTAGTGTGGCAGGTGGTTACTGATATCACCCTCACCAAATTATTTCATCTTTTTTATTCCCCTATTTTTATTATCTCTGGAGCATATTCTCCCCCATGTCTCGCCATCGTAGTTACAGTCCGATGACCTGCCAGAACCCGACATGCGATTATTTTCTGACCGAAGAGGGGAAGGATCTTGTCAAGAACGGCAGAAATACTGCCGGGAACCAGCAATACTTCTGTAAGCATTGCCGGACTTATTTCATCGAAACGAAAAATACTCCCTTCTACTATTCGCGTCTGGAGCAGGATCAGGTTGAATTGATCTGTCGCCTCTCTCAGGAGAAGATCTCGATGCGTGGAGTCAGTCGGGTGACCGGTCACCACACGGCCACGATCGCTCGGTACTATCGATTGGCGGGTGAGCATGCGAGTCTCTTGATCTCTTCCTTTCTCCAGGATCTCAGTCCTGAACGAATCGAGATGGATGAATTCTGGGCGTTCATCCAAAAAAAGATAAGCACTGTGAAGGACTTAAAGACCGATATCGTGGAGATTGGTGGACGTACACAGCTGTCCGGAGCGCGAACGGGTTGCTGATCGCCCACCATGCGGGAAAACGGACCGATGCAACGTGCGCCCAGTTCACCTTCCTCGTATTCTCACGACTCCAGATGCCCCAACCACCGGCCCAAATCAGTATAACGACTGATGGAAATCCTCAGTATCTCACTGCACTCGTGAAACAAGGTAAGGAAATCGATATTGACTATGGCAGAGTGATCAAACAGCATACGGCGAACCGCCTGGTTGCTGTGATTCGCGAGAAGGTCTTCGGCAATCCGACGATTGCCTCAATTTCAACGTCCGTTGTAGAAGGGTATAACAATAAAATTCGGCAACGAGTCAGCCGATTTGTGAGAAAAACAGCATCATTTTCAAAGACCATCACGGCGCATACCAGACTGCTGGATCTGTTTCAGTTCGTGAGCAACTTCATCGATGCAAAAGAAGGCATGACGCCAACAATGCGAGAAGGTATTACAGATCACATCTGGACCTGGCGGGAATTTCTGACATATCATTTTCAGTTATGATTTAGCTCACTACCGCGCATCATCGTCGAAAAGATCCTGGAACTCAAGGAAGACCCGTTTCCGGGAGGAAATAAGGAAAAACTCGATTACCCCCGCCCTCCTGCAGTCTATCGCCTACATGTCGGCAGGTCTTTCACGGTATTTTATATCATCGAGCATGAGGAGAGCATCGTCAAGATCGAGAAGATCGTGACGATCGAGAAGGCCCATAAAGAGTACTCCCGCAGGTGAGGAGGACGGGCCATGGAGATGCATAAGGAGATTCTTGCCACCTTCCCTGGTCTGTCAGTTGCAGAGGGTGATGTCGGACCGCTCTCAATCCAGGAGAAGAGCCCGCCCCTGGAAGCCCTGAGAGACGAGATCGTCCGCTCGGTACGAGAACGGTATACGCTGGAGAGGATCAAAGATGAACCCCTCTTCAGGGCGTATAGGGACTTCTTCTGGCGGGTGGGCGTCGATCCGACCAAAACGCGGCCCGCCTCGGAAGCGCTGGTGAGAAGGATCCTCGCCGGAAAGATGCTCCCGACGATCAACACCGCAGTAGATGCCTATAATCTGGCCTCAATTCGCACAGGCATACCCATCGCCGCGTTTGATGCCGATACCCTGGGCGGGGATATCTCTATGCAGTTTGCAGAAGAGGGTGAAGAGTTCCTCGGCATCGGGATGGCAACACCCGTCATGCTCCACAAGAACCAGGTTATCCTGACAGATAAAGGCGCGATCGTCGCCGTCTACCCCTACCGTGACTCGGATACGACAAAGATCACCCTCGCCACAAAGAGGGTGCACATCGTGGCATGCGGCGTGCCGGGGGTCGAACGAGAGAAGGTGCGTTCCGCATACGAACTGGCCGTCGCACACCTGCAGGAATACGCTTCAGGCACCCGGTGATACGATGACCTCCTCTCGCAGATGGGGGAGCAGGAGAAGAAGCGCCGGTTCATCGGGGATATGAACCGCACCGAGGCTGAAGGGGATCTTGGGGAGATCGGGAAGAACACCCTCCTCCTCAACCGCCGCTTCGGCCCTCGGCTGCTCCTCGGCGGTGTCGTGACCGCGTCCCCTGCCACGAGAGCCGGAACGAGCGGCACTCTGCTCTGCACCGGGTGCGGGGCCTGCACCCGGGCGTGCCCGGAGGGGGCGATCGGGCCGGACGGCGTCGATGCGTTCCGGTGCCGGACCGTGCGTGCGTGGGTCCCGCCCTGGACTGTCCCGGCCGTGAAGTGGCTGCTCCGGCGGCAACTCCTGCTCAGGGGGATAGCACCGCTTGCGCCGGTGATCGCCAGGGCGGCAACGATCCGGTGCAGCCTCTGCGTCACTGGATGCCCGGTGTTTGCGGGAGCGGCGGAAAGGGATGAGGCACAGGGTCCGTCGTGCAGAACCGGTTAAATCGTCTCAAGATCCCAGTGTAACGCATGGATATCTTCGATACGGTCTACCAGGGCACGCCGCCCTGGGACATCGGCCGACCCCAGAAGGCGTTCGTCGACCTCGCCGCGGCAGGGGAGGTTACGGGCTCCGTCCTGGACGTGGGGTGCGGGACGGGGGAGCACGCCCTCTTCTTTGCAGAGAGAGGGCATGGGGTGCTCGGGATCGACACCTCGTCTCTTGCGATCCGGAAGGCGAAGGAGAAGGCTGCGGCACGGGGGCTCCGGGTGCAGTTCCTCGTTTGGAACGCGCTGGACCTCGCCGGGCTTAAGCGGACGTTTGATACCGTCATCGACTCCGGCTTCTTCCATGTCCTCTCCGACGAAGACCGGCCTGTCTTCGTAAAGAGTCTCGCTACCGTTCTTGCGCCCGGCGGGAACTACTTCATCCTCTGCTTCAACGACCAGAATCCCGGCGAATACCCGCTCCCGAGGAGGATCGCGAAGCGGGAAATACGGGAGACCTTCCGGGAGGGCTGGTTCATCAACTATATCCGGCCGGCGGTCTTCGAGAACGCCGTCCAGCTCGAAGGGCACCATGCCTGGCTCTCGTCGATATCAAGGACAGGGCTGGGATGAGACAGGGTCAGCTCTGCCGGGGAACTCCGCCCCCAATCCGCTCACCGTCGGCACTATCCCTGAAATCCCGGAGCACGTCAGCATGAGCGCGACGATCTGGCCTGAATATATCTCAAATATCCCCACCGTTATCCCCGGTATTCCACCATACAGGCGCTGAAATTACCATAGCGCCACATTCAACCGCGATACATTTGCGAGTGTTTAAGTGCCCACTTCTGCAATAAAATCCTGAAGGAGAATCTGGTATGACCGTCAAGAACATTCTGATAGTCGCCATTGTTGCGCTCATCGTCGTTGCCGCAGGGATCCTGATTGCATTTGCCCCCGGTGAGACCGAACCGACCCCCGGCACGATCGTGCCGGCGCAGAAGGTGCCCACGCTGGACGAGGCGAAGGCCCTCGCGGCGGAGATTGCAGGACAGATCGACGGTGATGCTCTTGCAGTGCTCAAACCCGGCGACGAGAACACGTCGGCGTTCACCGCAATCCGCGACCAGCTCAGTGCCTTCCGGGCATCTCACCCGGAGATCGTCTATATCCACACGATGCGTAAAGACGGAAACACTATCGAGTACATCGTGGATGTGGACTACGGCAACGGCGATGCATACGCGATAGGCGACGGCTACACCATTCCCGAGGAGACGAAGAGCGAACTCCTCACCGGGTTCACAGAGCCCTCCGCTGAAGTTTACGCCGCCATCTACGGGTATGCGCCGATCAAGAACGCAAGTGGCGCCAGCGTCGGGATGATCTGCCTCGAACCGAGAAGCCCGATCGCGCAGGACGACCTGGAGGCTCTCGCTGCGGAGATTGCAGGCAAGATCGACGGCGACGCTATGGCGGCGCTCAAGCCCGGCGACGAGAATACCCCGGCATTCACCGCTATCCGTGACCAGCTCGTTGCCTGCCGGACCGCAAACCCTGAGATCGCCTACATATACACGATGCGCAAGGCAGGAAACGCCACCGAGTACGTCGTGGATGCGGACTACGGCAGCGACAACAGCGCCGTCGCGATCGGCGACGGCTACGTCCCGACGACCCTGGACACCGTCTTGCTTGCCGGCTTTGAGGAGCCCACGGCCGAGATCTACAGTCTCATCTGCGGATATGCCCCCGTGAAGAACACGAGCGGCGCCGTCGTCGGGCTGGTAGGCGTCGAAGCAGGAAACCCGATCACGCAGGAGAGGCTGAAAGCGCTCGCTGTAGAGATCGCGGATGAGATCGACGGCACCGCCATGGCGGGGCTCAAGCCCGGGGACGAGAACACCCCGGCGTTCACCGCCATCCGCGACCGGCTCGACGCCTTCCGTGACGCAAACCCCGGGGTCGTCTATGTCTACACCATGCGTAAGACCGAGAACGCCACCGACTACGCCGTTGACGCAGACTACGGCAGCGCGTACGCGGTCGCGATAGGCGACGTCTACGTGCCCACGGATGACGACGTCGCGTTCCTCGCCGGCTTTGAGGAACCCTCTGCTGAACCCGGGTTCTACACCGACGAGTGGGGCAACGAGACCGCCACCCTCCTCTCCGGGTATGCCCCGGTCAGGGACGCGACCGGCACCGTCGTCGGGCTCGTCGGCGTCGACATGGGGTTCGTTCACTGAACGGCAGGCCATTGGTAAGAAGATAGGGGAAGAACACAGGGGCGAGCCCATGTTCCGGGAAGTCCGGGCATGAGTGCCCCTGGAGATTACGTTTTTACTCGTGAACCGGTCACCGGTCACCGGTCACCGGTCACCGCTCCCCGCCATTCCGCAAAGGATAACCCTCAGTGCAACGAGGACCTATTATGGACCGCACGACATCCAGGGCGAACCGGTGCGCTGCAGGACCATCTGCACCGAAGGCGGACCGCATGGACCTCCTCAGAGAGATTGCCGCGTTCACCCGTGAGCACGGGGATATCCTTGCCCGGTATCACACCTGCACGATGGACGACCTCAACCGCATCGAGCAGGAGTGCTGGAGGCTGCACGACGAGGCGTGCAGCAGGGGCGCCTGCGGAAGCGCCGGGGAACTCGTGGAACTGGAGTACCTCATCAGCCAGGCGAAGGAGATGAAGGCGAAGCGGATGGAGGGGGAGAGAGAGTCGGGGTGACCTGAGAGGTGCCGGGTTACCGCTAGTACATCGATTCCAAAATATCAGGCCACATCTGGCCTTCGCCCCCTCCCCTCGGGGGGGGCGAGGGCAGTCATGGCGATATCCCCCACGAAAGCCGTGTCCCGGGAGCGGTGTCGAAGCCGGTTTCCCGAAATACGGGGAAGAATCGGTCAGAAACGGGTTCTTTCCCGGGATCTCCCCATGCACTGGACCGGGGTGGCTATCGCCCTGGGGGGTGGGGCTGACGGGGAGGGGGCTCGCCCCCTCCCCGGTCTAGGCTCAATTCCTACAGATTGCCATCCGCCTGTAACCCCCTCCCCGCCTGCGGGTACCCGTACGTTCCTCCTTAAAGCCCCCGCCCCAGAGGGGGGGCAGTACGTGGGGATACCGGGGACAAGCCGTCTCCCGGGATGCAAACCCCTGGATAGTATAAAAAAAGATCGATACTCTCCTCCGGTGAGAGTGCCGGTAATTGGGAATCGTTGCACTAGTCCCCGGAATGAGATGAGCGGACCCGGAACAGGCGGGTCCACCATGCCAGTTGCGCCCACGGCCTCGGGCGGCGGGGACGGTATCATACGCGCCGCGACGCCGGAAGAGCCCGGAGCGATGTGGGCGTGCATCCTTGCGTTCGGGAGAATGCTGGGCGCGAATCCTACGTCCCGGCTTCAAAGAACTGGGGCCGGCCGGAAAGACGGGGTGTCCACCGGCTCCTTGATTTTTTCCGCTGTACTGCCAGCGAAGCGGACATCGCCGGGTCCATTCACCCTTCCTCACCAGCGCCGCTTACCGGAGAGGGAGCGGTCAACCCCCGGTTCTCCGATGATCGCGAGACTCTCCCTGCCTGCAGGAAGCTGAGCCGTTCTGTTGCAGCACCTCCGGACGGCACGGTACAGCGGCAGGCAGGCCGAGGGAGCGAGCCGTAGCCCCTACCGGATCTTCAGGAGAATGGATGCCAGCACGAAGAGGAGGAGGCCGTTGAGCACGACGATCCCCGCAATGACCGTGCCCGGAGCGAGGCCGGGCACGAGCATGGTTACGCCGAAGGTGATCGATACGACATTCAGCACCGTCTGGGTGGCCAGCAGCTGCTTGAGGAGGGGGGGAAGGGCAACGGGCTCGGCCGGGGGGTTCCTGAGATCGTGCAGCACCGGGAGAAACCGCTTCGTCAGGAGGACCGCCCCGCCGGCGATGTTCAGGAGGCCGAGGAGGATCTGGATCACGCCGGTCAGGAGCCCCGGGACGATGCAGGAGAATATCCCCATGGCGGCGAAGACGATCCCGATGACGATCAGCAGCCACGAGCGTCGGTACTGGCCCATCGGGGTCTCCCCGAGGGCCAGCATCTGGATGGCCATGATGACGAGCAGCAGGCCGAGCTGGCCGTCCGGGGAGAACGGGAGCGTCCCCTGGTTTACCGGGAAGAGCAGCAGCCCGAGGAGGATCAGCAGCACGCCGACCGGGATGACCAGGGCGACCGAGAGGGGGAGGGAGGCCTCCCTGAAGAGTCCGAACCCGCCTTTCGCGTGAAGGTCGTCTGAAGTCATGCCGATCACGCCGGGTTTTCTCCGGGAGGATACGTCCGGGTGACGTTCTGGATGCTCCAGGAGAGGTAGAAGAAGCCGATGCCGTAGATGATGAGGAGGATTGCAGTCTCGCCGTCGGTCGTGATGCCGGGGAGGAGCGTGACAAGGCCGAGGATTATCGACATCACGTACACGACGATGCACGCGATCGTCAGGTGCCGGAGTATCCCGGGGATCTTCAGCCATATCCGGGCCTTATCTTCGGAGAAGAGCAGTTGCGCGAGAAGAGCGAGCCCCCCGGCAAAGAGGAGGGCTCCGACGAGGATGCGAACCGGCTCGGCCAGCAGCCCGGGAACGAAACAGGCGACCATCCCGATAATCGCCGTGCATACTCCGATAAGTATGACCGCCCACGAACGCCGGAGATCGCCGAACGGGGTCTTTCCCATCGTGATGATCTGAAACGAGACGATCACGAGAAAAAGCCCGTAGGTGCTGTCGGGGGCATATGGAAGTTCGCCCGTATGAATCCTGAAGAGGAGCAGGCCGAAGAGGAGCATGAATACCCCGAAGACGAGCAGGATGACGACCTCAAGGGAAAGGTCGGAGTCTGCTCTCGTAATCGCCCCGGTCTTCCCTCCCGGCTGGCTGGTATGTTCCATAATTGTATCTCCGCGGTTCTATCCGGTGACAGGTGGATTAATAAGGTTAATCGAGCAAATGCTCTGATCTGCATTCAGGATTTATATATAGATATCTCTTCTTGCTCCGGTTGAACCCTGTCGCATTGCAGGCGGGACTCGCCGCCGATCTGCGATCGTTATGGCGCTGATACCATGGTTTTGGTGAGAATCGTGAGAATTGTCTGCCGTTCTGCCGGTTGAGGGATTAGAAGGCTTATTTTATAAAACAGATATGGGAGAAGCACGATTCAAAAAGTATATGCCCAATAGGATGGCATGCAACAGATTGGAGAACGTTATGTTCCGACCGCAAGACGATTTTACCTACCTGATGCCGGTCCACTTCGGGGGCGGCAAGTTCGACCCGGAGACCCTGGTCACGCAGAGGGCAACCGCTCTCTCCGTCAGTTACGAAACCGAGGGAGACCTTCTTGAGAACTACATCCCGGAAGGATTCGAACTCCTGGCACCCGAAGTGCAGGTGACGTTCAACAGGTTCACCGAGATCAACTGGCTGCACGGCGGCCAGTACAACCTGATCAACGTGGCGGCGCCGGTCCGGTTCCACGGAAAGAAGGATGAACTCGACGGCTCCTACACGCTGGTGGTCTGGGAGAACAAGACCGCACCCATCCTCGGCGGGCGGGAGCAGACCGGGATCCCGAAGATCTACGCGGATATCGAAGACCTGCATATCGTCCGGCCTCACTACGCCACGACCGTCAGCTACGAGGGGAACACCTTCCTCAACATGGGCTTCGAGGCCACGGGATCGATCACCGGTCGGGACCTGGATGCCCTGAAGTCGCAGTTCCTTTCCATGAACACCCTCGGGTGGCGGTACATCCCGAAGGTCGGCGCTCCGGGAGCGGACCTCTCTCAGTTCGTCCTCTACCCCCAGGGCATGGAGGTGGAGACGGCAGAGATCGGAAGGGGCAGCCTGAAATGGACCGAACTGACCCCGATGCAGAACCCGGCCCAGTATTACATCGTCAACAGCCTCGCGTCCCTGCCCATAAAACGGGTGACGCAGGCGGTACTGATCGAGGGGAAGGCCATCCTTCGTGCGATGGGCGCGAGGGTCATTGAATAAGGTGTTCGAGGCGAGGATCATGGTGGATTCGGATTACTATAAGGGCAAAGTCTGCATCGTCACCGGCGCAAACTCCGGGATCGGGTACGCAATCAGCGAAGAACTCGCAAAGAGGGGGGCAACCGTCTACATGGCCGGCCGCAGCCGGGAGAAGGTTGCCGCGGCCGCCGGCCAACTCTCCGCCTATGGGGATCGGGTACGCCCGCTCGTCATGGACGTGACGAAGCAGGAGCAGGTGCAGAAGGGTATCGAGGATACGGCGGCGGAGGCGGGCAGGCTGGATCTGCTCTTCAACAATGCAGGCGTCGGGGGAACCATCCCGTTCGAGAAGGCCACCCTTGATGACTGGAAGGCGATCATCGAGACCAACATCTGGAGCGTCGTCTACGGAGTCCATGCCGCCGTGCCGATCATGCTCAAACAGGGGTTCGGGCATGTCGTGAACACCAGTTCGATAGCGGGCATCGTCCCTCCCCCGTTCCAGGCGCTCTACTCCCTGACGAAGTACGGCGTCACCGGCCTCACCGAGTGCCTGAAGTACGAATACGCCGATAAAGGGCTCTACTTCTCCACGATATGCCCGGCGAACATCGCAACCCCGATCTTCAACAAGGGGATCGACGGACAGGCCCGCGGCGAACTGCGGATCCCCGACGATGCGTATCCCGTCGATAAAGCGGCAGCGCTCATCCTTGACCGGGTCGCGGAGCATAAGGGGATCATCGTCGTGCCCGAGGACCCCTATACCGATCTCTGGAAGGGGTATATCCTCGGCATCCCGGAGGTGGAGGAGCGGCTGCTGCAGATGGCACGCGAGCGCAGAGCTGCGTTCGAGAAGGGTGGGACGTATTTCTGATATCGGAAATACCCCGATTTTTACCTTATGGTATTCTTCAGTCCCGGGATAGAACCAGTATGATGTCGGTCTTTACGTTGCAGGTCTCGCAGAGCCGGCACGGGCCGGTATGAGATGCCGGCCCGACCCGAGAACCAGGCCGGAAGAGCGCTCCACCGCTCCAGCAGGGGATCACGGCACCCCGCCGCACTCGTATCTCTCAGTCATCCGCGAATTTTTAGCCCGCGAAATGGATCCCACGGTTCCATCTCCGTTCCAGAAGGAATAACTCTCTGCGCGAGGAAGAACATATCATGGAGCGCACCACCCAAAAGAGGGATCAATGCACCAATACCACAGGATTGCCGTCACCGGAACGGATAGCAAGAACGGACCGACTGGACCTCCTCAAAGAGATCGCCGCATTCATCCGTGAGTACGCAGATATCCTTGCCCGGTATCACGTCCATACCATGGACGACCTCGACCGCATCGAAGAGGAGTGCCACAGGCTGCACGACGAGGCATGCTGCAGGGGCGCCTGCGGGACCACCGGCGAACTTGTGGAACTGGAGTACCTCATCGGCCAGGCGAAGGCGATGAAGGCGAAGAGAATGGGGGAGAAGCGATCCCCGGAATGATCCGGACCGCACCCGGATCAGTCCTGCCAGTATTGCAGCCCCGGTCTTCAACAAGGGAATCGATGGCAAAAGATACAGCGGCCTGAGAATCCCGATCGGCAGCCTTCATCCCCGAACGGGTCGCAAAACGTAAAGGAGACACCGTACCCGAAGATCCTGCATGCGGCTCCCGGTAGAACCGGTACGATGCCGGCCGCCTCACCCCTGGCGGGAGGGCCGCTGCACCCCCTCTTCCGGGTCGCCCAAATCCCGGACACTCCCCCCGCTCATCGGCGCTCCCCCGGGGAATCCACCGGTCTGCCATTGCGAGCGCAGGGCGAGGCAGTAGCCCCGCCATTGTTCCAGATGGGCCAGGACCGGCCCTTGCTGCAATTGCGGCTCTCTACGGCTGTGCGCATCCGTTCCAGCTGGATTTATGCCGCCCCGGCCAGAACTCTTCCCATGACATCCGGTTCGTCCATCAGCGGCAGATCGCCATGGCGGCAGGCGATCGCCGGCTTCTTCGTGCTCATGATCATCGTTCTCGCCCCCATCGGGCTGTCCTATTACCTGCACCCCGCACCGGCGACCGGGCCCGTGCACGTGAAGATCCTCGCGGTCAACGACTTCCACGGGCAACTGCCTGACGGACAGAAACTCAACAGAGAACCGGCCGGCAGTGCGCCGGTACTTGCATCATACCTCTATGCGGCAGCCGATGCCGGCCGGGCGACCACGTTCATCGCGTTGCCGGGGGACGTCGTCGGCGCGTCGCCGCCGGAATCCGGCCTGTTGCTGGACGAACCCACCCTGCTCTTCTGGAACAGCCTTGCAGACGGCTGCTCGCGGCAGTCTGCACCGGCATGCACCATGGTCGCAACGTTCGGCAACCACGAGTTTGACAGAGGCACGGGCGAACTGCTGCGCAAGATCAACGGCGGGAACGGTGCGACGACCATCACCCACCTGGCAGATCCCTACCCGGGCACAGAGGTGGAGTATATCTCTTCAAACGTGGTCTGGAAGATAAACGAGACCCCCATCGCCGCTCCCTACGTGATCCGGGACGCCGGCGGCGTACAGGTCGCGTTCATCGGCGCCACCACGGCCGAGATACCCTCCATCCAGAAACCGGCAAACATCGAAGACCTCGCCTTCAAAGACGAAACTGAATCGATCAACCGGTACGTCCCGGAGATCCAGGAGAAAGGAGTGCATGCGATCATCATCATCCTCCACGAGGGAGGTTCGCAGGATGCCTACGACGGTCCGACGCGGGGAGAAGGCAATGTGACGGGCAGGGTCACCGGGATCATCGCCGGCCTCGACCCGGATGTGGACGTCGTCCTCTCAGGCCACACCCATGCGTTCACCAACGCCTATCTGAAGAATGCCGGTGGAAAGCCGGTGCTGGTGGCCCAGGCATACAGTTACAGCAGGGCGTTTGCCGATATCGACCTCGTCATCGATCCCGTCACCGGTGAGGTCACCCATAAATCGGCAGAGATCGTCCCGGCGTACGCAGGCCGGCCGCCCGGCACCAGTCCTGATCCCGGGGCTGCCGTACTTCTTGAAGAAACCAGAGAGGTGGTCGAGCCGCTGACGAACCGGGTCGTCACGAGCGCGTCGGCGGATATCACGCGCCAGCAGACCGGTGCCGGTGAATCCCTCCTCGGCAACCTCGTCGCCGACGGCCAGCGGGCAGCGATGCAGGCCGATGTTGCCTTTGTCACCACCGGCTCGCTCCGGGCGGACATATCACAGGGCAACGTCACCTGGGGCAACCTCTACTCGGTACAGCCGTTCTCTTCGACCGTGCTCTCGATGACCCTTACGGGAGAGCAGATCAGGGATGTGCTGGAGCAGCAATGGCAGACCCCGTTGCCGCCCCACAACCTTGCGGTCTCAGGACTCTCGTATACGTTTGATGATGGGAGGCCCGCAGGCCGCAAAATCACCGGGATCCGGGTAAACGGCACCCCGCTGGAGCCGAACGCGAACTATACGGCAGCAATGGTCGATTTCCTCGCAGCCGGCGGCGATGGGTATACCGTGCTGACGAGAGGGACGGATCTGGTCTGTGGCCCGCTCGATATCGATGCGCTGGTCACGCACATGGGCTCACTCCCGGAGCTGGTGGACGTGAAGGAGGAGGCGAGGATCGCCAAGGCCGCGTGACGGATGCCTGGGTCCGGTGCGGCGGTGGAAGTCGTGCGGGTGCTCTTCCGGACCGGGCTGAACCCGGGTGGCGGAGATTCCGGGCAAAATCGACGGCGCTCCGGCCGGGGGACGAGGTCACCCCGGCGTACACCGCCATCCGCGACCGGCTCGACGCCTTCCGGGACGCCAATGCCGGGGTCATCTATGTCTACTGCATCGATTCCAAATGAACAGACCCTATCTGGCCTTCGTCTCATCCCAGACGGAGCGCTCCCTCCGTCCCCCCACCCCGCCCGCGCTTCACCCAGGTGGAATACTCAGACGCTGCTCTCCGGCATCGCCCACCTCGCCCGCGCTTCACCCAGGTGGAATACTCAGACGCTGCTCTCCGGCATCCCCCACCTCGCCCGCGCCTCCGGCGCTCCCCCCCCGCCCCCTCCCGGGGGCGAGGGCAGTCATGGCGATACCCAGGGGAAAGCCGTATCGGTTCTTCTCTGGGATCTCCCCATGGAGTGGACCGTGGGGGTATCGCCACGGGGGGGCGGGGACCGGGGAGGGGGAGACCCCCTCCCCGCAGGTGGGTACCCGTACGTTCCTCCTCAAAGCCCCCAGAGGGAGCAGTACGTGACGATACCGGGGAAAAGCCGTCTCCCGGGATGCAACCCCCCGGATAGTGTGAAAAAAGATCGATACTCCCCTCCGTTGGGAGTGCCGGTAATTGAGAATCGTTGCACTACACGATCTCCGGGTATGCCCTCAAGGGACTCCCGTGACGCCGTCGGCGGGGTGGCGGGCGTCGATATGGGGAGGATGTACCGGTCGACTGCAGGCGTTCTTCGTTAAGAAACCGCGGCGGGCTCTTCCTCTCCCGCCGCCCTGTTTTTGCGGCAACCGTCTGATAACAAGGCATATTTGAGCCGCCGCCGACGTACAACGATCAACTGCCGATCAACGTCCTTTGGACATTGCCATGACCCCACGATCACCGCTCTTATGGACCAGCCTGTTCCCGGCTCTCACGCTCTTCTGTATCGTCACGCTGGCGATCTCTTCTGCAGGATGCACCGCCGCGGTCGATCCCGATCCTGTCCGTATCGGCGTCCTGCTGCCTGCAAGCGGGCCCCTTGCCATGCACTCGCCGGAAGGACTCGCCTGGGCGGCGGATGCGATGAACCGGCAGGACGGCCGCACGATCGAACTCGTCTACCGGGACACGAGCACCGGCAACATCTCCGCATACGCAGAAGAACTGGCCGGGCGCGAAGACATCGATATCATCATCGGCCCCGCGACGAGCGCGGAACTGGTGCAGGTTGCTCCCATCGTCACGGGGCGGGGCAAACTCCTCATCTCCCCGAGCGTCACGACGGGGCTTGTCACGGGAGAGTTCAACGACAGCGGCCTCTTCTGGAGGACCTGCCCCGCAGACGGCCGGCAGGCGGAGGCGATCTTTGGGCTCCTCCGGAAGGACGGCGTCGAAGACGTCTCGCTTGTCACGGGAGATACGCCCTACGGGGAGACGTTTGCACGGCTTGCCCCGGCAGCGGCCGCGATGAACGGCATCCGGATCACCGGGGCGGTATCGCTCACTACGTCAGGCGATCTTTCGGCGATCGCCGCACAGATCGTGGAAGAAGAGCCCGATATCGTCGTCGCCGCCGTGTACCCGGAAGAGGCGGCAGGGCTATCGGATGCGCTCTCCGCGGCGGGCTCGCCCGCCGGCCTCTTCCTGACCGATGCCGGCCGCTCGCCGTATCTGCTGGAGAGCCTCGGGCGGCAGGCGGAGGGCATCCGGGGCACGTCGCTTGCTCCCGACCCCTCGACCGGGTACGCGGTCGCCTACGAGGAGATCTTCGGCGAGGCGCCGCCGGCCTTTGCCGCACAGACCCAGTACTTCGCTAATTTGAGACACCCCGACTGTGCCTCTCCGACCGAAACCCCGCACAAAAGCGAAAGATCTATATGGGTTGCAGGCGCCCCCTCATGCCTTTCACCCAAAGGAAGAGGACAACCTGCAGTAAGAATAGCCACCTGAAACCGAAAGA
>Ga0208462_1000488_pt1 | contig 40706 bp, 31 predicted proteins | sample AD_SCU001_MetaG_FD_184452 | JGI IMG/M metagenome (GOLD analysis project Ga0208462, IMG submission 184452) | Active sludge microbial communities of municipal wastewater-treating anaerobic digesters from China - AD_SCU001_MetaG (SPAdes) (version 2) | ecosystem: Engineered > Bioreactor > Anaerobic...
TCGCCTCCCCTCTCCGCGAGGGCCTGCCGGACCCGGACCTTCATCTCCGCGGCCGCTTTCTCGGTGAAGGTCAGGGCGAGGATATCTCCTACGTCGGCGCCGCCCTCGAGCAGGCTGATGTACTTCTGCACCAGAACGTGCGTCTTTCCTGTCCCGGCCCCGGCGGTGACGCATTTGCTCCTCGTATGGTCGAGCGCGGCCTGCCTCTGGCGGTCAGTCAGTCCCATCGGTCGTCACCTCCGTGTTAAACAGCCGCAGATCGTCGAACCGGCAGATCGTCGCAAAATCGCAGTAGCGCGGGCAGGGGCCGGCATCCGACCGGGGCGGGAAGCGCCCGCTGCGGATCCCGGCGAGGTACTCTTCCACCCAGCCGAGAGCATTCTCGATCAGCGCCCGGACGTCCTCAACGCCGCTCTGCCGTGATCCCGGGAAACAGACAAAACAGTCTTTCATCGCCTTATCCCAGAAGACCGGCCGGTTCCGGACCTCTCCGCGCCGGAGGGTGTAGTAGGTGCCGGCGACTCCCTGCATCCCGGTCAGGGTCTCGACCGCCCGGATGTAGAGCGGCAGCTGGAGCGCTCGCCCTGCCAGGATATCCTTGAGGGCGGGGTGCGAGGTCCCGGTCTTGTAATCGGTGATCGCGAACCGGCCGTCCGGCAGGACGTCGACCCGATCGACCCTGCCCCGCAGGCGGAGGATCTCGTCGCCGAGCGGGACCGCGACCGGATCGGGGTTTGAGATGGGGTCGACCTCTCCCGGCGAGACCGGGAGGCCGAACGAGACCTCGAAGGCCTGCGGGACGAGGCCGGAGGCCGCCATCGCGGTCTCGTGCCGGAGGAACCGCTCGAGCAGCCCCGGGCCGGCCGCGGGCGACCCGAGGAGATGCTCCCTGTCCGCGACCCAGGCCGGGCTTTCGAACGTGAACCGGTCGGCTTCCTCCCGGCCGGCATCGAGGATCCGTCGGAGAGCTTCCGGATACGAGGCTTCGCTGACCGGGTCGTTGCCGTCGCGTCTCCAGCCGGAGTAGAACCGGTAGGCGACCCGGTGGACGAGGCTCCCCCGCTCCTGTGCGGTCAGGTCGGGATCGGCCGGAGGGAGCGAGGCAAGCCCGAGGGCCCGCTCCAGGTAGAACCGGAACGGGCAGTCGGCGTAGGTCTCGAGCGCCGTCGGGGAGAAGACGGCCCCTTCGCCGAACCGTTCGGCGAGCGTCGCGATGCTCGCCGGGTCACCGCCGAGCAGGCCGTCGTAGGGGGAGTCGTAACCGCCCTTCCGGTGATAGTTCTCGACATTGAGCCGGCGGATGGCCTCACCGGCCGCGATCCCCGGCGGCATCTCTACCGGCACCTCCCCCCGGGCGAGGAGAGCCCCGGCCCGCCGGGCTGCCGCGAGCGTGGAGTCCGGGAAGTCGTCGCTCCCCCACGCCTCCGGGAAGAAGGTCTCGCGGACGGCGTCCAGAAACCCGGAACGCACCAGGGGTGTTGCGCCTTCGGCCGCGGGGAAACTGAGGTAGACCCGGAAGCGGGCAGCAAGGAGGGCCGCGGTGAAGTGGTAGCGCTCCTCCCGGAGGACGTCGTCCTTCGACCGTGTCGCAAGGCGCCGTGTCTCGGCATCGGTGGTGAACGGGAGGCGGGTGGTCAGCCGCGGCATCGCACCCTCGACGAGGTCGCCGATGAAGAGGTAGGGGACGGCGAGGTGCTGGACCTCCCGGACGCCGAGAACCTGGACGGCCCGGGGGTTCCGTCGCCGGCCGCCCCGGGTCCCGGCAACGAGGAGGCCGAGGAGGGAGGCGAACTCCGCAAGGGGCACCTTCTCGCCCGGGAGGAGCCGGGCGAGCTCCTCGAGCGTTGCGAGGGTCCCCATGAACCCGGCAAGGTCCTGGGCCTCGCCCTCCAGCAGGTCTCGCTCCCCCTCCCCGGGCATCACCGGGGCCTGCCACGCATCGAGGAGCGAGCGGTATACGGCGAGGTGCTCCGGGATCGTCTTCGTCCCTTCGAGGGTTGCAAGGTCGGCAAAGAGCCGGCGGGTCCCGGCCCGCGCCGCCTCGATCGAGGCGATCTTTGCGGCGATCCTTCGGACGGCGGCCTCCGGCGTATCCGGTCGCGCCCGTTCCTCGTCGAGGCCCGCCGCGAGCGCCGCGAGCCGTTCTTCCCAGGCGGCCGGTCCGGCGACGATCCGGGCCTCCCGGGAGAGGAGGTCGAGTTCGCACCCGCGACCGCCCGGCAGGTAGGGCGAGGTCGCGAGTCCGATGACGTCGGATCGCCGGTAGCCGTGGGCCGGGACGGTGAGGACCAGGAGCAGCGCCTGGACGAGCGGCGATGCCGAGAGCGGCCGGCCCGCGGAGACGGTGTAGGGGATAGCGAAGTCAGGGAAGACCTCGTCGATGCAGGGCACCGCCCCGTCGAGGTCGGGGAACGCGACCGCGATATCGCCCGGCCGGACGCCGGCGGTGATGAGGTCGCGGACCTCCTGCCCGATCGCCCGGACCTCGTCCACCCGGTCCCGCCGTTCGGCGACGCGGATGAACCCGCCGCAATCCCGGGGCGGGCCGCGGGAAAAGAGGCCGGAGAGCGCGGAGTGGCCGTCCCCCGCAACGACCACGTCCGGGTGCAGCCACCCGCCGTCGTCCGCGAAGACCGCCGGGTTTGCGGCATAGGGTATCGAGTAATGGAACTCGTCCGCGGACTCCCGGAGGACGAGGAGCAGGTCCTGTTCGAGCGGCATCGGCCTGAAGAGCCCGTAGACGAAGACCGTCCGGATCTCTCGCGAGCCCGCGAGGAGCCGGACTGCCCGGGAGAGGAGGGTGCTCTCGTCGACGAGGCGGCGATCGTCGAGGAACCTGAGGTAGGCGTTGAGGAGGCGGGCGATCTCGGCACTCTTTGCGCTCTGCATCTCGCCGAGCGCGGCCGGGTAGTCGACCTTCCGCATGGTGAGGACCGAGAAGAGGGTCGCGAGTTCGTCGACGGCCCCGGCACCGGAGAGGAGTGGGTAATCCCCGGCGGCGAGCAGCCGGGCGAGGATGAACCGGGTTCCGGCCGCCGGGATCGGGGTCTCCGACGCAGCGTGGTCGTCAAAAACCTTCCGGGCGAAGCCGGGGAGGGTCGTGACTGCGCCGGAGACGAACGGGGCACCCTGCTCCCCGAGGCGCCGGGCGACCTCCCGGGCGAGGTTGGACGTCGGGACGATGAAGACAGTCCCGAACGGATCGCGGCCGGCGGCTTTCCGGAAACCGGCGATGAACGCGTCGAGACCCTCTCCGGGCAACTGGCGGTACTGAACGGCGGGGGACATCCGATGAACTCTCCTTACGAGAGATAGGGGGTGGAGGGGGGATGAGGATTGTTATTTGGGTCAGGGGAGGGTATTGATACGCTGGCCAGCTGGTCGGGAGCGTGAACGAGAGGTGGGGGTTTAGCCTCGCCGGGGTGGCGTGGGGGGCCTACCGTCGGGGCAGCCTCCAGGGTGCCCTGGGATGCCTTATGCGCCTCTGCCCGGAGATTTTGGTGAACTGGATGGTGTGATACGGTAGCCTGGCTACAATTTTGCTCCGGCTGGAGCAGGCTCCTCGTCATCCAAGAATCCTCAACGGGAGCTCTTTACCTCATCTTTTCGAGAACATCGCCCGGCCATCAGGGAAACTGGATGGATAGGATTATAGCAACTGAATAGTAATACAAGGGCATCAGACGACTGTTTGATCGACACTCTGGCAGGAGATCCGGTAGTGCTCCAGTTTACAACTGAAAATAAATCTCAAGTGATCTGACCGCATTACGTTGAGCAATGACCTACATTCATACCAATAACTCAAACCGGGAGGGCGTTTCCATTATCAGTTGTTTCTTAGAGCACTACTGGAGATCCAGATATCTATCCGGCATATATCGTAATGATACCGGAGGGAGGAAGTAAGCTCGTGGTATTGAAAAATGCTGTAGATTGGTATAATGAGGGCATTGATCTTCACCGTTCAGGTAATTATGAGGAGGCGATTCAGTGCTACGACCGCGCGCTGGAGATTGACCCAAAAGGTGCCGATGTATGGAACAATAAAGGCGTTGCATTCAAGAACCTCGGCCACTACGACGAGGCGATCAAGTGCTACGACCGCGCACTGAAGATCGACCCAAAATATGCCCGCGCATGGCTCAATAAAAGCGTTGCACTTGGGAACCTCGGCCGCTACGACGAGGCGATCCAGTGTTACGACCGCGCATTGGAGGTTGACCCAAAAGATGCCGATGCATGGTACAGTAAAGGCGTTGCACTCAATGAACTCGGCCGCTACGACGAGGCGGTCCAGTGCTACGACCACGCACTGAAGATCGACCCAAAATATGCATCACATCGCGTTATTGGAGATTTACGACTCCAACACCGTGCACTGGAGATCGACCCGAAATATGCCTATGCATGGCACAATAAAGGCGTTGCACTCGATGACCTCGGCCGCTACGACGAGGCGATTTCGTGCTACGACCGCGCACTGGAGGTCGACCCGAAATATGCTTATGCATGGAACGGCAAAGGCAATGCGCTCAAGCACCTCGGCCGCTACGACGAGGCGATTTCGTGCTACGACCGCGCACTGGAGGTCGACCCGAAATATGCCTATGCATGGTACAATAAAGGCAATGCGCTCGATGACCTTGGCCGCTACGACGAGGCTATCGCATGTTACGACCGGGCACTGGAGGTCGACCCGAAATATGCCTATGCATGGCACAATAAAGGCGTTGCACTCAAGCACCTCGGCCGCTATGACGAGGCTATCGCATGTTACGACCGGGCACTGGAGGTCGACCCGAAACATGCCCATGCGTGGAACAGTAAAGGCAATGCACTCAATGACCTCGGCCGCTATGATGAGGCTATCGCATGTTACGACCGCGCACTGGAGGTCGACCCGAAATATGCCTCTGCATGGCACAATAAAGGCATTGCACTCAAGAACCTCGGCCGCTATGACGAGGCTATCGGGTGTTACGACCGCGCACTGGAGGTCGACCCGAAATTTGCCTCTGCGTGGAACGGTAAAGGCATTGCACTCGATGACCTCGGCCGCTATGACAAGGCTATCGCATGTTACGACCGCGCACTGGAGGTCGACCCGAAATATGCCTATGCGTGGAACAATAAAGGCGTTGCACTCGGGAACCTCGGCCGCTACGACGAGGCGATCCGGTGCTACGACCGCGCACTGGAGATCGACCCAGAATATACTCTTGCGAAAGACAACAGGGATAAAGCGTTGAGAAAGCTCGTAGATACTACCACATCAGGATCATCTCATCCAGGCAAGATCGGAAAACCGACACAATCCCCCGCCCATCCTGCCGAACCAATAAAGACCCGATCATCGATCACCATCGAGCGCACCATCTACGATCCCTTAACCCGGGATTTCATCATCTCCTCCTCCCGGCCGCTCGTCAACGTCAGAGACTGGATCAACCGTCACGACCCTTCCTCCTACTGGCTGGTCATCTGTGTACATAACCACGGCAACCACACCATCGACGAGTGGGGGATAGAGCTGGAATCTTCATCAACGCTCCAGATCCTTGAGACCGTAATCGAAGGGAGCGATGGGCGGGTGCACCCCCAGATTAGCAACCCAAGACCCTGGCTGAGAAAGTCGATCCTCGGCATCCCTCACCATCTCGGAATTGTGATCCCTCGCGGCGGGTCACGGCGGGTATACTTCCGGCTGGGTTCGGAGTCCTGCGGGATCTCTCACAGCATCAAGGGCCGGCTCATCGCCAGCGATGCTGAGGTGGGGATCCGGGAGAAACAGTTCCAGCACTCCTGTGATGTGGCAACACTCGGGGTGGCCATACACCAGAGCCCTGAGATTGCCCTGCAATATGCTGAGAATACCTTAATGCAGCGGTACCAACGTGAAACTGCCCTGAGTTACCTGCGCACCTTCCACCTGATCCAGGAGATCGATACCTGCTGCCGCACGAAGCGGTTCGATGATGTTCACGACAAACTGCACGTTCTGGAAGATACACTGGATAAGATGGGCGTCAGCGAGAGGCTTGTCGTGCTGGTCAAACAGTTGAACGCACTGGATATCGACGATGGGATGGGAGGGAGTATGCTGGAACTCAAGGCGCAGAGAGCGGAGAGGATGTGCAGAAACATCGTCGATGTATTGATAACCGAAGTGCTCATGGTGCCGCGATGCTGAGAAGCGGGCGCTTCCTCTCGTGGATCTCACCTACAACACCGCTGGCACTCTACTCATCATCCTGTGACAGCCGGGGCAACTTCAAAATGAGAGAGAGCCGGATGGAGGAGCGGGAATCAGACCTCGGCGGAGAAACACGCCAGCATAAGATCTGTATGACCGGACAGTCGCCCTTCAGAACCCGCCGGCTTACGCCCGCTCACTCGCCGAACTTCTCCATCCACTCATCGTATCTCTGGAGGTCAGACCTGGTTATAGGAGACCTGATCTTCTCAAATGCGTCATCGAAATCGCCGGCACATAGCCCGCGCACCTTCAGGGAACGCTCCTTCAACTCATCGAACGGCAACTCGGCAAGATGGTGGAGGTTGGTATTCTCTTCGCGGATCATATGCCAGATCGCCTGCTGGCAGAGGTTCTGGATGTCGCGCCCCGAGTAGAGGTTCTCCACACAGCGCGTCGCCAGGGCATCGAGGTCGAGGGAAGAGCGGTCGAGATCCTTTGTGTGAATCTTCAGGATCTCGCAGCAGGCCTCAGGGTCAGGGAGCGTCACATAGATCCGCCGGGGGAACCGGGAGAGTACCGCAGGGTCAAGATCCCAGGGAGTGTTTGTGGCCGCAAGGGTGAGCAGGAGCTGCCCGCTCTTCTTGTCTTGCAATCCATCCAGCTCGGTGAGCAGGGTCGAGAGCAGTTTTCGTGTCGCTTCACTTGTATCGCCGCCCCGGGACTGGCTGAGAGCATCGAACTCGTCCACAAAGACGATAGATGGAGAATGCACCCGCGCCGCCGCATAGAGCCCTGAGACCATCTTTGAAGACTCCCCGAAGTACTTCGAGAGAACGCGGTCTGCCTTGACGTCAAAGAAGGTCGCATTGAGGCTCCCGGCAGCTGCGGCCGCAAGCAGGGTCTTACCGGTGCCGGGCGGGCCAAAGAGGAGAATACCCTTCCAGGGCTTGATCGATTCGGGCTTGTTCAAACCGGCGATCGCGATCGTCTCCATCATCAACCGCTTGACATTCTCAAGTCCCCCGATATCGTCCCATCTCACCGGGGTCGTTGCGATCAGGGACTCGGCATAGGTCAGGAATTCGTTCTCCCCGGTTCCTGCCGATTCCACAACCTTGCCGCTCCCTCTCGCTTCCACCTGGCCCGCGATCACTTTCCAATCCTGGGCGCGTTTCATGTATATCTCACGCTGCCCGGGAGACGATTGGGCTATCTGCTCCAGCAACCCCGCACATTCCAGGGCTTTTGCCCTGGCGCTTCTGGTATCGCCGCACTCATCCGCTGCCCTGTACTCCTTAATTGTCTTCTGCAGCATCGAGTTCAGTGCGCCTGTCAGGTCCACTTTCATGCCTGAGATCCCCTCAAACTGCCATAAATAATGAGAAATCGGGCTTCATGAATGAGCCCGGGTTCAAGTTCTATTCATACTCCCGGCGATCTCTCGTGAGATCCACGTCGGTCGGCTCGAGGGATCCCTCCTTCACTGCCCTGATCACATCGAGGATCTCATCGAGTTCTTCATCCTCCTCCACGCCGGTTGACATCGCGCTTGAGGTCATCTGTGTGATCGTTGTGACGAGATCGCTTCTGCTCTGACCTTCAAGATTCTTCTTGATGAGCCAGTCTTCGAGGACGTCAGGCTCCAGATCTTTTACCTGGTTCCATACTCCGGCGGATCTCAGATCCGCCTCGTGCTCCTTGAGGATGAGGATGTTCGAGACCGCCCTGAGTTCTTTGTCGAGCTGGGCATGGGCGGCGAGCTTCATCTCCTTCTTCTGAGAGAGGGTCTTAATCCGGCGCGCAAGGCTGATCTCCTCGTTTTTAGACAGGGGGGAACGCGCCTTCTCAAGCAGGAACGCGATCTCTCCATCGACCTTTTTCGCCTCCCCGGCAATCTCGTCGATCCGCCGGGTCAGCTGGATCTCCATGACGCGGAGATCCTTTGGACTCATCGTATCGACCGGGTTTTTGGCCCCGAAGAGACGGGAAAGGAGACCCATAGCTCTCCCTCAGATCTCCTTCTTCTCAAGATCTCTCTCGATGGACAGCGTCTCCTCACCCTCTTCCAGATCCATGGTTCCGGCTTCGATCTGGCTCCAGGTATCCAGCAGTTGCTTCTCGGTCTCGTCCTCGGTCGTCTGGAAGTCGACGATCTGCATCTCAAAGACCTGGTTGAGGCTGTCGAGCACGTTCTCAAAAGCCTTTCCGGAGAGGTTGACATTGATCAGGGCGCTCTCGAACTGTTCAGGGGGGATATGGGTGATCTTATCCCAGAAGGGGGTGTTCTTCAACTCCTTCTCGAACCGCTTGATCACGACGAGGTTTGAGACGAACATGAACTGCTTGTGCATCGCCATGAATTTTTGCGTCTTGAGCTGAACCTCCATGTCGAGTTGTTTTAGCTCCTGGGCAAGCATCTTCTTCTTCAGAAGGTCCGCCCCGACACCCTCCTGGAACCGGTTCTTCTTCTCCTTCTCAAGTTTGTTGATCTCCTTGCGCGCGCGTTCAATCTGGTTCTTCAGCCGGATCTCCTCTCCCTGGAGCTCACGAACAGTTATTTTGTCAACGGGGTTCTTTCTAAACGTATCCCAGAAACTCATAGGCTCTCTATCGAGAATGAGATATGCAAACATATAAATGTATCTCCAATGTGGATATGTAGTTAAAAAATCTCCGGAATGGAGAAAACCCTATATAGGTGAAAACCCAAAAAGAGACATCAATGGGATATCTCCTGATTGTGGATTATGAATCTGATGCGGAGAGAAAACGAATAGATTACGCTATTGAACGGTGGGGGGACAGAGCAGAGATCTCCAAGCCAAAAGGGACGGCGATGGTCTTCAACGGAACCAACATCGATGAGTTTCTCGAAGACCTCTATTCCCGTATTGAGGGTGATAGAAGAAAGGTTGAGGTCTACCGGATGGAGGAGTATCACCCTGAGATAGAGGAGAAGACACGAAGATTGCGTTACGAGAGCAAGGAAGAGATCGAAGTCCTCGAGAAGTTTCTATCCTACCTGATGAGCAAGATCAACGCAGGGTATGACTACAAGACGGGGAACACGAAGAAGTATTTTGTAACCACAAAAAAAGGGCAGGCCTCCATTGAGATCACCCTGAAAGGCAACGGGAATACGGATGTCTTGATCAGCATTCTGGGTTACGGCGAGATCGTGGAATTTCTTGCAGAAAAGATCAGCAAGGAGATGGAGGTATTTCTCGGGGATGATTAGATGTTCAAAGAAGGAGAGATCGAGTGCATTAATAAGTTACTACTGCCGGCAAAACGGGTTCTGAAGGCCGGGCCGCAGATCAGGTATGAAGCATTTGAGCGAAGGATTGAACTCTGGAACCAGATCCGAACGAACTTTGACCGGTACCAGGACGAAGAATGTGGCACATTCTTGAGGGATCTGGATTCCCATTTCCGTTCGCAGTTCGATGCCGCCCTCGTCGCCCTCGCGGTCAGTGTGAAGGCCAACGGGGAGTCGTTTGATGCGGTAAAGATCTTTTCTGATGAAGAGCTGGGACTCTATGAGAGGGTCGAGCGCTACAACGTCTTTGAACTCCTGACCGTGAACGACATCAAAAAAAGGCTCATCCGGCGGGACGAAAACCTTCTCTCGCTGCTTCATGACTACTACATCGAGATGGACTCCTGGGTCGATGCGTCCCTTGAGAATCCGGATATCCGCCTGACGCTCAGGGGTTACCTGAAGAAGCGGTGGGGGGGCTACAAAGGCAAGGCCAATGCGGCCGTTGCCGAAGCGGTGACTGAACTGGACTGGCTCGGAAGCCTGATCGCCACCTGGAAGGATGAGGCAGAGAGCCGGGAGAAGAGTATCCTGTCGGAGGCTGAGGCAGAGAAAGAGGCCCATTCCCGGAGAGTGAAGGAGAAGGAAGCTGTTCTTCGCGATCAGGAACGGGAAGTTATCCGGAGAGGAGAAGAGGCACAGGAGGCCATGGCGTCTGCTCGCCAGATTGAGGAAGATGCCAGGGCGGCCCGTGACAACCTGGTCGTGCAGGAGCAGGCAATCAGGGTGGCAGAGGAGGCCCTCACATCCCGGGAGCAGCGGATCGAAGCTGCCATGAGAGCGTTGAACAATGGCGGAGATGGTGGGCGGAGCAGGTATGTCAATGCCGGGGAGGCGAAACAGTACGAGCTGACCTTCATCGGGAGGATGGAGAGAAAGATAGGGGTTTCACCGACGATCGGGGGGAGGGCGTTTTATGTGGAGAGGATCGAGGAGAACAGGGGCACCTTTGCAGGATACGCCGGCGAGGCCAAGAAGATACTGCCCGAGAACCGCTCTCTCACCATCCGCCTCGTGGAGAAGAGGATCCTCGGGAGAAAGAAACAATACGTCTTCGATGCGTGCTATGCGTCGCGGATAGAGAGGTATGCCGATCCGGGCTACGACTGCGACCCTCTCACACTGGATGATGTGACGGTCATGCTCGCCAGGATACAGGATCAGGCACGCTCATCCGGGATCGTCACCGTTCTCTGCCTGGCATCTCCGACCGGGTTCGACCGGCGGGTGCGGAACTTCATCGACAGTGATGAGTTCCATCGCAACTTCATCTCAAAGTACCTCTCGGTCCTTCTCCTCGATATGGAGACCGGCGACCTCATATTCAACCCCGCAGATGAGACCGCGCAGGCATTCTCCAGTATATGCGACCTGGAGATCGATTCAGAGAAGGAGGCGAAGGTCAGGCGTGGCGTGGAAGAGGCGATGCGTGACGCCCTGAAATCGCAGGGTTATGTCGCCTTTGATGATATTCAGAAGACCTTTGGGAACGAGCCCCTGATGAAGCCTGCGTTCTATGGTTACGCCGCCGAGATGGGTGTTGAGGTTCAGTTCGTCGAAGACGTTGGTCTGATGATAATGCGGGGGTAGGATAAAAACCCGGCGCCAGAACCAGGGGAGATGAGCGCCGTCTTGGAATGGATCGAAGAGTATGAAGACCGATTTCAGGTCTTCATAAAAAGACGCAGAAGATCTTGCTGGATACGCGGTTGGGGCGACCCGATCCGGTACTTTACTTATTTTAGTATCCAGATCAAGCAATGTTGTCTAAAAATTTCTCGGCCCAAAGTTCGGGTCTTTGGCGGCCATTGAAGTCATCTCCTGCCAGGGAATTACTTTCACCTTCAACACCCGGGAAGATAGATAGCGGCACGTTTATCTGTTCTTACAAAAGACTGTTCTCTGAGCATGGAAGACGTTTCTATCAAGTGTGGGACTTTCGATCTTCGTACAGGCCAGTTAAATCGGATATCCAGCAGATCAAGCGCCCTCCCCGAGATATACAATACAGAGTGAGAAGAAGACCACGACTGAACGGACAATATATAAGATGGTCACTATCGTGGTGCTCCTGGTTGCACTGGTTATTACACCGGCTGTTGCCGAGACCCTTGTCGTGAAGCCCGACGCTCTATTCGCCACCGCGACTCTGAGCAACGTGATCGTTGCGAGAGGCGACGATCTGACGATCACTGGAACTGCACAGGGCAGCCCGAGTAGCGTCAGGATCTGGATCTTCGGCCCGAATTACCAGAAATACGGGATACCCGTACAGGTGGGGAGTGATGGCTCTTTCAGGTACGTCCTTACGAGCGCTGAGACCAGTGGCCTCACGGAAGGGCAGTACTATGTGATCGTCCAGCATCCCGGGAGTGATGGGTTTGATCTCACCGCTGACGGCACCATGATGCGTGCACCCGGCGTGAACCCGGTGGATCTCTCCCAACTTCAGGCACCCGATGCAGCAAACACTCTGATCAATGCCTTTGAATCCTCGAGTGTTTATGATACCTACACGAAGCTCACCTTTCTTGTGGATGCTCCTGCCCCGGTAACCGGCTCTCTGGATATCAGATCCACGCCGTCCGGGGCAAGCGTTTATGTTGACGATAGTTACAAAGGTGTCACACCTCTTGAGATCTCAGAGGTATCCGCAGGATCTCACCAGATAAAAATAACCAAGAGTGGATACTCCAGCTATACCCAGACGACCTCCGTAACTGCGGGTACAACAACCCCTATTACGGCGACTCTTACCGCTAATCTCCCAACACCGACCCCAACATCTGCACCAAGCAGTGGCGGGGCAGGCACCTCCAGCGGATCTCTGGACGTCAGGTCAACCCCTTCGGGTGCGAGCATATACATCGACGATGCGTACAAAGGGGTTACACCAAAGGTGGTCTCTGGATTATCAACCGGACCGCATCATGTTAAGATGATCAGGGACGGGTATTATGACTATAGCCTGACAACCACCGTAACCGCGGGCAAAACGACTACTGTTCTGGCAACTCTCACATCCCTTCCCTCGACACCCACTCCGACCCCAACCCCGAAGACTACGACCGGATCTCTGGATGTCAGGTCCACTCCTTCGGGGGCGAGCATCTACATCGACGGTACGTACAAAGGGGTTACGCCAAACGTTGTTTCGGGATTATCCGCCGGATCACATCAGGTCAAGGTAACCCAGAATGGTTATCGTGACGATACCCAGACAATCATTGTAACTGTGGGTAAAACAACAACTGTCTCGGCAACCCTTTCAGCAGCCGTTGTAGCGGCAAGCGCTGCATCGGTGACTGGTTCCCTGAGTGTTGAATCTGACCCGGCCGGGGCGGAGATCTACATCGACGGGGAGTATAATGGTGTCACGCCGAAGGTGATCTCAGGGCTGTCTGAGGGAGAGTGCTGGGTAACAGTAACTAAAGATGGTTATGTTGAGAATATCCAGCATAAGTACATATCTGCAGGTAGTACAAGCAGAGTCCTCGTAACCCTATCACCCATATTAACGAATCCCACCGAACCTCTGCCCACTGCCATTCCATCGGGACCATTATCTGCAGTGGATATCCCGGTCACGTGGTGGTTGCTGGCGATCGCAGTCGTGCTTCCAGCGGGAGGTCTCATCTACGCGAGAAAAAGACGAAGTGCTCAAACAAGCGGAACGAAAGCCGGCGAAGATCGACTATCCACCTCACCTGTCGATCACGTTTCCGGACAGCAGGGAAAAACCACTAACACTACCAGTCACCATCCCAGGCAGGCACCTCCCCAGGATGTAACTTCTATTCAGGGAAGGGCTGACGTTTCGGCCCAGAATAGCAGTGATCTCTCCCCCAACAAACCAGATCCCGGTGTTGTTCTGCCCGATAGGGGATCCACTGCCTTAACCGCAAAGCCGGACCTCACAATAACGCTGAGCCACACCTCTATCCATGCCGATGAATGGGATAAGATCGGGTTGACACTGGTCAACACAGGAACCACTGCTGCTTTCGGCATCACTCTCACGTTCTCCAACGATGTTGAGACCCGGTTAATCCGGCCCGTTGATCTGGAGGCGGGAAAAAGTATAACGATCGAAGCGGGCATCAAGCCAAGAACAAAGGGAAAGATACCCCTGGAAATCATCGCGCGGTACCGCGATGCCGAACGTAAGGCCTATGAACAGACCACATCATGCTGGCTCTCGGTTGAAGCCAGAAACGACGCCGTTACACACAGTTCTCCCGTCCCATCGTCGATCTCACGTCCGGTAACTCCAAAGAGCCTGCCACCGGAGATGGCAGAGCGGTATACCGCCGCTGAGTTCCTGGGGAGAGGCGGGTTTGCCCGGGTCTTCAAGGTGCAGAAGCCGGATGGTTCGTGGGCCGCTCTCAAGATCCCGATCTCGCTCGATGCTGCCACAGGCAAGTCGTTCATCGCCGAACTCCAGAACTGGACGTCGCTCGTTCACGAGAACATCGTTCGGGTCAACGACTATAACATCATGCCGCTCCCATACTTCGAGCTGGAACTCTGTGACGGAACCCTGGCAGATCTCAAAAAGCCAGTTTCCCCCGATCACGCAGCCTGGCTGCTCTTCAACGTCTGCGAAGGCCTGAAGTACGCCCATGCCCGCGGCGTTCTCCATCGGGACCTCAAGCCGCAGAACATCATGCTTCGGGACGGTGTCCCAAAGATCACCGACTGGGGGCTCTCGAAGGTGATGACGCAATCGAGAACTACCACTGTATCGGGAGGGTTTACCGCCTACTACGCTGCTCCAGAACAGATCGCTAACAAAGCCAAAGGCCCGAGAACAGACATCTGGCAACTTGGGGTGATCCTGTACGAGCTCGCTACCGGCACGTTGCCGTTTACCGGGGAGAGCATGGTCGAGATCGGAATGGCGATCGTCACCAAGACGCCTGAGCGTCCTGGTGCGGTTTACCCCGAAGCGGAGCCGCTGGATGCCATCATCCTGAAGTGCCTTGAGAAACAACCCAAGCAGCGGTATCAGTCGGTGGTCGACCTCCAGAAAGACCTTGCAGCATACCTGAAGATGAACTATGCGGATTCGCTGAAGGAGAGCGTCCAGGCAAACAATCTCCAGCGGTCGGCCTACTACTGCGGGGATCTCATATTGATCAGCATAAAGATCGGCGATCTGGTGGCTGCCTACAAGTATGCAGTCGATCTTGCGAGATACTCAGCAGGAGAGACTCAGACACAGGCAGTCGAACTGGCGAAGCAGATCAAGATGAGAGTTGAACTGGGAGCACAGGAACTCCCGGCAGAACTGGTCCAGAAGGCTGAGGTGATCGTGCACCATGTCAGGGTACGGTGACGATATTCTGCAGGGAACCCACCGGGACCGCTGCTACCGGTGTCTCGCCGGTAGTCACCGACAATAACTACTTTTTCCGGGCTCACCACGGGAATCTCCCGGCCCGGGTTTAGAGGCCGATCTCTTTATGCCATTCCGTTCTCCCGCTCAATATTCCTGCAGAGCACCTTCAACATCTCAATACGGTCACTCTGAATCGAGATACCTTCGGTGATCATGTATTCGATCCCCTGACATGCCTGAACCAGGTGCTCTCGGTATGCTTCGGTGAAGTACCCCAGATCAGTCAGGGCACAGAGAAGTTCCGTCTGGTTGTTAGACCGGGCATGGATGAGGGCAAGCTCCGCAGTTACCCTCACCAGCTTCTGCGTCAGGCGCCGGATCTCATCGGGACTCGAACTGGTCAGAAGGCTCTCTTTTAGTTCTTCGACCACCCTGTCAAGGGTAAGCGATTCAAGATCTGTGAGAGCATCAAGTGCATCGACAAACTCTTCAACGGACTGGAAGCGATCCTCTTTCTTTCTGGCAATAAGTTTCTCGAAGATACCGTCGTACAGTCTGAGGGTCGGATCGTGAACCGAAGGGAGAGGTATCCGGGTGTTGCCCGACAGGATCATGCCGAAGAGTGCCGTGGGCGACGACCCTTCGTAGGGCATTTTACCGGTCAGCAGTTCGTAGAAGATCATGCCGAGGAGGTAGATGTCCGTCCTTGCATCGGGTTTTCCGAACGTCGCCGGATCAATCTGTTCCGGAGCAGCATAGAGGGGGCTGAACCCCACCTGCATGGAGAGGGAGTTCCTCGCCCCGATCCCGGCAAGCCCGAAGTCGGTAACCCTGGGATTTCCCTCAGGGTCAAGCAGAACGTTCTGGGGTTTGAGATCCAGGTGGTAGATGCCCTTATGGTGAGCATGGATCAGGCCGGCGGCAATGTTTCGGGCCAGATCCAAAGCCCGCATTACAGGGACGGGTTTTGGGAGCGTATCCAGGTCTTCAACGTGAATGTCTCCTTCAGTGTATCCGCCGACGTATTCCATCTCGATCAGGGGCACGGGGTATATATCCGCATGGTAGAGGGTGACGATATTCGGGTGGCGAAGGTTGTACCAGGCAGCGACCTCCTTGATGAACAGACTGCTGTTCTTTTCATCGATGCGCGGAATTTTAACGGCTACAATCTTTCCATCGGAGCGACGCCGTGCCTGATACACGGCAGCGAACCCTCCCTCGCCGATCAGATGCATCTGTTCATACCGTGATGCAAGTGACGGAGGCGCACCCTTGCCAGAGTCAGGCCGTGCAGTTTCCGGGGGGAAAGGAGTCTCCTGAAGTTTCGTCCTCAGTTCTTTGATCCGGCTTCTTGCCTCATAGAGGCGTGGTTCTATGGCGACTGCCTTCTGGTAGCACTCCATTGCCTGATCCAGCGCTCCGGTATCGGCGTAAATATCACCTTTCATTAGCCAGGGTTTGCCGAGACGAGAATCGAGGGCGATGGCGCGGTCATAACAGGAAAGAGCCTCATCATAATTGCCCATACGGTGGTACGTGGTCCCTTTGCCGTACCAGGGGTAAGCCGGCCGTGGGACCATTGCAATTGCCCTGTCGTAACAACGGAGGGCTTCGGCGTAATCACCCATATCCCTGAAACAGTTCCCCTTATCATACCACGGGCGATCGAGGCGGGGGTTCAGGGTCAGTGCCCGATCATGGCACCCGATGGCCGCTGTAAAATCTTTCATCTTGTAGAGGGCATTCCCTTTGCCATACCACAGAAACGGATCCGACGGATTCATGGAGAGGCCCGCATCGTAACAACGGATCGCCTCCTCCAGATGCCCCTGTCTCTTGTATGCATCACCCTTCTTTCTCCATTGATAAGCGTTTTCTGCCATGGCTACCACCCCACAAACAATGATCTGGTCACATCCTCACGGCGGAATTGCCTTTATCGGTGGGACTGTGCTGATCCCGGTAGATGCGCTAGAAATACACCGGGTGGCCAGATCCGTATGAACACCCGGGAAGTGCCCTGTTTTCTCTGTAATTCGCCTGAGCTCTGTTCCTCTGGTTGATCATTCATATTCTACTTCTAAATACTTTCTGTTACAGTTCATCTCCGGTTGAGTCATGCCGGACACTCACGTATTTCACGCGATATTGTGTCATAGACTCATTACAGGTGTCTGTTGCCCTGCCGGCATCCATTTCCCTCATCCCGTCTATCCGACGTAGTAGTGAATCCAGAATCCTCAGCAACCTGCTGGTGAGCTGAATGAGAAACCGAAATGTTCATGGATTCTCACCTACATCGATTAGTTAATCTGCCGTCTCTCGCTTCAAAGATGTAAGAACCCCTGTTGGCGCATTGTTAGACGGCAAACGGGTGTATCATGGCCTTATTCTGGAAGAAACCGGACACAAAGGAAGCACAACGCTGGGTCGATGAAGGGAAGAGGGCACTTGACCCAGAGCAGAAGCTGACCTGCTTTGATAAGGCCATCCGCGCTGACCCGGACTACGCGCCGGGGTGGAATAACAAGGGCTACGTTCTGCTCGGTCTCGGGAACTATGACGAGGCCCTTGCATGCTGCTCAAAAGCAGTCGAGCTCAGCCCGGGTTATCCCTACGCCTGGAATGCCCGTGGAAACGCGCTGAAAAATCTGGGGCGGCATGTTGAGGCGATAAAAAGTTACGAGAAGGCAATCTCGCTCAACCGGGACTACGCATACCCATTGAACGGGAAAGGTGATGCTCTCAGGGAACTTGGGCAATATAGCCAGGCACTTGACTGTTATGACCGCGCAATAAAGATCAAATCATTCGCATGGCCCTGGAACGGGAAAGGTCTCACATTCACCAGAATGGGGAGATTTGAAGACGCACTGTACTGTTTTGACCGAGCAATCAGCGCCTCGCCAGCGTTTGTCTGGCCGTGGTACGGGAAAGGGAACGCGCTCGAAGAACTTGGAAGAGTTCAGGAAGCCGCTCACTGTTACAGAACCGCTTTGAAGATCGATCCCGAACTCCGCGATGCAAAGACCCGGCTGGACCGGATCTCTGCAGACGTAAAATCTGACAGATTAGAGCGCAGTTGGGAGAGTGAGCCCGCTACGCAGCCAGCACCGCTTACTGCGAACACTTTCCGGCAAGAACTTGCAGGTCTCTTTTCACGCGCGCAGGACGCTGGAAGAACTTCGATTGAAGTCAATTCCGGTATACTCCATCGCTCCCTGGGAGGGTATCCCGGCCCGAATCACCGCATGCCGGTTTGCTGCGATGTTATGTACCGGGAGATGCAGGACGGCGATCGAATTCTTAACGCCCCGGAAAAGGGGAAGGGCGCCAGCCTGACGATCCGATATAAACTGCCGAGATCCGGGGGAGATCTCTTACCTCCTCAAGAAGTGCCGTTGGACTCGCAGGCTATCCCTGCAAGCCTCGCATCACACTACACGGCAAGCATGCTTATAGGCCAGGGCGGGTTTGCACGAGTATTCAAGGCTAAGAAACGAGACGGGAGCGTTGTCGCGGTTAAAGTCCCGATAGCACTCGATCCATCGACAGGGAGATCCTTTATTGCTGAGATCCAGAACTGGGTGCATCTCGATCACCGCAATATCGTCAGGGTCATCGATTACAACATCTTGCCTGTCCCGTTCATCGAGATGGAATATTGCAGCACCTCGTTATCGGCTATAGACAAACCGATCCCCTCACATGAAGCAGCCATGCTCCTGCTCAACATTTGTGATGGGCTGAAGTATGCCCATGCCAGATCTATCGTTCATCGAGACCTCAAACCGCAGAACATCATGCTCCGGGATGGCATCCCGAAGATAACTGACTGGGGGTTGAGCAAGGTTGTCTCCAGCGCTTCGTTGTCTGCTTCACCCTCGTATTCCGTCCACTATGCGGCGCCGGAGCAGATCAGGGGTGATCAAAAGGATGAGCGGACAGACATCTGGCAACTCGGGGTGATCCTGTATGAACTGGTCACCGGCAGGTTACCGTTTGCCGGCGAGAGCATGGTCGAGATCGGGATGGCGGTCGCCACGAAAGTGCCGGAGCGACCGGGTGCGGTTCATCCCGATGCAGAGCCGCTGGATGCCATCATCCTGAAGTGCCTTGAGAAAGATCCCGAGAAGCGGTACCAGTCGGCGGCCGATCTCCAGAAAGACCTCACAGCATACTTGAAAGTGAACTATTCTGAGTCCTTGAAGGAGAGCATTCGCATAAATGATCTCCATCGGTCGGCCTACTACTGCGGAGACCTCGTGCTGATCAGCATGAAGATCGGCGATCTGGTGGCTGCCTACAAGTATGCGGTCGATCTTGCGGGATACTCAGCCGGAAAGAACCAGGTACAGGCAACCGAATTGGCAGAACAGATCAAACTGAGGGTTGAGATGGGGACACAGGAACTCCTGGATGAGCTGGTCCAGAAGGCCGAGGTGGTTGTGCACCAGGTGAGGATGCGATGAGGAGAGTCAATCTCGCAACGATCGAGAACACTCCCAGGATCACTGATCTTCTTGATATTGCAAATCCTACAACGGCAGATGCCCTTAAATCGAAAGAAAAACGCTCGGATATGTTTGAGGTGGCATAGAACCAGGTTTTGAGTGATTAAGGAGGCATTATGGAGACAAACCTAAGTAGATGGATCATTCTTCTGCTGGCACTGATCTGTGTCGTGCAGGCGGCATCGGCATTCAACATCAAGACCGAAACCGTCTATCCCACCAGCGGCGTTCTCGAACCTGGCCAACAGGTGAATGCACACTATGTGCTCACTTACAGCATGATCACTGCGAGTGGCAACACGAGCAGTAACGACGAGATATTCGAGTTTAGTACCGGGCTGCAGAATCCATCCTGGGACTTCACCATCTACCGTGATGGGATTGCTATCTATACCATCAAGAGGACCGGGTACTACCCGGTTCTGACAGAGTATGAGGTCAACTACGATAGTGGCGATCTCGAACTGGACATTCAACTGCGTGGCACCGTGCCCTCGAGTGCGAGCGGGGCGACCCTGGTGACCAGGATTGAGCATCTGTTGAATAACGAGGTGAAGGACACCTATTCCTTGAGCCGTGATGTCGTGTGGGCTGCACCTACCACCGTGCCTACTGCAATCGCTACCACCGTACCTACCGCAACCCCTGCCACACCTATACCTGCCAGCGGAACAGGTTCTGGTGGAGTTACCCTTAGCGGATCCTTATTTGTCAGTTCCACCCCCTCTGGAGCGAACATCTACATCGACGACATATATAGAGGCGTTACACCAACGGTGATTTCAGGGCTGTCAGTGGGAACACACCGGGTCCAGATAACCAAAAGCGGATATTACGACCAGATCCTAACAACTTCTGCAATCGCGGGTGAAGTAACTACTGTTTCAGCAACCCTTCCAGCAATTTCAACACCCGCCCCGGTACAGGCCTATTCCGCGACCCGCGACGTCGTGAGTTCGGCCCAGGTCGAGAGTTCCCTCTCCCTCCAGCAGCAGAACCTCGAAAATTTGAAGGCCGACATCGATGAAAAAGCCTCAAACGGCGTGGATGTCTCTGCCGTGCAGACCAAGTACAACGCCGCGAGCCAGGCCCTCACCAGCGCCGCGTCTGCAAGTCCGTCGCAGGCATCAAGTTACATCGCCACCGCCACGAAGAATATGGACGAGGCGAAAGCGCTCCTCGATAAGGCCTGGGCCGAGAAGGAGGTTGCCACTACCGCCGCGACGATCGAGTCCCTCGACGGGATGATCACCTACTTCGTCGAGAACCGCTCGATGGCGAGCGACCCGCAGGTGGTCGCCATCATGACCAAGCGGGAGAGCGCCGTCCAGTTCTACTCCCAGGCACAGGACAACCTGAATGCGAAGAACTACCCGCTGGCGCGCTCGAAGGCGACTGACAGCCAGAATAAGGCGAATGAAGCGCTGACCGATGCGAACGCCCTCCGGGAGAAGAACGGTGAAGGGATCAACTTCGGCGGAAATCTCCTCCTCTACGTCGGCGCCGGGGTTATGTTCGCAGTTGTGCTTTCTGCCGGGTTTTTCCTCCACTCAAGAAGAAACGGGCGGAGTAATCAGAATAGGCGGTCTAAGTCCAGCGGAGCGCGACCACCTGCCGGTCAAAGTACCGGACAGATGCCTCGACGCCAGGATGTAGCTGTATTCCCGGGTGAGGCTAATGTTTCGGCCCAGAACAACTCCCGCCGTTCTCCGAATAGGTCAGACCGTAACGTTGTTTTGCCTGATGAAGGCTCCACCAAATCAACCACGAAGCCGGAGATCTCAATAACGCTGAGCCATGCCAACATCTACTCAGATGAGTGGGATAAGATCGGGCTGACACTGGCCAACACCGGCACTGCCCATGCCTTTGATGTCACCCTCACGTTCCCCAACGACATCGACACACGGTTGCTCCGGCCGGTTGATCTGGCGGCCGGAGAGAGCACAACACTCGACGTGGGTATTAAGCCCAGAACTAGGGGAAAAATACCCCTGGAGATCACCGCCCGGTACCGCGACGCCGCGAACCAGACTTACAAACAGATAGCATCGTTCTGGCTCTCGGTGGAACCCCGAGGCAACTCTATTCCGACAGGCTCACCCATCCCGTCATCGATCTCACGCCCGGTTACACCGAAGAGCCTGCCGCCGGAGATAGTGGATCGATATACCGCATCTGAGTTCATAGGGAAAGGCGGTTTTGCCCGGGTCTTCAAGGTGCAGAAGTCGGACGGGTCATGGGCGGCTCTCAAGATCCCGATCTCGCTGGATGCAGCCACGGGTAAGTCGTTCATCGCAGAGCTCCATAACTGGACGTCGATGGTCCATGAGAACATCGTCCGGGTCAATGACTACAACATCATGCCGTTCCCGTACTTTGAGATGGAACTCTGCGATGGGACCCTGGCAACGCTGGAACGCCCGATCCCGCCTGACCATGCAGCATGGCTGATCTTCAATATCGGTGAAGGGTTAAAATACGCCCATACCCGCGGCGTTCTTCACCGGGACCTCAAGCCGCAGAACATCATGCTCCGGGATGGCATCCCGAAGATCTCCGACTGGGGCCTCTCGAAAGTGATGACGCAGTCTGGAACTACCACTGTATCGGGAGGGTTTACCGCCTACTACGCCGCCCCGGAACAGATCACAAACAAACCCAAAGATCAGAGGACGGATATCTGGCAGCTCGGGGTGATCGCATACGAACTGGTCACCGGCAGGTTACCGTTTACCGGCGAGAGCATGGTCGAGATCGGGATGGCGATCGCGACAAAAGTGCCGGAGCGGCCGGGTGCGATTCATCCCGATGCAGAGCCGCTGGATGCCATCATCCTGAAGTGCCTTGAGAAAGATCCCGAGAAGCGGTACCGGTCAGTGGCCGACCTCCAGAAAGACCTTGCAGCATACCTGAAGTTGAACTACGTCGCGTCGCTGAAAGAGAGTATCCAGGTAAACGATCTCCAGCGGTCGGCCTACTACTGTGGGGACCTCGTGCTGATCAGTTTGAAGATTGGTGATCTGGTCTCTGCCTACAAGTATGCAGCCGATCTCGCCAGGTATTCGACTGGCGAGGCGCGAGCGCAGGCAATCGAACTCGCCCGCCAGATCAAGGCAAGGGTTGAGATGGGGGCACAGGAACTTCCGGAAGAGTTGATCCAGAAGGCCGAGGTGGTCGTGCACCAGGTCCGGGTGAGGTGAAGGAGGGTTTGCGAAAAGGGTGGCTGTAGATCCTCTGATGCAAACCCAAACCCTCTTCCCCGCCGACGGCAAGAGGAACGTCATGGAGAGAATCAACCGCTACCGCGGCTGCCTGCTCGGCCTCGCCGCCGGGGATGCCCTCGGGACGACGGTCGAGTTCCGGCCGCCCGGGACGTTTACGCCCGTCACCGGGATGGTCGGCGGCGGGCCGTTCGGCCTCAAACCCGGGGAGTGGACCGACGACACCTCCCTTGCCCTCTGCCTCGCCGAGAGCCTGATCGAGCGGAGGGGGTTTGACCCCATCGACCAGCTGGAGCGCTACTCCCGCTGGTTTACGGAGGGGCACCTCTCCAGCACCGGGACCTGCTTCGATATCGGGACGACGACCCGGAAGGCTCTCCAGCGGTTTATACTCACCCGCGAGCCCTTCCCGGGGCTGACGGATGAGCGGTCCGCGGGAAATGGGTCCCTGATGCGCCTCTGCCCGGTGCCGATGTTCTATGCGGCGGACCCTGCACGGGCGATCGAACTCTCCGGCGAGAGTTCGCGGACGACCCACGCGCTGCCGGTGACCGTCGATGCCTGCCGGTTCTTCGGGGGGCTGATCGCCGGAGCCCTCACCGGCGCCACAAAGGAGACCCTGCTCGCGGCACGCTACGCCCCGGTCCCGGGCTGGTGGGAGGAGCACCCGCTCGCCGGTGAGATCGACGCGGTCGCGGCGGGATCCTTTCTCCACAAGGACCCGCCGGCGATCCGGGGGCGCGGGTATGTCGCGGCCTCGCTCGAAGCGGCGCTCTGGGCGTTCTCCCGGTCCAGCACCTTTGAGGAGGGCTGCCTCCTCGCGGTGAACCTCGGTGACGACGCCGACACGACCGGGGCAATCTACGGGCAGCTCGCCGGGGCCTACTACGGGGCGGCCGCGATCCCGCGGGCGTGGCGGGACTGCCTTGCGATGCGGGACCTGATCGAGTCGTATGCCGGGCAACTGATGCGGTGATGGCCGGGTGAGCCGGGAGGTGTTCTCCGGGGAGGTAGGTACAGAGCTTCAGTTCAGCCGGGTTTAAGCGCGGGCAGCAATCCCCGGGATAGCGGGACGGAGAGCGGGCATGTATGCCTTCTCGCGCCCGCTTGCCATCACCGGGGGGCTGGTTGTGGAACACCGGTGACGGACAACACCATTCCCGGAGTTACTAAATCTGGATCTTGGGGATAGCAATGTCTGCCCATGACCTCCGGCCCGCGGTCCAGAATACATCAGCACGTTTTATTGAAGCACAGAAAGACGTAACTGTCATCCATGGACCCGCACTTCTGCCGCCACTACGCCGGCGACGGCACGCCGCCGTCGAACCGCTACTGTCGGGTCTGCCCGGAGGCTGCCTGCGACCTGCTCTGGCGGCGGGTCCGCGACCTCGCCGCATCGAAGGGCGGGGACCCGGTCCCGCTTCCCGGGACGCGGGCGGTGCTCTCCCCGAACCCGAAGAACCCCGACTTCGTCCGGTTGCAGGTCAACTGCCGGTGGGGCCTCCCGAAAGAGGACTTCCTGCACTACATCGCCACCGGCCACGCGGGGATGGGCCGGCGGGGAGAGCGGAGCGACCCCCGGGCATCGCCGAGCTGCACCCGCCAGGAACCCTACGTGCAGGCGATCGTCGGGCTGCTCGGCGGGATGGACTGCCCGGAGATACGGGCGGTGCGGGAGGTGCAGAGAGGGTGAGCCGGGGCGCAACGGCACGCTACAGGCCCATGTCCGGAACGAGGGCGCCGCCAGCCTTCACGCAGTGATGTTCGCCATATAGATGTCGGAGGCGGTCTCATTCTCGTTGCGCCGGTCCTCCCAGACGACGATGCTCCCTGATATTGCCGGCGCGATCTGGTCACCGGGCTCCGTGCAGACCGGCCGGACCCCATGCCCCGGATCCCACATGTAGATGTCAGACCCGTTCGTCTCCTCGTTGCGCCGGTCCTGCCAGACGACGGTAGTTCCGAAGACCGCCGGCATCTCCTGATCCCCGGGCTCCGTGCAGACCGGCCGCGTCCCGTTTACCGGGTCCCACATGTAGATGTCGGAGTCCCAGGCCGTAATATTCCGGTCATCCTGCCAGACGACGGTGTTCCCGGAGATAGCCGGGTAATCCTGGTCTCCTTCCTCGACACAGACGGGCTGCACACCGGCACCTGGATCGGAGAGGTCGTACAGGTAGATATCCGTTGCCGTGTCCGTATCGCAGCAGTAACCCCAGACGATGATGCTGCCGGAGACCGCCGGATCGGTCTGATGCCCGGTATCGGTGCATACCGGCCGCCTGCCGTTCACCGGGTCCCACATAGAGACGTCGGACCCGTTGGCAGTTCTCATAGAACCCCTCCTGAATTCCTCCCAGACAATTATGTTCCCTGAGATCGCGGGCTGGGTCTGCCATCCGGGCTCCGTGCAGACCGGCTGCGTCCCGTTGACGGGGTCCCCATGTAAATGTCATAATCTTGGCTTGTAGCATTGCGGCACTCCTGCCAGACGATGGTACTGTTCGAGATCGCCGGAGCGATCCGGTCCCCGGGATCGGTACAGACCACCTGCTCGCCGTGTATGGTGTCCCACATGTAGATGTTGAAGCCGTCGGGGCCGGAAGTGCGGCCGTCCCGCCAGACGACCGTGGTCCCGGAGACATCCGGCGAACATTGCTCTCCCGGCTCCGTGCAGACCGGGATACTTTCAATGCCCCATACCGGTTGAACAAGCAGAAGCCCGCAGATGACGAAGGCGATCTTCATCAATGTATGAGCGTTCATAATTGCATCACATCACAACTCTTCGGGCAGCCGGGCGACTGTCCCGGCGCTGTATTCGGCCGGGTGTCGGGCGCAGGAGGGTAATGGCAGGTCCGTTGGGGGCAGTGGATGTGCGGCGATCCGGGTAGCGGCCGTATGCAGGCGGTGCAGGTATCGCCTGACATACATAAACCTGATGGGATCCGAGGTTCAGTGACGGATCTACGGGGATCGAACCGATGCTCGGTTCGACGCAATGGTTTTACGGGACAAAAAGCGCAGGGACACCCCGGGCTGCGGAACAGCTCTTCCCTCACCCCCACCCCAGCCCGTAGGCCAGCACCGCGACCAGCACCACCATGATCCCGTTCCGGAGCATCGTCGAGACGAGCATGATCTCGGCCCCGGTCCGCACCCCGAAGATCGCGATGTACGAAGACCCGAGCCACCGGATACTCCGCGTCACGCTGGTGAGGACGTTCCCCACAAGGAGCGTGAGGATGATCTGCTGCCAGGTCATATCCCCGGCGGCGAGCAGGGTGGACGCGACGCTCGCCCCCGCGACGAAACTGCCGAACTGGGCCGCGATGATGGCGAACCCCTCCGGGGGCACGGGGAAGGCCCCTCCTGCACCCTGCATCCACCCGGCGAGCAGGTCGAAGACGCCCGCATTGATGAGAAACGCGACGATGACGATGGTGGGGACGGTGATCGAGAGCAGACGTTTGAGGATCTTTTTTGAGGATGTCCATGCCGTCCCGAACGCCTCCCGGAGCGTGACAGCCGGCTCCTCCTCGGGGATGGCCGGCGTGCATGGTGAAGGGGTGAGGACCGCCCGACCGTAGAGCATGATGACCACGGTCTTTGCAAGGCCGACGAGCATCAGCAGGCCGAAGTAGATGAGGCCAGGGATGCCGAGGAGCGGGATGTAGACCGGGAGGAGGTAGCGCCAGTGCATCACGACCGTAGGAAACGAGTTCATGGTCGCCGCGATGATCAGTTCTTTGCGGCTGATGATCTCCTTTGTATGGTAATCCAGCAGCATGGCGTTCGCGGCCGGAGGAGAGACGAAGGCCATGAGGAAACTGGTGCCGCACTCCTCCCGCAGACGAGTAAACGAGGTGAGCGGGCGGGAGAAGACTGCAATCTTCCCGGCGATATTCAGGGCGACGAGCACCTCGGCGAGGAAGACCCCGACGACCATCATCGGAACCATCTCGGCGAGCAGATCTGCAGCGAGCGTCACTGTCTGGATGATACTGTCGTACATGCCTCTCCCGGGGCATCGGCGTCTTGGAAGCTGCCGCACCCTGCGATATGAAGGAGATTCGCTTAATATCTAATAAATAATTGGTTTTATGTAAAAAAATTCCAATAAATATGATATAACTCAATATTGGTAGCATTCAGGACTCGGCACACCGTTTGCCCCTCCAGCACAACGATTCGTTTCATAGTTGTGAATTGGATTAGTGTTATATATGAGTGAATTATTTTTACTAAAGAATATCAAAAATATATTTTTTTGCACCTAATATTACTAATATATACAATAGTATCACTAAAATACCAATGCCCGTACACTGGAATGGGCAAACAAAGGAAGCGGAGATAAAATGAAGATCGCTATCTGTGGAAAAAGGGGCAGCGGAAAGAGCACTCTCACTGCCCTGCTCGCACGTGAGTATGCACGGCGGAACCACCCCGTGCTGGTCGTCGATACCGATGAATCGAACCTCGGACTGCATCGTCTGCTCGGGACGGACGCACCGTCCGATCTGATGGGGTACTTTGGGGGCAAGAAGGTCGTGGGAACGAAGCTCATGGCGGCGATGCGGGACAACGCATCCGTCAACGTGATCGAGGGGACATGGACACTTGATAGCCTTCCTGAGGACTATGTCGCCGAAGATCATGGCGTTCGACTCATCGCCATCGGCAAGATCCACGATGCGGGAGAGGGGTGTGCATGCCCGATGGGAATGCTTGCCAGGCAGTTTCTCAAAAGCCTCCGTCTCAGTAACAACGATGTCGTGATCGCAGACACCGAAGCGGGGATCGAGCACTTCGGTCGCGGAATCGATCAGGAGGCCGATGTGATCCTCATGGTGCTCGACCCCTCGTTCGAGTCGCTGCGGCTCGCAGAGAAGATTACGGGAATGGCGGAGGGGATCGGTGTCCCGCTCTACTACGTGCTGAACAAGGCAGATCCGGCCATGGCTGCCCGGGTGCGAGAAGGAGTTGCGGACCCGTCCCGGATCGTCTGTGAAATCCCGCAGGAACCCGGCATCCTTGAAGCAGGTCTCGGCGGACAGGCTTTGACGGATGGGCATCAGGCCATCGGCACACTGGTCGAAGTGCTGGAAAGGCGGTAAACGCCATACAGCATAATGCTGAGATCAAATGCAACGGGTGTAAGAATCATGCAACTATCACCGCACAAACGCGAAAACGTCCTGCCGCTCCCCGTGGTGCTCATCTCGACGGTCTCGAAGACCGGGACCCGCAATGCCGCACCGTGGGGGAATATCACGCCGATCCTTCGGCCTCTCGACGAGGTCGTCCTTGCCTCATGGCTACGGCGCGACACCCTCGACAACATCAGGGAAACCGGCGAGTTCGTCGTCAACGTACCGCCGGCCGCGATGGTCGAAGAGGTGATGGTCTGCGCCCGGAACTACCCGCCCGAAGTCGACGAGTTCGAGGAAGCAGGGCTCACCCCCCGCCCCTCGGTCGTCGTCGCACCACCGGGCATCGAGGGGTCAGTCGCATGGATGGAGTGCCGGCTCGTCGAGGAGATCACGAGGGAGAAGTATGCACTCGTCATCGGCAAAGTCGTCTATCTCGAAGTGAACGACCGGTATGCCACCGGCGAGGGCAACATGGACTTCGGCGCCGCCCGACCGCTCTGTATGGTCTGCGGAAACGACGGAATCCGGTTCACCTATCCCGTCGATGCAGGACGGTTTGCGCTGTACTCCGAGATGTTTGTCAGGAAGCCCTGAATGTCCCCTGTGAGCCGATGAAAGCGATGATCCAGGAATACCAGGAGGAGAAGTATGGAAACCCACTCAATTGACTGGAACTGCATATGGAGAGAACAGCGGAGACGACACCACGAAGCGAACCGAGACTCAGCAGATGCGAGTTTCTGGGACGCAAAAGGCGCGGCCCGCAGGTTTTATCGGGCGGCACAGGAGAATAACGGAGAGCGGATCGAAAAGACCCTCCGGGACCTGCCCCTGACGGACACGTCACGGGTGCTCGACGTCGGGGCGGGGCCGGGAGCCCTTGCCATCCCCATAGCAAGGCGGGTCAGCCACGTTACGGCGGTCGAACCCTCGGAGGGGATGCGATCGGTGTTCGATGAGGAGATAGCAGCGGAAGGGATCGGCAACATCGATGTGGTGCCGAAACGGTGGGAGGACGTCAGTGTAGCAGACGATCTCAGCCCGCCGTACGATGTCGTATTCGCGTCCTACTCCCTTGACGTCCCCGATATCGTGGACACCGTCAGGAAACTCGAGGAGGCATCCTCCCGGTATGTTTACATCTACTGGTTTGCCGGGGAGACGTCATGGGACGCGATGTCGCGGGAGCTCTGGCCTCTCCTCCACGGCTCGTCGTTCGCCTCCTCACCCAAATGCGATATCCTCTACAACGTCCTGTACTCAATGGGTATCTATCCGAATATCGAAACGTTCCCCCTCCGGCAGATCAGCCGGTTTGCCGACCTCGACGAGGCGGTCGACCACTTCTCGTCGAAGTGCTTCGCCGTGACCGGAGAACAGAAAATGGTGCTCAGGCAGTACCTGGAACGGTATGCCGGACCAGAAGGGGACACCGTCGTTGTGCCCGGACATTCAACCCGGGTGAAGATCTGGTGGAAGAAGGCGGATTCGTAGCCAGGCCGCGAAAAAGGCCATCATGCCGGCCTGCGGCGACTGCGTCTTCCAGACTAAGAAGGCCGCGACCGAAGGGAATGTAGCATCAACGCCCCGTTCCCGCCGACCGGGCCGCAGGCGGTGTTTTTCCCGGATGTTTCGGCCACGCGGATGATGCCGTAGGGTTCGAAGGCCTTACTCGATCGAACGGCATGCCCGTATCTGCCGGGAGCGGATGCTTTTTGTGCGGCACGATCGCCCGGCGTCGCGCCTGCGATTGAAGCGTGACTGCCCGGCAGCAGAGAGCCGGGGCTCCGGTGATGCAGCTCCTGGCAGGTGAACTGCTCTACGTCTGTAGTTATGAAAAATTAAGTTGATAAATAAGATTAAGTATGATATCGATTAAAAAATGTAATACCTGAAGGGCGTGTCGCAGGCGGACTCTTTTGTCCATTCTGCCCAACAGAATCCCTTTTCCGGTATTTTATGTACGGTGATTCAAGAATGGATGTGACTCATGATTCTTCTGGACCATTGATTGCTGCCTCCCGATCTCTTCTCCGGGACTATAGAGAATTCCTGCTCGCTCCAGGCACAATCTTCACGCTTGTCAGCGGCATCCTCCTCGGGGTTGCTGTCCTGTTCCAGTTTTCCGGTCTCGTTACCGGTACCGCCCGGGAAGTTTATGTTGATTGGACATATCTTGCGGCCGCTCTGGTGGGGTCCTCGTTCATCTGGTACAGCGCCATCCAGGGGATCCGCGAAGGCGATTTCACCGCCGACATCCCGGTCTCCCTTGCTACAGCCGCAGCAATCGTGATCGGCGAGTACTCCGCCGCTGCGGTTGTCGCCGTGCTCCTTCTCTTTGGCGGGCTCCTTGAGGATCTCGTCGCCGCCCGTGCCGACCGGGCGCTTGACGCGCTGGCCCGACTGCTACCCGACCGGGTGACCGTCCGGCGCAACGGCAAAGACCTTTCCCTCTCTCCTGACGAGCTGATCGTCGGCGATCTTCTCATCGTGCGATCCGGAGAGCGGATCGCAGTCGACGGAGAGATCGAGTTCGGAACGGCCTCCGTCAACCAGTCGGCGATAACCGGGGAGAGCGTACCGGTGGAGAAACAGAAAGGGGAGACCGTCTTCGCCGGCACACTCAACGAGATCGGGGCGATCGAGGTCCGTGCAACCCGGGTCGGAACCGAGACCACGCTCGGCCAGATCCGCAGACTCGTTGCGGATGCCCAGGAGGAGAAAGCGCCCGTCGAGCGGGTGCTCGACCGCTACGCAAAACTGTATACGCCGGCCGCCATCATCCTGGGGGTGGGGCTGTGGTGGTGGAGCGGAAACGTCCTGCAGGCGATCACGATGCTCATCGTCTTCTGCCCGTGCGTCATCGTCCTCGCGACACCGACGGCGCTCGTCGCCTCAATAGGGAATGCTGCGCTCAGGGGCAGCCTCGTGAAGAAGGGGGCAGCCGTGGAGACGCTGGCGCGTGTCGATACCGTGATCTTCGACAAGACCGGGACGCTCACGCTCGGGGAGTTGCAGCTCGTCGATGCGGTTCCTTTCGGGGATGTACTCAAGACGAGCCTGATAGGGTACGCCGCATCCGCCGAGAAGTTCAGCGAACATCCGGTAGGCAGGGCGGTCGTACGGGCTGCTGAAGAGCAGGAGATCGCGGTCGCGGACCCCGAATCCTGCGAACTCCTGACGGGGCTTGGCGTGAAAGCCCGGATCAGCGGGCGGATGGTCCTGCTCGGACGCCCGAAGCTCTTCGCCGGGATGGGAATCACCCTTTCCGAGACCGTTCTCCGGGAGATCGATGCCAGAACCCACGAGGGAAAGAGTGTCATCGTCGTGATGATCGACGATGTGGTCAGCGGCCTCCTGATCTTTGAGGACACGCTCCGGGAGCATGCACAGGAGACCGTTGCCGCCCTCAACACGGCAGGCATCAGGACGGTCATCATAACGGGCGACAATCGGGGGGCAGCCGCCAGGATCGCAGAAATGACCGGGATATCCGAGACACATGCCGAGATGATGCCGGGAGAGAAAGTCGAGGTCGTGAAGCGGTTTCAGGAAGCAGGACACCGGGTGGCATTTGTCGGCGATGGGGTGAACGACGGCCCGGCGCTGGCGACCGCGGATGTGGGTGTCGCCATGGGCAACGCCGGCACGGACGTCGCCATCGAGACCGCGGATGTGGTGCTCTTATCGGACGACCTCCTCAAACTCCCGCACCTCATCGGCACCTCACAGAAAGCCCTCCGGACCATCCGGCAGAACCTTGTCTTCGCCGTTGCCGTTCTTCTCGTTGCCGTCTGTCTTACCGTCTTCAACATTCTCACACCGGTGACGGGAGCGCTCCTGCACGAACTCTCTTCGATCCCGGTGATTGCTAACTCGGCACGGCTGATCGGGGTGAAGTAAGATCCCGTCAATTTTTCAGGCCGCCCCGGGGTATCGGGCGGCCTTCTGCTGACGAAACGCATCCGATGGGATACCTGCAAAAAAACGTTGCACTGCTCTCTTAATGCGCAGGCGGCCGGAGATCCCGGCCGCGCCCGATCACTCCGGGCAGTCGATCTCCCGCGAGTAGGGTTTGATATCGAGAACCGGCGTCCCGTCGAGAGCTTCCAGCCCCCGGACCCGGATCGTGTTGCCCGTTATGTCGACGACGTCGACGAGCGAGAGGCTGACCGGGTTCGGCCGGTTTGGAGAGCGGGTTGCAAAGACGCCGTGTTCCACCGGGTTGTGCGGGGGCGTCGTGCGGAGCACGCTCCGGTCGGCCCGGTCGAACCAGCAGAGCACAAAAAGGTGCTTCTTCTCCTCGACTCTGAACAGGCCGGGAAGATATTGCTCGTCGATGACGATCTCCGCTTCGGTCTCGGTCAGCCTGCCCTGACGCGGGGCATCTTCCTTCTTCAGGTACGGCGAGGAGACATAGCCGATGGGATTCAGGTCGACGTTCATCCTTACCGCCTGCGGAGCAACAGGGCGCCGCCTCCCAGGATAGCCGCAACCGAGAGCACCGCGGGGAGCGGAGCAGCGGTCGCTGCCGGTACAGTCTCCTCCGCCGCCGCAGCCTGTGCCGGAGTGACCAGGCCCTTGTTGTAGCGGATGACATCGGAAAGCGAGTCGACGCCCGGGAGCGACTTGGGGAAGTTGGTGAAGATGACCCGCTCTACAGGCACCCCGTTGTCGCGAAGCGCCTCCTCGAGGCCCTTTGCCAGCTCGCCCGACTGCATGTTCTCGATGATATACTGCACATTCTGGTATTTCGCGGGGTTGGCGTAGATGTCATCGACAACCTTCTGCGGGGTGAACTTGCCGCCCTGGTAGAACTCCGGCGCGTAGAGGGATACCATGTCCAGCCCGAGCCACCCGACCGCGGCATCCTGCTGCCAGACCATCACCACGGCATCCTGGCCGGGAATTACCTCCCGTTCTTCCACGGAGAGGTCTGCAGCATCGATATCAGCGAGGTACTCGCTCAACCGCGTCTCGTAGTAGGTCTGGTTTGCCGGGTCGGCGGCGATCAGCCATCCCGCCACCTCACGGGCGAGGTCTTGTGCCCCCGACGGAGTGTTCCAGGTCATGGAGGGATTCTCCAGGGTCACCCACGACACCGTGCCGTAGTTGTTCGCGGCCATGAAGTCGGTGACGTACGGCATCACGTAGGACTGGTCGACCGACCCGTTGTGGGCGATGAAGAGGTCGGCATCGCGGATGAATTCCTTCTGCATCTGGATGCGGTTCGGGATGATGTCTGCCTGCATGTGGGGGCAGATGGTCGGATCGGCGATGTAGATGACCTCGACCTTCTCACCGCCGATGTACTGGGCGGGGTCCCAGAGGACGGTGGTCGTGGAGACGACGCTGAGGGCATGCGCACCTGGTGCTACCAAACCCAAAATGAGTAGGAAAAAGATGATACGAAATAGTTTCATATTGAGAATGGTTGCGACAACCACCTTAAGTTTTTCGAAACGTGACGCGCCGCCTGGGTGAGAGGATCACCGCAACGATGAAGACGACGGAGAAGATGATGGCGGTCAGGGGGGCGACCGGGAGGGAGTATTCCAGGCCGATGAGGGCTCCGGATACGCTGACAACTGCGGCGACGGCCGGGGCCACCACAAACATCGAGGAGAGCCGGTTGCAGAACTGGAGCGCGATAGCCGCCGGGATGACCAGCCAGACGTAGAGGAGGAGGCCCCCGATGATCGGGAGGCAGAGGGAAACGGTGAGCGCGATCATAAAGAGCATCGCGTAGTAGACCGGTTTCACCCGGATCCCGACCGACTCTGCAATCCGCTTGTTGAATATGATCGCAGTGATCTCCTTGTAGAGGACCAGGACAAAGGCGACTGCCACGATGCAGATGACGACGAGGAGATAGATCTCCTCGCGGTAGAGGGAGATGACATCCCCAAAGAGGAGGCCCATGGTGGAGAACCCCCGTCCAAGGGTCTGCATGTAGGCGATGAAGAAGATGGCTACGGCCATGCAGATGCCGAAGAGCAGCCCGAGCGACGTATCGGGGGAGAGCCGCGCTTTATCGGAGAGTGGGCCTATGAGGAAGGCGACGCCGATTCCGGCCACGATGGAACAGACGGTCGGGTTGAGGGAGAGGAACATCCCCACCGCTGCGCCGGCAAAGGCGGCATGGGCCATGGTGAACCCGATGGAGGAGATCTGGACCTGGGTGATGATGACGCTCAAGATGGCGCAGGCGATGGAGGCGAAGAGCATCGCCTCCACGGCATGGCAGACGATGTTGTTCTGGATGAGGAACTCAAGCATGGAGCGCCTCTCTTCCGGCGTTCCGGACGACCTGTTCGACCTCTCCGGGGGAGCACTCCCGGTTGACAACGATCGTCCCCTCCTGCATCACCACGACCCGCACCGGCCTCTCGGGCAGGTCGTCGAAGGCATGGGAGACGATCAGCACCGTCATCCCGTTCCCGACCAGATCGGCAAGGAGGCGGTTGATCTCCTCGCGGGCAAACATGTCCAGGTTGGAGAAGGGTTCGTCCAGGAGGAGGACCTCGGGGTTGCGGGCCAGGTTCTGGGCCATGAGCACCTTCTGCTGCTGCCCGCCGGAGAGCTTCCCGATGGGGCGGGCGGCGAGGTCCTCGATGCCGAGCAGGGAGAGGGCGTCCTGCACCGCTTCGTAGTCCCCCTTTTTGGGTTTCCGGAAGAGCCCGATCGTCCCGAAGCGCCCCATCAGGACGACCTCTTCGACCGTGAACGGGGTGAGCGGATCGAAGGCGAAGCTCTGGAGGAGGTAGCCGACCCGGCACCGGACCTGCACCCCGTTCTTCCGCACGTCCTGCCCGCATACGGTAGCCGCCCCGTGGGTGATGGGGAGCATACCGTTGATCGTCTCAAGCAGCGTGGTCTTTCCGGCGCCGTTCGGGCCGCCGATCACCACGAACTCGCCCTTCTCGATCGCGAGAGAGACGTCCGTCAGGGTGGGGCGGTCTGCTCCTTCGTAAGCGGTATATACATCTTCAAGCCGGATGATGGGGTCGGGCGGAGTCATAACTCTTCAGGCGAGGTCGAAGAGCTCGTCGTCGCGCCGGTAGTACATCTCTTCGGCCACAGCCTCTATTGCGGCCTCGTAGTCCATATCCTTCCTCGGAAGGGGGAACGGGCGCGGAGTGACGGTGATCCTTCTCCCGTCCGCCTCAAAGACGCAACTGACGGTCTCCGAAGGGATGATCTCGATGTTCCTCTTCCCAAGCGTACACCCGCTCCCGAGCTGGATCCCGTCTGCCAGGCAGGACTGGGGTGGGACCCCGGCGCAGTGGACCTCTGCCTTCATCCGGAATGGGTCGTCGCAGAAGTTGCTCCGCACGTACTTCCCGATCCTGTACCCGAGGACGATATAAGGACCCAGGTGGCCATGGAAGGCGGCAAGATCGGCGATAGAGAAGTCGTTTTCGATAGTATAGTATTTACAGTGGGAATGGGTCTCTGCATCCATGGATCATCGTCTGTAGGGGTAATATTTAATAATTGTTTATTTAAATTACGTATGAAATAATATCATTATTTACCGTTTATCGGGGAGTTTTTCAATGGAACATCAGAATAGATCATACTGGAGGGCCAAGGATGACCGAACCAGACCCTGATCACAAAGTCATGGATGCGGAAGAGTATGACCGGCTCATCAGGGCCATCGTCCCGAGCCAGCCCCTCCTCCTCGCCACCATCTGCGATTATCTGCCTCCCCATCCGCAGCGGATCCTCGAACTCGGCTGCGGGACGGGGATCCTCACCGCGATGGTCAGGGAGGAGTATCCCGGTGCGGAGGTGATCGGGATCGACCTCTCCCCGGAGATGCTGAGGATGGCGGCGGCAAAACCGGGACTCAAAGGGGTCCGGTTCCTCGCACAGGACCTGCGGGATGCATGGCCGGACGGTCGCTACGATGCGATCGTCACCTCCCTCTGCCTCCACCACATCTCAAGAGAGGACCGGGTCATGGTTGTCCGCCGGGCTCTGTCGGCGCTCTCGCCGGGAGGCCGGTTCATCTGCGGGGACATCTTCCGGGCTGAACACGACTGGGAAGAGCAGGTACAGAGAGGGATCTGGCGCCGGGGCATGAAACGAAGAGGAACCTCCGACGACATCGTCCGGGGAATGGTCGCGCAACGCGAGGCGAATATGCCCTCTTTCACCACAGTTCCGGGGTTCCGGGACATCCTGGTGAAGTCGGGGTTCGACCGTGCGGTTGTGCCGCTCACCTCAGGTTTCGTGGGCCTGGTGGTGGGGTTTGTAGGAGAGGATACCGGTTCTCCCGAGAGAGGTGGCTGCCGTCCATAGGGCCTTCGCATACCCGCCCCACGTGGCCGTGGCATGGTCGATGGTCGTCCATGACGGCCGCATCTCCGGCCACCGCGGTGCGTTACCAGGTGCCTCCCGCGAGCGCCGTCCGAGATACAGAAAAATACAGAATACTCGTTCCGGACCCCGAAGGGAGGGGCAAACAGAATAGGATAGATTTCTGCCCTCACGTAACAGAGATCTCTCATGAACAACCAGACCGCCGCGATGCTCGACCACGTCCGGGCAGCCCTCCCGGCATCCGGGGCCCACGGGTTCGACCATACCCTCCGGGTCGCCCGCCTTGCGGGAGTGATCGGCGCCCGCGAAGGCGCGGAGATGGCGGTCCTCGTCCCGGCCGCAATCTTCCACGACATCGCCCGGCCCATCGAGGAGGAGACGGGCGTCCCCCATGAAGAAGAAGGGGCACGGATGGCGACGGCGTACCTGGAGTCTGTCCGCTACCCGGCTGAGTGCATCGCGGGCATTGTCCACGCCATCCGGGCGCACCGCTACAGTTCCGGCATCGACCCCGGGACCCTCGAGGCCCGGGTGCTCTCGGACGCGGACAACCTGGACGCGATGGGCGCGGTCGGGATCGCAAGGACGTTCATGCAGGCGGGAGAACAGGGACGGGGCATCGCGGACGCGGCCGGCCACTTTCACGAGAAACTCCTGAACCTCAAGGACCGCATGTACACGGAGAGCGCCCGGGAGCTTGCCGGGGAGAGGCATGCGCTCCTTCTCGCGTTCCTCACGGCCCTGGAAGACGAGTGCGCTCCCGGACGATAAAAAAACGGTCAACCGCCCGGCACGAGGATCTCTCAGGGGCACCCGTATGATTGCCTCACTCCTCATCGGCGCCGTCCTCCTCGCGACCGGCGCCGGGGCACCCTGAACGGGGAGGAGGATAGGAGGCCTCGCTCCGGAAAGGCAATCCGCCGGCGAGGTGGGGGTGTGGCCTCCGTCAGGGCGGCCGCCTCCCGATCGGACGACGAGCACCCGCGGCGACGCGATCAGGCTGCGTCCTCGCTATCCCGCTCCACGGGCCGGCGGAGCAGGAGACGTATCTCCCGGACAATCAGCTCCCTTTCGGGGACGTCCTCGATGAGGAGGAGGATTGAGCCTGCCAGCAGGACGGCGATACCGAGCCCGAGGACCATCGGTGCGAGGGTGACAAGCATCGCCGCGCAGGATGCGGCGCCCAGCAGCGGAAAGAGAGGGCCGAACGGGATAACAAAGAGGCTCTTTTCCGACGAGACCAGCGTCCTGCGCCTTGCCAGGATGAACGCGCTGACGTTCACGAGCAGCATCGCCGCAAGGATTGTGACGTTGGTCAGCTCCACGATGAACGAGAGGTTCCCGGCGAGGATGAGGATGGCTGTAAGGCCAGCGCCGAGCAGAATGGAGCTCGCCGGCTGACCGTTCCGGACCCGGGCAAACCTCCCGGGGATCTGTTCTTCGCTTGCCATCTCCAGGATGATCCGCGAGGCGCCGAGGATGTTTGCGTTCGCGGCCGAGAGCGTCGAGAAGAGCGCCGCGAGAGCGACGACAACCCCGCCGGCGGGTCCGAGGTAGACGACCGATGCATCAAAGACGCTCTCGCCCCCATACGAGGGGAGCCGCGCCGCGAGCAGTGCAATGACAACCCCCACGTATATCAGCGCCACGATGCCGATGGATGCAAGGGTGGCAATCGGTACGCTCCTTGCAGAACTCTTCACCTCGCCGCCCATCATAGCCACAACCTGAAACCCGATGTAGGCAAAAAAGATCATTGTCACCCCCTGGAGCATGCCGCCCACGCCGCCGGGGAGGAACGGCGAGAAGTCGGAGGCCTGAACGTGGACGAACCCGACCAGGATCAGGCCGACGAGGATCGCCATCTTCGCGGCGACGAGACCGACCTCGACCCGTCCCGCTTCTGCGGCCCCCCTGAGGTTGAGCGCCGCAAGCAGCGCGAGGGCGGCAAGGGCGGCGTAACGCGGGTCAAGATCTGTTCCCGCCAGCAGGTTTACGTAGATCCCGAACCCCAGGAGAACGAAGGCGGTGGCGATCGTTATGCTGACGTACATCGCAAAGCCCGCGAGAAATCCGGGGTACGAGCCGAGAATGCGCCGCACGTAGAGGTACCCGCCTCCGTCTTCGGGATAGATGCTCGCGAGCGCCGCATAGGATAGACCCGAAAAGGCGACGGCGAGACCGCAGAGGAGGTAGGAGATCACCGCCGAGGGGCCGGCGATGGCAATGATGAGGCCGCTCAGGACAAAGACCCCGGCCCCGATCATGTTCCCCACCGCAAACGCTATCGCGGCAGAGAGGCTCAACCCTTCTGTCCGCGTTGCTCCGCCCGGCATCGCGGTCTATGTCCGGCGGGCTATAGATAAGGCTACCGGCAGGGAGTTCACGCCGCGCCTGATCGAGAGACGGTCTTCTTGCCGCGCCTCAAACGAGGCTCACGGTACTCTCCCCGGCATCACGAAGGAGCGGGGCTCAAACATCGCGAAACAGTGTCCTCTTCGGCACGAGCCCCTCGCCTCACGCGTCCGAACAGAACTTCAGCCCCATGATCCCCGCTACGATCAGGAGGATGCAGAGGAGGCGGGCGACGCTCCGCGACTCCCCGAAGAGCACGATTCCGGCAATGACCGTCCCGACCGCCCCGATGCCTGTCCAGACGGCATACGCCGTCCCGAGCGGGAGGCTGGAGAGCGACCGCGAGAGAAGATAGATGCTGCCCCCCATCAGGATGATGGTCGCCACCGACGGCACGACCTTCGTAAACCCTTCGGTATACTTGAGGCCGAGTGCCCAGGCGGTCTCCAGGAGTCCGGCAAAGAACAGGGTAATCCAGGCCGAATTCTGCATAGATCCTCTTATGTTGGACCGGGTGAGCGATATATCTTGCCGGCTCAGGCGGGGACGGTCGGGCCTCGCGGCAGGCTCCTTCTTCTCCCGGGTATGGGCGGCACTGCACCCGGCCTCTCGTGCAGTCTTCCGGAGACTCGTGGGCCGTTTGCGTCCGTCACGTTTAACATGAATGACTGCCCTTCCGGATGACAAAACGGAGGTATGGAGAGTGGTGAAGGTTACCATCGACAGGCCGGGCTGCATCAGCTGCGAGTCCTGCTGGACGCTCTGCCCGGACGTCTTCGAACAGGACCCGGACGACGGCCTGAGCTCGATCGTGAAGCAGTACCGGGTCAACAATAACCCCGCGGAGGGAGAGGTGCCCGAAAGCCTTGCCGACTGCGTGGTGGAGGCCGCCGACTCGTGCCCGGTGACGGTCATCGTCGTGGAAGAATGAGATCGATCGGAGGGATAAAAAAGCCGGCCCTGGCCGTAGCGCACACGAAAATTATTATTCTGATACTGAGATAAAACTATATACTTTCAGCGCTATGGGGTCTCTTGCCTGAGAGTGGGGTCAATCGGAAGGCACATCCTCACATGACGCAGCGGGTTCACAGGCCCGGACGGTTACGGCCTGCAAACAACAAAAAACACTGCACCATGAACCGAAATGTGCCCGGGCGTAGAGTCCATCTCTCGGGCACCCCTGTCCTTTGACGTCCGTCACCGTGCTATTGTAAAAAAAGGATGTTGTACCTGCTCAGAGCGCGGGCTTGCTCTTCAGCGCCTCGACCAGGAGCCGGATCCCTGCCTCGACGTCGGCGGTGTCGACGACCTCGACCGGGGAGTGGATGTAGCGGGCCGGGATCGAGAATGGGATGCTCGGGATACCGCCCCGCTCGAGGTGAATGATCGTCGCATCGGTGTTGCCGCCGGTCCCGACCTCGAGCTGGCAGGGGATGCCGTTCTTCTCCGCGGTCTCCCGGAGCCACGCGGTCAGCCTGGGATCGGCCATGAGCCCGCGGCCGCTCGCGCTGACGATGACCAGGACCGGCCCCTTGCCCATCTCGACGCTCGCGTCCTTCTTCTCGATCCCGGGGTGATCGCCGGGGATGGTGACGTCGGTCGCGATCGCGCAGTCGGGGTTTAAGGAGTATGCACTCACCTTCGCGCCCTTCAGCCCGAGTTCCTCCTGGACCGTGAAGACGCCGTAGATCGTGTGGGGCGACTTCGCCTGCTGCAGGGCCCGGATGAGCATCGCGACGCCGACCCGGTTGTCGAACGCTTTGCCCGTGATGCGGGTGCCGGCAAGTTCGGCGAACTCGCGGTCGATGGTGATCGGGGTGCCGATCTCGATACCGAGGTTCTTCACCTCCTCCTCGCTCGTTGCGCCCACGTCGATGAAGAGGTTCTCGACCTTGACCTCCTTCTTGCGCTCCTCTTCCTTCATGACGTGGGGGGGTTTCGCGCCGAGGACGCCCATGACCGGCCCTTTCGTCCCGTGCAGGACCACCCGCTGGCAGTAGAGCACCGGCCCATACCACCCGCCGATGGGGACGACCCGGATGAACCCCTTCTCATCGATGTACTGGACCATCAGGCCGATCTCGTCCATGTGGGCGGCGAGCATGATGGAGAAGTCGTCGCCGCGAATTGTCGCGATCAGGTTGCCCATCGTGTCCTCGCGGATCTCGTCGACCGCCCCGGCAAGTTCGGCCCGGATGATATCCCGGATGTTTCCTTCGCTGCTCGATACGCCGTGGGCGTCTGAGAGCTTCCTGAGT